>JAABUW010009567.1_pt1 | contig 11010 bp, 13 predicted proteins | sample 5560081 | NCBI WGS metagenome assembly JAABUW01 (sample SAMN10711882, study PRJNA513363) | rock metagenome | isolation source: Antarctica rocks | place: Antarctica: Victoria Land, Knobhead sud | reverse complement strand
GTACAGATTGTCATTTCCGGCGTTTCTTACAACATCACGCCTCAGGACTACATCGGGAACCCAGTCAAGGGAGGAAATCTGTGCGAGAGTAAAATCATTGGCAAGCAAGCTTTCTCAGTGAATCAATGGCTTCTTGGGGATGTCTTTTTGAAGAACGTGTACACTGTTTTCGACTTCGACAAAAATCGGATTGGTAGGTCTTAGCCGTCTAAGGATGCTCTTGACCGTCATTCCTGACGATCTCTAGGCTTTGGTGTGAAGAGCGAGAGTCCTACATCTACCCAAAGTAACAGTACTTCGGCCGCAGCCAAGCCGACAACAATGGGGTCGATGCCTGGGTCTGCTTCTGCAAGCTCTGTCTCTCCTACTGGCTTGCTACCCGAAGGTTCTAAACCAAGCTCAGCGACCACTTCAGTGCCAGCATCGCATGCCGATTCAGCATCGACGCCTTCTAGCACTAGCTCTGCCGTTGTAACAGCGGCTCTGGACTTACCGATGTTTGGAACGTATATAGTATTTCTTTGTCTCTGTCTGTTATGCTAGCGTATCTTGGTGTATATTTGAGGCATACTGCATTCCCTGCATAGCGGTGGTGCCTTGTTACATGTAGCATATACATTCAATCAGCTATATAGATGCTTTGCCTATTTCAAGATGTCTGGAAAGATTGGAGGCCAGGGGTATGCGAATCATCTAGTAGATCTACCGATTTTTGTGAAAATCTGACTAGGATCGCCCGATTTGTAGAATGTGTCCCGTCTGCTCTACCTGTCTACCTCGATTAGTCCATCTGACTCCAGATTGTTTTGATCACGGGTTCTCGAGCGTTCTAAGATACCTTGGGGTTTGGTCTAACCCCTTACGGTTGCAAAGAGTGAAAATTTTCGTGACGCGTCGCGGTGTTTTTTTACTCTGTCGAGGTAAATTTTGACCATATCATCATCTGATCGTTCCTCAAGCAGGTGGAAACGATTGAAGCGCTCTCAATACATGGTATGGCGTCCCGACCGATTTCTGGATTTCTTGACAGAGATCTACCATATCTACCAGCAGAGATGAAAAGCCTTGTGGCAGACTTTCTCATAAAGTCCGACTTAAAGAACGTTCGACTGGTCTCTAGAGATTGGAGCGCGCCCGCCACACCCTCGTTATTCGACAGAGTGTTTGTCTCACCATACGACAAAGATCTTCAAATCTTCGCGAACATCACGCATGATCCTATTCTGGCGAGCTCGATAAAGGAATTGATATGTGACACTTCTACCATTCCTGAGTTGTCATACGAGGAAACTTTTATCAACTGCGTCGTGAAGTAAGTTCGATTACTTGGCGGCCTGAAAAACGCTTTCCCTTTCGTAGCTCCAGTCGTCGAATCAATCGATTTGTCAATGGTGTTACGCAGGACGAGTCAGAACCGGGCGAGTTGTTGTCCAAATACGGCAGGGAGCAACTGATTGAGAATGGGTACCGGTTCTGGCGAGAGCTCTCAGCAGAAGAAAATGAACATTGGGGGAGCGCATTGTACGGAACCTATGATACTACTCTATGTGCAGGACTGCGTCGGCTTCCAAATCTGCAAGCGGTCAAGATGGACGATGACATGTGGGACAGGAATCGCATGCACACCTCCCTCAAAATGTCACTCGGATACCCACTTGATGCTCTGAACCCTTACCACGCTCTAGGCGTTGTAGAGTCTGGATCGCCCCTCTCTCGAGGCTGGAACCCATGGCATCTGCGTCCGAAGCGGTTGGAGCATGATCCAGAGCTTTTGGCATCTCGACACATCTCTCAGGTCACACAAGCACTAGCAGTGACGAAGAGACAGGTGAAGCGGTTCAAGTATGAAACATTGCTTAACAATGGCATTTCGCCTATGGTGTTCAGCATTTTCGAGATAACAGATCCTTTCGCGCACTGTATGAGCACCGCACTTTGCCGCCTCGAGCGTTTAGAGCTCCAAATCACCCCTTGCGAATCCCAGCTGACCAATGTTGGAGCAGATGACTGGCCTAAAGCGTCTGAAACTGACATTAGAGACAGCGGAGCGCGTGACCCAGCGCGGGAATTTATCGTCTCTGCGGTCACTTGACGACTCTTGTTTCAACTATACGCAAGTCTTTCCAGGCCATGGTCGATGGCCACACCTTAAAATGCTTCATCTGAGGGGTCTGGCCATCGATGCCTTGGACTTGTTGATCTTGCTGTTCAAGCAAATACCACAATTAGAGCGCGTGTGGCTCAACCGCATCGACCTTTTAGGTGGCAGATGGGAAGGAATAGTAGAAGCCGTGAAGTCATGCGCATGGGAGATGTTTAGTCTTCAAGGACAGTTACGACACGACGGCCGTGAATGGTGGCCATGTTCACCAGACAACGAGCGAGAAGAACATCGTGCACTTCAAAAATACATGGAATACATATACAACGGCGGCCGTCATCCGAGTCTGCCTCCCAATTGTCATGACTCTTCAGCTGTATCTTATGTGTGCCAGATGTTCTTGGAGGCCGGCTATGAGCGTCATCAGGCTTTCTACAACCGGGTGCACGAGATTCTGTGACCGTATGAACGATCACGAATGTACGATAGGCATAGTTAGGAAAATCTGGTCAACGTTCGAATACTGGGAAATTTCCACTACGCGAATAAGGGAACCCTGTTCTCAACGACCTCGTACAGCAGCCTACATCCGATGAGTACTATGCATCATCAATTACAGTACGCGACACTAACACCAGCTCTGTCAAATCTGCCTGCGAACGCTCAGGAGATTTTTATGTCAAGTCACGTTGACCTGGATCCTTCATCAGAGTAATCGTCATTCCATATTGCGCCTGGAGGACGGCCTCGCGGAGAACCCATCAGAGCACAGAGCCTCGTCGACGATACTGGATGCTTGAGCCGCCAATGCTATCAGGGGTCTGTGCACTTGTTGGCGAAGCGGAAGAGAAGGAAGGGAATTGATAAGATTGTTAAGATTGCCTCGAGGCTTCATTCGTTGACTGGAGGAGCGTTCTTTAGGAGGAAATCTAGATACGTAGTAAAGTATATCAAAGTAAATGGAGGCATCTCGACATGTCAAATTTGCCGTTGGTGCGTGCGATGAAGTTCACTCAAAAATGTCGTCTGATGACAAGCTCGGGCTACTAACCATTATTGATTCTTGTTTTGGTGGCCATTACCTTGGATGCACCACCCCCTGAAGCACTCTGGGGCACTAGCAAAATTGGATTAAATGGGTGCTGGGTACCTTATGCCAAGCTCTGCCCCGAGTAAGGTAGGCTACGGAGGACAAGTACATAGATTTCAGTCTGTAATTTTTCTAATTCATAAGCCAACCGATATCGTGAATATGGATGACGATCCTTTTGATGACCTTCTCAATCTCGAGGATCAATACTACCACGAAGGATACGACCTAGGAGTCAAAGATGGCAGCCGAGCAGGGCTCATTGAAGGCCGTCTTTTCGGGATCGAGAAAGGCTTCGAAAAATATGCCGCCATGGGCAGATTGCACGGTCAAGCGATAGTCTGGGCCGGGCGAATGCGTACTTCGCCAATAGAAGATGAAGCAGCGCGGCAACATCCTCATGAAGAGCACGTGACGAAGCTACGAGGCGACACAGATATCGAAAACCCAGGGTCAAGCCAAATTGACAAGCAAGAAACGTCATCGTTAGCTCTACCGGATCTTCCTGCTACTGTTCGTCTGGAGAAGCATGTCCGCACTCTCTATGCTTTAGCTGAGCCAAGCAGCCTTTCCACCCAGAATGACGAGGAGTCGGTCTCGCAGTTTGACGATCGTCTGAAGAGGGCCGAAGGCAAGGTCAAGATCATCGAGAAATTGATAGGCGAAGTCAGTCGCAGTATCTCGACTGCGACAAATTTACCGTCGATGTCTCCCGCACCTACCAGCGATCATACTGACAAAGGCGAGTCCAGTATTGAGGATGTCTCAATCCTACACGCCAGGCACTAAGTCAAACGAGGATTTGAAAGCACACAGGGATTCAAGCATCCATGCCTTGTCTACAATTGCAGAACCACCATGCTCACGCTTCAGCATCTGTGGAATTGATATCGCAAACTATGGTCGCTGTGGTGTGACCTGGCTTCTACCTCTAAAACGTCGCTTCTAAAACCAACCAGGATGTAAGGCACTGATTTCGCGGGCCCCCGCAGGCTCCACGGAACAATCTATCCCAAGAGTCGTTTCCTGGACCACATCGTCCATCCAAACGGCAATGTCCGGTCTACGGGTGACCTATAGCTTTTTACCCCTCATCAGGCGCGGTTAGCGTTGTTGAAGACCATCTTAAAGCAACCCAGTGGCATCGCCTTCTCTCCAGATCCTACAAACAGTCTGTACCAGCGATACAGGCGCAGTCACTGGGCCAATTTATTGTGGTCTAAGGACCAGTCCGCTACTTACCACCAGACTGGAAAACGCACGATTTATGCATTCGACTTGAAAGGGAATCCTATGTATCTGGGCGAGAAGTGGCCTGAATATCAGTCACTGGATTGGGCGTCGGATGGGCTGAAGGCGGCGAGAAGTGATTACATTGTGACGGCAAAAAGCCGGGGAGTGGATGTTTTAGATTTTGTAGGAACTCTGCTGGTTCGGGTGCAGACAGATCATACTGCAACGTTATCATTGACTCTGCTCGAGGGTTGGGCAAAGTCCTTTGTGTAAGATTTATGCACGACTGGGCATGGACGGGACAGGCCTTGAAGACGATGTGGCTTATGGAACGAGGAGGTCTCGGTATCAATTAAGTGGAGAGGGATGGCATCCACATAGTATTCAGGCTTGCCATGTCGCTTCATTCTTTCTTTCAACATCCTGTCTATTTCGCATTCAGGCCCTGAATCATATTCCATATTCCTACTAGCATTGTTCGTCTCCAAAAAGCATGTATGCCCAGAAAGCGAACCCCAGCATGCCGTGGTTGCGGAAAAAGCCGGGGATTAGAAAGGGCGATACGCAATCCTTCTTCGTCTGCTCGGGAATGCACTCCTAGATATGAATGCAAAAGCTCTAGGGCAAGGGTATGTAGAGGACGTTAATGAGAAAGGAAGCAACGAGTCGGGCACGCGAGAATTTTCGAAGTCGTCGTTTGAGCTACTCTAAGCGACGCTAGCACGCCTGGGCATTTCTCATGCGCGGGACTGCTTAGCATGTGAAAATCATCCTTGTTTCCTGCAATTCCAGGATTTTCTATCGGAAAAGCCGGGAAATTGCATCTTTACTCGGCGGCTTTGGTTTGGGTTGAGTGCGATAGAGACCAAAAGCCCAGACTCTGAGGGTACCTTCCACTCGGTAGCTGTTACCCTTCTCAGGCCAATGGTCTGCTGGCTCTGACTGCACACTTCCCCTGCCTGCCTGCAGCATCCGGCGGCAGCTAAGTTTTGAAGTCTTGCGAGCTGGCACGCGACACCAGCCTATCGATACCACCAGGCTCAGAGCCTTCTGCAACGACAACCAGGTACCAACCACCATACCGTCATCCGGGACAGAGAACTTGGCCAGGATCGTCATCGCACTCACTATCAACGTGGGACGCCCCGGCATATGAATGTAGCTGCGAATGGGCCAAGATCGCCAGACCATTACCACCAATCTCAAAAGGTAGCACGAAGTGGGGAGTGCAGGGACTTCTCAACATAAGATATTGATAACGAGGTGCTTCTACACCTGGGTATCTCCGGCAGCATAAATCAGGCTGAGTGCGCCTCAACGCGTACTCGGCGGCTGCGCCGATGTGGATCCTGAAGGTCTGCTCGTCAGTGGTCTTCTTGTCAGCCATCATCCTTTCGATACCCTTGGCATTCGATGTGGGAGGACGAGCGTGCGGCCTAGCTTTCTCCCTCTCTCTGGCCTCAGTATACTTTACGTATTCGGTATTCCGATTGACGACGCCGGAAAAGTCACGATTTCGATGGACTCTTATCCAACTTATTGGGTGGACGCAATGGATATGGCTTCCGGCACTCATGATCTGGTCCTTGAATCGGTTCTCCATCGATACGGATAATGGCAGCAGTTGGGTCGAACGGACGTTCAACGGAAAGAGGGCTCAGGATGTCTCAGTCGGGCAATGGATCTTTGGGCCCGACGGCCTGGTGGAAATGGCAACAGTGGGAAGTTGGGACAAGTTACTGCGCTGGTCAACACCGGTGTTTCAGCTCGTCGAAGGCTTCTGCAGCTTGCTGGTTATTCAAGCGGCAGGTCAGATTACGAGATGGCTCGTGAACAGGGGTGGTCGGAGCGACACTTGGATGGTATGATTCTTGAAGATTTCGGGATTTTGCATACTAATCCGTTGTACAGATAGGTTTGCTTGTCATGTCTGCTTCGATCATCTCCAGCTCCGTGTACTTCCTTTGGAGGGTCACTAGATTCCCTGAAATAGGCAATGTGGACGCAACATTGATCGGGATCACAATGACTTGTGCCATCTTCCTTGGAGCCTGGGGTATAGGCAGTGGAAAAGGCAATCCGGTTGAGAGCTCTTTAATATTCGCATACATTGTCCTCTGCATCTACCAGATCTTTACAGACTATCAACCCTCTCACCCTATGGATCCACCTCCACCTCCTCAACCGGCCGACTTTCCACCCTTCCCGCCAATCATCATGGCTTCATACACTACGCTCATGCATGCTCTATCGATTTTACCAACCACGATCCATGCCGCATTCAACTTCATCGTTGCTGCACTGAGCACTATAACACCCTCTGTCATCATATCGCTCTCCTACCGACTGTTCGTACTTTACGCCTCGACCCGCATCATCCCCGCTGTGCGTGAGTCTGGTGCTCGCGCATTATCACAAGAAGCATCCCTCGAAGATTCGGACGGCGCTGGCCAGATCCTTGGTCTGTTGAGTTGGTTCAGCCCCAGCATCCTGATCGCCGTCTACACGAGCCTCCTTATGCAGCATTTCGCATCAACAAGTGGTGATGGAGGCCCTGGCGATTGGTGGACGACTCAAGGCGGAGATACCGGCGGCAACTTTTGGAGATGGGTCAATGTTGCAGGCTTCATGGCCCTCTATGCCTTGGAGCTGTACCTTGGAAAAGAAGATATTGACGGCGGATTGACCGGGCATTGGAAGGCCGATTGAAGGAGCTAAGTCAGCTGACTTGGTCGACGATGGTCCTGAAACATTGGAATACTACTCAACAGGGCTTCCCTTCGAAGAGATCCCAAGTTCGAACCTCACAGCGACTTTAATTCTCGGACCATGGAGTCTCGAAACTATACCGTGAAGGAGGAAAGCAAAGAGCCCTTCCAAACCTTAGCGGACAAACAATCACAGATAGCTCCTCGCCGTGCTGATACTTATCGTTCGATGCTCGGTGTCCTCAGATGAGGACTGGGCGATGCTACGCTATCACTATATTTTCAGAGACCCTGGCCGGCCTCGTGGCTCTCACGTACAGAACAGCGCCAGAACTAGATCCTGGAAACGATACATCATCCGAAAGCTGCAATGGTAATCCATGCAGCTTGATCAATCTGTATATAATATCATCGTCAAATGTAAGGTGTCCTCGATTGGTCTCCCTAGCAGTGTTCCATAAGACGACTTGCATATGGCCCCTATTGCGCCATCCTACCTTGTTCTGGCATTTGTAGAACGAGAAGCTTCACATTCCGGTTCTGAGGCTCAGAAGTCGCTTAAGATTTCCTATGCTTGAGTATGATAAGCGCGCTGCCGCGATGTGACGTCAACCCTTTCACGAGAGTGTTGTTGCACGAAAAGCGGGATGGTTGTTCTTTAGAATTCCGCATCTTGATATCTACATTGAACTGCAATTTTCTTTCTCAATCAACGGTAGCAACATGGCGGCAACGCATCAGCTCAAGGTCAAGGACCTCTTCTCTGTCAAGGACCATGTTTGTGTTGTTACTGGTGGAGGAACCGGCATTGGCCTGATGGCAGTAAGTCTCTTCGTTGATGCTCTCACACTTCAAAAATGTAGCATGGGCTATGAGAGTGGCTCTGAGATTCGCTCTCCAATCGACGTTCATCAATGGTGGAGTAGTGCTGATAAACATGCCTTCTCCAGACCCAGGCCCTTGCGGCTAATGGCGTGAGTAACATTTGGTGATGTGCTACCTTGTCAAAGAATGCTTAAGGAATGAACAGGCAAAAGTGTATATCACAGGCCGCCGTATGGAAGTTCTCGAGACTGCCGCCAAGTCCCATTCGCCGCAAGATGGCGGCCAGATCATACCGTGAGCTTTACCCTTCCGCTTGAAGGATGGCACCATCGATGACTAAGAATGGCATCCTAGAGTGGGCCCTTACGACGTCACCTCGAAAACAGATCTGGAGAAATTGGTCAAAGAGATCTCCTCCAAAGAGAAATTCATCAATCTCCTGAGTACTCCTCCCTTCTTCTCAACTGTCGTAGATATCGGGCCAACCTCCACGTAGTCAACAATGCCGGTATTGGAGGACCAAAAGGCATACCCGACTCAACCTCGGCATCAGAACTGAAAGAAAAGCTCTGGGAAGCCGAATCCTTCGAGGGCTGGGCCTCCGTCATGAACACCAACGTCTCCTCCGTCTACTTCACCACCGTAGCCTTCCTCCCCCTCCTCCAAGAATGCCTCAAAAACGGCTTCGCCCCCCGCTCCCCCTCCGTCATCGTCATTTCCAGCATGTCCGGACTGATGCGGAACTCCCAAGGCCACGTAGGTTATCCTTTCCGAGCTTCTTTACCCCTTTCCGAGCACTTGAAGAGCCTTTAGACATGTCCAGCGAGCAGTCGCTCGAAAGACATGCTTCATGTCTCCACTCCCTAACTTCAAGAAGGAATACTGACTCCGAAGTCATATAGTTCGCCTACAACGCCGCTAAGGGCGCCACCGTGCACCTCTCCAAACTCATGAGCTCGGAGTTCGAAAAGGCCGATATCCGCGTCAATAGTATTGCGCCGGGGTATTTCCCGTCGGAGCTGACGACGAAGGAGAGTGGGGGGGATAATAAGTCGGAGTTGCCGGATGAGAAGGTTAAGGAGAAGGGGCATGTGCCGGCGCAGCGGCCGGGGAGCGATGAGGAGATGGCGCAGGCGGTGTTGTTCCTGGCGAGGAATCTGTATGTTAACGGGCAGGTGATTGCGGTGGATGGGGGGGTGCTGAATCAGGTGCCTGGGAGCTGAGAAGGGTCGCTTATGAAGAGATGGACAAGATGTCTCGGTTATTCAAGGTACGAATTATCAATCCTCGACTGGCATCAAGACAATTGGCTCAGTCGGGTGACCCAGCTCCATGGATATAGCTGCGGTAACATTCTCTGCGCGTCCGCAACAGCACAGTCCACCACTTTCCCAACAACAAACACCAACTCCTCAAGAGCTACACTCAATTCCCCAAAACATCCGTCGAAGTCAACATCCCTCCCACATTATCTCTCCTCACCATCTACAAACCAAGCCAGCAATATTTCTATCCCCTACGTCGGCACGGTGCACTTCCTCATCTCACATAAGTTCAGGACCTTCTCTGCTCTTAGGCATCTCGATCGACTAAGAGCAATGCTCTAACGGCTCGCCTCTTCAGCTATGAGTCTTTCTTAGTGAATCATTTCAATTACGTTCCGCCTTTGTGTTCTGGCATGAATGCCGAGAATCGAGCGCAATGTTTCGTTTTGGTGCATGTGATAGTGGTAGGTGGAAGGTAAAGCTGTAGCTATGCCTTAATTACTGGTCTATGGCAGGGAGCATACCTTACATCCTAGGATCGGCTTGCTGATACGAGGAGGTCGAAATCTTTGGATGTTCGAAACTGAGTGAGATTCCGAGACTGTCAAGCAGGCATACACGCACGCCTAGTCTGAAACGATTGAAGGGGTCGGGTCTCTGGTTGTCCTCTGAGGTATAGCTATTCTCTCTTCTGTTTTTTCTCAATTTCGGACTCCAAGCTGCCTTATTCTGGGGAGTACCCCTGATCAAGGAGGGCGTCTAGCTTCGGGGAGCAATCTGTATCTTGCCGTTTTTCTTGGTCGCGAGGGCATACTTGATGTATCGCATCTCTTATACTATTTGTTTCTTAGCGAGCTGAAGAGTCTTACAAAGAGAAAAACGCTTCGCACCCGGGTACTGGGGAACGTAATGTCGTACTTCCAATTACACATGGCAATATCCCCTCCCGTAGTCAGTTAACAACCAACGTTTGCAACTTCCTCTGGCTACATCTGGCGCTTTGGCTTCGTTGGTCTTTTTGTCCATCGCTATGTTGTCAAAACATGTTTCCAGAATGTAAAGGTAGTTTGGCTCTTGGTCTCGCACCCCAAGAAAACAAGCAGACGAGGAGCATTCTTCGAGCCTCGTACCTGTGATTGCACGAGTTGCAAACCCCCAAGACATAATCGAACGCTCGAGAGCCAAGGAAATGCTCAGTCTTTGGGTGCAAGGGTAAGGTGGAGGAATCTTTCGGGGATCGAACGTTCGGGATTCTTATCAGATCTGAATGGAGAGTGAGAAAGAATGCATTTTCATTTCCATCCTCGATTCTCTCGTAGGAAGTCTCGACACAGTAGCCGTGGATTTCTAGCAAGTCCTTCGAATCATTCATGTTGTTGCCAACTCCGACGCTCTAAGCAGTGAATTCGTCAACTTGCTGGAGAGGAGTTATGTCTCGATCTATTGCTCGCAGCGTGGCTTCAGGCAATGGAATGTGTAAGGTGATGGTGAATGTGCAGGAGAGATGGATGATGGAGTGGCAGGTATCTCGGTGTCAATGTGCTCTGGTTGTGAAGGTAGAGCGGACTCCCCACATCGACATCGGGAGTACCCTTTGCGCTGGCAGGGTGCTACCTCAAGAGCATCGCTAGATCCAAAAAACCAGATTGCTTCGCACTCCAAGACGACGTGTTGTCGACTTGGCGACGGAGCTTCAGTTGGTCTCCCTGCTCCATCGAGAAAGCGGCGGCATAGATCGCCAAAGGCCCCTTGCTGTTAAACGACACCTTCTCCGATCATCACAAGCGC
>JAABUW010009565.1_pt1 | contig 11013 bp, 17 predicted proteins | sample 5560081 | NCBI WGS metagenome assembly JAABUW01 (sample SAMN10711882, study PRJNA513363) | rock metagenome | isolation source: Antarctica rocks | place: Antarctica: Victoria Land, Knobhead sud | reverse complement strand
ATGATAGCAGCCACCATGCAGGATGTCACTGTAGCTGATTGTTGAACCAGATGCGCTAAGCCAACGGTCACAGTACCACCAAGTTGTCACTATGACAGTTTGCCTGGCAACTGCTGTTGGCAACTGCTGTCAGCAAGAGCTTTGGCTGTAGCTGGATGCCTTGTTGAGCCTGGACAGTTCACAGTGCCATGACCATAAAACTGCCCCGAGGGCCACACTGCTGCAAGCATGCAGCAACCTTATCTCAGGATTGCAGTACATGTAGTACAAGTGCGGTCCGCTAAGTACTAAAGCTGTTGCCTGCAATTCCAATCACAAGCTGTGACATCAATGTAGAGCCCATGAAGATTGCACTCAACACCACTCACACCGATGGTCAGGCGTGTAGAACTTGCACGGCATCGCCATGATTGTCACTTGACAATTATTTGCAAACCAACGTTGTGTTGAGCATGTGCAGGGCAGCCCTGGCCAAGACAAATATCCGAGAGCCGCGCATTCCTGTCATCTCCAATGTAGATGCTCAGCCGCACTCTGACCCTGACACCATCAAAGACATCCTGGCACGCCAGGTACGCAGCCCTTTCAGCCTGTCAAACACAGGGTTGCGTACATGTATGCCATCCTGCTGTGTTGTTCAAAGCTCCGCTTTCTGTCTGCTTGCAGCACTGAGCAGTTTCACTTACGGTACTCCACACATCTGATTGCATTTTCAGGCTTGCTGAGCAATAGCAAACGCATCATGCTGTAGATGACGATCTTGCATATGCTGGGTGTTGTTCCTAGTGAGCTCAGGCTGTGACTGATATCGCATGCACCTGCAGCTTACATCGCCTGTGCAATGGGAGAAGAGCATGAACACTCTGCTGGCTAAAGGCCTTGAGCGCAGCTATGAGATTGGACCTAACAAGGTCATTGCTGGCATCTTCAAGCGCATTGACAAGAAGCACAGCATCACCAACATCACTGTGTAGTGTCCTGACAGAGTCAAGCAACAGCAGGCATAGACAAACTGTAGATGGTATTGCATGTTAAGAGTGTCAGAGAGGGAGACGTAGTGATGTGTTTGTGAGGGCTTCACAGCCATGTCATGCTGACCAGAATGGTCTTGAGAGGAGTGATAGAGCTTCACAACACTGGTGCTAGTGAGCGTGCATGTCCGTATGATGACATGCAAGACCGTGTTGCATTGACTGGAGTGAGTGCAGCTTCATGCACACAGTCTGCTATCCAGTAAATCAAACCACATGGCTGATATGTGGCGTGCATGGGCTGTGTGCTGCACACCGCTGTCTCTGTGTTCTGCTTCCACCATTAATCACAGGCATGTTACCCCCCCTATTGCATCCAACATGACGGCTACCATGGGTGTGAAACCTAGACACCCTAAACACCTGCCTCGTGTGAGACGTCAAGCTGGTACAGATGTCAGCAGTCCCCACTGCATTTGAGAAGCCACTTGCACAGCACTCCGTCATTGCAAGTTGCATGTGATCTCTCTGGAGAATGTCATTGCCACAACACTGTTGAAAATTTATGATTGACCGTGTGCTTGAGTACTCAAAGGCTGCTGTTGCTTAAGCATATGCATAACAGACAATGCTGCATTAATCATAAAATAGGGTAGCATTGATGAACGTAAGTAAAGCGTTGCAGCAACCCCCATGTCATCATGTCACGCAGGGGATACACGATGTGTTGCCCTCCACACTGAGTTTACACCATGCTTATGTTTACTATCAGCAGCTTGAAACGCAGCTTGCATGTCTCATGTAGTTGAGGAGGTCATCTGTTCTGGCCCAGCTAACAATTAGCAGACGGACAACAAAAAGGGACGTGTAACTCTTTCATGGTAGCCCTAGTCTAGTGAGTCTTGCTGCAAGCACATTGCGCACTCAGTTGATGAGGCCCCCGCCAGTCACACCGACAATGGCACCCACCACGTAGCTGGAGTCTGCCTCAGTTGCCAGGAAGACAGCCACTGGTCCGTACTCTTTTGGCTGTCCTGGTCGCCCAATGGGTGTGTCCTGCCCAAATACTGCAACCTGCAAGGCAACACAGCATCTGTCTTGCGAAGAACGTTCTTGAAGGGAAGATTAAGAGGAAGCTGCTTTTGGGGATGTGCTGAACATGCAGCATCAGGAAGTGCTGGATCACTTGACAGCTGGCACCTGGTTCAGTCTAGCACTGATCTTTGCAGTGGTACTAGCGTCAGCTGTGAAACCAGCGCTGCATGCCTCCACAGCAGTCATGCTGATGCTGATGCAGTTCTGGAGAACTCAGTCAGCTACACTCATATATGAAAAGAGTGCATTTGAAGTACCTGCTCTGGGGGGTAGCTCTGCTGAATGAGGGGGGTCCACACGGGTCCTGGAGCTATGGCATTCACCCGGATGCCTCTGGTGATGAGGTGAGGCCCCAAGCCCTTGGTGAAGGTGGTCATTGCTCCCTGCAAGTTCACAAAAGACGCATATAGGCCAAGACTGATCACCGACCATGTTGCTGTTAGAACACACCCTCTAGCATCGTATACATGCATCAAAGGCCACAATGGCTAGCTCACCAGCCAAGCATGGGCATGCAGACTGAGGCTAGCAGCATATGATACTATAGCATAAACAAAAGGAGCACAAGTATGACTGATGCTGTTGCCTGCTTGCCTGACTGGGAATCTTCGGCCAGCATATGAAGGCAAAGGCAGGCTGAAGCGTACAAGCACCAGTGCTCAGGTGTAGGCGTGTTATCTCAGTACAAGCAATGTCAAGCATCATGATGCTGCGCACACGGCAAGAGCAAGCTATGTGAGTGCAGCGCGCTGGTAGCAGGCTGGAATGTGTGAGCAGGAACATCAGGCCAAGGGCATGCTACCTTAGTGCAAGCATAGTCCAGCACGCCAAAAGAAGGCTGGTAGCCTTGTATGGAGGCTATGTTGATGATGGCACCACCCTTGGGAATGTGGGGCACAGCTGCCTGAGCAACACTGAAGTAGGCCAGGATGTTGCTGTGGAAGGTGAACTCTAGCCTCTCCCGGGTGATGTCCTCAAACTTCTCCACGTCTTTGCCTTGAAAGCTGGCATTGTTGACCAGCACATCAATGCGACCAAACTTGTCAACAGTGTCCTTGACAATCTTCCTGCAGCAGGGCACAATACATAAGCGTGAATAGGTCACTGTACACATGCAAGCACAGCAGACGCTGCCAGAGGAGGACTTCAAGAGCGCAGCTTAGGCTTTTGCCAGCAAATCGCGACGAACTTTCACCAGAGCACATTGCATTGTACTGTCTCAACATGCACTCATTGCCTCTGCAGGAGAGCTCAAGTGTGGCTGTGTTGTCAAAAGGATAGCCACAAGCAATGCTAAGTATATGCGACATGCTCAGTCACACCAACAAGCATGGCTAGCAGCATTTCTGTTTGTGACTTGTGTCAGCATGCTACATGCCATGCTCACTGTGGAAGCAGTCCTCCTGCAGTTAGCAGGTAGGGAGAGAGAATTACGAGGTGGGGAAAGAGAGAGTGGGGGTTTTTGACCTTCCATTCTCCTTTGTAAATCAGACAAAGGAGAGTACCAATTTCAGTGCAGCGCCGAAGCGCCTGGGCAAGCTTACTTGCAGTTTTCTTCACTTCTGAGATCGCCTGGAAGCAGGATACATTGTTGACCAGACTGAGTGACAGCCTTCTTGGACTCTTCTGCATCCTGGTGCTCATCCAGGTATGAGATGGCCACGTCTGCGCCTTCACGTGCCAAATGCAGCACAATGGCTCGCCCGATACCTGAGTCTCCTCCAGTCACCAAGGCTACCTGCAGAAATGCACCACGTTTCATGGAGTGGCTATGCTCATTGCTTGAGGTGCCTATAGCGACGTCCTTTGTTGGGACACTGCCAGTCTGTGCAGCAGCAGTCACACACGTGGTATCGAGGTAGGTATGACCATGTAGGTACTGGCTGATGGGTATGGCTAATGAGGAAGGTTGCATTGTAGCCAGTATACGCAACAGAAGGTCATGCATTGTAGTCTAACACAGTCTTTGAACAGACGTTGGTTGTGCTTGGAGTTTACCTTGTTCTTCAGCTTGCCTGTACCCTTGTACGTGTCATACCCATAGTCTGGCTTGGGGTCCATGCGTTGTTCCTGCAGTACCATACTTAGTCAACTCATTGCAGTAAAAGCTGTTGCTGCATAGCAGACGTGCAGAGCCCGCATATGCTCATATGAGTTCTAGGGCGAACGCACCGTTCCAATAAACTCCTGGGATTGCTTGGGGAACTCCGGTTTTTTGTCATCTCCTACAACTTTCCCCGACATGGTAAGAGTCTGTCCTTAAGCGGCCTGCACATGCGCACAACCTCCCTTCATATATATTTGCGGTTGCAGATTTGACGCTGTTGACGGTGCTAGTATGCAAGCGTGTATCAAGAACTGCAGACTGGTTTGTCATGCCACTGCATGCACGCCTGATCGGTCGAAACTTGCGGAACTGACCTGGCAGGAGGCAATACAAGCTATCTAGATCGACTGAAATGGATGCAACACAGTCTTTCGAATTACTTGAACTTCGAATCAGGGCTCTTTGTGCCGCCTAAGAGCGTTGCATGCATTGGTGCATGCATAGCACGTTGATGTATGCTCGTTGACCAGATTATGGTGACTAATTTCACTGCATCTGTCATACAAGCTAAAGCACACGAAAGCGGCAGCAGTATATTCAGGCTATGTTCAAACGCATCATTCAGCAATCTGACGCACAGGGTTGGGGTTCTCACATAGAATAAGCTTTTGTTGTGTTGTTACATTGCAATTGGCATAGCACAGAAAAATTGAACTAGCCAGCGCCACAGGCTGCATGTGAAGGCCTTTCGCTTGAGTAGTCAAACGATAGCAGCATCAATCACCTTGCTGCTGAAAACCTGCTTACTAGTGGTACTTGCTAATTGCGGAGCATGCAGCAGGCAGGCAGGCAGGCAACTGGTATGCCTGTAGTGTACCATACCAAATTGAGTACTGCATAGTATTGTTCAGTACAACGGCGTGCAGGTAAGATAGAAGACACATTACTGATGTCTGTTGGACCTTCACAATGCTGCATTTGCACATGCTAGCAGTGCTCAATCGTCAAGCCAAAGCCTTTTACACTTCTTTCATTGCTTCAGCATGTGTAAAGCAGATGGCATGCTATCATGCTTGCAATACAGTTGGCTCATGAATGTCTCGCTGGAACAGTGGGTCATTGTGTGCATGTCCCAAGTTCACGAGCAGCTGCGCCAGCCACCTGCGCCAACACGATCAGCAGTTTTCAGTGCTGCCGTTGTAGCAAAGCAATTTGGAGTAGAAATACAGAAGGTCTTGCTTTCCAGCCTGTCAATCACATCTTAGATGCAAGCATGCTCAACAGCTCAGGCTCCAGACCAAAGCTCATGTGTACTTCAGCAGCTGGGCGTAGACGAGGCTTTGACCGCAACTCACATGCGTGTTTGTGTGTCCTCTTTAAGACATGCTGTGAAAGGCGGACTGAGCAGCTGCCCTGGAAGACACTGCCTCAGAGCCTCCCGTGCTCGACTGTTGTCAGACAGCCGCAGATAACATCTGATGATGTGCTTCAGCAGTCTGACACTAGGTGCTTCTGACAAGCTTTGCACCATGCTATTTAGTACAGCACTCACAGCAAAGAATCGCTCCGCTGTGGCACATATGTAGTTCAGACCAACCTGCATTGAGACAACAGGGTCAATTGAAAGGCAATGCAGCGCATCTGTGTAGCACATCGATACAAAGCAAGCTATACTGGCGACGACAGACTGGCTGTGTGGCATTGTATGGGACAGAAACCAGGTCGCAGCATGCTCACATTATCTAGCAGGATTTTCTGCACAATAAAGGTGGCCACTGTTTTGGACAGCTCACTGCCCATTTCCATTGTCCGCAAGCATAGAGGTATTATTTCTGTTGACAGCAGAAAGTTGATAACCTCGGTGTCATCTACCTGCACATGCTCCATACATTAGCATATCAGAGATTCCCTTGGGTGGAGTTCAGACTGCAGAGCAGAGGTGCATCGAACATATCATTTGTGACACGCCATGCATGACTGCAAGGCCAGTTAGCATGCATACTAACTGAAGCTTTGCACACCTTGACCAAAGCTCCAATCACACCAAGGCTGGTCAGACGCAAATACTCAAATGGCCGAGTTTTGCTTGAAGTGTTCAGGAAGGGATAAAGGAACAACGGCACATGTGCTGCAGAAAAAGAAAGGCACGTCAGCAGGAAACACCAGCTTGGTGTTTGCAAGGAGAAAAGCTGTACTCAGACTGCTAATATACCTTGCAGAAACAAACTTCTGGTTTCTAGATGTGATGCCACGCACTGAAGCAACGCCAAAGCATTGCAGACGCGATTGGATGCGTGCGCTGTGAGTGACGGTGGGGAAAGCAGAGGGTATATAGAGACAATCTCTTGGAGCAAGGCGGATATTGTTCCGAAACTATGCCACAGGAAAGGTGCTAGCTCGGGGAAAGACTCGCGCTTCTTGCTCAACTCGAGTAGAGCGTTCTCTCTGGTTGCTGGGTTGGTGAGATCTAGTACTAGTTGCTCCATGTCAGAGCAGCGGTGTCTATTGAACGAGTGATCATAGTTCAGTTGCCTGTATCATTTCACGGGCACATCCACGCGTCACTTTGTGCGTGAATGCGGGAATCCTCAAGATGAGTGACAACGTCCTTAGCTGCACTATCGCGCACTTTGCTGCGGGCTTGCAACTCACTGTTCTTGTGAGATGACTGATACAGTTGCCAGAAAAGCTTTCCCCGCTGGTGCGCCCTCGCAAGATAACGCGAATTAGCGCACCTGCTGCAAGCACAGACAGACAGACAGCCTCAAGTGATTTACCAGGTAGCGTACACTCAGCACTCTTGCGCAGAGTCAGCATTCTATGACGATTATAGCGTCGTGAGCTTTGATCGCTGTCCAGTTGATCAGACATCCGCACATTAACATCAAGGGGAGGCCTTTGGGCAGACTGTGTGATCACTAAGATCAGTTTGGCAAATGTTTTTGGTGTGCGGGTGGCTCACAATGGCCTATGCGCTGCTGTTGGTCTGATTGCAAAGAATATCAAATGTCCGTTCAAATGCAATAGGCGAAACAGTAACAATTTGCAACGAGAGAAGCAGGCACTTGCCTCAAGGAGACTACACAAAGTTCTCAGCACTTGCAGCTGTCATAACGTCAGCGAGGTATCCACTAGTGTGCATGACAATGGTGTTTGTCCATGGGACAGCAATTTAGGTGGGCAGAGTCCCCGCCACAGACGCAACACCTTTGACAAGCACTGACACCATGGCACAAGCACAAGCAGCATGACAGGTACACCTGCCTGCAAGCTGAGTGAATATGCAGTAGAAATGGAGGAGTTTTTTGTTGCTGGGGATGCAGCATAACAGCCTTCTTGGACTTGCCCCTCCAAAGGCTCATGCTGTGCTCAGGGAGGCATATCTTATGGCACAGCTTGATGATTGAACTCTCATGCAAGCACAGGATGAACAGTTGTCACAGGCTGTAAGACATGCTTTGCAGCAGCAGCACACATTCCAACAGCTTGTGCAGCAGGCAAAGGTAAGATTTGACTGTGCTTTGCAAACGCAACACATCACGATATCGATGTTGCTGTCTCCAGTGCCCCCAGATCATGCCCTGTTGCTAAGCCAGCTTGTTGCGCTGCAGGCTCATGCAACAGCTTCACAGCACCCCGTTGCAGAGCTTGAAAGCAGTATCTTGCAGCACCTGGCAAGTCAATGTGCAAATTGCGCAATGTCCTCTTGTGTCAGGACAAGCCACAATCAGAGCTGACATGACTTGTGCCTTCCTGTGCAGCTTGCCTCGGGGGGTGCAAGCTACATCTGCAACACTGCATTTGCAGCAAAAGAGCATTTGCAGCTCCCTCACAGCGCCTTTCCTGTAATATCCCAGGCATGTGGCAAAAAAGTGAGCCTTGATGTAGACAGGGAGTTGCATCTACAGGGCTTGCCGATCGAATCTCTTCACAAAGCCAAGCAAGCCTGGCAGAAGCTGCTGCTGGAGCGCCTGCATTACCTGCAGTAAGAATCGTTGGCACAAGCTTACATCACCAAGATGTAATACCTTTTTTCTTCTCTGTAACCTTTTTTAGCTTGCTCGTAGCTTATTGGCATGGTCAGCAACAGTTTGTGCAGCCTGAGCTGTGTAATCTGAAAGCATGCACTGCAGATACAGGTTGTATGTACGGCTGCACTGCATGTCTATGAAGTTACAAGTGAGGTCTTCTGGGCGCCTGTGTCATATCAATCACATCTGCGGTTTGTGCAGGGCTAAGGTAAACTTGCCGCTGGTCAGCCCTAACCAGTCCCAAGTCAAAATACAGACAGCGACAACTGAGGTGATACCAGAGACTGCCTCAGCCAGAGTTGCTTCTGGTGATCAGCCATACTTAGCGAGTGTGCCGCTGTTGCAAGAGAGCTACTTGTTTGGCATAGCTGACTGGTACAGCCTGGTGACCACACTGCTGAACAGCCATTGGGATAGCATCAGCACTGCCTTGAGTAAAGGAGACAATTGGACTGATGACTGTCATGAGCTCAATGTCGACAACCAATCAACAGGGCCAAAGTGGACTTCCTGGCCCTGGCTGCAACACTTTTTTCAGGGGTTGAATGCTCAACACCGCCAGGTAGCACTTCAATCACCATGGCAGCGACTGTCATTGCAGTATGCCACTTACATAAGCCTGAAGCCTGCACAGCATCATGCAGTTGCAGTATAACACGCAATCATGCAAAACGCTCCCTTGGATTTGGGCGTGTATGTTGCAATTGCCGCAGCTTTGCTACATCTGCTTTCTGTATTGACTGCTTCTGCACAAGAGGCCAGCTGCAAAGCCAGAGACAACAAACTGCTATGGAGTGAGCAAATGTTTATCTGACAGGTCGGACTGGATGATCTGCTTCACCCCTGGTTTCAGCAGAGCAGTATCAAAAGTGGTGAGGCGTGCTTGGAAGTAGCAGCAATCCCACAGTGTCGTACAGCCCTGCAGAGAGGGGCAGCCCCTGCCTTACGCCCTCGCTTATGGGCAGCTGCCCTGGCACTTGACCTTGAGCATGAATTCTTGGGAGACAATTTTGAGAACTTGTGCAGCCAGGTCGAAGAATGCAACCTGCTGACTGACCTGTTGGTGAGTATGCTTGCCCCCCCCAGCAAGGCTGTCAGCAACCTTCATTGCATTGGTCAAACATGACAAGCACAGACCTGCACATCTCTTGCCAGCTGCTGTGTGACAAGTCCTGCATCAACAGCACTTTGCATTGTCGAGCTAGTCTGAGCATGTGCTGCTGACGCATACGTTGTTGACTGCAGATTGAGCAGGACTTGGAAACTGTGGCCAACAGTGAGCACTTCTTCTTGTTTGAGGAAAGCCTACGGGCAGTGCTGCTGGCAGCAAGCAGGGACCCCTCCTTGGGGCCCTCTTGCCACCACAAGCCCTTCCCATGTCTGCTAGGCAAGACAGCATCTGGGGAGACCCAGGGGGCATACCCTCCCAGTGGTCTGTTGCCATGTAGGTAATGCACTCCCTGCATGACTGATGTGTCTTTTGTGTACTACGAATCTCATACACTCTGAGCTTTGCATTCGGGCATGGAAACTATGCAAGCCAGCAGCCAAGGGAGCTTGTACACGCACAAATTGTATTAGATGATATCTGCCCATGATGACATGCATCACCACCATTCTGCTCAGCTGAGCTGCCATGTGCTTGTTCAGCATGCAATGCCCTGGCTTGTCGGATCATCTGTATCGACTGTACAACATGCTCACTGTCTGTATTGAAGATGTGATGCGCATGAACTTGCTAAAACTGGCGCGCTGCTGATGCAGAGGTCTGGTGGAGTATGCTGCGCCCCTGTGTTACCTATATGCTGAGCAGGCCAGCTGTGCAGTCATGTTTTCTAGCATGTACGCACGCTTCTGGTGTCGTCTCCACACCATAGACAACAGTGCAGGCAAAGATGCCACCTTGGTCAGCCTATGTGTGCTGTTCCTTCATTTACTAGAGGTACTGGTCTTTCTCATGCACATGTGTAGCTCTGCACTGACGTGAATACAGACCCTGTGCACACAATCGTTCAGATTCTGTGCCCGAAATGGTTTTGATGGTGCATAACTGGCAAATGACTCACGGGCCAACAAGCTCAACGCAGCTTGCCTGGTTTGCTGGATCTGTTTGACATGTGCAGCAGTGAAAACGTAAGTTACCATGACTGCATAAACAATTGGCAGCACAGCAAGCCAGTGACAAGCCCACACAAGAGCTGGTGCATTCAGGAAGGTGAGGCTGAGGTGGCTGACCATCTGAAAGCGGTGGGGTGCCCACCTCTGCAGCTAGCCCTGCCCTGGATCATGACAGCTTTTGCCGGCCATCTGGCAGTGGGAGAGGTGCTGCTGCTGTGGGACCGCATCATTGGTTTTGACAGCCTGCTGCCACTGCCGCTGCTGGCTGTGGCTGTCATAGCCTTCAGACGCCAGGTCAGAGGCCAGACTCTGAGGCTTGCAACTCGCAGGCTGTGAAAATGTACACAAGGCAGCAATTACTGGTTGCAAGCTGCTAGCATAGCAAACAGCACACGCATTTTGGTCCTGTAACAACAGTTGCAGGATACAGGCAATGCTGGGTCAAGCAAAGACATCAGAATCACATGTATGCTTGTGTCAAGGGTTGCAGAATGGCTGGGATGTAGTGTTGCACACGCTGAATTGTGCTGTGCCTTGCGCAGGTTCTGCTGGCAGCAGACAGCAGGGAGCAAATTATGAGCATCATGGAAGACTTGTCCCAGCTTAAAGTTGTGCCTCTTTTGCAGGGCATTTTGTTTGGTCGATAAGTATGTCTATTTGTCGCTGCTGCTGTGACACGTGCATCTCAAACATGACATATACCAGTGCAACAACGGGCTAATTCTGATCAGCCACGACTTAGATGTCGCAA
>JAABUW010009564.1_pt1 | contig 11016 bp, 10 predicted proteins | sample 5560081 | NCBI WGS metagenome assembly JAABUW01 (sample SAMN10711882, study PRJNA513363) | rock metagenome | isolation source: Antarctica rocks | place: Antarctica: Victoria Land, Knobhead sud | reverse complement strand
AGTTATTGCTTGAGTTAAACACAATCACTCAAAAGACTCATAATCAGCTTACAACAATAAATCTAGTCTTTGATAGTGAGAAAATACAGTTCATAATATATAAATGCAAAGTGAGAATTGACTTACATTAAGAGTCAAATCATCTTTCAATTGTTACAGAATTATGTTTATATACATTCTTTATACAGTCATTGATTCATCAACTGATCAACAACAAGATTTATCTGTACAAGATACTGATTACAAATCTTTTGCAAGTTATGCTTGTTAGAAAAGCTGAACAATCTTATTAACAGAGCAGTAACAGCGCGATACGCGCATGTTATGCTCACATACACAGATCAAGCATTGCATTGCAATGCTTACAAACAACAAAATCATGTAATTAAATGATCATGTGATCAAATAGTGAATAAAAGCTCACGTCGAAGTGATCAGCTTTCACAATACACAGATTGAGCATTGCATTATGATGCTCACAAACAACTCAAAGCTTATTTAGTTTGCTTAATTAAATGATTAAACAGCGAACGAAAGCTTACGTTGAAGTGATCAACTTTCACAACACATTGATCATTTAATTAGCTCACTCAGCTAAATGATTAAACAGCAAATTTGAAAGCTTATATTGAAGTGATCAGCTTTCATAATTGCAATTTGTTTATATGATTACTTAATTATATAAACATGTTGCATGCTCATATGTGCACTCTAATAATCTGACTGCTCAATGAAAAGATATACAGCAGTGATTATGACTAGATTACATGTAAAACTTGAAGAAATAAAAAAAAAATTCATTTCATGTTCACTTGAACAAACTACAGAATCAGATCACATTACGCAGTTAAGTCAATGACAGAACACAAGAAACTCAACAAGCATGTAAACTCATACATACTCAACTGATAAAAACTAATTGAATTCATAAGAGATGAAACGTGTGAAACGATAAATACACACTATAGAAAACTGAAAACAATAGTCAAAAAGACGAAAAACATAGTGATGTACATCGATGCATCGCAAACTCAAAAAAAGATAGCAGAGCTCAAAACAGAAATCGAAATCATGATAATATTCACGCACGAGTCTGTTAGATGCAGCAAAGCGACAAGCGTAATCGACGAAATAATCATAATGAAGACGAAATTGCAAGCTATCGACGATGCAATCGCAATATGCAGCGAAGAAGCATCTGAAGACAGCGAAATTTGAGTGTACACAGACAGTTAAATGACGCTGCAAAGATTAAAAGCAAAGAGCAATGATAACTTGAAGTTATTTAATAACATACAACAAAATCTGATCAATCTGCAACAAAATTGATGTTATATTTGCATACAGTGAGTATTAAGTTGCAAAGACATCATTGAAAACGAAGCAGTGAATCAATTGATCAAAGATGCAACATGAAAAAGATCAACAATCAACATCAGGAAAAGAACAATCATGAGCTTCATCAAAAAGCAAATAGACAAAGAGATAAAAGAGCAATGACTAATGACATGAAACAACAGCATCAAAAAAGAAAATCAGTATCAGAAGTACACAGCGAGAGTGAATCTGAGTTACAGATCACTAAAAAAGCTTCGAAAAATAGACAGACTGACGTTTTCAACGTTTATACAGCTAAAAATGAAACATGACTATTTCAAAAGCTATTTGCATCGATTATCAAAGAATAATTCAAACAAATGCTATGAAATATGCAAGGCGAGACAAACGTTGAAGCACTTACTACTGAACTGCAAACATTATAAAGCAGAACAGTTACAGCTTAAAGCAAAAGCACAGTTCAAAAACATGAACACTATATTAACGTTGTTTATCATCAAGATTGAAAAAATCGCAATGCTAAAGTACTTGAAAAGTACTTGAATTGCAACAAGAAAATGATTATTGAAAACGAAAAAGTAAAGTGAGAAGAACATGAAGAAACGAGAAAACAAGAGCATGAGAGAAAGAAGTTGTTTGATTGAAAGTGCTTGTTTGCGCAAACTATTGATGTGATTAATCAATGAAAAGATATAAAGCAGCGACTTTAATCAAGATACATGTAATTTAACATATGCACAGCGTCTAAACAGTGTCATAGTCATAGACTGCATGCACTTAATGAAGAAATAAAAAATAAAAGATAAAAACTGATAAAAACTAATTATTTCACTTCTTGATTTTTAATTATTAAGAAAATGACACTTCTGAATGTTTTAATTCATGAAGATACAAAGATTCAATTTAGATGCAAATGATTTAATCTTTCAACATTGATTTCAATAAGTGAATGCATTGCAATTGTATAGTATCACAAAAATCAATGAGATTTTCAATGAGAAAATTACAGAAAACACATTACAGACATTAATGCAACATCAGCTTAAAGATTTCATCTGTTCAACAAAACAGTAAAGATGCATAATAATCTTCAGAAAGTTGAAAACACTTTTGTAATATATATCAGAATTGAATGCATAAAGCTAAATGTTTATCTGCATTTGAGAAATATTTCAAATGCAAATAGTTTTCAATGTAACTGCAAATAAAGTCATTAAACAGCTAAGCATATTTTGATACACTGCTTGAATTGAACGCATCTTTGATCAAGAATGCTTTACAATGTTAATGTTATAAACTATTGAATCATCATTTTGATCACGAAAAGTTTCAAGACAACAGCAAGAATGATGATGAAAATGAAGCTTTTAAAACAGTTTAAAGTGACAAGAATACTCATTCTTTAACATGTAATCATCATGAACAAATTTGATATATAGTTTCAGTCTTATTGTTTCAACTGCATGTAACAGTCATATAAACAGTAAGCAATTTTCTATTTCAGAGAATGTGATAATCAGATTTACTAAAAAGATAAATGAGATTTATAAGAGTGATATGACAATGTAATATTCTAAGCAGACACAGAATGAATATATATTATGATAAAGTTACAAAAACAATCACAACGCGCGTAAAATGAACTTTTGAAAAAAGTATTATAAATGAGAGAGAAAAGATCAAGTTAATGAATAGACGATGATGAATTGCATGAGCAGCAGTAATGCTGATTCAATGATGATTGCAAGCAGCGTTGACTTGTCACAAAGAGACAGCAACGCGAAGTCTAAATACTTACACAATGATGAGATGAAAGTTATCAGCATTATTGATCTACTAACATAGACATTGACATTAGAGAAAGAGAAAAGCAAAGATCATTCATGAAAAGAAGTGATCTTAAAGCTGATTCAACGTTTTCAAAACATCTCAGAAAGAAAGATTGAAAGTCAAGATGCATTCATCGCGAAGAATGTACAGAAGTTGAAGACATTCATTCAACTTCTTAATAAACAACTACAAACATAAGAAAATACACGTTTCACATTCAAAACATCATCATGAGTCAATGTAGCAAAAGAAGAAGTGACAACAGAAAAGCAGTGACTCAGAGACAATCTGTCATTGCTTCGCAAGAGACGCAAGATGTTAGTGAAAATAGTGAAGAGAAAAAAGATGAAAGAGATACAAAAGAGATTGATTGATCAGATCTTTCAAGAAATCGCAAACGTGTTAATGATGCAACAAAATCTAATAGTGTTGCTTCACAAGCTTGAAAGTGAAGACATTGTACTTCACGCAATGAGCTTGAAAGTTTGAGCAGCTTTAGAAAAGTCTCAGACATGAGTGAAGAGAATTGCAAGCTCAGCGCACGTAGTGTGTAGAAGCTTCATGATACTAGCACATGATGTATGCATCACACTGAACACAAGCAATCAGAAGATAATCATCAAAAGATTGATAAAAAACAACGTAAGACTTCATGAAGATTTAGAAATGCTGAGAATAGCTTGACTCAAGAAGATAGTTGAGAGTGAAAAGATTCACTCATCACTCATCGTAGAGATCGCGATCAAAACGATGATGAATCAACTACTAAACGTAGACATGCTGAACTCATATCAAGAATGCTCATGCAAATTGTTTGAAAAGAATTGTCATATCACACAGTGTTATAAATGCTTCGATTTTGATCATATGACTAGATTCTGCAAAAATGAAAAGCATTGCTTCAAATGTGCAGACAAACATCACATCAAGAAGTGCGTTGTGTCAATAAATAGAAGACGATGCGCGAACTGCAACGATAGTCATGAACTCTGAAAACACTCATGTTTCAAGTGAAAACTACAGATAAAGCAATCAGAAGAAATCTTTTGAAACAGATTGATCAAATATTCTGAAGCATTGAAAGACAGTTGCTCATTCTCTTCTTTCTTTCTGAACTTCTTGAGTTCAATGAATTTCAAGAGTTTAATGAATTTATCGAGTTCAATAAATGTCTTGACGATGACAAGCAGTTGAGACATCAACGAGTCAACATGACAAGTGATGAAAGTCAAGAAGAGATCAGTCAATCACTCTTCATGTGTGATTAGCAACTCAGAAAACATGATGTCTGAATAGATATAGAAATGTCAAATCAAAAAATGCAAAAGATTCTCGATGACTAAAAGCATACAAAAAGCTGTCTTTGCACAGAATCAACAACAGCTACAGATAACTTTATGATGAATCAAATCTTTCTGCGAATTTTACAGTATAACATCAGAAAGTCATTGAAAATTCAGAAATCATTTCTGATAAACAGAGAAGTTCATAAATTTGACATAATAATTATTCAGAAACAAGATTGCAACATCAATGTTTCACAGACGTTTAACTTGACTCACAACTTCTTTCATTTAGTAAGAGACTTGTCATATCAAGTAAGAACATGCATTTATATCAACAAATGTTTAAAACTTGATCAATGAGCAATGAAAATCATTGAATTGAACATCTGCTCAATCAAGCTACAAACTAGCAACTTGAAAGATGAAATACAGATGTTACAACTCATAAACATCTACAATTCATGCTCGCTGTTTATCATCTTCACAGAAGAATCATCTACTATTTCTCGTCTGAATGAACTAATCAAAAATGATTGCAAACAGCTAATTGTAGAAGATTTCAACCTGCATCACTCACACTGAGAAGACAGAAGATGCTTTACTCATTACATAGCGACTGATACTCTACTAGACATTGTTATAAACGCAAGATTAAAGTTACTGCTTGAATCAGACACAATTACTAGAAAGACTCACAATCAGCTCACAACAATAAATCTAGCGTTTGACAGCGAGAAAATTCAATTCATGATACACAAATGCAAGATGAGAATCAATCTACATCAGAAATCTGATCATCTTTCGATTGTCACGAAGTTGTGTCTACGCACATCTTTCGTGCAGCTCACGACTCGTCGATTATGAAAGAAAATGAACACAGAAGCACTAAATGCTCATTTAAGAATACATCTTTTCATCAAGCGTTTTCTCGATGACAAGACAGCAATAGATGACAGAGTAGCTGAGATCACTCATATGTTACAAGAAATCATCGAGAAGTTCACTTCTTGAGCAAAGTCATTGATTCAAGCATAAGACTTTTGAAATCAGATCTGCTTGAAAGTCGTGACAAAATCACGATGACTATGAGTTGTATGAAAATCGCAGAGTACTTTAAAGGCATGAAACGACTATCTGAGATACAACGATCACAAAAACAAGATCATTAAAGAAACAAAACGTTCACATTTTAAATCACAGATGCATGAGCTGAGCAACGAATTGAAATCAATTTGACACTTTGTGAAATAAGTCAGAATCGAAAGTCAGTTACTCAAGAAACTTTCACAGTTTTCATCATTAAAGAGCAACGATTTCAATCACATAGCAGATTCATTCGAAGAAAAAACAGAGATGCTACGAAAGAAGTTCTTTTCATCATTGTTTCAAGCAAACATCAGTGACATTTCAAGATTGTTTATATCATTGACAATGTCATTTAATTCAGTCTTATCACAAAATGAGATGAGATAAATGATTCAACGAGTAAAAGTTGATAAAGCATCAGACGCATTTGAAATTTCAAATAGAGTGCTTTAAGCGAGTTTAACAAAACTGACTTTGATACTAATCAGTCTGTTCAACGCATGTGTAACTCACAAATATCATTCAAAGCAGTTCAAAAAAGCTCAGACAATAGTACTATGCAAATCAAAAAAGAGCGACTACATCGATTCAAAGATGTATCAACTCATTGCTTTGCTAAACATTATGAGTAAAACATTGAAATCAATCATGATTAAAAGATTAAGTGACATTGCTGAGACTCATCACATGCTTTCAAATGCTTAAATGAGAGCGAGATGCAAGTGATTCATGATCTCAGCGCTGAATTTACTAGTAGATCAAGTACATGCAGTATGAAACTGCAAAATCAAGTACATAGTCTTCATGCTTAGTCTGAACGTTGCTGAAACGTTTGATTATGTCTTGCACACTAAACTTCTGCATACTTTGAGAATGAAAAGAACATTGAACTACATAGTTGAATGAACTCGCAGCTTTCTGAAAGATCAAAAGTCATCACTGACGTTTGATGAATAAACTAGCGCGATGCAACGAGTAAACGCTGACATATCACAGAGATTTCTCATATTATTGATTCTCTTTCTATTCTTTAACGCAAGCTTAATCAAAAAATGCGAAGCTCTAGAAATCAAAATCAAAGTGTTTGACTTCATAAATGACATCAATATTCTGATCTATGACAAAATCACAGAATCAATTTGTAAATTGCTGAGTCAAGCACATGATGTCTGTGCAAAGTGAGCTTGAACTCATGATGCTACGTTTGCTTCAGAGAAATATGAACTCACACACTTCACTTGTAAGTCAAAAAGATTCAACATGACAGTCAGTTTACACATAGAAAACTCGATAATAAAGTTGAAATTGAACGTACGAGTTCTTGAAGTGCAACTGAACATGAAACTACAATGAGATTTGCATCTTCGTTAAATAGAAGCAGATCACGTCATCAAGATGCTGATGCTTAGTTGACTTGAAATCTTCATCTGAGAAACTACATTTGCAAAAGCAAGACAGATATACTCAGTAATGATAAGATTGAAAATGACGTTCGAAGCATTGATATGACATCAACGCAATAAAGAAGAAGAATTGTCGAGTACAGAATAAAAACTAGAAACTCTTCAGAATCAAGCGTTGCATCATGTGATTGATGTCTTCAGAAAAGTGAACATCAAAACGCTGAAAGTTGAAACATATACATTTTCGCTACATGTTCATCTGAACAAGCTACAGAATCAAGTCATACTACGCAGTTGAATCAACGACAGAACACAGAAGACTTGATGAGCATGCAAGATCATATGTGCTCATCTGATAAAAACTAATAAACTCATTTCTCACTTTTTGATCTTCAAAAAAACAACGTTTCTGAACGTTTTAATTCACGAAGAAGCAAAGATACAGTTTGAATGCAAATGACTCAATCTTTTAATGACAACTCAAATGAGTAAATGTGCAATTGCACAGTTTCACAAAAGTCAATGAGATCTTCGATGAAAAAACTACAAAAAACGCATCGCAGACATTAATGCATTTCTCGCTCAAAGATTTCATTTATTCAAGAAGTCAGTAAAGATGCGTGATGATCTTCAGAAGATTGAAAGCATTCTTGCAACTTACATCAAAATTGAACGCATAGAGCTGAATGTTTATCTGCACTTGAGAAACATGTCAAACGCGAATAGCTTTCAATGTGACTGCAAATGAAGTCATCAGACAGTCAAGCATATTTTGATGCACTGCTTAAATTGAACGCATCTTCGATTAAATATGCTATGAAACATTGACTTCACGAACTATTGAATCATTGTCTCAATCACGAAGAGTCTCAAGACAACAGCGAGAATGATGATAAAAATGAAGCTGCTGAAGCAGTTTAGAATGACAAGAACACTCATTCTCTAACGTGCAATCATCACAAACAAATTTAATACATAGTCTCAGTTTTATTGTCTTGACTACGTGTAGCAGTCGTATAGACAGCGAGCGATTTTCTACCTCAGAGAGTTTTGTTCACTCGACACACATAGCATAAACTCTCTCATGAGTTGATCTAATCGATGTCACAAAAGTGTATGAATTTATTATTATTATGATAAAGTTAATTATTAAGAAGCTTTTAATAACTTGAAAGAACAGATTAACTATAGAAAGTTTGTCAAGCATTGTCAAGTTAAACATAACATAATTCATAACATATTAAGTTGAAGATATGACGTGATTTAAATGATGTCTTGATAAAGTTACAGAGTCTCAAAGCTAACTCAGATTTAATCTTCAATTCAGTCTCTGATTCTAGTCTTTGATTTAATCTTTATGTGTCAATTCATCATGACAATTGTTTTTTCTTCTAAGTGAGTTCATTCTCAATCTTAATAATTAATGTCTTTGTTTACTTTGATAAACAATGACGCGTATTCATGATTTTGCTCTAGAAGCTCTCGATAAAAATTTTCAAATCTCTGTGAGAAAATAAGAAAAAGAGAAACTTTCGATTGAATGATGATTCATCTTCAATTATAATGCGTGTAAATGACACTATAAATAGTATATGTGATGTGTAGTTGATGTAAATGACAGCAATGATGATGCATAAACATTGTTTATCTTTTGATTAAATTGCATGATTGAAATGATAAAGTGTAAACAAGAGTGAATAATAATTGTTGTTTTATTTATCGCTTTTTCAATTTTTCTCAACTTTCATCTTCGTTCAATCTCATTCTTGCACTCATCATTACTTGATTCATACTATTGTTCAATTATCTCATGAATATAATCATTGTTTATGTAATTTTTTTTTGATTCTTACTCAATTCAACACTCATTATGAGTCTATGCAAGATTTTATATATTGTAACGAGCGTTGTGTTAGCGTTGCGCTCTTTTCGTATTTACTATCGCTTTTTTCTGCGCTTTATACTGTAACTGTTTTCAATGTAAGAACTCTATGAACTTGTTTCTTCTTTACTTTCTCTCTCTTTCATCTGACTTTTTAATGACGTTACAGTCTGAAATTGATTCAGTATGCTTGTTGAGAGTATCATTTGAATGATCACTGTGTTGAGATTGTGTCTAGAATCTAATCACACTGCAGCGAGATAGTGTGTAGCTGAATAGAATGTTTGATCAATAGAGATAGATAGCTTTAACTAGAAAACTAAGAATACAGAAGAAAGAAGACGATTTCAAGCTGTATTTATAGTAGAGCGAACAAAGAGACGAAGTAGTTGATTTGTCAGAGCTTGAATAGATGAAATGTTTCAGCATATTTCAATTCAAAACATCATTGTTTCTTGTTCACATATTGAAATTTCTAGAGTCTATTGACTAGACTCTATTTCATTTCGACACGCTTCGTAACATTACTTTCTTCTCTTTAAAAGTCATGTTTCTATGACTTGTAGTGTAGTTCATAGCACTGACGTAGAGCTCAACGCTCGTCTTTCTATCAATCTTTCTATTAATCTTTCAGATCATTGAAATGTCTATTGTAGCAGACTCACTATGAGAGAGAAAGAACGATCATTGTAGCAGACTCACTATTTGACGTAGAAACACGAGATAGATCGATTCACTGATAGATAGAGCGATGTGAGTAGATAGATCATCGCATTGACAGCGTCTTTGTAGCAGACTCACTAGAAGAAAATTGACTAGTTCATTGAAGAGATCAACTATTGACTTGTCTTTGTAGCAGACTCACTAAATTGATCTGAATTTGAATCGAGTTGAATTGAATTTGATGACACAGATTATTTTGACTCGACTGATTCACGAGCTTTTTGAGAAAAAGAGGGAAGAATTTGTGATTCTCTAGCAATCAATGATCATATGTTCTCGTTGATTCTATTGATCGAGTGAATCAATGTTACTGAATGAGCGATAGATTCTCTAGCAATTTAACAGTCTTGTCATTGATTCTATTGACTCTCTGATGTTGTTCTGTCTTTCGAAATCGTCGATCATCAGATAAACAAATTTCTTTAGACTTATTTCGTTGTTCATTGAGTGTCTTGAATGAATATTGATACTTGTATCGTAGAGTTAACGAATTCTTAGTTTAATGTTGAGATTGTGCCTAGAATCTAACCACACTGCAGCGAGATAGTGCGTAGCTGAATAGAATGTTTGATCAATAAAGATAGCTTTAACTAGAAAACTAAGAATACAGAAGAAAGAAGACGATTTCGAGCTGTATCTATAGTAGAGCGAACAAAGAGACGAAGTAGTTGATTTGTCAAAGCTCAAATAGATGAAATGTTTCAGCATATTTTGATTTGAAACATCGTTGTTTCTTGTTCACATATTGAAATCTCTAGAGTCTATTGACTAGATTCTATTTCATTTCAACACGCTTCGTAACATACTGTCATTGCGCTTATGATTTCTAAAAGCTTTCTCAAGTTCATGATGTTCTCTTTGCATTGCATCATCTTTCGTTCTATCTTTCATTTAAAACATGTTAATAGAATGTGCTTGATTGATATTTGATCTCTGTCATACTTGCACGTCGTTGTAGCAACATTGAATACTCATCTCTCATGTAGAAATTGATTGAAGTCAATTTTTCTTATGCATAGTCACATCAATAATGCACTATAAGACTTTGCATGACTCTTGTGCAGTTGCAGATGTTGATGTGTCATCTTTGTTGTCAAATATTGAAAATAAGCTGCGTTGAATTTCTCTTTTCAGATTATTCTTCATGTTTATCTGATCTGTTTCTGTATGAGCATCAGTTTTGTTATCACTTCAGTGCGTTGATGCTCAGTCAGTAATAAAGACAAATCATGTACATGCTCAATCATTTTATTCATCACTTTATTTTCAAGTACTTCTGCATGTTTTGTCACTCAATGTAACTTCAGTGTAACTTTTTAAGATTGAATGCTCTCATGCATAATTTGAACTTGTTGCAAACGTGTCTGATCTTTTGTTAATATCATAACTTTCACTGTTTTCAAAGAAGTCTGACTATCATTGTATACTTTGTATATCTTTTTATGACACTCTTGATTTGCTGTTGTTA
>JAABUW010009563.1_pt1 | contig 11017 bp, 3 predicted proteins | sample 5560081 | NCBI WGS metagenome assembly JAABUW01 (sample SAMN10711882, study PRJNA513363) | rock metagenome | isolation source: Antarctica rocks | place: Antarctica: Victoria Land, Knobhead sud | reverse complement strand
AGATGTTTAAGTCTAGTTCGATTATTATCTTTGTTTTTTTGTGCACGAACGTTGTAATTTCGATAGACAATTGAAGATTTTCAACAATAGACTTGCGATCTTCTGCGATTCGTATCGACATTATATAGAAGAAACTATTTGCTAGAAACGACGAAAATTCTAAATTTAAAACTCGAATAATTGAATAGTTTAAATTAGCAAATTGTGCTTCTATTAGCTAAGCGACTTTTATTGTTGCAAGCGTCGAACATCTTGAATCAAATGCATTTTCTCTAGCAGTATCTATTTCTTGGACAAAGACTTATTTACGCATAACTTAAACTTAGCATTGTTTCGCTTTGCAAACTTTGCTTTAAGCAATCAATTCGAAAACTATATCAAAATGTCGTTGTCGTAATCGCTTAGATCTCGTTGCGCTAAATATGCTAACATTGTAATAGATAGAGCGAAGATAGAATAGAAGTAAAACAACTATTATGCGACTATTGCTACGCAAATTGCTTAGTAACTACAAGAACGAGTCGTGTTCGACTTCGTAAAGATAATTGTAATAGTAATAGTAATTGTAATAGTCTATTAAAAGATATGCTCGAGAGTCTACTCCTGAACAAGTAATTTTATTCGACTAAATCTCGATTTATAATAGCCAAGTCGCATAGCGCACTAGTTCTATTCACAAGCCACTTCCAACACTAATCTTTGATACTATATTATTTTATTCTTGCTTGAAGTTCGATATTGCATAAACAAAACACAATAGTGTATAGTATAATCGTTCTAGCTTGAAACGCAATAGCGTAGCAATCTCTCTATTTTTTCGATCAATCTAAGAACGATAGATGCAATAGCTTGTTCAAGTTCTTATTATGCTTGTCTTCTCTTTTACCATTATTCTACGCAAAGATCTCTAAGTTTGACTTATCTTTCTTATTGCTCTTGTATAGCTCTCGCTAAGCTCGATAGTATTCGTAGCAACTTGATCTTACGCAATTTGTAGCTTCTACTTGCTCTAATAATAACTCTCTTCTAACGTGCTTACAAACAATGCAAAACTCTTGAACAGCACTCTATCCAAACAATATAGAGCTATTCGCTCTATCGCAATCTTCTTCTATTATAACCCTCTATATACAACTTATTGTCTCGACTCTTCAACCCACGTATATGGAATTTATCAACATAGAACGAGACGCTCTCTCGATTGTTAAGACTTGTCTTTTCAAAAGATTGAATTACATATCTCGTTTTTCTTTGCACAACAAACGAGAGAAAATTGCAAGCAACGAGAATGTCTATGTATACGCGAATGTTTCTACCAATAAAGAAGTTTAAGATAATGGAAAAGAATGGATTGAGTGCGATTCTTTAGATACAATAATCGTTCAACAATGTAATTCTAGCGACGATGACTTCTTCAAAGTGTCAAGTATCTATATTGTACAAAAGATAACTTATAACTTCGTCTTCTATCATTAGGCAAAAGACGTTCGTTGAAATTCTTCGCATATCGGACATTCCACAAACGCTACTCGAACATTATCTTCACAAAATGTTCGCTTTCCTATTATATAGATTTGTCTAAATCTTAATCGTTTCGATCGCTAGTCTCGCACCAAACGTTCGATAACAGAATAAGAAAACAGAAATAACAATAATAACGCAAAATAGACAACGCTAAACTCGAAAAGAATTAGACTTTTGTCTCGTCATAAAACTACAATATATATAGTAGATTAATTGTAGAGTAAAATAATGTTAATATTAATAATCTCGTTTATTTAATAATACGTTTGGAATAGTAGTTACATCTTGTCGCAATGGTCTCGCATATAAAGCACAAATAAGAATTTAAGTTATACGTATCGATTAGCTTACTTTTTTATGTGGTAAAGAATCGCATTTTAAGAAAGCCAATAATCTTCTTAGCTAGTCGCGAATCTAAGTGAATCGCATTGAATGGAGACTTGCCAATTGATAGCATTGGCGAACCCACAATTGCGAGAGACAATACTTGGTGGAGAAGGAAACAACGTATATAAAGCACGTTGGATGTAGAGAAGAGTGAGCGTCAATAACGTACTAGAGATATCGAGCAACGCGACGATTTCTACGATCTTGCACAGGTACGATATCTTATCTAATATAAATTACATTTCAATATTATATACAGTAGTCTTTATAAGAGGAGTTAGTATCTACGCTTTACAAAAATAATAGCGCTATCAACGCTAAATCTAGTACGTTAATTCTTGCTCAACATCCACATTATCGCCAACACCACAATATTATCTAAGACCCACAAATATGTAATATCGAGCCAAGACAATGGTCGAATCCAAAGAGTTCTTGAAGACCAATGCCAAAACGACGACGAAGCAAATAAAAAACATACTTGGGTTGAGCGATGTTAAACATGCTCGCCAATAGCAAGAATTGCAAATAAGTATACTACGTATCGACAATCAAACTATTGATCAATATCGTTTTAGAGACTTGTAAACAAAATATGCAAGAAATTCTTTTCGCCCAAGTTGCAATAGAAGAAACTTTCAAGCAAGCAAGTTGACAAAATTCGTAACGTTATAGAAGATCGAGATCCATTATTGAAAGAACGATCTAATCTCGCTTATTGATTTATCTCAAAGTATTAAAAATCGACAAGTTATATATATATGCGTCGAGAGTCTTGTCTACTATGCGAAGCTAAAAGATGCATTAGTGTCAAAGATTGGAAAAATTGTTCGCATTTAAGTTTTTTATTCTTAATTAAAATATCTCGATGCAATTCTTAGCCAATATAGAGAATCAAAATACGAAAGATACGAATAGAAAGAAGATATTTGATGTTGTTCGGAATAAGTAGATATAAGAGATCAATGCGTTTCGCAAAAGTGTTCGCGTTAGTAGTTATCGACATTATACAAGATCTCTTGTTGTAGCTTTTTCTTACGTCTAGACTTATATATGCAGAGACAATTCAAAAACTAAAGTCGATAATCCGCTCTCTCTTAAATAAATATACAAAACTATCAAAATAAAGCAACTTAAATCTGCTCGAGATTATTTTAATCAATATAGTCTAAGCAAATTTCGAGACAACTTAGTTAAATTATCAAAATTTGCAATGTTTACGATTACCATTAAGCGCTTTGCAATAAGAATTGTTTGTTCTTTCTTGCGATGCGTTAGATTTCCACGATTGAATTGGTAGATTATCTAGAAGATTCTTATATCGCTTTCGACATTTTCAACACCAATGCAATTATTATCGACTAAACTTGAGTCGCAATTAGATGCACTCACTGCGCTTATAGATAAAGTTTATGGCAAATTTGGAGCAATTGTATTTTTTCTTGCTAGTCTAACAAGTTGGTTGATAGTTAAAGCGTGTATAGACATAGCGCTAATTTAAACAGTAACTAGCAGTGCTTCCTAGCAACTATGTTGTTGATCTTCTTTTAGAAATTCGCCTAATAAATTCGTCGATTTGTGACAAATCTATCTTTCTAGACATAAGAAAGCGTTCTTTATAGTTCAATATTAACTATTTGTTGAAACTTTCGTTTGCAAGAAATCTAAGATTGTTGAGAGAGCTAACTATCTTAGCTCTATCTTTTGCTACTCTAATTAAGATTCTCTTTGCTTGTTGATTTAGAAAGTTGAAAAAACTTAGAGACAACAAGTTTTGCGCCAATAAAGAGAAATTTGTGCAATCTTAAAGCAATTAGTTAACTCTCTACTAGTTCGATGCATCACATACTTATGTTATAGAGCAATATATAATTTCAAAATAGCTTCGCGTCGAAATTAATAATTATTTCGCTTTTAAGAATAAAACTAATCTTAAAGTTTGCGTCTCTTGAAGTCTACGTCTCTTGTTTGCTAAAGAATTTTAATCTTTCTAATTGTTATCTATTTTCGAGATAGAAGAAAAGAAAAGATCGACTTTCTAAAATGTTGCTAAATAAGATATATTTGGAGAAAGTTTTGCTAGCATCGAACACGATAATAATTGGATAAAGCTATATAACAAAGAAGAATGTAACGACGCTAAGTTATTTGGAGAGAAACTATCTGTCAAAAATCTTCGCTTCTTGGCAAAACGTTTTTTTATAATATTTTACTAGCGTCGAATATTTCAAGACATACAAACAAGAAATGCACTTTTGTTCGAGTCAAGACGTTTCTAAGATAGCTAAACTAATTATCGAAAGCTAGACACTCAATACAATGTTGCTACTCTTGTTTTATTAATGTATCTTTTATTTTCGACTACTTGACTTGAAGCTTCGCGAGAGCAATCAAACTTGATATCGAAAAGAGAAAACAACTACTTGCAATAAAAGATTGCAAACGCTTATAGCGCTCTTGTCTCTAAGACACAAGACAACGTATAGCAACTTAACAATGTTAAAATTCTTCTTTATGGCGCATTACAATAACGTAAAATCAAAGATATCTATTATATTTTAATTAATACAAGAAATCTTTTGCACCAAATAGACAACGACATTCGTGCGATTTTCTCTTATTGCACTATAGAGAATTGTGTCTTTGTTAATATCGAATTCTTGATTGATATTTCCTAATTCTTAATAGAGTATACGCTTGACTATATTAAGTCGATTCAAGTGAGTCGCAATGTGAACACACGATAGATTAGTAGCGTTAATCTCGCGATACTGCTTTTAAGAGAAATTGGGTCTCGCTATATGTAGACGTATCGACACAATCAAATTTTGCATTCTAGAACTACAAAGAACAACAAAATAAAAAATGTGCTAATTAATATTTTTCTATTGTTCGACGAAGTCGACTTCCACAAAATTGAAGTTGTTGTTATTTGTGTCGTCTTTGTCGTTAAGTTTGCTAGTCTTCAACAACTTAAATATTGAAGACCACATAGATAATCGTATTTTTTTGTTAATAGATCTATTAAATAGACTCCACGCAGTTCTATTCTCTTCTTCGCTATACTCAAAGCTAATATTGAAATCGAAATCGATAGCAAAATATAGACGTAATCGCTTTTTGATCAACTTCTTAATTTCTAAATCTTGACATAATATAAGTTAGTTGTAGCAGTCTAATAGTTTTTGTGATAATTGATGCAAAAGAAATAAAGTCTCAAAGTCTGAAATATTTCGAAATATCTATAGAATTTGCACGTATCTAGACAAGCTAGACATATCGATATTTGTCGATAGTCTAAATTTAATGCTAAAGTGTAAAACGTATTTGCTAGACAATAGCGATCGAAAAAGTGTCAAATACAAAAAAAACTAATTACAAGACAACTGTAAGCATTTATCGTTAAGAAAGATAACTTTATCGATTTGAACAATATTTTTGAAGCAATTGTTCGAGACGAACGAACACGAATTCGAACTTAGTTATCGATTTTTTCGAACTACAAGATAATCGAGCTTTGAACTTCTAACAAAAAATCTATTAAGAGAGTAACTAAAGTTTAGACCACAAATAATAACAAGCTATTCTAGTTTTATATATTTTGTTCTAGAAGTAATTCCATCTACGAATAATTAAATGTCAATCAATCAATAATATTGATATAAAATAAACAAGACAAAACGCAATAACAAAGTAAATGTAGTTATTGTAGTACATTGCACTATTACAACGCATAACAATTGTTGTTTCGACAAAGAAATTCCGATTTAATCTCTTAGCAGATCTTCAGTATCTCGAGACACTACTTCAGAAAAACTTTTTTGCGCCAAAAAAGATTCGCAAATAACAATACACGATTTTGCAAAATAAACTATAACTCTATCTACGTCGAAATACTATCTTTATCTCAATATAGACGTTTAGACAACTTTATTTCTCGATCTAGTCGAAAATTTATAGATTAACGTTTGCATTAGCGCCAATATTGCTATCAAAATAGAGAGAGAAGTTGTTCTACAAACTAAGTACACGCTATCTACAGACGTTCTTTTCTCTATCAAATATTCAAAAAACTTTTACTTCTTGCGAATTCTACTCGCTCCAATTCTGTTTCAACGTAATAAATTGTTCTTGTATTCTCGCTTTCTTTTTAACTATTTGGGCCCAAAGCTAGTAATACACTATTGATATTTTAGAATAAAAGACTAATAGCATCTAAAATCGAATATAGTTACTATAAGATCTAAAACGCCAATACAAGAGTTTTCGTCTTGTAAAATCGTGCAAGACTAATAACAAATACAAATACTAGAGAACACTCTATACTTGATATCGCATCTAAGAAACAAAAACAAAGCTTTGCAACAACTTGGATTAGAAAGTGTGAAAAAGAGACATGTAAATATTACGAAGAGTGTTAACTAAAGACTATGAAATAATAATCTTCTTCTAAGCTTATTGTGTGAAACGCTGTTTTGCTAAACGTTACGCAAAACATATAATTATATAGCTTTTCGTTATATGCTGCTCCAATGGTCCCAAGCTTCATGTCTAGTTGGTATTCCGTCTACTGCTATTCTTTGCTTATTCCGTAGTCGAAGACATCAAGATATTCGATGTCAACTGCAATAACCAAAAGAGCGAGTCGCTAAATCGTACAATTTTGACGTAATTTGTACTTGCGAGCTTGTCTTACGCTCGTGTAACTTAGAATTATAAGCAATTGAATTATTACTTAGTTTTTATCTTGATGTTTTGTTGCTTATTTATCGAAGACACAATTTACTATTTTCAATCTATCTATGCGTTCAAGACTGCATACTTCTTTCGCAATTGAATTATTGGCGTCTATTATATTTAAAGATCGAAGAAGCTCTAGAACGCAAAAGACTTAAGCATATAAAATATATTAAAGCATTCAATTAAGAAGAAGAGATTGTAAGAAGATGCAACTTTTATATTATCGAAAAACTCGATTATTTATGTAATCAATACTATTTTGTTAAATAAGAACAAACTAGAACGATGCTAATTCTTGTATCAAAGAGCATGTTTTTGGTCTTTGCACTTGCAACTATTTAGATTGCAATAAATTTGAATATTGTGTTTCTAATTATAGTAATAGTCGACGTACCAATGTTTGTACATTTCTGCGCCATCTTCTTGGTAGAAGATAGTTATATTCAATTGATAAGAGTCTTTATAAAGAGTGTCGAGTCGTATTATTGCGTTCGCATTCTTGTTCGATAATCGAATTTTATAATTGTAGTATCTAATCAAGCGCCAAATGTCCCAAAGATGAATGGCGAACATTTGTCGTGTGAAACCTGGTCTAAATTTGTCTTTCTTCTAGAAAGCCTAGAATTCTGCAACGCTACAATTGGCATACTTCTCTTTGAAACTTAAAATAATTTGATCGACACTAGCTAGTAGATTTCGTAGTAGAGATCTAGGCTTGACGTAAATATCTTAAGTATCGTAAATTGCTTTGAAGACTTCGTCCAAGCTTATGTTTTCTTTTATTGACAACCACGTAAAGCTAAGATGTTCATAAAACTTAATTGTCAATATTGTTGCACGACTCTTTTCTTTCTTAATAAAAAAGCTCTTTAGACTATCGTCATTCTTCTCACGCGAGTAGTAGTAATTAGTATTGTAAGTTGACCCCAAGATAACAGGCGATTGATAGTAATTGGTTAGTTCTTTATTGTCGACTAGTAATCAAAAGATAATAGACGAACGATGGTAGTTAAATAGTCTCTTCTTGCAAGCTAGCTCACAAGTGGTAGACAATTGCTAGTAGTTGAATAGTTTCTCGTCGCAAACTGATGTCCAAGCAATAATAAACGACTTGATATTTTTGACAATAAAACTAGAGATTGTTGTAGTAGAGTCTAATCTTATTCTAAGATTACCATTTTTGGGGCAAGAACATCGTACGTTGGACATGTTGCGTTTCAAACAAGTGTCGACAACGATATTTAGAAATAGATTGGATAACAAACAAACACTCTTTGTGTACAATTGACAATCTATTCTGGATTCAAGACAACTTGATATATATCAATTAGTCGCAAAGTATCGAAAGAAAAGATAGAGACAAGAGAAGACAATCGAGATAGTCTAGTTGCAAATTTGAAAGACAAAAATAGAAAAATAAATAAATATACAAACTATCTATAATCTAATCAAGTCAAGAGCTAACGAAGAACAAAGACGAAATCTTAGAGCTAAGAATTTACTTGTAGTTAGTATTAAAGAAATTGAATAGAACAATTTACAACCGAATCTTATATAATATTTTAACACATAACAAGCAAAACCTAAATCGTTGCATTGCGCTAAACGCTATAATCTTTATATTTGCTATCAAATCGCTTTTTTGTAATCTAATTCTTGACTTAAGTATTGCTATATTAGAATATCTAACTTGACACAAATTTAGACAATATCTCTCGACATTAGATCTTGTTGTAAAAATTGTAGCAATAGTTGATTTTCTATTTACAATTACCAAAATCGAATTATTTTTCGTCGTTGACTAATTGACAACACTACAAGATAAAAACTTTTTATTGAATTCTTAACTTTGTCTAATAAGATCGATATCGCAATCTACTACGAATTGAATTGTTACTAGACTAAGATAGACTAAACTTCGCAACACTTCGCAGCACTTTGTAGCACTTCGCAATAGTTTGTAGCAATTCGCAACACTTCGTAGCACTTCGCAACACTTCGCAGCATTTCGCAGCAATTCGTAGCATCGATATTTTAGTATTCGCTTAAACTTTTATATCTAGATAATATTAGAATAAACCCTATCACGCTAACATCTAATCTCGTGGGTAGGAAGTACTTTTTGTCACAATATAGAAACGTTATAGTGCTTCGTATAGTAAGATATATAGTATCTAGCGCCATTATTAGTCTACATCCCAATCAATATAAGATACGATTAGCAATTTTCTTGCACAAACATTGCAACAACTAAGTCACGAGACAATAGATCTTTCGTTAAGTATTCTAACATAAGACTCTTCTTCAATCTCTCGCGTCTCCCACGATCAATATTTGTTGACGAGATCAAAGATAATAGATAGTCTTTATATCTAAATAGAAGCTACTCTGCAAGTCAATTAAAGATAATCCAACGATTCAAATTAAATATAGATAGATATTATTTTATTCTATCAAATTATTAACAAATGCCATTACAAAGTAATAATATAAGACATATTTGCTTCTAATCTAAACATTGTTAACTTGTGATCTATCTCTCGAGATACTTCAAAATTAGACAAATTCAAGCAAAATTATCGAATTATTTTAACAAGTAACAATATATCTTCGACACTCTTAAGACTTAACGCAATTTACTTTATTTTTTGTTGCTTTGCTATTCTACAAAGAGCTTCTTTCTAAAAATCTAATAGACACTACTCGAACAATCTATAAGAATTAGCTAGAGAATTTGGCGAGTTTATATAACAAAAGATATATAGTAGATCGACAAAAAATTCTTAAAGAAATAGATTCGACTACAAAATTTTGCGCTACTACACTAAAATTTGATCGTCTTTATAATCTTTATCTTCGTTGTTTGTTTTATATCTTGTATTATTGTTATCTTTATTCGTGTTGTTCTCTTCTAGATAGTTCTTCTCTAGATTGTTCTTATTTGTATTGTTTCTATTCGTATTGTTCTTATTTATGTTATTCTTTTTATTCTCGCTTATCAAATCTTTATGTTTAGAATTTTTATCGATTACAAAGCTCTTATTATTGTTTTGCTCTTCTAGATTGAGAAATCTCTTATCTATACTATTGCTAGTAAAAGTAAGATCGAATAAAATCTCTTTCGTACTTTTAACTATACTTAACAATCTTTAATCTTCGAAAGCATCTTCGCTTATACGATTTTTGTTATAATAGTTGAGTCTTTTCTCGTTAATATTCTTGTGTCTTAGCAATTTCTTAATATATAATCTTAGAATTTTTTCGAACGCGTCTTGATAGAAGATCAATCTTTTACGTTTTACAATATCGAGAATTATCTCTAATCAATTAACTTGATTTATAATCGATTTCGACGTCGTCAAAAGCTTTGTTGGAGATATTTTGTAGCGCATAGTAGTTAGATTACGTTTAATATAAAAAGAAGAATCAATATTGATAGACGCAAAAGTTACGTACTTCTTGTTTAATAATCTTCGTCTTTTTGCGTCTAATTTGTCTAGCTTGTCGAGAGAGTTTACGAACATTTATTGATTGTTGTTAAAGAGATATAAAGTACGTGGGCGTTCTATATTTTTTTCGTGGATTCGATTTGAGAATATTATCGAAAAACCAAATAAAAATGTCTTTTTAATATTCGCTTCGAGTCTCGTTATCAAATATATAGTTTAAGAGAGTAAGTTTTGTATTTTGTAGAGATTTCTGCGTTGCAATCTCTACATTTTAGAGAATTTTTGTTGTTACTAGCGTAAGGGAAGACGCTTCTTTTTGATTGTCGAAGCTCCAATTTTGACACGATCGCGTATGTGAACGATGCACTTATTGATAGCTTTCTTCGTGACTCCAAATTTGGCTTCTTGTCTATCTCGAAAACGAATGTTGCGCTTCCACATCCTAATAGTTACACACTCTTTGTTAGTTAGCTTCTTGATTGACACGCAACAATAAGTTCTGCTTTGGTTTGCACATCTCTTCGACTTGCACCACCTATTTGGCTTGCACACTTGTCTGGCTTGCACACCTCTTCGCCTTCCTTATCTCTCCGCCTTCCTCCCGGGTCGCTGTTTGGCTTGCACACCTTCTCCGGCTTGCACACCTCTTTGACTTGCACACCTCTTCGGCTTGCACACCTCTCCGGCTTGCACACCTCTCTAGCTTGCACACCTCTCCGGCTTGCTTATCTCTTCGGCTTCCTTCCGAATCGCTGTTTGGCTTGCACACCTCCTCCGACTTGCACATCTTTTCTAGCTTGCACATCTCTTCGACTTGCACACCTCTTCGGCTTGCATATCTCTCCGGCCTGCACACCTCTTTGGTCTGCACACCTTCTCCGGCTTGCACACCTCTTTGGCCTGCTTATCTCTTCGGC
>JAABUW010009559.1_pt1 | contig 11018 bp, 13 predicted proteins | sample 5560081 | NCBI WGS metagenome assembly JAABUW01 (sample SAMN10711882, study PRJNA513363) | rock metagenome | isolation source: Antarctica rocks | place: Antarctica: Victoria Land, Knobhead sud | reverse complement strand
CTAGCTTTAGACAATGCCTCGCCTTTATCGATGACCAGAGCACTTTTGACGGTTTACCCCTATCTTCAACAAAATATCAATAGCGATTTCAATATCTACAAATGCCAAGGAGGAAAATGCTATAGTCCCACCATGTACGTTCGGCACTTCAAATGCAAACAACGTTTCCGCGATCGGTCCCTCATTAGCAGCCATCGCTGCTGTTCCCTTGACGCCTGTCCCGGCCCACGTCTTGAGAAACTTCTCCGTGCGTTTGGTTGCCAGGATCGATTCTGGGACGAGAAAGCCGGCGCCAAACAGCCAGTTGGTGCTTGTGGATTCCCACCCCATATCAACGAAGCACGAGAAATCGCGGAGAGGGTGCGCAAGCGGCAGGCAGAGGAGACACGTAAACGTCAAGAAGAACAAGACCGTCGAGCCGCTATCCAGGCGGACCTCGATGCCGATGCAGAAGCAGATAGACGGCGGGAGAGTGAACGCTTGGCTTTGATCGAACAGCAACGTATAGCAGACACCAGAGAACATCAGCGTCAGTTGGAATCCATACAGGAGGAGCATCGCCTAAAGGGTGAATTGGAAAGGCGGACATTCAACGAGCAACAGGAGCGGCTACGTTCCGCGGCGAGGGAAGAGGATCAGAGGATCAAACGAAGAGACACCCAGAGGCTAGCAACACTAGGGAAAGAAGCGAAAATCGCGAACAGTATGTACAAGGAGAAGCAGAAAACTATCGACAAAGTAGGTGGGATGATGAGAGAGATACAGCTGTCTGGAATTGGCACCCAGCAAGCTTTTGGGAGAATTCTAGGTGAGATCGAAGATGGTCCCAGACTTTTGACGTGAGGCGATTTTGGTCTCTTTTGCTGGTTTTGGCTCTGGCATCTCTCATATTTATGTATTCGTTGTCCCCAACTAACACCGCAATACTAGCTATCTTACCCTTGATCAAGTGCGTACACTGCAAAACTAGCTATCCTGTTGCTTAACCACGTGCTCATCACTCGTGTGAAATATAATAAGCACGCACGTCGACAGAATACGGCATAACATCCCCCAATAGTAGCAAAATATCCAACAAAGCAAAACCAAAGCTGCATAACGAACGCTGGTTTTCGAGCTTGAGTAAGGTAGCATCTTCAATCTCCGCTCTTTACGTTATCCAACTCTCAAAGCTCCTCACCAAATACCCTCACAACTTCCTCAATCCTCGGTTTTTGACATATCAAGGAAGGTCTTCTTGGCGCTTGGCCTTATTTCTCAATGCTATCCTCCACAGCTTTCTTCACTTGCGGTGGAAACCTTGCCCTTTCGCACGCTACGCTGGTGTTGATGTAGCGTAGGCTGAGAGTTTATACTGTTGATAAGGGTTATTTTGAATCGCAAGTGGGTAGATGATGGGGGACCCGGAGTATGTGGGAAAGGTGTTAGTGCGAAGATGGATAGATCACGAGGTTTTTAGGTTGATTGGATCAATGGATTGAAGGTATGTAGTACATGCGCTAGACGGGTTCAGTGCGGGTTCCCAACACACTTGATGCTTTGGCTTGAGTTGGCAGAACGCTGTTGATCTTGTTGGTCGATGTAAGTCACTCTTATTCTGAGGGTTTCAATGTACTGCACAGCTCACCTCGCTGCTTGTCCCGTATTGCTTACGTACCCACCGTTGGATGACGAGGACAGTACCACTTGATTCACTCTTCTGCTACCTTGGACGTTCGGATCATCAACTCCACATGCTTCAGAATCCTTGCCGCCGCTTGAGCTGGTTGCAAATTGGTAATGTCCAATACTAGCTCTTCCTGTGCCTGAAAACTGTGGATCTCCCCGCGCTTTCTAAATCCATTGAGAATCTTGGTGTCCAAGAGCATTCCCTTCCCCCCAGCGACCAAGTCGAGTCTTTCCGGAGACTGGATTCTGCGTTCGTTTTCCGCTAGCTGACATGCGAAGATGACAGGAATGAATGGACAGCGCCGTCTCTCTGCCGCTTTCTCGTATTCCTTAGCGACCGATGTACCCGACTCGTTGCTGGTCTGAAAGTCGGTGAAGATATAGCTAGAATATGCTAGTATCAGCTACTCACTATCTCTGAGGAGGTCTTCACAGGACCCTACGTACGTATATTTGAAAGTGTCTGGGACTGTAGCCAGAGTATTGAACAGCGCAGATCGTAACTGACGACGGAGTGTAAGGTAGTATGGGCTCGAGCGTTCGAGGATGGAGCCAGCGAGGTCAATGTGAAGATGGTTGTGAACCTAGGAAGGGTCTGAGTGGGTATAGCTAGCAACATTGTACACCAAACCGTAACGACTTGCTTTCAAAGTAAATCAGACGGGTAGTGAATGACTCACAACACGTGCTCTCCCATCCATCTGCTTCTCCAATTCTTTGGCTATGGTGTGCTTTCCAACTCCGGGCCAGCTATTGATATAGATGATCGGATGAGGCATCTTGACCAATTCCAAGTTGGTGTATTTATATTTCCAGACTAATTCAGGTATGATAGAAAGTACCAGTGTCCACAGTATCGATTTGCCTAAGGGTACGTTCGCTTGCTAAAGGGATTGCCACAGTGTTTTGGGGAAGCAAATGGGTCTATCGGGATGATTCATGGGCAGATGACTCATGAAGAGGAGCCGGAGTCAACTGAGCTGTGCGATACAAGTCAAGACTGCTGCACCCAAATATTTGCCCGGGTGACAATCAGAAACCTGTTGATTGTGCGCGAGGAGGAAGTGCCGGGCGGTGTGAGAACAATGCTGACGAGTTATGCAGGCAGCCGATCGGAAGTATGCAAGATATCAGACGAAACCCTTATCATTCATCTCATCTGCTTCGACAGCACCAACATTTCTATGCCAGCACAAGATATAATTCAATGCGACCTCGTACTCATGTATCCTCCTTTTATCATTCCACCATCGCAGCTGAAGCCCACGCGGTATCTGCAAGTTCAAGATCAAATGTGTAGAAATCCCGCAATCTATAACCATAGCACTCTAATCCACTCAGTTCAATCCTAAAGAAGGGACAACCAGTGCCCACGTCGTGTTCGAGCGCCAACTTGCGGAATTGGATGCGATCTTGCGGCGTTATGCTTGTGTATTCTCTTCGGAAGCTCTTCGCATGCCCAGATCAAGGCGGATGAATGTGCAGGACCATTATGGCTGTATATCTCGGTGTCCTACCACCAATATTCTTGCTCGGGAAATTGAAGAGAGCACAAGCGCCAAAGAAATTAGTGTACGAAATTCACCCAATAACGTTATGCATCGGTAGAGAAGATTGTTGGATCAAGATGTGATTATCAAGCTTACGAACTTTCCGCGCTAGAGGCCGATCCTGGAGGCCGAAGGAGGCGGCAGTGGCCGAGGGATGACAGTTGCGGGGGCTTCTGCACTATGATGACATTATACATTTCTCCATCACCAAGCAACAAGATGTCCATATATTGCTCCCAATGTTCCGTTCAGTGCAGCGAGCAGCTCAATTGTCTGCCCATCTCAAAGCCAGAACACCAATTGACAAGGTCAGCAATCTCAGCATCCTCAGCAACACCACCAAGATGTCGCACCTGTTCGAAGACGCAACACCAGCAGAGGTGAAGAATGCAAAGGTGAGCAACATACGCGATTGCAATTGGCATGAAGGGATGCTAACAATGGTCTCCCAGGGTCTTCACCTCATCACCCAAAACACGCCCAATGGCCAGAAGATACAGATCATGCTCGAAGAGCTCCACGAAGTCTACGGTACAGAATGGACTACAACTCTCATGTACATTCCCCCCCCCCTTCCTCCTATCTGTATCTTCAATCCCCTGACAAATTCCAGCAACATCATGACCAACGAGCAAAAGAAGGATTGGTTCCTCCGCCTTGACCCCAATGGGCGCATTCCCGTTCTCCTCGACCACACCAAGTCCCCTCCCTTCCCCGTCATGGAGACCTCCGCCGAGCTGCTATATCTCCTCAAATTCGCGGACAAGAACGACGCCTTCGGCTTCAAAGATGAGCTCGAGAGGAGCCAGGCATTGCAGTGGCTGTTCTTCTGGGTACGTCTTGATGGAGTCCTTTTCCCAAGTTCCGTCGTGTCCCGATTCAATAAACATGATAAAGGAACATCCTCCCCCTTGTGATGTCCATTCAGCCCTCGACTCGTCTTACTAGCCTGAAGATCGATCTACGGAGGGCAATGCTAACTACGACCTACTACATATAGCATGGGAGCGGTGCCCCCTATCAAGGCCAAGTCGGTCATTTTGTGAAGTTTGCAAAGGAGAAGATCCCTTGTACGTCTACATCTACACCACCCTCATACATACACATTGGACAGATACTGATAAAGTGCCCCCAAAGACGCCATCGAACGCTACCGCAACGAGACCCTCCGCGTCTACGGCGTGCTCGAAATCCAATTGAGTGGCAAATACACCGGCTCACCGCGTGAATACCTCGCTGGCAACGGAAAGGGCAAATATTCTGTTGCGGACATTGGGACCTGGCCCTGGATCAATTCCCGAAGCTTCTCTGGGTTCACGGAGGAGGATATGAAGCCTTTCCCACATTTGATGAAGTGGGTTGATAGGATTGCGGCGAGGCCCGCTGTCCAGAGGGGTATTGGAGAGAAATACCAGGAGAAGTAGGTTGTGAGATGTAGAGCGAGGGGTGGGCAGTGATAGCCATGAAGGAGAGAGAAACATAAAAGCAATTGCCAATACCGGTGGTGTTCATGTCGCTACCTACTGCGCAATAAACAGAATTCTCCCGCAGCTCATTTTCATCCCTGCAAAAGTCTACAATCCGTGCACTACTATATTTCAGCACATAAGCAATCTGATGCAACGTCGCCACTTTATGTCCATGCACCTAAAACGCCCAGCAGAAATGCAACTCGTAATATATGCTCACCCCAAACTCCTCTACCTTACGTGTCCAAATCAATCGCAAAAATCTCCCTCAAATGCTGTCCAAACCTCATAAACAACAACGGAGCCGGACTCAGCGCCAAGCTCAGAAATGCAAACACGCTGATCCCCCATCCAAACCCGACCTTCTCAAACAATGCCGATGCACCCAGCGGCAATATCCCACCGACAATGCTCCTGAACACCGCTCCGGCTGCAATAGCGGATGCGGCGTACTTTGAGAAGGAATCGATGTAGTAGTTTTGTACGGTGTTGAGGATGGTAATCTGCCCCAATCCGAAAAAGACGGTGGAGAGGAGGGGTACGGTCCAATGGACTTTGTACTGCACCGTCCACGCGAACCAGAAGAGGCTTAGAGGAATGAGCACGGCGCCGATATTGGCGAGGGGGAGGCGGTATTCGGGTTTAGCTTCGCCGCCGTTTTTGCGCGCGAGGGTATTGTAGACGGTGTCGATTTTGGGGACGAGGAACGATACCGCGAGCAGGAAACCGAGGCCGGGGCCGAGGTACATGAGGCCGACTTGGGTGGTGGAGAAGTTGTAGCGGGGGCCGTAGATGGCTTGGAAGTTTGTGTAGAGGCTGTATGTTGTGCCGAAGAGGATGGCTTGGTAGATTGCCATTGTGAGGACGATGGGTTGGGTGAAGAGGATTTTGAGGGGGCGTGCCATGCTGTGTGCGAGTTTTGTTTTGAAGGGGCGGTCGTCTTGGGTGGTGGTGCGGTAGTTTGTGGAGGGGGAGGAGTTTTGGTAGTGGGTTTTGCGGGCTTCGAGGATGATGGGGGCGTAGGTTTCTTTTAGGAAGAGGAAGCCCATTATTGTGTTGAAGAAGCAGACGATGGTTAGGATCCAGAAGATCCAGCGCCAGCCTAGATATTGCACTATCATGCCGCCGAAAAGTGGTCCTAATGTTGGGCCAAGGAGGGGGCCGAGAAGGTACCATCCGAATACGCCGCTGAAGAATAGTTAGGTTTGGACGAACGTGGTTGGAGATGATAACGTTCGTCTTCGAATGTTCAGACTTACGCTCTCTCACTTGGGTGGAACATGTCACTGATGGTCCCTCCCCCATTTGCAATACCAACGCCTAGGTTTCAATGTCAAGATGTGATCTCGGAAGCACACGTGATGTCTGTACGGTGAATGATGTCGGGAAGGGGGAACGTACTGCCGAAGAATCCGCTGATCGCCCTCACCGCTATCAGACTCTCCACATTCGGGCTGAGCGCTGTGGGAATCTGCAGTAGCGCAAAGACGGAAAAGCAAACCAAGTACAGCTTTCTTCTTCCAAAAGTCTCCGATAAAGGCGCAAGAACAAGGGGGCCAAGGCCAAGGAAGACGACAAAGCCAGTGGTAGCGCCAACAACAACTTCACTGGAGGTGCCAAGGTCTGCGGCGATCTCCCCAATGCCAGGAGTGAACATGCTGGAGGCCAGTGGCGAGAGAACTAGATGCACAATCAGTATCTACTCGATAGGCTCTGTAAATGATCAAATGCCGCTCACTGGCCATGAAGGCTATTATAGCCACATTGACCATCTTACGTCCCTTGGCCCAGTTTCTGGGATTCTCATCGTCCTCTTTGGAGAAATCGATGATCTAAATATCTATCAACGCAAGACTTCATTCAAAGCACGTATTCCTTGATATACCTCTTCAGACCCATTTTGGTGGCCATTTGTATCACCATTCCGGAGTAGCGGAGACCGCTCATCTGGTCCTTGCGCCATAGCAGAAAGACTGCTTGACCAGATCGTGCTTTTCAGAGGAAAATATGACGGATATTCTTAGCGCGCGTCACCAGATCTGAGATAAGCGAGATAAGCTTGATGTTGGACCCTGCCGATCTTCATAGGGCTGGGTCCTACATCGAAGAATCTGACTACTGACTGGAGCGAAACAGCTTACAAAGTAGTTCCACAGCCATCACAAGTAATGTATTCCATTAACTAGCTAGGAAGAGCAAGAATTCTGCATTCTAATCCCTTCTTTTCATTGTCTGTATCCAAGTATAACAGTGTTTCCCAAGTCCACCGATGAGAGGATCTTCAGCATGCATACATTGCATCGGCGAGCGGTTGCTGGAATAGGTGGCTTCTATGAGATGATCACAGGCGAGAAGAGATATCTGTAGGAATTTCACAATCCCCTCAAGCCCACAGTTACTTCTCAAGGTGTCAGTCTAGTCGAAAAGTGGGCTTGTCAGCTCAAAACGCTTGCCGATCAGAGATTGCTTCTACAAATACTTTCCGGCATGCCTTGAGTCGAAGCGGATGTCGAAGGCGGAGAGCGCAGAGAGATGTCCATAGCCAGATTTGAAGCGTAGGCTTGGTCTCGTGCTCGCTGAATGGCCTCAGATGTCCGGCTTCTTGTTGCAGGTAGGACGCGTTTAGACCCAGATTTGCCCATGAAGATCGCATCGAGAAAGTCAGACTCGTATGCTTGATTGATGAATTGTCTCAGTCCGTCAACCATGCGTTTATAGCTCTTCACACAATCTTCGCTACCGTACCGCATTGCAGCGTATGCAAACGAAGCTGCAAACTCCACCCACATCAGGCAATCTTGTGGATTGATGACCCTAGGTGCTCGCCGATACTCTATGGTCTGTATCTCTCCATCTTTGAGATTCCCCAAATTCCACGCCCAGTACCGGCTCGTAAGTTTCCTTTGACTGTCAGGTTCCAGGGAAGTATCAAGAGCGTTCATTAAATATATGAGATCATCTTTTGTCGTACAGTCGCGAACCTTGGAGAAGCAGGTTAAAAGATCCAAGCCCCGTAGCTGTGGATTGTCGACCGAATTACTGAAAGTCCAATGATCTTGGCGTAAGAACGAGGGTGTCAATTCTTCAAACGCCTCTTCGAACCATAAAATACTGCGACAGATGTTCTTGATACGGTCAATTGTCCAACCATCAATAGGCGAGATGTGGACATGGGTGGCAGTATCACCAATTGTTTGAGGATTGTTCATTCGGGCGAAATAATTGATGGACCGGAAGAGCTCAGTTGTGTACTCTCGCCACCGTGCTTCGTGGGTGGAACTGGCATGGAATTCTAATACTGGCGAAATAAATTCAACAGGCCCTTCGCCTTTCATCAGTGGACTATTGGTAGGACTGACGTTGAGTACGAAAGACTTACAGCTGTCTTCATCTTCGAAGGGATCTTCTTTGTTAAGAATCCACCCGAACGCAGAGATATGAGCGGGCTGGTGGCCGGCATGCTCAAAGTCGTCGATGCGCATCTGGGGATAACCGGGTTTGAGGACCTTCTGGTATGAATCAAGGCAACGGACGGCGACATCGTACCAGCTTTCGACAATAGACCCAGGACTAGTGTAGGGGTGGAGTAGGCACTCGATCTCAATGCCGATATTCATATTGCCAGGGATCTGTCGAGCTGGCAGTGCAAAGCTTGGCTTGAGGTAATTGCTTGACCTTAATGTGAGTACTCAAGTCCTCGAGCTTCTTGCAGACTGAAATATCCCAGTAAAGAGCAAATTGGCCCATTACTATGAATTCAGAAGACCTGTGTAAGCTCAAGCTTCTATTTATAGAGGGAGTCATAGGATCTATTCCTTTGTTAGATCTCGAAAGACGCCCGAGTTCTATTTGAAGACAAAGAAATGAAACAAGAATCCACGCTCTCAAAGAGCTTGCTACTCCCAATCCGGCATCCGAGGGTCTTTGCACGTTCCCAGTGATTTGGTTCGCGGTTCAACGCCGACGTTTCAATGCGGTCAGTCGCAAGGACACCACAATCATACCGAAGATTCACAACAATATCAATTTCCCCTTTCGGAGATCCCTGAGCTTTCTACACCAGAACAAGTCATCCGGGCTCAACCATGGCCCTAAGAATGACAATATGAGTAAGCCTAAAGCGGCCATTAGTGGGCCCGAACCCGTAGGTTTCAGCCAGGGAGAAATTCGTTTTAATATCAGCAACCCTAAAATCAGTCCACAGTCGCTGTCATCAGCAACATATCCTCCTGAATTCCAACAAAGACATCGGTCTTCGGCGCCAATAAAATCACACAGAGTAAACGTCATGCCCTGAACATACCTCTGGCTTCTGCCACGTGCGAGGTTTGAGATTAGGGTGAACGAAGCAGTCCACTGGCTGGTGTGACCTTTTGTACTTTGGCTGTGGTCTTGTTGTGGATTTCGCTGAATGTTGTACGACAATTTGCGCTTAATGCTGAAACCAACATTCGGTATGTCATCGCCGAGAGGACACGTTCTTTACGCGCAAGCGCAGAATACTCTGCACCGCTCAACCTGATCGATCTTGACTTCCTCCCCTTGCTATCTCGCCAATCCATACACATTCCCCTCGGACTCAGAGAAATGCTACTTATTGGTGTCACCCTTCTTATTGTGTTTCTCAACCGCACCCTCGCGATTATTCTACCTCCAGCGAATCCCGCTATCAATCTCGCAGTTGGGAGTAGCGCACCTTCACTCAATGCACTCAACGCTACCTCTGGCCCAACCTGTGATTCCAACAGTTACGGTTTCAACCTCAACAGGAGGAGCTGCGTCGAGGCCGTTGAACGTTTGATCCCAAGTTCTAGCTGGATTGATCAAAGCGTCGTATACGTTAATCGTGACAAAGATATAAGTGGGGTGCGAATTGTGCTGCCATGGCGAGAGCTCAGCTGTACGTCACATTAATTTCGACTTCATCGATTCATTACACTTTTGTTGCAGGCTTCCCATTCAGCCATCGGGGCTTGAATACCCTGTTAAAGTGGAAAGGATCCAACTGACCATGATTAGCGGACGGAACTTGCGCAGTCGATGTCATGCTCAAGCCAGGTGTAGCCCAGGACCGCTCAACTACACAGCCAATCTACAACGCTGCGACTAGGATCTTGGACACTTGTGTAGCCGGAGAAGGAAACGTAGGCGGTAGTGTAAGCAATTTAGGTACGTGTAATTCTTCCAATATCTTCAGTATCTGCTTCGAAGCTCAGGGATGGCCTTCGGACTCCATGACTTTGTGATTCCAGGGTTCATATGTTTGCTTCGAAGACATCTCCACTACTGACAGCCCCGTCGACAGGCGAGAACGGGAATCTGATAGTATCCATCAAGCAATACGAAGGTCCACTCGTTTATTGTAACGACCCTGCACGCGCCGGCGGCGGCAGCGGAATAACCTCAGCTTCATGCCGTTCGGTCCTCTCTTTCATGCCCGTAGACTATGGATTGAATATCTACGGCCCCGCAGGAGACAGCACCGCAGACGTTATCATCCCGAAGACGTTCGGGTCAAGTAAGCACCCCTCTACACGTACGTGACCTGATATATTCCGCTGACAAAAATGCGTAGTGTATGGCACAACGTGCGGAGTCACCTTATCCAGCTTCTTGCCAAGTGTCAAGCGAGATCAAGCTACCAACTGGGATGTATGGGCGGCAGCAGTGAAGGTAGATGCGATGTGTGTTCGAAGAGGATTGAGTGGAATTGCGTCTGGTTTTGGTGAGTTCCATGTACGGAAGTTGCACTACCGGTATATGCTGACAATCCCGTAGGTTCTAGGAAAGCGTTGAGGGTATCTCTGCTCAAAACAGTCACGTTGGCTAGCAATTCGACTGCCATGGGGTTGGGGAGTATTTCGCTAGACGGTCTTGCGGAACAATAGCCGTAGAGCAAGTTCCAATTCAGCTTCAGCATATAACCCATTATCTCACCATCTTCCATTGAATTCACCAAAGCCATACCAATTAGCGGAGGACTTCCCAGCACGCCGAACAACCAAAGTCCCTAACAGAGAAACCCATCGAACAGAAACATCCAGTATACCACCCCAACCAAAATCAACAGTGAGCCCCCTTCCTGCACTCCAACCTCTTTCAACAGCCCCAGCTCTACATCCCGCCAGTATCTTTCGCATCACGACCGCTGCCAATAACCTAATACCACAACTCCTATACACAAAACCCCTCAACTAATCCACCATATCCACCGCCGTCCAACCATAAGCCTACGGCGTCTTCTATAGGCAAAGAAACCGCTTTCATTGAGTACACACCTACCCTACTCTACCCACATCTACCCACCCCCTTCCCCTCCCCTCTTCAACCA
>JAABUW010009558.1_pt1 | contig 11018 bp, 3 predicted proteins | sample 5560081 | NCBI WGS metagenome assembly JAABUW01 (sample SAMN10711882, study PRJNA513363) | rock metagenome | isolation source: Antarctica rocks | place: Antarctica: Victoria Land, Knobhead sud | reverse complement strand
CCAAAACGAGGCCACACCGATAAGAATCGCAAAGGCCGCCCGCATGTTTCGACAGGCGGCTCAACGCGCGGTACCACCGTCATCTGGGGCGACTACGGCCTCCGCATGCGTGATCACGACCGACGCATCTCGGCTGCGCAGATGAACATTGGCCTCGAAGCCATCAAGAAGCGGCTACGAGGTCAAAGATACAGACTCTACACGCGGGTATGTTCGAACATAGGGGTGTATGCCAGTGGGAACGAAATGCGGATGGGGAAGGGAAAGGGAAGTTTTGACTATTGGGCTGCGAGGGTAGGGGTGAATCGAATGATTTTTGAGTTGAAGGGGGATTTGCATGAGGAGATCGTGAGGGATGCATTTAGGCTGGCGGGGAATAAAATGCCGGGTGAGTTTTACACTTCGCTTCTTCTTTGATGGACCGGGTCCTGGGGAGGAGTAATACGTGCTGATCATAATCAGGACTCTACGAATTCGTACGGAAAGGCGACGCGCCCATTATGGGCATCACGAAGATGGAGAATGGCATTACAAGAGAGGATCTGATACGACCAAGGGTGAAAATGCCACCGCCGCCGATAGCGATATCTGCTGCCAGGATACCAGCAACTAGCCCTCCATAGATTACACGCATCCCACCACATCTCTTCGGCGCGCATACAAGCGTGTGCTCCGCATATCGGGATGGTGAACGCTTTATGCTCCGACTCCCGAGCCAGGCCCGTAGCCTTGTTCCCGCCGGCTCTCGACAGCCTCAGCGTCGCCGCCGTTGCCTGTCTGTTTCTCAGTACCACCATAGCCAGTGTCTGTTGCCAGTCCAGTCAGCTCTATCCATCGTCACCGACTCCAATTGACAGACACTACCCACTATGATGCGCTCCACCCTGTCCTTCGGTCGTCATGCCACCCATGCCACCCTCAGAGATATTTTGGCCGTATCTGACATTCTCCGCAGTCCGCGCGCCCTTCTCTGCTTTCTCCTGTTCTTGCTGCGCGTCTACGGCGTCAACCTGGGTCTCCACGTCTGCCGCCAATGTATAAGCAATTGCGAAATATTGAACATAGTTTGCGCTGACCGCCCATCTGCCCACCCTGCTTCGAGTGGGGCTCTGTGACTGTTTTGATAGACTCGTATCTGCCAGGGATTGCTCAGCTGCTGATGGAATCTCTTGAGGAATCGAGGAGCCTTTACTGTGAGGTTTCACCACCAGGAGCGGTGTCCATCATGCCTGATGACATGATTGTGGTTTTTGGTGTTTGAGTACTCAAAGTAAGGGTATAATCTAGTACAGAAATCTAGGGGTTGAAGCAGAATGCAGTGACCTTTGCAATTGTCGATGCTTGGGTGAGGCTCTCGAAATCGCTAAATGACGTACGTTGGCGTGTTGAGCAAAGCTCTGCCGAGAAAGACCCACCCGTTAAGATATCGACAACACCACCTTAGGTCGACAAACCTACCAAACTCCGTACTGGTGTTCATAATTCGATCAGAACTCCATTCCCATCAGGTAGCTGAAACTCGTTAGAGGGAGCCCTCCCCCGTGGGTTCTGGTGGACTTACCTCTCTAGGATCCTCATAAACTTCGCTACAAAAGCCTCGAGATGAAAGATATGTTTCTACACGATTCAGCTGACCGCAAAAGCATTTCATAAGGCGGTACTTACACTACCCATCTTGATCCGGTGTTCATAGAATGCAGACCATTTGATGACATCTCCCTTAAGGGCGTCATCAATTTTCGGTATCAGCTTGAAAGTCAAGGTCTAAAGTAAATCAGTCTTGAAGGAGCGTCGAAAGATCCGGTGCCTGCGATATTTACCTTGAGGACAGTCGTGGCGGGTATGCAGTGACTGAGTAAGTCATAGAGCTTTGCGCGGACTTGCAGTATCCTCGCCGGTGTGTGCTCTTCCATTATCTCGTCCGCTACTTGGGCGATCAAAGCTTCCCAGTCTGGTGGTGGAATTGGAGTCTTGTCCGTAACCTTCTCACTACGACCCATAGTGTCAACAACGCGTAACATGACTGCCATAATGCACACGTACTTCTGCGCATGGACTGCCTCGAACATGAGCAAGGCTCGCCGTAGATTTCTCCCACTTTCCTTGGCTATCCTCCTATTTAGCCCTTCCGCTTCTGGCCAATTCTCTGCATTTCCCACTTTCTTCAGCACTTTGCAGATATCATTATCCGTAGGCGCAGCCACCCTGACTAACAGCGTCCTTGAACGAATAGGCGCGATGATGTTGGCCGTACTATTGGCCAGCAGTATCAATCTCAGATTGGGGCTGTATTTCTCCATGGTCCTCCTCAGTGCCGCCTGTGCGTCTCTGGTAAGATGATCTGCCTCGTTGATGACCACAACCTTGAACCGTTGCCGTGCCGATTGATCCACTTGTTGTGTCTGCGCAACCTCCTTTAGAAGGTCTTGTACTACTACTCGATCGAAGTGACCGACGTCCGAAGGCGTGATCTCGAGATGGTAAACAGAAGCAACAATGTTGAATTCTAGCTTGCGGTTCGACGTGGTCTGGAAAACTCGAGAATCTATCTTGATTTTCTCAACGCCCGGCCCGTACAGTTCCCTGAGAGTTGCAACGATACGGGTTTTCTTCCCTGCGCCGGAGGGGCCATAAACGAGAAGGTGAGGGAAGTCGCCGCTTTGCGCCTGAGGAGCGCATTCAGTATAGCTCGAGTCGCGACACTTGGGGACTTACGAGACTTCGTAGTCGTTCCGATAGGTCCTCATGGTAGGTCAGAGTTTCTAGAGAACGTGGCCGGTACTTGTCGACGAGTAAAGCCATGACAATTCCTGTTGTGAATTTTAAAGGCTCTTCTGGGTAAGTTGGAAGACGCGTTCAGAGGATCGCGTTCGACACTTCGGCGGGTAAACTTCGGATAAGTATCTATATTATATTGAAACATCTCTCTTCCCAATCGTTTTCGTTGGCTATCGTGTGTTGCCAAGATTCTACTCTTACGTAATCGAACTTCAAAGTTTGTATAGCTTTAAGTAATCTTGCGCGTCTTTGTTTTGATTTTTATCAATATTGTACTATTTCTTTCTATATTGTATATTGTTGTTTTTTATTTTTGTTTTTTTGCTATGTTGCAACAAATCTATATCAAATGCACTTTTACGCGTTCTATAGTTAAATTCAAAAATATTAATTTTATTTGTTTGTTAACTTTGTGCAATCGATATTGTATAGATTTTATTTTAATTTTATTATTTTGTTTTTATTATATATTAAAGTTTTTTAGTCTTATACAAATACAAATACACAAAGACGTTTTTTAAACAAAATTGATCTTAATATTGTTTTATAATTATTATATTAATTTAAATAAACTCGTACTATTATTGCGTGTACTTTTTCTATCTTATATTTTACACGTTTTTAATCAAATTGTATTGCACAAGTCTCTATTATATTTGTTTCTATTTGTTGTATTGTTTTACAATTTCTTTTATTATTTGTATATTTTGTTTTTTTCTTTTTTAATTTTATATTTTTTGTTATTTGCGATTTATTTTATTTGTGTAGTCTTATACAAAATTATATTAGCATACGTTATAATATAAATATTTATACAAAAGAGTGCAATTAATACAAGATTTTGTATTAAAAAGTAAAGATTGTTGCAAAACTTATATTATATATTAGCTACTATTTTAAAAATAATAACTTGTTCGATTCTTTGCAAGAATTACTCGCTTTTCTAAAAAATTTGCTCAATAATAATATTTTCAAATTTAAGTATTTTTGAAAATATATTAGAGTATATAACTTTGCACTAATTTTTATATCTTATATATATATTTTTAATATACAATTTAATAATCGAGCAAGAATTTAGATTTTTACAATTTATAGAAAGTTATATTATTTACAAGAATTTTTGCATACTATTACAAAACAATTATTAAATTTTGTACAACTCTATTTTTACAATTTTTAACAAACAATTATTATATATTTTGTATATAATTCGAATTTGTAGCAATCTCTTTTAAAGAAGTTAGCACAAATAATACAAAATTGCAATAATTTGTTTATTGCAATATATATTATTGCACAAAAATAAATTAAGTTTGCACAAATTAATACTAAATTTATACAAATTGTAATTAATTTTTGTTTGCAATTAATTATAAAGAAAAATTCTAACAAAAAATATACAAATCTATTAATTGCAAACAAAATTGTATTGTTTTTATCAAATAAATATAAAGATTGTTTTTTTCGAAATATAGTGTTTGCGAAACGTACAAAATCTAATAAAAAGTATAAATTTTATCGAATTAATTATATTAATACTACGTACTTTTTTTTATATTATATTTTTTTCTTTTTGCAAGACAATCTTAATTAAATGTAATTATTACAATTTTGCAATAATTAATAACAACAAGTTTTGACTCGATACTTGCAATATATATAAATATATTATTATTTTTTTGATTGTGCAAGTTAGTACTTTACAATATTGTATAATACGTAATTGTTTTAACAATATATTGTAAATTATTATACAATTATTGATTAACAAACTTTAAATTTCTATTAAAACAATTAAAATATAGTTTGTACAAAGTTGTACAATAATATATAGAATATTTTATTTGCAAATAATACAAATACAATTTTTTTTAATTGTTGTATTATATTGTTTTCGAGTTTTGCGAACAATAAACAATATATATATTAATTTTATTAAGATTCGATAACTATTGTACAATATTTTGAAAAACTTACTATATTTGTAACGTTTATTGCGAATTCTATATAAAACAAAATTTAAAATACTTTCAAATTAAATTAAATTGTTAAAAATCGATCAAATATTGTTGTGCAAGTCTTTTGTTTTAAGCAAAAAATTTTAATTTAAAATCTCAAAAATTTGTACAAACGTTATATTAATATTGTGTAAATTATTAAATATTAAAAGTATAAATTATTATATATATATATTTTTCTTTTTTTGAACAAGAAGAATAACTTCTTGAATTATTATTGTATAAATAATTTGATTTGTGCAAAATTATTTAATTTTGCGTTTAATATTAACAATATTCTACAAACTATTATTAAAAATCAAATAATATACAAGTCTTGCAACAAATTAAATTCTTATATATCTTATATAAGTAACAAAAAACGCAATTTTAACAAAGTATATAACAAGAATTTTTTTAAAGCTTTTCAAGAAAAAACAAAAATTAATACAAAAAATTATTTTCTATATTGTTAATATAACAATAAATATATTTTTGTTAAATATATTTGCAATTGTAATATACAAATAAACAATCAATAAATAGTTTTATACAATTTTTTTTTTACTTGCAAATACAAAATATATATAAATATAAAATTGTGCAACTCTATTATAGTTGTTAAGTATATATACAAATATATATATAAAGAACAAAATTGTACAATTTTGCAAATAAAAAATAATAAAAACAAGATTATATAATATTTAAGCAATTGTTATATTAATTTATATTAGATTATATAGAAAATATTCGAATTTTGCAATTATTGTAAGAAATCTTTTGTAACTCGATTAATTGTATATTTTTTTAATTAACAACTAGTTTATTTTAATAACAATATTTTTTTGCAAAAGTTGCACAAGCTTTTGAACAATTTCGAATTAATTTTAATTTGTTTTTTTTAATACAATATAAACAATACAAATAATAAAAACTTTTTATATTATAAGTTTTCGAAATATTATATTTATTACAAAAAAAAAGAAAAATAACAATAAATTTTAAAACAATGCAAATATACAATAGATTGTATATATTATTGCAATTTTGTACAAAATAAATGCTACTATCTTTGTTTGTTTTTGATTGTTGTTAAAAATTCGCATAACTTCGAATATGTTTGCATAATTAATAGTAAAATTTATACAATTTTTTGCGTTGTCTATATTGCTTGCGAATTATTTAACAACAACAAAAAATAAATAAGTTATTTTATAAAAATTGTACAATTTGTTTTTAACAATTTGTTGCAATTTTTGTTTGTTATTGTATTAATTTATAGAGAGATATTCGATACTTTTGTATTTTAAATTCGATTTTATACAAATATTTGCAATAATTTGATATATTGTATAATTGATTTTTTTATTGTTTTAGAAGATTTTGTTAATTTTTATATTAATTATAGTTTATATTTAATTGTACAAGAGTTATCGAATTAAAACAAGTTGTTTAATAAGTTTAATTTTTCTCTATTTTAACTATTCTAATTTAAAGAAGATTATTTATATTTGTTTGCAAAAAAATTAAATTATAATATTTTTGAACAAATAGTATTTCGAAATTACAAAATTAAGCAATTTAATATAGAGCAATATATAGTCTTTAATATTATTATACAAAATATTGCAAACAAGTCTTTTATAATATATTTCTTTGTATATAATTTTGCAAATATAGATAAGATCTTTTTTTATAAGATTTTTTGTTACTATTATTGCACTTAAGAATTTATTGTTTTGTATATTGCTTTTACAAAAATTGCAACTTAATTTTTGCTCAATAATACAATTTTGTATTTTTGATTTAAAATTTTACTTTTTTATACAAAAACTTTTACTTGTTATATTGAAGTACAAACAAATTTGACAAAAGTTCTTCGATATATAAGTTTAATAATATAAAATAAAATATTTATACAAAACAAGTACAATTTTGTTGCAATTAATACAACTCTATATAATATTCGAAAAAGCAAAGCTCTCTTTAAAGATATCTCGATTATTATAGAAGATAATTTTGCACAAACAATATTTGTTGTTTTTTAAAATAATTGTATTGTACAAATTAATACAAATATTTATATATTATAAATTTAATCAAAATTGTTTGTATTGTTTTTGCATCAAAATATACAAATTGTTTATAAAAAGAACAATTAAGTTTTTGCTAATTAAATTGATAATATATTATATAATAAAAAGTTTTATAATTATATTTGATTATTATTAACAATTACAAATTATTACAAATATATATATTAATTTATTGATTAAATCTTTTTACTATAAAAGTTTGCTTAAGTTGTTTAAAATCTAAAATTCTTTTAAAGTTGTACAATTTTGTGTAAACATAGACTGACCGCGTCGGGTCGGGTTACCGAGTTCGGGTCGAATATCCGACCCGAATCGGATCGAATCGATTTTAAAAGTTGAAATCGAATTGTCGATTCGATTTCTAATGTTGAAATCGACAATTCGAATCGAGTTGCAAACTTAGAATCAAAAATCGATTCGAAAAATCGATTCGAATTGTCAAGACTTAGTATTAGTATAAAGAAATTCTAAAATAAATAGTAGAAACTAGAAAGTTATATTTTGTTCTATAATTTCTTAGTAGTAAATTATCTAGTAATATATTAAGATAATGCATTTGAACTATTTAGAGTTAAAATTCAAAAAATTAATTTGATTGTATTTCAAGAGAGATTCGAATCTCCGACACAATATAAATATTAGATAGATTAATATTACTTATAACTAATTTAATATTAATATTGCAACGCATTTCCAAATTTGACAACAATTATTGACAATTATATTTGCTCTAACTACTGAGCTATCAAAACTTGTTATTTAAGCCAATTCTATCTATTTATATATAGTAAAATAATACTTAAACAATAGTAAAATTATCAAAGTATCAAATATATACTTTTAGTGCGTTATCAAGAATTAAAGTCTTTAAATTGAGTAAAATTAAATAAAGTTATATATAAATTGCAATTCTAATATCTATTTTAATTATAATTTTATAATGCAAAAGAATAACGAGATAGAGTATGCAATATAGTAATATATTAGAATAATATATTATAATTGTTTTTGTAATAGTAGACTCTCTAGACTATATATATAAAGCTATCAATTCAAAATTTTAATAATCTTGTTTGTTTTACTATTATTCTAAATAGTCTAATCCGAGTTATTCTTTATCTTGTTATTATTTTTGTTGTTGTTATTTTTATCAATTTTATTGCTATTGTTTTTATCGTTCTTGTTTTTATTATTCTTTTCGTTATTCTTATTATTTGTTGCTAGATAGTAGTTATAATTCAACTTCTTTATATTATTTTGAGTCTTGTATTAAGTCTTTTGTTTATAATTATTTTTTTCAATTACATTATCGGAATTCTCTATTTTAAAAATAATAGAATTTGGAATATCTCTCTTCTTTGTATTGTTCAAGATTGCAAATTTTTCAACAAAAATATTAAACAATTTTATAGAATTGTTATTATTAGTTCTTTTTAAATTATTCAAGCTATTGTAATAGATAATTTGTTGTTAAATAATTTTTACAATCGATTTTATATAGATCGAAAAGCTTTTATTAATATTGAGTTTGTTGTCGACGTTTGACTATAATATTATTTAGCTTAAATATAGAGTACAAATAATATATTCAAATAATATATATTTTTTTAGAAGATAATTCTATTGCTATATTTGTATTTTCAAGCAGTTTTTGTATTTTTTTAATAATCTCAAATCGATTTTTTTTCTCGATCGCAATTTTTTTTATTATTTTTTGTTTAAGTTTATTCTTAAAACATTCTGCTATAAAATTGTCAGTATTGTGTGCTTTATTGTATTATCTAGATGTATTACTATAAAGATTTTGATTAATTCGATATTTATCAATCTTATTTTTGATATTTTTCTTTATATATTTACAATTTGATGTAGAGACTTGCTCTCAAACAGTTGTTTTACGCAATTTCTTGAGTCGAATTAAGATAGTTTTGCAATTATTGCATTGTTTTCGATACAACTTCTTCTTATTATTATTTTATTTTTGTACGCGATTGCGACTTGCAATACTTTTTGAATTGATTAATAGCGCTTCTATTATCTATACGTGTACTTAGCTTATTCCACGAGTAATATATAGAAATAATATAGTTATATAGCAACTTAGAAATTTTCCACGATATCTAGTAGAGTGCGACAAAATTCAAAGAGTAGAAAATTCAAAAAGATTGACAGAATTGTAAATAATATATTGACAAATAGTTTTACTAAAACAAAGTAAAAAATATGTATATTAGAATTAGAGTTAATATTTATTTACTAATATTTACTTTGAACTTTTGTCAACACAAGATTGTTATTTCTTTATATTAATATATATCTAATCTTGTCAATATATTACGCAAGTTTATGTTTGTTGACTGCTTTGTTGTTTATATTATGTACTTTTATTGTTAATTATTGATTCAAATCTCTTTTTTTATGCAATTTTTTGACGCATCTGCACTAGTCAAGATTATCAAAACTATTGCTTATTTTACTATAACTTTTTTGAATTTTGTCTCGAATTCAATATCTTTCTTTTATATTTATATAAATCTCTTTTTAATATTGCCAAATTTATTATTTTCTTCGATAGCTTGCATAAAGCAGATAAATAATATATACAAATAATACAAAATATCTTGTCTAGAACTAATATATTTAATTTGCTAGCTTGTCGATCGATTTCGAAATTTTTTTGCAATAAACTAATTTTTCAATCTGAACATAATAGAATAAGCAGAGACAAAAAAAAGTCTCGAGAAAAAAAAAGTACTAAAAAAAAAATATTCGAAATACTGATATAATCAAAATAATGCGAACAGATAATGCACTTTCGACTAATATGCTAATATTTTGCAATAGTATGCACGAAAGTGGAAGTCCAATACTATTACTTTTTGTAAAATTCGAAAATATTAGAAATCGATCGACTTTTTTATTTTTCGATTTGTATTTTAGTGTCTAATTTGTAAACTTCTTTATAAGAAAACCAATAATTACAAGTGTAATCAAATCGACTATTGTATTTAGAGCTTAGCTTTAGCAGCACTTCAAAAAACAACAAAGACGTTTATAATTACTTTTTTTTTCAATAAGTGTATTATTTCTTTGCATTACTATTATAATAATAGAATTATAACTAATATCTCGCGCACTATAGATTCGAATCTTGCAGCTATTTATGCGAAGCGTATAATACTTTAGCTAAAAAATTTGCTCTTTATTAAGAATTTTATAGAGTAGTTCGATCTTCTAAACTAAAAATTCTACAACAATATTATATTCTTCTTTTTAAACAAATATAATATGTTGTTCTTCTCGAACAATTATAATTGTTCTTTGTATTAACTAAAATTCGAATTTTCGAGATTCTACTATTAATAGATCTTTTTTAGCAATTTAATTTATTAAATATATTATCTTTTTGTATTATTACTAATAGTATCTGATAATTTTTGTAGTTATTGAAAATATTTTCTTTTCGAAAATTGATTTATCTATAAATAAATCTAATCTAAAACAATCTCAAAATTCAATATAAAGAAATCTTCTTCTCTATTTATTGTTTAATTGTTATTTTTCTTTTTACAATATATATTTTACAATTCGAGAACAATCTTTTTTGCGTCTAGATTTATAGTACAATTGAAGTATTTAATTATTATAATTTGTTCGATTGTTTGCAAACTTATTTGAGATCGATTTTATCAATATATTCTTCGAACAAGACTAAAAGTTTGTTTAATATCTATCGATAACACTAAATATAAAAATATATCTCGAGCTATTTGCGTTAGTTTTGAAAAGTTCAATATATTGTTTTTTCAATATTTTCAGATCGAATATTTATCTTCTACAATATTAATACAAAGATATCGATTATTTTTATTTTGAATCGAACAAGATTGTTGAGACTATTAAAGTAAAAATCTTGTAATAGTTACAGTAGACTATATCAATATTAGTAAAAAATTATATATATTATTATATTGCATTATTTTTTTAGCAGTAGTTGTTTTTTGCGTTTTTGCTCTTAAACTAGCAATCGGATTGTAATAATGTCGATAATAATTCTTGAATTCTGTTTTGTATTTGTTTTTGTAGTTAACAATATTGTTGTTTTCTCTCTTATTCTACAATTTATAGAGACTAACTTTCT
>JAABUW010009556.1_pt1 | contig 11019 bp, 13 predicted proteins | sample 5560081 | NCBI WGS metagenome assembly JAABUW01 (sample SAMN10711882, study PRJNA513363) | rock metagenome | isolation source: Antarctica rocks | place: Antarctica: Victoria Land, Knobhead sud | reverse complement strand
GCTCGAAAATATCTAGTGCTAACCCTAAGTAGACTGTTCTCATTCCTGGAGGCTTCGGGAAATCAAGGTACCTTATACGGGTTCTTGAGCGAGCATTCCCAGGTCTCAACATCATAGGCTGCGCTGCGGAGGTGTTGGGAGTCATGGGAGCAATGGGCGCGTAAGTTCACAGTCCTGCTTGAGATTGGTTGCAGTTGTCCAAAGACTTTTGCTGACGTAGCAACAGACTCCAGCCGGTCTCTCGTGGAGCGCTTCTACGTTACCATAAGCACATGGACCGAGGTCTGGCGACGCGAGATAAGTTCGGCCTCTACCAGACTGAGGATTGGGATCCCAACATACATCACGACGCTGTGGTCTGGCAAACACGGGCTGGAGCAACGAAAGCGACACGGCATCCGGACAAAACCGAGAAATCACGATTCGTCAAGAACACAATTGTCGTCCCCGGGAGGTGGGTTGGACTGACGCAGCATGCAGCCAGCAACGACCTTGGGAAGGCCACTAAGCACTCCCTGTGGCAGCAGGTCTTCGCCCGCCCCCGTGAACGCAAACGTGAATTCCTGATTCTCTGGACGGAGTCTGACATCGAGGAGCATGCCTCAGTCTACAAGGAAGACTCGAAGCTGATCGATGATGAGCTCAGGGACGACATCAAACAGTTTGGCAGACCTTTCGTGCTGAAGTTTCCGGACTTCAAACGGCACGGCTTCAAGCTCAAGAAGAACGGCGTGTACGAGTTCTACTGTAAGGTTACGGTAGTACGTAAGGGCGCGAATGTTGATGCGACCTTCGAGATCGCGAAGCCAGGAAGCGAGCCGTTTGATGCCAAGGGTAGACCACGTCTGTCGAATGTGGAGATGTTGGAAAGGGACGTTCACAATGTGTGCAGCAGCAGGTTCAACCCGACTCCTCTGGAGCACGGCTGGTGATAAGATGCGATGGGATGTGCAGCAGATAGATGTATATCAATAGGTAATCAGCACCTGGCGATCCACTCTCCTCTTGTATCTCGTCAGCCTCGCACATGGGTAGCAGAACAGTGATACTGACCTGGAGCAGGCTGTTTACTACCATTTATTTGATGGTTCATTAAGCGAGCCCATTCACCTTGGCAGAAACTTGAGCACAAGAACCACAGAGTTCACGCTAGTTCTAATGCGATATATCTTGTAACCTCCCAAGCATAGTATACTGTTGTGCTTCCGTGCCACCAAGCTGATCTCTTATTATTAGTACACATGTTGTTCCTCCAGTACATCCACAAGTCAGACCTCTTTCTTTCAGAAGGAGTGCACTGTCGCAGGGGAGACCACTCGCCATTCCTCATCCGGATGCGCACGAGCTCGCACCATAGAGGACACACAAAAGGTGACGTCGTAAGCCTCTCTGCCTATACACACCTCTTTCATCGTGGTCCTATCCACCTCCACGCCTGGTGCCACCCACATCAACTCATACTCCTCAGCCGCGGTCAAGAGCAGGCCCTTGAGAGTCAGCGCACGCTGAAACACATCAAGCAACTTGTCGTTGCAATCCTCCCAGAACTCTGTCGCCGCATTGCCGGGTTTGCGGATTCCTAGCTTGGAAAGCTGCGGACGTAGGGTGAAGTTCAGCCTGCGGGCAAGGACTTCGGCTTCTTCACGGACTCTTGACTTCTGGAAGTTACGATCGTCCGGCATCAAGCGACCAGCTTGCCAAATGAGCTCGTCTAGCAGGGGACTGTTACCCTGATTGTAGTGCGCCACTACACGTGCCAGGTAATGGAGGTATTCCTTGTTAACCTTCAAGAACTTGTTTGGGTATGTCCACGGCTTTGATCTTCTCGAGCTGGGATAGTTCATTTGCATATGATTCCCGGTGGCGACCGAGCAGCGCATGATACAAGCTCTTGAGTTCTTCGCCCGGGATTTGGCACCATTCGGGTTCACCCGAAGGATCAGCGCCGGTGTCCTTGAAGTACTTGTGGGCGAGATCGTGAAGACTTTGATCCAGAGCATCGTGAAGATTTCTGACTTCAGTGTCAGGAAGAGGTGCGAGGGACTCGAATGTACTGGCGTCCACCAGCACCTGTAGCGATGCAACAGAAGTTCGGCTGAGAGCGGTCTCTTGGTCCTCTTGTACGCCTTTATGCGCCCTCTCGACGTCTGGCGTTGGCAGCTGACGAGTTGACCGCTTCCTACCGGCTCGCAGATTTGGAAAGATCGGTTTCTGCTCCACGGTCGCTGGGTGAGCCTTCTGCGGTCGCTTGCGAGCAGTGTGTTGGTCGTTGTCGTAGCCTTTGCGCTTTTGAGGTGGTGGTGGTCGAGGCTCGCCAACTATTGCAGCTTTGGCAGCCAGCTTCGCCAGTCTGTCGCCTCGGATGGAATCTCCAGTCCCGCCAAGCGAGTGATTCGACGTTGTCGGAGGTGCGAACTTCGAATCGTGCTCGTACCGATGCTTCGCTGCAACATCATTGCGCTGCGAATGGAAAGTCTCCCTCGCTGGAGATGCAGCCATGGAAGTTTTACTGTTGTTGCCTTGTCCTGGATGCCGCTGATAGCTGTGAAAGATGCTGGACTCCGGGTGGTCGCTGCGACGCTCTCGAGCTCGTCGCCACTGCTGACATCTATCGTGTCTGGCTCCTCCTGATCTGTCAAGGACGAGAACGATGGACCTCCGGGACTGGAGGCGGCGGGCCCAGCGTGAGTGTGTAGGCTTGGCTGGGCTGGGTCCCGAGCTTTCGCCTCGTTGGAATTATGGGAGAATCGAACGTCTGATGGGATGGCAACCAGACCACTGGCAGCCGACTTATTGTCTGAGAGCTGCGCTGCTGTATCATCTTCGCTAGGAACGGCATCAACCCAGCCCATGTATCTCTTTCCAGCCGCGCTCAGCGCTCGACTACCTTCCAACCACAGCGGTCCATAGCGTGATCGCTCTGCGAAAGGGGGCCCTTGTATCCTGGAGTTCGCGACACATATCCACTGGGACCTGCAATGTATCTCAGTCGTGTGGCATATTCCGATTCGCAGAAATAGGCTTGCTGGCCGGCAGGATCGTTTCTTCTGTGGTATACCGGATTGTGCTTTTCCACGAAGCGAGCGAGAGCGTTGATGCGTAACTTGTATGTTGTGAACTCTCCTCGATGCTCGTCGATGTGGCTGAAAAACAGTCGTAAAGCATGCTGACATCCAACCTCTGAGCCCAGGACTTTGGCCATGACCATTGGGACAGGAGTTGAAGCAGAATAGACCAACGCTGACCACGGCCTTTTCGACGAACCGAAAGAAATTACGACAGAGCCGCTAAGCTGCGGCGATGACAAGCCTGCAGTGACCGTGCTACGACTATGAGACATATTAGCATCTCCACCGTACGCATAAAGCTGTGTAACGTGACAGGAGCCAGCGGACCGACGACAAAGGCGCAAGGCTGCAGACATGCAGACATGCAACCTATGCTCGTTCACTACCTGCATGATGGCTGGATTGACAGGCCATGCAATGGACTTCACAAGTACACTGTGTCAAACAGATGCTCACTATCCGTGCTTGGGCCTTATGCAGGTTCCCGGCCGCGCTCCATCCAATCTGTTGCCGAACGGAAGCTGACTGGACAAGTGCAGGTAACGCCGGTCTCATGTATACCTGCCACCGTTCGCCCACTGACATCCTGTACCGGGAGCAAGCGTATCTCGTCCACGCTTGCTGCGGTCTCAAACGCAAGCCATGCGTTGGATGCAAAATGCAAGTCCAAGTGAACCATTTTCACCCCCTGCTCGCACGTGCAAACCGCCGTTTGCAAAACGCAACAAAGTGCTTCCAGGGCACGAACGGCATTGCTTTGGAAACGGTGACTCACAAATGGTCTCAAGCAATCGAATGTGATCTGGTCGCAAGGGGCTACTTCCTGCTGCTGTTCTGACACTGCGTCTTTTGCATCCCCCCAATCGTTTCGATCAACCGATTCCGCTTCCTTTAAAATTGTTCTGCACCGATAAGCAACAGCCGTTGGCGACTGTCTATCACTTCCAGGAGATGTCCAGACTCGAACGGCATGGATCTGGTGTCGAGCGTGGCACAGGTACGGCTGCTGTCGGCTCCAAAACCACAAGATCTACGCAGCATACGTCTGATGATACGTTTCCACAAGCACAACGCATGAAGCGACGGCAGAGTCCAGACATTGAGTCTGCTCAAGGACGAAGCACAAAACGACAATAAACTGCTGTAACAGAACTCCAGTCATCGCTAGACTCCGGACATGGCCAGGCCACAAGAACACATGGCCCACAGCACAGCGGCCGCAGTACTCGGACCACAGACGACCGCCATACCACCGGCGAGAGGCTTTTCCAAGTGATGAGCGACGCAGAAAACCGCGACACACGCTCCGGATCCATGCAACATTTGAACGACACCCGCGAACGGCCAAGATTTCGTCTGCAGCTCGGGATTGATTGGGGCACCAAAACGCTCGCGGAAGCTTACCGGGTTGTATCTCCAGGTACGCCTCTGGTGACCGCCCGAGTAACCCTGCTCTGCTACAGTGGATACGTGGTGGCCATGAAAGCTGACTGTCTTGGTAGGTAACGAAGAGAGTCGCGAGACCATTTACGACATCTACTTCGGGCAGGATTCTTCCTCGACGAAGCAAGCTGTCGCGTGGGGTACGGACGGCCAATTCTATTGGGGGGGTGTATGTTTGAGCCACAGTGAGATATCACGACTTAGATCGACTGACATATCCTAGGAGATTGACCGAGCCGTGCAGCACGAGCGCATACAGCAGCAAGACGTCATTGAGCTCTTCAAGCTAGCTTTGTACGACGACCACACAACCTCGAGCACAGTGGCCATGGTGCAGGAGCAGCTCCGCGACGCCGGCCATGACTTGGACGAGCTGATCACCAAACATATCAGATGTCTCATCGAAGCTGCGAAAGAGAAAGTCTCACAAGCAAAGCGATGGTCTTTCATGTCGAAGGAAGAGATCGAGAACATGCAGGTGGGACTTTTCATTGGTGTTCCTCAGGTAAGGCCATACAGTCGCTCGTTGCGCGACACCGAAGGCCCCATACACAGTACTGATGTCTGTTGCAGATGTGGTGGAGTCCTACCAACAAGAAGATAGCTGATGCTGCTCGAGCTGCTGGATGCCATAGCGTGGAGCTGGTTCACGAAGCCAGATGCGCTGCCACCTTCTACGCCGACGCTATCGCAAGAGCAAAGTCAAGCCAATCGCGTAACGGTGACATCTTCATCGTTGCCGACGTTGGAGGAGGGACTGGTGACTTTGCTATCTTCAGAATCGGTAATGAAGCAGGCGCTCAAGCAGAGCTACGCCAGATCGGCAGGGCAACGAGTACATGAAGTGGCCACACATCAATAAAGGTAGCGCTGACTTCATACCAGGTGTCCTGTGTGGCTCCCAACTCGTCACTCACGAGTTCATTCGCTGGCTAATGGATCACCCCGAAGTTGGCGACCTTGACGCACTGTGCGGAGCATTGGGCATACACAAAGTGGATTTCATTCACCAAGCGTCTACGTGGTTCGATCAGATCAAGCACAAATTCGAGGGAACTCGGAAGGAGCTTCGCAGCACAATGTTGTTGACGATCAACGGCGAGGACGGGGCTGCACGACGGTGGTTTCAGATCACGGTGGATGGGTATGCAATCACTTCCCTGAAGTTCCCAGCCGTGGCTAATTTGTACACAGCGCCGACGTTGCCCGCTTCTTCAGTCAGGTGATCGCTCAAATCATCGATAGCATCGATGCTCAGGTGGCTCAGGTGGATCCAGGCGTGACTAATTGCGCAAGTGTATGTTGCTCATGACCTCCGTACTATCGACGATCTCTTGCTGACCCTCCATTAGACTCTCATCCTTCCAGGCGGGTTTGGTCGGTCTATCTATCTTCAGGAACTCTTAAAGACACATTTCGAACCAACTTTGCCCCGTCTCAACATCCACGACTGACAGACAGTGGAGGTTCCAGGAGCGTACGTCAGACAGCATACGATCGCCCAGATATAATAGCAACAGAGCAGCGCTAATAACGTAGCAGACACCAGCCAGTATCGAGCGGAGCACTCATGCGTTATCACGCACATGAACTCCGTAGCTTGCCAATCGAAGAGACCTTCGGCATCAGCCAGAACGACCGTCTGGAGGATGCATCTCAGATCCATAGTGATGCCGTCACGTTCCGAAAGCGCCCTGGGAGAAGATCGAAGCCCACACCGCGCCCGGGACGCGTCGAGACCAACGAGCACGATTCCTTACAGTACCTACTGGGAAGGTTCATCCCCTTCGACGCCCGATACGATTCGACGGAACCAGATGTGATCTCGAGCTACGTGCTATGGCAGATGAAGTATGTCGGGCTCCATCAACGAGCCTTCGAGATCCAGGTGCGGTGGGCGAACCGAAAGATGAAGAAGCACGAACATATGCTCGAAACAGGGAGCAACGGAAAGACAGGCACGTACAGAAAGGGCATCGAAGAGTGGGGTGCTCCCGTGGTCAAGACGTTACCTGACCTTGCAAGCCATGGCTTCGTGGCCAAGAAACAAGACAAGGGGGAGGATAGTACGAGATCTTCTATCGCATCACGCTTCAACATAAGCTCGCGAACATGTCGGTCAGCGTCGAGATTGCGAAGCCAGGAACTGAGCCGTTTGTTGGTTCGAAATATCACCGCAAGCTTGAGGATCGGGTGCAGATGGTGGGTCAGAAGAAGGTTGAGGAGCTGTGCAACAACATGTTCAACCCTACTCCGCGGGAGAATGGCTTGTGATGGGATGTGCGGCAGATAGACCAATGTAGCAGTACGTATCCAGCACCCGACCATTGATTTCCCACTCGCATGACATCAACCTCGTCAGCCCCGCAAAGGTCACCAGAGCAGTGCTGTCGAGCCAACGGCAGCTGCTCCAAGCGGCAAGAGGTCTTGACCACGCAGCATCACAGGTGAACATGGGTGATGAAAGCAGTACCGCCGATACAAAGCGCCAGCTCCAGAGCCAAACACCGAAGCATAGGGACTGCTGTTCCTTCTGGTGAAGCTGCGTTGTACGATGAAGTTGGTCTTAGACCCAATGGCTGTTACTGGTGCCCTTCTACATAATCCAGCTCGTCCACTGCGTTACTGTCGCTACCTGAACGTGTTGATCGCCGCGCAAGCTCACCATCTCATGTGTCGCCTCCTGAGACCGTCATTTTGCAAGGCCTCTGTGACCCATTCAAAAGTCCCTGATCCGAAGATGTTGAAGTCTTCCTCTCCTCTCATAAACATTTGATGGGCTATGTTGTTCGCTCAACCTAAGACCGGCGTACTCCACATGTGTTGCGAGGTAAAAGTAGCGCGAGTAGTATTCGCTGGACGTTATCGTGGTTGCAGTGTGCTGCTGTTGAAGTCGGACATCCGTCCAGTTGGAACTCGCTGCGGTCTCACTGCGGCCCAGCTGAAGATGGTCGGGATCTGTACGGAGTAGTCGTTGCGGATCATGAGTCTCATGGTCTTTGCGTGCCAGGGGCCTTCGAGGTAGGAGTTTCCGCCCTTTTTGATCATGTGATGTAGAAACTTCGTCCCGATCCGTCCGTCCTCTGATCCCAATTTCACTTTCCCCGTCCCGACTTCACTGCACTCCTGTTCCTACCACACCAGTTGACAGATCCCGTGCCATCACATGAGGCCGAGATAACCACATGACTGACATCAGAGCATCGAAGGAGGTACATGCGGAGGACGCGAACAGTGTTAAACATGTATTTTAGCTAAGTTCGTCTGTCTACTCCCGACTCATGACCAGCAGCTTGCAGCCGTGGTAGTATTGAGCGATATGGAGAGGATAACTCTCAAAGAAGCGACGACCGTCGCATATGCAGGTATCTCTGTCGGTAGCCAGCATGGGCATCTGCCCCGTGGCAGAAATCCGACAGGAACTCCTGCGGTCAGCGCGGTCACACTCGCTCCTTCCTTTGCAAGTCCTTCGTCGTGCATATCGGCCAGCGACAGCATTTGCGTCTAACAAGCAGACATGTGCATGATCTCTCAACATGCCAAGATAGCTTTTCGCCGCGAGATCTTCTTTGCTGGCCAGTTCTTCCGGCCAGTGCTGCGATGCACCCCGAACGATGCCTACCCACGATGAGCTTTGCCTTCCTTTGGAAGGTCCACTACGCCGCCCCTCTTAGTGCTCTCAAGCTCATCATCCCATAGCATGTCAAACAGCCACCCTGTGTGAGCTCATTTCTTTGGCTCCACATGGACCACCGCCCGAGCATACACCTGGAATTCTTGTTCTGACTGCCGTCGACCCATCAGCATCGGGAGAACACACCACGAGACCTCGGCTCGCCCTTTGACGTCGTGGACCTCCTCCATAGTCTCCCTGTCTACCTCGGTGCCCGGCTCAACCCACCTGAATTCATAATCGTCTGCACAAGCGCGTGCCAGACCCTTCAGTATCAAGGCTTTCTGGAAGATCGATGCCAACCTCCGGTTGCAGCCCTCCCAGTATGCCTCTGCATTCGCTTCTCTCTCGCTTTTCCGGATTCCCATTTTCATGAGTTGAGGACGCATGATCGTCCACAATTTGCTGGCAAGACGTTCGGCTTCCGGGAGGATGGTAGTCGTCTGGAAAGATTTATCTAACATCATGCTTCGATGTGCGGTCCATATGGTCTCCGCAAACGTCAGTCGAGCTCCTCCTGTCTTCCCATCTCGCTTCCACATCACCCACGTCGCAAATGGGGCTAGCTTCTCGAGACGGTCCAGGTCTTGGCGTGGACCGTCCCATGGCAGCTCTTGATCATATACCATTTGCTTTACCGCGGCTCCGATGATACTGTGGACGACGTGCCAGGATTCGTATGCCTCCAGCTGGCCAAGTTTCGTGACACGGGAGAGCCAGGATTCGCCCCACACCTGTTGAAACAGTTGTTTGAGTTCGTTGCTTGGATGCAGACACCACTCAGGGTGGACTTCAGGTTCAATGCCCAGGCCGCGGAAATACTGTCTGGAGAGGTTCGCCATACTAAACCACATTCCGTCCTGAAGCTCGGTGGTTTCCTTTCCCCATAATAAACCCGGCATGGCCTCGAACATCTTCGGGTCGGTGCGGTTTCGCCAAGCGTCGGCCTCTGCCTCCTGCTTACGACGAATGTCTCTTGCAGTAAGTGCCGACGAACCGCTCGCGTGCTGGCTTATGACTGTTGGAGGGAGTACCTGTTGCTTCTTTGCTGGAGAAGTAGGTACCAGCTCGTCCTCAGCTGGACGCTTTCCAGACCGGCTCGGATCCGCAACTCCTGATTGTTGGCTCACAGCTGCTAGAGGGGTGATCTGCTGCTCCTCCGCTAGAGAGGTGGGAAGAAGCTCGTTCTCGGCTGGATGCTTTCCAGACCGGCTTGCGCCCGGGACTCCCGAATGTCGGCTCGCTGGCTCAACAGTAAGATCCGCTGGTACGCCACGAGCAGAAGTGGAGGCTGTCACCTTCTCCTGCGTGCCTTTCAGGAGCGTGTCTGTGGGGAGGTGTTGGTTCTGATTTGCGGCGGGAGACGTACTTGCCGGATGCACGTTGGAGATCAGCCGGGCGTCGAGATTCTTCTGCTTCTTCACAGCGGACGAACCCGCAAGCTCCTGGTCAGCTTTACGTTTCGTGGACAAGACGATGGTCAAGCTCTCGCGTGCTGTCGTGTCTGCGACAGGGTGCTCGGTCTCGTTCTCTGATCTCCTCGAAGCTTTACTGGTCGGCGCACTTCTCCCTGGAGAGCGTGCGGAAGCTTGTTGACCGTTCGTGCCTGAGACTGCCACTTTCTGGGCTCGGGTCGGCGAGAAGGATGATTCGGTTGTTGTACTTGGTGCCACCGGCTCGCGCTCTGCGGCTGAGGCCTTTCTTGCTCCCTCCACCAGGTTGGAAGCTTCGTCAGGTTGCACATTTGCAGCCTTCTCCGAAGCTCGTGCAGACGCGATGACTAGGTTGTCTCTGCTTGGACTTCCGTCTTCACGGGGATGGGTGGATTGTAAGTCGGAGATCTTGGTGGGCGCGATCCTTCGCGGCTTCTGCTGAGCTTCCGAAGCTTGATTGTTTGCAGTGAGCATTCTCACAGCGTCTCTGGACAGCTTGGCCTTCTTAGTGCTGCGTGTGTCGCCCTCGGTCCTCTTGCGCTTCTTGGCAGGGCTGGCGTACGTGGTGTCTTCGTCACCAGAACTTGGCTCACCTGAAGACTCAGGCTGCCGGAACTGGATCGATGCGGGTGGTGACTCGAGTGTTGTGCTTGGTACCGCCAAATTTCGCTCGGCCTGACCGTAGGAGTTGAGCGGATGATAGGGCTGGGTCGTGGTCTCTTCCATCGGGCCGGAAAGCTTCGGCTCCTTGACAGTGCCTGTTTCGGGCTCGGTCCTCCCTCGCTTCTTGCCACTGCTGATAGACACTGCTTCCGTCTCGAGCGTCCTCATGGTGTCTTTGGATAATTTGGCCTTCTTCGTGCTCCGGAGGTCGGCGTCGATCCTCTTGCGCTTAGTGCCACGATTGTCGTACGTGGTGGCTTCATCATCGGAACTTGGCTCATCGGGAGACTCAGGCTGCTCGCCGTCGGTGGCGAGACTTGCATGCTGTCTACCGCGCCTGCGCCGGACATTTGGCTCTCCATCGGCTTTGTCGTCGACGACTACTGTTTTTCCCAACGAAGCGTTGCGTGACGGTTGGGCTGCCACTGCGAATACGTCTGTCGCGTCCGCAGCACTCGCAGCTGCGTTGCTTGTAGCGCGTCCAGTCAGGCCAATGCTCTGCTTGCCTTTCAGGGCCATGTTCTCGCTGCCTCTCATGAAAAGGTGCTGCAGCCGGTGCGCAGCGTCTCCCTCGATCAAGACGCGTCTGCTCGGCATATCCCTCATCGCCGCTCGATAATCTTGCACGGTCAAGGCGGGCAACGCTGCGTCCTTCGTGGTCTTGTCACCCTTCTTACGGTATCTGAGATCGTGGGCCTTGATCAAAGCCTGGAGCTGCAGATTCTGCGCCGTGATGGTG
>JAABUW010009555.1_pt1 | contig 11019 bp, 19 predicted proteins | sample 5560081 | NCBI WGS metagenome assembly JAABUW01 (sample SAMN10711882, study PRJNA513363) | rock metagenome | isolation source: Antarctica rocks | place: Antarctica: Victoria Land, Knobhead sud | reverse complement strand
CGCGTCCAAACATGAGATATAGCCGACATGCTGACAAACAACACCACTCATGCAAGCAACAAAGTGCAAAAGGAAGTCTCAAGCCGAGCCAGCCAGGCATTTGAGGAATGGCTGAAGAATTTTTGATTGCCCAAGCACGGACCATCCAGACAGGCTCTCTGCAACTTTGCACTATCATACTGCACTTTGCATGCTTGTACTACAAGCATTACTGAAGCCCATACCTGTTTTGGGACAGCAAAGTCCAACCTCAGGAAGTTGAGCCTCTCCAGCAGCTGCCTCACAATCTCTTCTGTCAGTGTCACAGCCTCCTCCCTGGGCGGCTTGGTGGTCCGGATGAAATCCTCCAGTCCCTGAAGCTCGCCAATGGCAGCATTGACAGCTGTCACTCGCTCATTGGCCTGCTGCAGATCATGCTCTGACTGAGCAAATTGCTGCTCTATGGCATGGTCGGCAGCAATGCCCTTGCCCTTGGCGTTGTCCAAACCAAAGTCGCCCATCAGCTCGCTAAGCTCTGAGTGCTCTTGCTGCACATTGACCTGCAGCAAAAGCAAAGACGAATGAGGTGAAGAATGTGTTGACCCTGATTGAGAAGACTATTGCACAGGCATAAGGTGCTGCTGCCGTACCAGTGTAAATGGATTGCAACACTTCTTGACGGTCAGGTGTCCTTGTCTTGATTACATGTTTGCATTGGTAGAGGGAAGGAAAGTGGGGCTGGGGGTCAGTTTGGAGGGCGGAGGCTGTTGCGGTAGTAAAATGCACTGTATGCAAAGTCAGTCAGATATGCCTGAAGCCAATGCAGCAGTGCACTATTTGCAAAGTCAGTCAATTATGCATGAAGTCAATACAGCAGTGCGTTGTGCATACCCTGTGCTCCAGACACTTGGTGAGGGCATGCTGTAGGTCCATTCTCAGTAGCTTTGCCTCCCGCAAGATGTTGTCGTACTCTGCTTGCACCTCAGACTCCTGCATTGCATGTAAACCTTCAGCCATGTCAACCTGACTTGCACTGTGCAGAGGCATGATGATCAGAGCACATAGCTTTGAGTGCGGAACCACATGCATGGATATATGCAATACATGTGTACATGCATGTGTACATATACATAAGTTTGATATGTACAGCCCTGGCAGCAGGCACTGGTGTACTGCCCAGCATCATGCTTATTTTGTCAGGGAACGCTTCCCAAAGGAAAAGGGGGAGTGTTTGCCTGCCAGATGGCAGCAGTATGAACAGCGTGCGATGCTGGAAGGCATTGGTTTACAAGAAGTCCCGACCTTGATAGCAATCTCCAGCATGGCTTGCTCCTCCTGTTGCTGCCCAGCAGACCTGTGCTCTGACAGCCTCCCAGATTCCTCAGCTGCCAGCTCAGAGGCAGCCATGGCTGCTGCCACAGCTGCCTGCTCATCTGGATAATCCGCTGACCCAGATGGCTGAGCTGGATGACTTGAACTTGCCTGCTGAGAAGGCTGTGCAGGTGGGTGAGTTTGATCACGTGATCCCAATCGGCCTGCGTGGTGACCCCCGGATGCCATGGGGTAAGGGTTGCCTGGGCTGGGGTTGGGATCAGCACCAGACAGGGTTTTGGAACCTTGCTTTTTGAGGCCAAGCCCTAGCTTGAACTTGCCCATGCCCTTCTCTGCAGCAGCACATTGTGCATTGAGTCACTGTTAGATGAAATGCAATCTGACGTTTTTGTGCAAGTAATGCTGCACAGCATGTCCACAGGCAAGCAGCAATCAAGAGCTCATGGTTTGAGGTTGACAAAGTGAGCAGCACTGCAGCAATCATGGAGGTGAGCACAGGCAGAGAACCTCAGATGCAGAACAGTGACAACTCCATCACTTACTCTTAGGTTCCGGCAGGGGCTGGGCATTGGCCTGGAATGGCGAGTATGGCTGGCCCTGCTGTGTCTGTTGTGAAGGTTGTGCGTGCAGTATGGGCTTTGATGACAGCATAGGCTGTGATGACAGCATGGGCTGTGGCTGGAGCTCTGACTGCGGGTGGTTTTGCAGTGCCTGTGAGGGCTGCGGAAGCTGATCATGCAGTAGCTGGGGGTGAGCAGGTGAATGGTGACTGACATTTTCTGACGGACCCTCTGCTGCGCTGCAACACAGACACTCAACATGTTAGTTATGCATTGTCACCCTTTACAGTTGAAGGAGCTTCAAACATTGAAATGGCCAAAATTAAGTGGATGGCTGCGTCAAGAACCTGTAAGTAAATTCCAGGTCTGATGCAGAGGTAAATCATGCTGTAAGCTACCTGTCTTCCTGTTGCTGTGACTGCTGTATGGCATACTCCAGGGCTGACTCTTCCATGGCCCTGATCTCATCATCTGAAAAATTGACATAGGTGTCTGAAGGCGCAGTTTGACGCTGTGCTTGCTGCTGAGAGCCTTGCAAGGCAGGTTGTTCTTCTGAAACAGTAGACACCGTTGGCCACTGTCCTGAAGATGACTGGTTGGCTGCTTTGGCTGCAGCTTCAGATTTTGCGCTGGACTTGCTGCTCCCCCAAGACTTAAGTCTCTTCATTCCTGTTTGGCGATCCTGCAGGAAGTCACGTCTGCCTCGGTTACAGAGAACTCCGGTAAGACAGCAAAGACAGTCGCCCGAGACCAGAGTAGGCCGACCAAGCACAGAACGGTGTAAGTAGCCAACCGCACCTATGCAAAAGCTTGATAGCCTAAGTCGAGTGCCACTGGCCCGCTTGCGGGCAATCAACGCAGATCTGTAATACGGTTGTGCGCCGGACAAGAGCAAAGGCTGTGATCACAAAGGCTGCTGGTAGCTGCTGATGGGTGTGACGCTTTCACCGCAACGAGCGAGCCGACTTTAGACCAACAGTGGCCGAATATGCTAACGTCTCAGGATCTGGGCTGATTGCAGGCCGGTTATTTGATATTGGTTTCGACCTTGCACTGAGACAGGTGCAGGTAGGGACGCTGATTGTGCGAGCGCAGATTAATGTGCGTGCGCTAAGCTTCTGCGCGACGCACACGATCGGATCAAAGTATATGGACAGGTGCTAGTCATAGCAAGCTTACGGAGCTTGACGGAGCACGCGTCCCATCACGTCAAGGGCGACACGATGCGCTGCCGCCCTGCATCATGCCCTACGTAAGACGTATTGAGTCAGTACGCACAGACGCACAGTCACCCGCCGATGCCCAAAAGTTGTCTCGAGTGCTGCCGCCATGTCTGGAGAAGTGGTTCTTCGGAACAACTTGCGGAACGTCTCTCGTGCGCTGCGTTCTGACATTCCTGCGACAACCCATGTGGGGCATTGTCGTTGGCATTTTGGGCTCTGCAGTCGCCATCTCGGTGGCGCAGACGTGGCTCGAAAAGAGCGAGGACAGGCCGGAAGCAAGTAAGTCTTCAGGTCAAGGGCAACTGACAGAGCCTGGCAAGGACTTCAAATCCTCGCCGGACGGTAAATTTACCGCCCCAATGTGGCGCGAGGTTGACGCCAGAGAAGCTTTGAACAAAGCCCGGCGCTTTGGCAGCAAATTGAAGTAAAGATCAGGTCTATTGCAACGGTCGATCTGGATTGTGAAACGCGTCCACAGTAAACCGCGAGGCGCTGCAGACTCGTAGCGACCATGAGGCAGACACACCTCACTGCTGCTGCGTGTGGCGCCCCAAGCTCGTCAACTGCGCGTCAGCTAAAACGCCAAACAGCCTACTCAATTTCAAGACTGTCTCGTTTAACCTCCTGTCGATGGAACCCTCTAGCTCACAGAGGTGCTAGAAGGCAATGCACATGTACCAGAAACCTTCGACTGGTAATGGTGACTGCCAAGATGAACATGCAAGTCATGGTCAAACTCAGTGTGGCAGCAAGCTCTGGCAAGCTGGATCTCAGCGACTGTAACTTGACAGAGGTTCCCCCAGAGGTCTGCAACATCAAGGGACTCGAGGTCAGTATCTCATGTTGTGAAACCGTGTTTGTTGCTGTGCCATATGTCGCGTTGACTACCTTGCCCCGGTGGCATCACTTTTTTCCTGTTGCTTTGTACATCAACCCCAAAGTTTTAGATGTCAAGCATTCAGTAATTCGTAGTGTGTCTCCAGCAGCTTTCTTCTTCTGTGTGGCTCAGGAGCTCAGCCTAGCTGGAAACCATCTGACCCACCTGCCTGATGACATCAGCAAGCTGGCATACCTGCAGAAGCTGCAGCTGTCTGGCAACTATCTGGAGTCACTGCCAGATAGCCTTTGTGACCTTACTGAACTTGAGGTAATTTTGACAGCTACGTGTCTACACACATGTCACCATGACAGCGAACATCTTTCCTCTGACGACTCGCGTTCCTTAGGCTTGATGCATGAGTCACCTTCCAAGTTTGCTTTACAAGTTGCAATTGCTTGTGCTCATTGCTGCAATGAACTTGCAGCTGCTGAAGGTTGTTGGCCATGCTGCCTTGCTGCCGGCATCTGCCGACCTACACTTGCACGAATACAGAGAAAGCTAGGAATACAGAGAAAGTTAGGAATACAGAGAAAGCTAGGACATGGCAGTGGTCTGACTGGTTTCTCAAAGGAGAAACTGTCTTCAAATTCAGGGCTTTTGGGCTCATGGGAACCTTCTAAGGGCACTGCCTGAGAACTTTGGCGACCTGAACAAGCTACACACCATTTCCCTGGCAGGAAACAGCCTAGGATTTCTGCCTAAATCCATATCAGGCTTGGTAAATTTGAAAGACTTAGGGCTGCAGGGCAATGAGCTGTCAGAAGCTCCTGCGGAATTGGGAGCTCTCAGTAAGTCCAACCCCCATTCAACAGATTTTCACCATATATCATTTCCTACGGCAAATCATACGCACAATATTCTACAGTGCGTCATGACAAACCTATATACATATACATCTGCCTAACTGACAACTGATGTGACCTGATGTGCATGCCACATGTGAGGTGCATGCCATTCATCCTTGTTCATGAGCATGTTTGCAAATATGTATCTCATGCAAACACAAGGCCATGCATAGCAAATTGCAGGGCTACTTGGCAACCAGACTTGCAGCCTTTTGCACGGTGTTTTGCTGTGTCTGTTGCATGCCTGCTCTGCTTTTGTGTCAAGTAATCCTGCAATTTTTCTGTCAGTGACTTGAAGGAGCTGCAGATTGCTGCACAGTGCAATTCAACAGCGGCCATTGCCTCAGACATGCTTGTGTTAGGGCAGCTTGCCTTCATGCAAGATTGCATCAGCCCTGCTGCAACACATGTCAGCATGGTAGCATTTACATTGCGGCAGTGATCATAGTACCAACACACCAGTAATGCTTTATCTGCCAGCAGGTGCATTGAAGAAATTGACGATGCACGGCAACCAGCTACAGCAGATAGCTCAAGAGATTGGGCAACTGACCAACTTGCAAGAGCTGCATCTGCAAGGGAATCTGCTATCAGAGCTGCCAAATGAGCTGTGCCACCTGACAGTGAGTGCCATCCATTGCCTCCTATGTGAGCTTTGCCTGCAACCTCAGATTTGATCAGTGTTACCTCGGATAGGCATTGAACACTGCAAAGCATTTCCTGTACACTGCAGTACCTTATTGAAAGTTGCATCTGGGCACTGAGCCTAGGTGGTCAGTGTTGCATTGTACCAGCTCCATCTTGCACTGCAAAGCAAGACCAGGTCAGCATGCTGCATGCTTGTTTACACAGGTCAAGGACGACTTGCAGCCGTTCACACAACTGGCTATGTGCTGCAACTGTTTCAGTGCCCTGTGCAGCTGAACTGCGGCAAGACCTGCTCAAAATGCAGGGTTAATCTAGGATTAAGGACGTGCATTATGTTTGTGATGCAATTCTGCAGGCTCTGGAAAGCTTGAGTGTGGCAGACAATCACTTGCAGCATTTGCCTGCTAGCATGGCAGGGCTGATATCACTGAAGCAGCTGTGGGCGTATGGCAACCACTTGCAGAGCTTGCCTGCTGACATTCTTGACCTGCCTGCCATCATATGTGAGCTGACTGCCATTTGCCTTTTAAAGTCCTTTTGCCCTGCATGTTTTGCCCTTTGCCATACTTGTTTTGCCTTTTGCAGTTTAGCTTCCCCTTACCTGCATTCTATCTTAACTTTATCCTATCAAGTTGACTTAATGCATGGCAAGCAGCTGCACAGCTCAAGCTGCCTAGCACCAAACCTCAGGTATCAGCAGTGTGCTGATTACCATGTCTTTCATGCCATAATCTCTGCATCGGCTCCTCAGCTGCTGCACTGCAAGTGCATCATGTGCGTTCTGCACTTTGCCATGGCCTTCTTCAACATACCCTTTCCGGCTGTTTGCTTGCTCAGGTTCTCTGTCAGGCCAGTGTTGTGGCTTTGTCAATGTATGCAAATGCTTCTTTTGGATGCGCTTTTTTTGGTGTCGTGCATCTGCCCACAGCCTTGTGCCCTTGCAGCCTGCCTGGCATTGCTTGCACAGATCAAGCCTGCAATCACAGCACAGCATATGCTCAACCAGTGTACTTGCTTTGTGCGTGGCAGGTGCGATCATGGCTGGCTGATGTCAGGGCAACTCTGCGATCTCACATGTGTCACAATCTTGCAGACATGTGGCTAGAAGGCAATCCTTTGCATCCACAGTCTTTGGTGCCAATGTTGCGCCAGCTGGCTTCAGAGCGTCCTCCTGACCTCAGAGAGATTGGGCTAGATGCTGACCAGGTCAGATTGGTACTGCAATATGCATGCGGCAGCATGAGGTGTATGGTGACTATTACTGTAATGTTTGGAGTTGCAATATGCTTGCCCTGCCTCCAAATACTGCTGAGTGTGATGGCAAGCTGTGCGCACTGAAACCAAGTTGCATGCTTTCATGCCAACAAGCTCGTATGCAGCTTGCTGAAGCTGATTGTGCACACCGGTATGCAGGTGGACGGCATTGAGCCAAGGCTAGTGGAAGCTGCTCAGAAGGTGCGTGTAGGTGCAGTGTGCGGCCACGGCATAGGCTACTTCAAGCTACATTATGGAGAAACAAACCATTCTGGACTTGCAGAGGATGAAACTCAGGTGACTAGCCACTGCCTGCTGATGTCCACCCCTTGACACAACATGTCCCAGTATCATTTTTTGGTGTGAGCAGATACACCGCTTGAGTGGGCAGAAAGCAACATTGGCATGGTGTTGTTTTCTGCCACCAGTTTGAAGGCATAACAGTCAAACCTTTTGCTCGTCCTCAGGCTCTCCATATCATGCACAGGCTTGTTGCAATGTGGCTACCTCAGATGGACATGGCATCACTCACTTTACGTAGTCATTACAGGACGTATATATACTTTCAGGTTTTGCATGAGCACCCATTGGGGGAATCAAGTCTCGTTTCAGATGTGAAAGCAGCTATGCATTGTCCAGATCTGCTTACCATGTACAGATACTCTTACAGGGAGAGAGGTTACTGGTGGTAGCGTTTGCAAGTGCCCCAGGGCTGCCTAATTGGGGAGGGCTGTTGAGGAAGGTGTATGATGGCATGGCTGAGCCTGCCCATCAGTGCTTTGACACCCTGTATGTTGTGGACCCATCCAGATCATGGTACCATGGTTAGTCACTTCTCTTTGTGCATTATATACAAACAAAAATGTGATGAAGACACCATGTGCGCTAGCACAGTTTCCACAGAGGCAAGCAGCTAAAGTAGCACTGCCATGTGTTCAAGTCGCTAGTCTTGTGACCACAACTTCAGATTGTGAATGAAACCAGCCACAGATGCTTTATCTGAGTTCTGTTACAACACTTACAGTTAATCAGACATATGAGTTGCTAATGTGGCATGAAAAACAGAAGCTATTGTGGACCAGCTTGACTCATTCTACAGCATGCAAGGCAAATTGCCTGAAGGTCGTGAAGCCTTTGCTAGCATCAATTTCAATGCAGAGAAGATCCTGCTGCAGTCTGTAGTTTGTCTAGACTCATGCTAGCTTTGCAGCCCTACAGGAAAAACATAATGAGCAGGATTCAAGGACAGCGCATGGGCATGTCCTGCAGGTGGGGATGAGCGGTTTTATGACTACTACGACAGGCTGAAGAAGGTGACAGAGCAGTACAAGCGTGTGATGATGGTGGGGGACAGCATGGGCGCCACTGCTGCTCTGCTTTTCTCCCCACTTGCCACTGCTGTGCAAGCTTTCAGTCCACAGGTTAGTCAGCATGAAGCTAAGGGCTACTGCCTTAGGAGGCTCCCATTATGATTGCTGAAAAGCGTAAACTTTTCTAAGCAGGCATGATGGTCAGCAGTAGCTGCCCACACACACTGTCTCTTGTCTGAGGCTGTCTACAGATAGCCACACTGAAGTTCTGATTGCAGCGGTGCCTTTGGCAATGCATTTTTGCAGATTGGGTCTGCTGGTCAGAGCTAGAATGGTCATGCCTGTGCATGCTGTTGCTGCTGTATGCAACCATGTCACTGCATATGTCATATAGCCTTGTTCTAGCATGTTCATGCTGCTTTGAAGCGTCTGTTTGGTTGCAGGGTAAGCTTGAAGAGTGTCTGCATGCTGGCATCATGCAAACTGTGATGTTTGATGCCCATGGAAATCCTACGCTCAGGGATCACTTAGGCCTGGATGTGTTTGCATATGCAGGTAGATCTGACGGTGTCTTCCATCAGACCTGCATTAGGCATTGAGGAAATGATGGTCATGCAAAAAAGGCTGTTGAGCAATGTCAGGGAGTCCAATGCAAAGATTACACTGCATGTTAGCAGCTGGGAGCACGACTGTGACCAAGGAGGGTTGCTCCCAAAAGACAAGGTCAACATGCATGTGTACAGCTTTGCCGACCACAGGCTGGCGTTCTATCTGGACAGCATCAACCAGCTGGAGATCATCTTGAAGGACACAATCATGGTACAACAGGGATTCAAGAACCCAAAAGTCGCTCTGGCTGCTTAGATGGCTGCATCAGGCGATCAGGAACTTATACACTGTTCAGTGTTGAAGCAGCGTCATATTATGCCACCTTTTCAGCCGAAAGGTCGAACCTTTATGAACAGCATGAGCTATTTCCACCAGCTATGTCCACCAGCTATATCCACCTTCCATACCAGAGGCAGGCTTAGCTAGCAATAATGAATCATCGAGTGCTTGCTGTACTTGCATGCTGAACAGCACCAGTTTCTTTGCACATTCCCGCAATCAAACAGGCTCAAAAAAAAACCCCTAAATATACAGCTGATTGCTCCATGCGCTCCATGCAAGCTTGGTGTACAAGGGTTTGATTATGGCTTTACAGGTGTTTGATTATGGCTTTACAGGTGTTTGATAACGCATGTCACAGTTGATGACACATATTTTGAGAGGAACCTCGATGCGTGCTGCGCTGCATTAGCGACCCAGACTAAATCGTGAAGAAGATGGTCGACCGGTCAATATGTTGCCGCCTTATGTACTGTAGGAATGCCGGCCGCTCTCCTTCTGGTCGGAAGTCAACACTGGCTGTACCGTGTTTGCGTAAGTCTATCCAAACTCTAGTCGCGCAGCCATTATTGCACAGATTCAAGCATCCAAACCGTGCAAAGACATCTAAGGGATCGCCACTGCGTTTGTGGCTGCCTTCGTTTGCATCAGTCAGACCTAACCCACGCATCAGCACACCATGTCTCAAGTTGGACAGCGTCAGCGCGTGTCTCTTCCTGTGGACAACGATCGTAAGTTTCGCCATTTGTCGGGGCTAATCGTGCAAGGCAACAGTGGCCTCGCTGAGCGTGGTATTTTCATTGCAGTGGAGGCCCTTTTGCTGTGGAGGGACCCTGCAAAGACAGGAGGCGTGTTCGCCGGAATCACATTGCTGTACCTGTTGCTTGAGTGGTCTCGATTCAGTTTGTTGACATTGATTGCCAACGTGCTGCTGTTCCTCGTGGTTTTGACCTTCCTCTGGAACAATCTCGCACAGTTCATCAACAAGTAAGTTGATCGGTCGACACAGGACACCTGCGTGCGTGTCATTTGTTAAGTGCCATTGACCAGTCGTAGGAAACGTTTGGAACGCCGTTGCAGACCCGGCGTGCCAATCCCAGCCATACTTCAGCATGGCATTTCAGACAGCCAGAGCAAAAGCTATGCTCAGGACTTGACGTCTGGCATCAACCAGCTGCTTGGTAAGAGGGCATGTTCAAGAATCTGTGCCAGCCTGCTGTTGTTGTCATCTTTGTCTGACTGATAATGTTGCTTCAGGTTTCACCAGAAGACTGATTTTGGGCAAGGAAGTTGTCCTTACAGTGCAGGTGGGACCTGTGTTTGCAGGCCTGTGTTTGTTATCTGCTTTTGAGCTGGCAGTTCTCTGCACCATGACAACACAGGTCCAATGGGTGTGGCTGATTACACAGGTAGCGGTGGTGCTGTACATTGTTGCCAAAATCGGCAACTACTTTTCAACCTTGGGTCTGGGATACACAGGTCAGTATGATTCAGGCTTAGTGTCACGCCTTTTGTGAAACCATCTTGCAAGTGGATTGTGTCTGCTAAGCAGAGATCTGAGCCTTTGGTGCTGCTGCAGTTGTGTTCTTGATCTTCACTCTGCCCAAGGTGTATGAGCTGAGGAAGCACGAGATTGACTCAGTTGCCAACCAGGTTGTATCCCAGAGCAAGCAGGCATACTCCCAGTACGGTGCACCATATGTCAACAAGATCCCCAGAGCATCAACATCCACTTCCACCCCATCTAACTATGGAGGCAACAGGCCAGTGGACAGCTACTCAACAGCTGACTCAGCATCTGTTGCCCCCAACGGTCCTACAGGCAATGAGTACAAGAAGACATACTAAGCAGAATAAAGCAAACAAATGCTAGCCATTCACTTGAATAGTCAGGCTGTGCACTATAGAGATTGCCGTCCAGCTGAGTCTCACCCAGCGTTTGTGCTTGCGCAATAGTGCTTGGGGAAGAGTGAAGTTTACACAAGCTTCTTGAGTTTAAATGGCCCAGCTGGATGCACACGCTTTGTCTCTGGACAGTCAATACTGGTCAACACTTGAAAACTGACAGCTGAGTTGGCTGGTGTACTATCAGACATAAGT
>JAABUW010009544.1_pt1 | contig 11027 bp, 14 predicted proteins | sample 5560081 | NCBI WGS metagenome assembly JAABUW01 (sample SAMN10711882, study PRJNA513363) | rock metagenome | isolation source: Antarctica rocks | place: Antarctica: Victoria Land, Knobhead sud | reverse complement strand
CCCCTTTGTGTAGCTCAAAATGGCCGCTGCTTGTTGGGGTAAAGATGCCTGCAAGGCTGTTCCCTGTATTGCAGGTGTCCCCATCAGCCTCCAGTTCATCCTAAAAACCAGGACCTCCCTGAAGCAGCTGCAATGCATTCTACGCCATGCGCATGAGCAGACTCAATTGCTACACAATGCACCTTGCAATATTACTTGCAGAAAGCTCAGCAGGGTCACACTCCAGCAACGTGCAATACAGGTCACATATAACACAATGCTGAACATATGGACTTATTGCAAGCTCTGTATTGCTGCCAACTGCCAACTGCCAGCTGCAGCATGCCGCGCCAAGCCAAAGCTCAACCAAAGTCTGTTACCTGTGATACTGCAGCCTGGACCTCAGCATATAGCCAGAGTAGCAAGGCCCGTCTTGCAATGACTTCAGCATGAGAGTCATTGACCAGGTCACCCTGCACTGTCCTCCTGAGTAGATTGTTGTCCTAAGCAACATCACAAGCTACAGGACAGTCGGCAGCATGTCATGAATGGATGGGTCACCTGGCTTGACCTCTTCTGGGCGCTGAGACATTTGGTACCAGTGCCCATAGCAACAACTTGGCAGCCCTCTGGGTTCAGCCAAGGTGCTGTGACCACAAAGCCTGAAAGTGCAGCTATGGGTCAGGCCGGCAGAGCATGGCAACTACAAGCATGTCATTGTGAGTACCTGCCAGAACAGTGTGTTCTTTACTACAGCTGGAGCACAACAAGTTAACCTGCAAGGGGCTCACGACGGCTAAGCGGTCAGACATCCTTGAGGCGCGGGCTGACAACGCAGACCCTTCTAGAGTGGTGCGGTGCCTTTCCAGAGCGGTGCGGTGCAGTCTTAGAAGTTAGCAATCTGAATGCTGACACATGCATGTCCAGCTGCCAGCATGTGTTACCCCAATCCTTCAGCGACAATCACTGACGATGTGCATGTCTCACGACATCTGTTGATTTCGTGCAGTGTGTTCAGGATGTGTTTGCAAGAGGTGTAGGTTGGCATAAATCGATAAGATGTCCGGCGATAGGGCTGTTGTAATGCTGCTGTACCGTTGCATGCTGCGCTGGAACAGAACGCTAAGCTCCGTTCCTCTAGAGCTTCGACCCAGCCATGTAGACGAAGTTCTGCCTGGCTTTCGCAAGCAACACCATGGCGATGTGAGCAGCATTCCCGACCTTGCTCGGTGGGGATTTCGACAGCATGACTCTGGATCTGCTGCTCTACTGGTACGGTTCTGACGTGAAGCTGAGTAGCTCTTATTCAAGATGACTGCTGAAAATTACCTATCTGGCACTCAAAGTTTGTGTCAGCATTTGCATGCTCTACAGGGGCAGCACCTGCCCCAAGACGAGCACAAGGGGTTGTTGATAGACAAAGGCTTTCGTGTAAGCTTTGTTGTCGCAAATGAGCCACAAACTGCTGGAAAGATTCCATTGCCTGCTGTGACACAAGGACACGCTGCCTGCTACAGGCACTTCAGCTGCTCAACACTGAATATGCGCAAGCCCTGAGGTACTTGCAAGCAGCACGATCAGAGCACTTGGACCCTGGGGCCGTGCTGTTCCCTGTTGGTAAGGATCGATCCCTTACATGCTACCAAGCCATGCTGCCGTTCTTGGCTGACATGACTTGCTTGGCAATGTAGGCACTGTCTTCAGACACAAGAAGCACGGTTACAAAGGGGTGATCTATGCATGGGACAAACAGTGTGACAGGTATGCAACATGCAAATGCATGTTACCATGCAGCATCTGCTGAATATTGATCACACCATGTGTGAGCAAGATCCCATCCTCTTGCTGGTGCTGTTGGCAGAGGCAAATTCGCTGCTCACATGCACCAAACAAGCACATGGCTTGCAATTGCACCTTTGTGCGTGTACATCAATGTTATGCGCTGTGTAAACAGCTGCAATCAGCCGATGCCATGTTTCAGTCAGCGCTCCTTGCGTTTAGCTAAGCACTGCATGCTGTTGGTACAGGCCACCTGCATGGGCAAACGAGATGCAGGTGAAGCATAACCAGCCTTTCTACAGTGTGCTGCCAGACGAGCACGACTGCGTGAGGCTTTTCCAGGGAGGCCGCACCAGCAAATATGTGGCTCAGGTGAGGAACCTAGACATTGTTATGAACATGAACATATGCACATGCACTTGCGCTCATGAGGCCACCTGCGGCATCCTTCTTCGTGTGCACTGCTACCTAGCATTCACATAGATTGCTTCCCAGCAAGCCTACTACAAGGTATGTCAATTTCTGCAGGAGAATGTTGAGGTCTTACAGGATCATCGAGTTGTGCACCGTGCCATCATGAGTTACTTCACAGAGTACAGCTCTGAGCTTGGCAGGTAGCCATCACCCCCGGCATTCAGCCTTGTGGCCATGTGCCTGCATGCATGCGTCATGTAAAGAGTACTACTGCCTGTTTCTACTAACTTGACCCATGCAGGACCTGCATATCTATGCTGTGTTGACTGAGGATCAACTGTGCAAACTGCCCCTGACCACTACACCCTTAACAAATGTGTCAGTTGCTGCCAGAGGACCTGCTTGCAAAGCTCAAATGCTCAGCAAAACTCCTCTCGTTGCGTTGCAACTGATCTTGCTTGACAAACAAAGTTGTGGCTGTTACTGCTGGGCAGGTACATTCCTAATGCACGCATGCAGTACGAGTACCCAGGCACCTACCAGGCTTCAGATGCACAATCATGCGCAGCAGATTCCAACCTGCTGCTACATGATGATCCTGATCATTATGCTGACCCCTATGCTGATCCCTACGAGGACAATCCAGACTCCCAGCATGGACAATGCCCTGCTGAAGAAGCAGAAGTGCAATCTCAGCAGACAGCTGCAGAGTCTGACAGCAAAGCTGGTAGCAGTAATGACACTGGACAGGCAACTTCCGCTGAAGCTGAGGTGCCCATTGAGGGTACAAATGGATATAGTGACAGTTTACCGGAGCAAAGTGTAGGCACAGATGTCAAAAGGTGACTCAACAGGTGGGTGGCAGTGTGCAGCACCTGCCCTTTCATCATTGTGCTGTGGCAATGCCTCTTGTAGCCATATTGTATGTTGCAGACACCTGGCTCATGACGCCTCTGGTGTGTTGGCAGTCTGTGTCAGGGACTCCTTAACTTTGCTGCTCGGCCCTCTTCATGGCAAGTGTTGTTTTGAACGTAAGTGCACATGTTGTGTGCAGGAGCCACTTTTTGACCTCATGCTAACATTGGAGGAAATGCTTTTTTTGGAATTATGGCATGAGAGCAAGAGCAGCATACACAGGAGTGGCAAATGTGACCTGCTTGCTTATGCAGCAGCTGCTGGCCAAACGCAAGTGATGTGTCACGGCATTGCTCTAGCAGGAATATCTTGCAGCTTATGGGAATTTTGAGTCTCATGAGTGTCACATGAGCGTCCCATGTGTGGCTCACATGTATCTGAGCCCTCTCATCCTCTGAATGGAAATGCATCAAGTGTACTTCATGTGCTGCACCAAGCAACATGCGGGGTGGTATTTTTCTCCATGTACATTAGACAAGCAAGCAACGGCAGTTTATGTGACATGTACTATGATGCCGCCCTTGCAGTAGCCGCTTTGCAGTCTCCCTTTAGCAGCTTCGTTGCATGCGTGGACTGCTGTTTTTTATGGCAGACCCCTGATGAGCAAGACTTTATGCATCATGGCGTGGTGTCCAAGCATGTAAGTACTATGCATAGCTATAATTGCAGAGTGTATGTTTCGGTTGCTGCCCCAGGGTCCACCTATCCAGAGACATCATATAACACAGTATTCTGGGTGTGCGAGTGTCTCAGCAAATCCCCTATGTTGGCACAGACTGAGGTGTCGAAGACACCTGCGTGCCTAATGGCATCTTCCATCAAGACTTGACATTTGTCACAGGCACATGTGTACAGCCAGCTATCCAAGACACAGCACCAGTCAACGCTTTGACTGTCAATAATCATTAATTCGCATTTTGGCAAAGAGCGTCATCACCACACGTGAACAAGGACAAGCTAATGACCATCAAACAACTCACGACCGTGTAAAAGAGAAAGCCTTCAGGGCTGCATCACAACAATGCAGCACTGCAGCCAGACAGCATGATCCAGCAAAAGTCAAAAGCAGCAATGAACAGCTTATCTATTGGGTATTCTTAGTGTCCAGCATAGTGCAAGTGCGTACAAAAGGGGAACTAAGATTTATACTAGCATGAATCATGGTCACAAAGTGATATCAGAACCAAAAAAATCCTCTAGGCTTTTGGTCGTGACACCGTGATTTGGACTATCGCCTGCAGGGTTTCTAACCACAAAAGACACCAGGTGATGAAAGTTTTCAGCAATAGGTCAAAGCTATGTGCTCAACCCGCAAAGTGAACAGCAAACTATTTTTGAGCTGATTTATAGAATTTTGTCAGCTGTGCTTTATCTGCCTACAATCAAACTTGACTATGATGACTGATAGGCAGTAGCATTGTCTGCCTTGGTCGTCTGATGCATCAAGCCAATAGAGCCATCAATCATCCCATCCAGCTTGTCCTCAAGTCCCTTGTGCAACTGAATCTTCTCTTTCTGTTCTAGCATGGGTCCATAGCAAGATGCGTAAAGGAAGAACCTTGTTTAGAACAAATGTTCCTCAGGCACATCCCAGACTGCTTCAAAATGTACCCCAACTGTTGATCCTATCATGTATCTGCCTTAACGATGTAGTTACTTGAAGCCAACAGGTGTGTTGAAGGCAATAGGCTGATTGAGTCTACTGAGCACCGTACAGGTAGTCTGGGTCATGCCATGCTTTCTGCTGATACTGATCTCTGTCACCACCCATGGAGGCAATGCGGCCCAGCATGATGCCTAGCTGGTACAGGTCCACTGTCAAGTCCTGGTCGCGCTTCAGCGAACCAGTCACCCACTCCTCAGTGGACAGATCTGCAACATGTCAAGGCATTTTATTAAGCATGGTGACAATGTGCAGGCACACAGCCTTAGACACTTTATGACAAAGAGACCTAGCACTGCCCTATGCTGCACTATGCTGCATGTGGGGTGGATCAGCAAGACATTGCCAAGTCCTCTAATCTGAGTAAATAAAGCAGCTTGCATGCGCTCCTCACTTACAATGCTACTCACCATAGCAGCGCTGGCACAAGGCTTAACAGGAGAGTTCTCTCACCACACAGTGCATACATGTGCTGGCAGCGACAACAAAAGCATTGAGCATACCTGGTCTGTAGGTGTGGCTTTCTAGGCGGGAAGGATGACAGTGCACAGGGTTGTATGCCTGGATCTTCCAAGCAAAGACGATATTCTGCTTCTTGGAAGGAACCTGGAAGGAGTAGTCATGCCACTCCCCGCCAAAGAGGCACGGCAGGATCTCGATGAAGCTGGTGTTGGGTCTCATGAAGTTGTGGTTGATCAAGCCAGCGCCGTGCATGCCCACCTACAGCCCAGATGGCACATGGTGACATACAGCCAACATAGCATGCTGCAAGCATGCAGCCTGCTTGTCCTCCATCAATTCAGATTAATTTGTTTGACTGAAGCAGCATGCATTCAGGTAGCGGGCTCATGTTTTTGCAATCATCCAGGACACGTTGCATGCATCACACATTCTGACAGCACTTATAGCCAGATGTCCACAAGGGCAACAAACAGCTCCCTTCAGACTCACCAGTGCATCAACAGATCGCAGCTGACTCAAGTTCTCCAGATACTTCTCAGAGTCGTCCAAGTTGATGGCCCAGCACTCAACACGGCTGTAGCGCGTGCCCTGAGGCAGCTGCCACAGGTTACAGCTGGCCACCAGCTCCTCAAAGTTCACGATGCGCCGCTTGTGCTTGCGCTCTATGAAAGCTATCCTGAAGAGATCGTCAGGCTTCTCCACCTCTGTCAGCCTTCCTCGTGTGCTGTGGAAGTCAACAATCTGCAGAGTCGATATGTCACCATTCAGCACTCTTGGTGTAGCTGACACGTCAGCTATACATGTGTACAGTGGCCACCACAAGGTTGCAACAAGCAGAATGGGTGCCAGTCAATGAGGAGCAAGATGCGTAGCGTTACTGTCTGGCATCCTGCCTGGAGCTTAGCTTGCGTATACCAATGTGTTGTAACTTGGCCAGTCACAACCCATCTCAGCTTCACATGCACAACCTTGCTTCTTGCACCAATCTTTCATGAGCTTAGCACATAAGCTAAATTGTCTGTGCTAAGTGCATGTTTTTCTTGCACATGGCACGTACAGTTTCTCTTGCACCAGAATTGAGATTCACACACAGTGCTTGAGAGCTGATTGTTTCAATGCAGGCACGCCTCCCATGCAAAAGAATGTCAGATGTGAGACTGCGGATGCCACAGAGGGTATCGAATGCTGTCCATTCAAAATAGGCTGACACAACCCCACAGAAGACAGACAGGTGATCGTGGAATGAGGTGGGAAGCGGGCATACCTCCTGTCCTAGGGTGCCGTATGTGAGGCCATCATGCCACTCCCTGCCGGGGCTGAGGAACCAGATGGAGTAGGGCTTGCACATCAGCACTCGCTCAAAGCACCGCCGCCCCACGTTTGTCCTGTCTGATAGCTCCTCTAAGCTTTGAATCTGCGAGCAGCGCATGCACCTCAAGCTTCACCAGCTGAACAGGCCATGTAGTACCTTGTGATTGCACCAACTCAAGCGTGATTGACAGGCCTTTTTATTTTTACATATACAAAACAAATCTGTTTCCTTTGTTGCACCAACACCAGCATCATGGATTGTAGAACACATGACCAAAGTCAGGGTATTTGGAGCTTGCAGCTTGACTTGTGCTGTAGTTTTGGACCCCACCAAATGTCCCACTGTGTCATGTTTTGTGACAAACAATTGCATAGTCAACAGCTGATGCTGCTTGTGCCTTGGCTATCAGTAATTGATCCCTTGCTGCTGCTGTAGAGTCCCACCTATGCTGGTCCGAGGTCAAATTGCTTTAGTGTCATTCAGAGGCTGCCAGCTACCTAAAGACACATGTGCCAGCAATACACAATTGTGAATCCGTTTCCTCTTCTAGTTTTTACTGCATGGTTTACAGCAACCAACTTTTATGCGCAGGAGATGACATACACAGGCTTGTCTCATTCATCTTGTGGGATGGCTGACATGCTTTCGTACACATTCAAAAGGCTCACTGAAATGCAATGCACATTCAAAAGGCTTACCGGGAAATGAGTGATGGGGTCAAAGTACCACTGGAAATAGCCAGGGCTGGTCAGTCCCTCCATCACTGGAGTGTATCGAATGTTCTCGTCAATCACTCCTGACGTCAGCATGGCATGGAATGGTGCCAAAGAGGACAGAAAGAAATCGCCAGGGTTGAATGGCCACCAGGGCCACCACACCAGGGGTACTGAGCAGTCATCAAAGTCAGGATGGAGAATGTCGTGAAAATCTGCACTGCAGTTGCCCCTGAAATGAGGCTTCCGGTAGGCCTTCTTGGTACCCTGCAAGACAGCAATCAGCCACAATGGAGAACTATCATTCACAGTTGTCATCTTGCAATGTATCATGCTAGCCTGTGCAAATGACTTGGCGCCAAAGTCAAGTTATATGACAAGCATGACGGTGTATCATCACAATGTACTATAGACAGGACACTCTTTTGGGTTGCAAGCTTTGTGACTGTCTTGTACAGATATGCATCATGCTCTGGTAGCATCAAGCACTGCATTGATAATGCAAGCCATAGCTGATGTGCAGTGCGTAAGTGCAGCAGAAGCACATGAAAGCATTTGCAATCATTCTGGCTCCTGTGAAGACAAGCTTGTGTGTGTTCAGGACAAGCAACGCCAGGCTTGTGATTGTAAGGCTATGTATGAACCAGTGGCAGCATATGCAGACATGCACGTAAGGCACCTTGAAGTTGTCCAGATAGCCTGGCACATTATAGAATGGGCCATCAGCTGTCTGTGTAATGTCAAAGACATCGTCTCTCCAGAAAGTTCGGCCAGGCCTCATTTCGTCAGAAAACATGACAAAACGACCCTGCACAAGTTCACATGGTCAGTGCACACACAGCAAAAGCTTATGGCCAAGCTGCAATCCAAGTCTTAAAGATGCTGCGCTTTGATTGTGCAGCTGAGCTGGAAGTTTGAGAACTTGATCATCTGCTGGCACCTTGTTGCTTATCAACAAGAGCACAGAATGGGTTCGACGAAATATTGATATCCTTACCTGGTCGATGCAGACTTTAGTGAAAAGCGTGCATGCATGGTCCTGCAAACGATCCTCATCGATGACAGGGCGATAGCAACTCGAGCTGGCTGAACTACCTTGGCTAGACCCCTGAACATGCACCAGCAGGTGGTTGACGCTTCCGGGTGGGACCTAGGTGTTGCAGCATAGTCAGTGGCAAATGCTTGAGAACAGTATCCGCGCATCAAGCGGGAGGCTCGCAGTCATTTCTGAGTAAGCCCATCCCAGACAACCATTCGAGCCTACCTCCTCGGACTGCGCCAAAGTCTGAGGGAGAAGAACGAACACTTGGACCACACATAGCAGCAGAATACGCGCCCGGCGCTTTTTGCCACACCTCATGCCGGAGGGCAACGCGGCCGTTGCCGCTACTGCAGAACGGCGCTCAACTAGCTCGACGGGTGTGCACAGCCCGCAGGCACAAATTGTCGGATCAGCCGAGCGATGATATTGCACGGCCTAAGGTGCCAACGCGTCGCTAATGACAGCAGACAGCATTCTCGGATTGGACTGAGGTAGCTACGGCTGCATGCAGATGCTAGAAACTATTGCTTGCGGGACCGGCCTTACGCGCAGCGGATTCCGACACCGATCCTGCGCAATTATGCTGCCGCTGTGCACGACTTTGACACCTGTGGCCGACACTAAGCTCTGGATCAAAATGAGAGCTGCAGAGCGTTGCCAACGTAACAGCGCGTCGCGAGTCAAGTGGGCCGAATGACTGTCTGAGGTGATTTAGGTTTTGACGCTAAAACCTGTCAGGGGTGAATTGCTTCAGCATCGTGAGAACATTGTTTTGGGATGCAAAGTTTTCTCGCAGCATAACTTTACCAGAAGCAAACAGATGCGTGCAGGTAGACATGATCATGACATTTGTGCTCGCATTGTAAAAAAGATATGCTGCATAATATTACAGGCCAGCTGGCATGCATATGACTAAGCAGCTTGCTGCTGAGCCACTGGGGCCATTGATCACTACATCTTCATAACATTTGGCCTAATCGTCTAGCATACTGCTACCCCTCCTACCCAAAACACTTCTTGAGAATGTACTACACTGCTCTTGAGCCTGTTTGCTCTCTTAATATCATGCGTTGTGCGTATAAGTTCTGTCTGCTGCCTTGCTCAATAAGAAAGGATTCTGACATCATCTAAGGAACGGTGACAGCATCAAAAGAGCAACAAGAATGGGCGCAAAGCCTAATGATACAAACCTGCTTGCCAGAAAGCAATATCAGCAGGCAGATTGCTGCAGAAAGACGCTGGCATGAGACCAAAGCAATGTACCTAAAATGATCAACACAAACTGTGCAGCACCAAAATGATGTCTAAGCAATATTTGGTGCTCTGATGAGCGTGCTACAGAGTATTGCGTCTTGAACAGGCTGATAGGAGGTAGAAAGCACACATGTAAAGAAGCAGTCTTAGTAGGCAGCAAGACCTCTTGCCTTGCGGAACTTCATGTACCATTTGTCAAGTGCAAAGTGCATGTAGGATGCTGGTCTGTGGTGTTCAGGGCCAACATGTCGGAAGTCAGTATCATTTACGTTCACAGCATAGTCTTGAGAGTACCGTGATCTGATGTGTACACTGATCAGATGCCGCAGCTGGTCATCACACTCACTGTCGCAGTCACCACCATGCACAGCTGTCTGCAACCTACAAAAACACCTCACCTCATCAGTATCCCGACATACAAAGAATCATGTCTGCTGGCACAACTGAGACCAAGCCATTATCATAGAAATCAGCGGGCAAAATGAGCACTTCCCACAACCCAGCCACAAAACAGCAGCTTGAGCTTGCTTATTAAGATGGCAGATGTCCACTGCTGGTGCAATAAGGACCTGCTTTGTGCTATACCAGTGATGCAGCATGAAACGCTCAGCGTCTATCTAAAGCAAGTGCCTGAGGTAGCCACAGCTGTGATGACTGGGATGCAGCAAGTCAACCAACAGATGGTGTGCCACTCATGTTGAGAGTGTGGTAGCAGCACACCTCTGCAGGACACCCTCGGGGTCATTGCCCTTGTCAAACACATCAAAGTTCCAGTCTTCAGGGCCCTTTGTTTGGTAGCCTTTCCAGCCAGGATCAAACATCTGCACATGGTCTCTATAGTACCCATACCCTGGATCTGTAGGCAGGATGCCTGTCATCTCATAGATGGCCACAGTCAGCATAGAGTCTGCAACAGCACAAAAGATGGCAGAGACCAAATGGCAAGTCTGCAACACACAAATATTACTGTGACAGCAGGTCTTCAAGAATGACTAATAGGTCAGAACGCTGCATTGCATTGTGCAAAGGCTTGTAGCACGGCATGACAGCAGAATATGTGCACAGTGGTTCCACATCCATCAAGCACAGCAACAGTAGTTTCAGCTCAGCCATGTAACAGGCAATCTGCCCTCATGTATAGAGGTTACTGTCACCTCCTGAAGCAAAAGATCCACGCATAAAGTAGCCGTCCACTCGGTCCCAACTGATCAACCGAAACAAGCCTAAGCTCATAATAGCCCCCGCACCTGAATGATGCAGGGGAACTTGCATCAGTCACACTCTGGCCACAGTTACAAAAGATTGGTCATGACGCTTGAATGTTACATCAGCAGCCTCAAATGAAGCTGTTGTGGTAAGCCAGCTGCAAGACCACAATCCTCAACAAGCTTTTGTTGGCACAGCACCTAATGCTTGGGGATAACATACCCACAACAGTCAATTGTACAACTAACAAAGACACTGCAGTTGCTGTAAGTTTGAAAAGGTGCAATG
>JAABUW010009540.1_pt1 | contig 11029 bp, 5 predicted proteins | sample 5560081 | NCBI WGS metagenome assembly JAABUW01 (sample SAMN10711882, study PRJNA513363) | rock metagenome | isolation source: Antarctica rocks | place: Antarctica: Victoria Land, Knobhead sud | reverse complement strand
TACTATAATTAAGTCCTGTATCAATTACGACTGCTATATAATAGTCTAGGTCTCGTCTCTTCTCGTGTTATCGTTATCGATCGTGAGTTAATCTTAATAAAGGCAATTGAAGCTCGCTTTTCGCAGCTTGCAACTAAGCACGTACTATATCTTTAACATATTTATCGCAATATAATCAAAAATTGCAAAGCCTCCTTTGCTATTAATAAGAAATGGGAGGCGTTTCTTATCGCTTGACATGCAATTATTTACGTCTCTTCAATCGACGATCTAAAGATCGTCTAGAAGTTCTTGATAGAGAAATATCGCGAAAATAACTACAACGATGTTAGCTATGTGTATAATATCTAGTTGAAGTTCTAGAAGACTAGATTATGCAAAGCCTACATCAATAAGATTATACACTTCGATACTATTATTACCTCTCGCGTTGAGAGCACTTATCGCGTTCTTAAGACTAATCTGAAGTTCTCTATCGACAATCTAATAGTCGTAGTAGATAGCATTGAAACAATGTTAATAAATTAGCGAAAGGACTACAATACTAAGCTTGCCAACGCTAAACAAAGCGTTCCATAGCAGTTTAATGCATCTGTATTCAGAAACATTATCGGACGTGTTACTCCGCACGCTATTTGAAAGATACACGAGCAATATCAACATCTTAAAGCTGTAACGGAGCAGGATCCACGCCATATACGGAGATGTTCTTTAGGACTATGGGTCTTCCATGCAGCCACATAATTAAGGACAGTATGGAGGAGATAGAGGGCGAACTTGGACGCATATCTATGAAAGATATCAATCCTCACTGGCGCTTTATCAAGCCCAATTCAGGATTAACAGCCACGGAGGACTTCGTATCTGATCTGCATACTATCAACGAAGCCTTGGCGAAACCTCATGGCGATCCGGAGCCTGATAATAATGCTGATGAACCTCTCCCCTCTATCGATGACATTATTCGCGACATAAACAACAACAACCACGTTCAACGCCCTACTCCTGAAGCCTCTGAAGCTGTAGAGGAGCTCCTAGACAGCAATGGCGTTGACTTATTGAATGTTAACTCACCGCGCATTGTTAAGAGCAAAGGTCGCCCGACAGGAGCCAAAAACAAAAAAAGGGATTATGAGCAGAGCTGAAAAGGCGAAGGCGAAGTCTACCAAACGAGACCTCTCAAGCTTTGAACACGTCGACGCAAGCATTCGCGCCTTACGCGGTGGCAAAGTCAAAGGCGGCAGAAGAGGTGGGCGAGGCGGAGCAGCATCTACATCTACGTCAACGGCCACCGCTCGCAGCAAAGCCGTACGAAAGAGCTTGAAGGCACTAGCACCGTTCAACGCGGCGAGCATCGAGGCAGATAGGCTGGCGTTCGAAAAGGAGCACGAGGAAATTGCAAAGGACATTAGAGGCATTATCACCAGACAGACGATGAGGAAGACTGTCGCGAAGGCCTTCGCAAGCAACGCAACAGGCAAGGGGGCTATACATATCGACAGCGATGCCGATTTTAATGGTGAGGATGATGCGGCCTCTACAGAGGACTGGATGTATGATATGGGTGATTAAGGTAAGTAAGGAGACGAGGGATTTGGCTTGTTTATCACCAAAAACAGGTCTCTTTCCCGGAGCGAACTGCATGCAATCAAACGATTACTTGAGGTCTTATATGAGGTTCAATTAGAGCATTGAATTAGAGCTTTGAAACGATGGTTATTGACGTGTAACTAATGGGCGGAGAGGCAGGGGAAGATGCATGCAAATAGGCCATATTACGGCCAAAAATCGATGCTTTCTCGGGTGCTTTCTCATGCAAATAGGTAGATTGAATCGCTGCCTAGTTAAACGTTTATGTGGAACTGATGACGCATGAGAAAACCCATTGAACCTGGTGGTTTTACACCAAAATTATTGGGTGGTCTCACAGGGAGTGCATTTACCGAAAATGGGAGTGCTGTTTACCGAAAATGGGAGTGTTCTTTACCGAAACTGGGTGTTTCTTTAGTGATTACCTATCTTAATATAGCTAATGATTGGTACCCGTCAGCGTTGTAATACGGATATCTCCATCTACAGAAAGGCTCCAGAAATCAGGCATAAATACAAAACCATTATTCTTTACCCAATCCCTTAACAATAACATCGAGCATCAATTCGACTTTAGGTATTATCAAGCTGCCGATAAATTATGCTTTGATCATTCATCGTTTTTACCAGTCCTCAGAGCTCAGCATCGTGGTTCTCTAGCCTCCACATGTCATTTTGATCTTGGCGGGAGTCAAAGGGCTGAAGAACATCACAACGACAGCCGTCAGTATCACATCGATAATGAACAGCCATGCTCCGTAACGACTGGGATGGCCAGTGTTGCCTTGAGTCATAATAAGATCTCGGAGGATGTATTTACTGTAAAGCGCTGTGTGCTATAACATAAGACAAGATCAGAAAGAGCGCCGCGACCCCGATCGCGTTACAAACATCTCCATGTTTATTGGAGACTAGGCAGCGCTCTCGTCGAGTCATTCGTTGCAACGACTGCAAGAGCGATCTACGCGAGATTACATAACTTTGATCCAAAGTACTAAAGCTGTTCGCTTGCCTTGGAAATAGCGAACCTCTACAAGTGTCGACGATTTTTGAAATGTCTGAGACGAGTATCCCCAGACCGTGATGTTCGAGATACAAGTAACGTAACGGACGATATGCACAATAACGGCTTGAGATGGAGGTGATCGAGTCGCCCAAAGGAGCGTTCACATGACCTACTGGATTTCGCGACGACGGAAGAACTCCGCGATGACCCCATCGCAGCCATTTTTGCGCCACCAGTATTCAGCTTCCTTCTTCTTTAGGGATGGATCACCAATGTAAAGGTCCGTGAACTCCTGGATCATAAGCCAGTGTGGAGAGGCCGGGTCTTCCTGTCTGAAAAGCTTCACTTGGCGGTAACCATCTACTGATGTCAAATAGCGATAGCGCTTCACCAAGTCCTTGATTTCTTCCTCTTCCTTGTGGGCAGTGAGGTCTTGCCTACGTGGAATCTGGTGGATGAAGAGGTACGGTAAGAGAGTTAGATCGACTACACAGCTCGTTAGCGAGCTTCAGAGACTAAGCTCAATACGTGTATCCTGATGGAAACATGATTGTGATACCACTCACGACTGCATGAACACTCAACATTGGGCTCGGAATCATCTGCTGCTGAGGCGTTGTCACTCGCAACCCCTACTTCTAGATGGCTATAAAGCCTCGGTTTTGCACCACGAACACAATCTTCTATGTCGGCCTTCATCCAAGCATCGAAGTGTTCGGTATAGAACTCAGCTTCTGGGTCCTGATCGGGATCGAAGTCCTCCGTGTTTTTGACGTCTCCATCATCTCCGAAGTCTGATTGGTCGTCATCGTCCCAGATGAGAGTGTCCGGATCGTGGTTATCGGGAAGCTGAGGCAAGCCGCTTTCCTGCAGGACTGGCTGCAACTCTGGAGGCACGAACGGACCGGGCGAGCTCTCCAGCTCCTTCTTTTCTGCGACCTCACGGGCCTTGATGGCTTCTGCAAAGTTTGCTCTGACAGCAGCGTCATTCGTGATCACATCTCTCGGCACCTGTAAGAGAGCTTGTAACACGCTGGCAGCCTTGGACTTGAATGTCGGCAGATCGTTGACGAAGGCTAGAGCAAGTCCTGACAGCGGCGCTGGTGACTCGAGCTGCAGAACATCGTAAAGTCGCAGCTTTCCCTGCTTGCCTCTCACCAGATGCTTGATGGCTAACACTGCTAACGATTGCGCGTAAACGGCGAACGGCCTTGCTGATACATACAAGAGGCCACTCATGATGTTGCAGAAGAATACCTGAAGATAACTGTAATGTCGAGAGCCAACACAGTAGTAGCTCAGTGTCAAAGACTACGTATGCCAGTTATACATGCTGACAGTGCCAGCTGCCAAAACCCGAACGAATCACCCTGATCAATAATGGAACTCACCACCAAACAGAAGACAGATATAAATTTGTCAGCCTTGAGAATCGTGAACTTGCGGCTAAAGATGCGGATTCGATATTTTGAGAATGTATGTTGGACAAAATTTGTCGGAGAATGGAAGACAGTGGCTACTGAGAAGTTCAGCTGTATTGCACAGCCTGATAATTACAAGTGAACAGAACTGTCCTGATAGAGCTGTGCGCTGACAATAACGAACACGAAGATAATTTCTTCGCTCAAAGCGACATAGCTCAGCCCTGTGCAGCCCAGCCTTATGTGGCTGATAAATCCAATAATATATGTGTCTTACCAGATTCCTTCCTCTTCAAGACTTGCACCGTTTTCTTACTCACAAATCCAGCCGATTTGTGCTTTACGGATTAGACTCCATCCTGATCAGGCATCTTTCGCAAACATGAAACGTTGCATCGCATTACGTATTCGTCGAAACATGCTACTAATACTAGTGATCTCGTATCTGCGTTGTCCTAGCGTCAATAACTGTTATGCTGTCGTTCTTCCATTTCCGTTGTCTGTTTTACAATTATTATTGTTACCTCAAGTCATTAGTTATTATTACGTATTTCTTTGATTTATCGTCTTCAGTGCTAAGCATGTCTAAAATGCTTGTCTTATTGAGACTCTGATCGAAGTCTTTGCAAGACATATTTGTTTTATATCTTAAAATAGCTAGTATTATATAGAATATTCTAGTCTGGCATTTCTTTGAGATATGCTTTGTTATTAAGCTGTTATTTAACTTACTATTATGCTATTTACTTCGAAATATTGTTGAAAGGAACTATATTGTTTATTGCAGTAAATTTTGATAAATCTTAATAATCTATAATTATGCAAGAGAATTTTCTTGCTATTGTCTAATAAAGAAATACTATTTGATATATTTTCGCAGAAATGCTAAACTGCTCGCATTGTTTCAGTATTAAAAGACAATAATTACAAAGAAAATCTTTGTTAAAGATAATTCTCTATAGGAATATTAAATTGTCGATTGTGTTTCAGTATTAAATGTTAATGCTTGCGATAAAAGTTCTAATAAAATAGCTTCAGACTTAATACAGATAATAAGAGAATTGTATTAACATAAGTTCTAAGAGTTAATCTATAAAAAGAGCTCGAAGTTGCTTATATTTTTCTTCAAAAATTACAAAGTTTAAGATTATTATCTAATTAACCTAGCAGCTTAATTACTTTTTTTGCAAAAAAGAATTAAGACAATAAGTTTTTATAGTATCTTCTTAATATATATCTTAGAAGTTTTGTTTAATACAAGACTAAGAATTGCAATCTTTATTATATATTTATTATATTTTGTTGCTTTTGCAATAACTTTACTATATATTTCGAAAATTATTTAGTCTCTGTCGATATCGAGCAAGTTTGCACTTATTACTTGTAGCAACAATGTCTCGAATAATCTAAAGTTTATGCTTTAAAATAACAATCTATTAGATAACAACTTAAATAACACACTTATAGACAATAATCTTAATAATAATAATTTGTACAACAATAATAATTACGATTCTAATTAAGATTAGACAATTAACGCAAAGAGACTTCTAGTACATAATGTTCGAGCAAATATAATTTTGATTTTTAAGACTATCGATTTCAATAGTGTGTCTTATGCTTATTTCATTGTTATTATTTCGATATCGAGATTCGAACTAATTCTTCGGAACTTCTAGAGAAATCAGTTAGAGAGACTTTTATAAATGCTAATAACAAACAATTTGTTGGAATTAAACAGATTAAGAAAAGTTCGAGAATTGTTAATACAACAGTTTTAACTTTTAACACAAAGAGACAGCTTTCAACTTCCAAGAGTTAGAAACAATAATAAGTAAACTATATTTACGATTTAAGTATATTATCGAATTTGACTAAAGTTGACAAGTCTGCGAGTATCAAAGATAATGCGTGAAAAACAATGCAAAAAGCTATATTTAAAGATAAATCGCAGATAAGTTGTATTAGAGTATATTATTGCAAGTTAATACTTATAGTTGTTCTATATAGAATAAAAACAAAAACGACAAGACAAATAACAATATTTGAGTTCTCGCTATTATTATAAGTAAGCTTTTAGAACATTCGAAACGTTTTTATTTACTAATATTATTGCAGATGTTTCTCAAAAACATTCGAGAGATTTTGTACAACATAAATTAGATTAACAACTAGATTATAAGATAAGCTTATACTACAAATACAATATATAAACAGCTTTTCTATAGTTTGATAATCGATCTTTTTACCAACATACAATCTAGAATTGGCTTGACTTCTACAAAAACCAAAAGATTTGTTGTAGTAACGTATAGAAGGCACTTGTGCAGCTTAAACAAATTCAAAGATAGTTCAATAACATGCGCATTAAGTTGATCGCGAAGTTAAAGAATTTTATTAAGAACAACAACAACAGCGTTAAGACAATTAAGAAGTATATTAACAATAGATTCTCGATTTACTTAACAAAGATTGTAAACAACTTAGTTAAACTTTATATCGAAGAATCTTTTTTCGACAGATAATAATAAGAAGATCTTTATTATCGAGAATTGTTTTAATATATTCGACTTGCTTATCTAGATAGTAAATAATTCTTCTTAGTTAGTACTATTAGCTTCGATTTTAATTTTAGTTGTTCTTGCGTTTGCATTTACGTCTCTTGCAATTAATGTTTGCAATATATCTTATAAATTTATATTTAACATCTTTATTATTATAGACAACTTCGACGTTAACAACAATAAGAAGAAACTTAGAACGCAGATATTTAAATGTAATAGATTAATCGATTGAAAGTTTATTGATTTGTTGTTTGCGAATTAGACAACAATCGATTATACACTTGTTAGAAATAAAGCTTGTATAGAAAGCGTTGTTTTGTTCGCAAAAGATTTAACAAAAGATGTCTACTATAGTGTTAACTAAGCTTACAATCTTATCTTATTATACAATAATACAACAAGAGTGTATAATAGTCTAGCAAAGATAGAAAGCTTGAACAATTATTACAGAATAAAGTGTGCGCATATATACATTATAACGTCTTAGTTAATGTTATTGTATATTTGTAACAATATATAGATTGCGTTTTAAAAGATCTTTAAAAAATCTTGATAATCTCTTATTTCAACATAGTATTTATCTAGCAATACGTATATATTTATACTTATTATCTTACAATTTGAAGTTGTATCGAATAATTTAAACTCTTAATAGTCTTTGACTTGTATTTAAACTCGGAATTTCGAAAATAGAATTCGAATCAGTTAGCAACGCTTACAGCAATAGCATTTATATCGATCTATTAATATACAAAGTCTTCTACAACAATATCTTTAGTATTAGAATCTTACTCGAAACAATCTGTAGTTAATTTGTATTATTAAGCGTATAAGTTGACTTTGTCAAATCGACAATCGAATACAAATTTTTATTGCAGAACGCGAAATTGATAGTACTTCTTATATACTTAGTCTTAAATTTTATATTTGTAATCTTGTTGTACTCTTAGATTTGCGCAAAGCTTTGCACGCATTAATTGTAGATTGTAGTTGTCTAAATATTGCTGTAGCAAATTAGGATTGCATATTGGACGATTGCGTTGTCGAAAACTAGATTAAGAAAATCGGAGAAGTTGATTTCGATAAAGCTGTTGGTTTCGTTGGCGAGAATATTGACGAGAGTGCTGGCGAGCTTTTAACATACGTAGTTGATAGATTGAGTGCAGAATGTCAGATCTAATTAATCTAAGCAGATTGAATTGCAGACTTTGTTGTAGAAGCAGATAAACTCGACGTTCTTGCAGAATTGAAGGACTAAAGAGGTTGAAGAAATAAATTGTATCGAAGTAAAGATTGTAAAGATCGCTTTTAAGAGTGTAAAGTATAACATTCTTGTTGTTATAGTATAGAGTAAAGAATATTGCAACTATCTATATTGTAAGTTGTTGCGCGAAGAAATATTTTCTGAAAGCTATTTATTGTTTTTTGTCTAGTCTTCTTGTATTTTATGTAGATAACAAAAGAAATAAAAGATTTTAAACAATATTTGAAGTATTGTATATGTCGATATATTTAGATTGATTTTCTAAGATTTTGTTTAATTTCAAGTGCTTTGTGAAACAATCTTAATATTAAGAATTTTGCAAGATTTTATTTGTCGACTCGTATAAGCTTAAGACTTTCTTGTCAGATATATTAGAACTCTATTCTAGACTAATATAATAGTCTTAATTTGTTAATTGCTTTTATATATTAAGTCTATCTTTAAATTAATAGATAGCTTTATATTGTTAAAAGACTTAGATAAGCTATTAGATATAGTTAGTTAATAGATAATATCGAATAGATTGTTTGTTGTTTGATTTTTTTTCTTTTTTTGTCTAATTATGTAGTCTTCTATTATAATAAGACTTTTGTTATTTAAGTTAATAGAATAAAATAATGTTTGCGTATCTGTTATAAAGCTATCGACATTAATTGTAAATATATATATATTGTAAGAATTTAAGTTAGATACGACAATAAGATATTAAAGTGTAGAATAAGAATTTGTTATATAGTGCTATTTTAATTTTGTGCTTAATATTTTAGAATAACTTTTATGCAATTAATTTATGCTTGTATTGCAATCGATTATAGAATATATTTCTTGCACTAATATCTTATTAAATTAATATAAAGTAATACAGTTCTAAAACGCAATAGTACAAAGATTTTCGACAATTGTTTTGCGTTTCTCTTTCGATATAGCGCAATTTAAAATTATTGTCTTTGCAAGACAATCGCGTTTTAATATTATTCTTAACAAGATATCTAGAAGATTTGTCTTAGTCTTATCTTTAAAATATTTATTTTTTCGAGTTTTAATTTTTCAATTTCTTTGTTTATAAATTTACTCGAATTTGTATTGCTACAATTGTTTTCTAATTAGACAAACTTAAAATGCGCAAGTTTCTTTCGACAATTTTGATTTTGCAAATCGAGTTTTGTTATTTTTTAAATACTTAAACTTCGAATTTAAGTTCTAGAAACTTTGAATTTTATTTTATAGAAACTTTTTTTGCGATAGATAGTTTGTTGAAAGAGTTCTTTTTACAAAATTTTGCAAAGAATCGAAAGTAGTTAATATAATTATATTGAGTTGCTTTATTTAAGAACGTTGTTCTTCTATAGACAAAGAAAGTGTTTGTTATATTACTTCTGCTATATACACAAGTGTTATTGTAAATTTTTATGTTAAACTAATTTGACAACAGTATATCTCGCTATAGTATTTGCTTAGCAAAATATATCTTCTTTGTCTTTCGATATTACTTATTGTTAATTCTTTTTCTAAGATAACAACGAATAGTATAAACGATTAGAATTTTAAGATATTCTAAGAGACTAAGAACGAATTTGAGAATGCAATTAAAGATTTTGTTAAGTAATAGCTCGTTTGTAATACTGTGTTACATAGTAGTGTTGCGTAAGATTAATAAATTTCTTACGAAATTCTTCTATTAAAGAGAAAGCTTATTATTATCTTTAAGAATTTATAATTGCTAAAGATTGTTAAGAGATTCGACATCTTAAATAGTATTGTCTGCTAAAGCTAGAATTAGCAAATATTGAATATTATTGTAAAGCAATATATTGTATTAACTTGTAAACGCATTGTAGCTATCGAATAAAATTGTTAATTATTAATTAATTAAATATAAAATATAAAGAGTATATATATTGTATTTTTTGAATTGCAATTGTTCTTTATTTAACGCTAATCGATTTAATAAATAACTTTTTATCTATTACTAAAATTACGTTTTAGATTAAGTTTATATTCTTTCAATTGTTAGCAAATTGTCTATTAATTAGCTTTATTAATATATACTTAATATTGAAGATCTTTCTTAATATTATTTTTTCGATTTACAAGAAAAACGTTGATTCTTGTCTTAATCTAGCAAAAGACAATAATAATAAAGGAAATCTAAGCTTTATTGTGTAGATAGATAAAATAATTATTGTCGACAATCTAGAATATTCTTTTAAATTAAATTAACTCTTGCTTGTTGAACAAATGCTTTAAGTTTTTTTTATTTACAATTAAACTCTCTTAAATTAAGATATATCTTATTTACTAGCAAAATGTTAGCAAGAATATCGAACTTTAATTGAGAATATATTTATATTGTATATTGCTTGTCGATTTGTAGTGTCGATACAATTGTTAGTTATTTTGACAAATCTAGCGAAAAACTATTCGACAAATATATCAATTAAATTTATTGTAACAAGTCTCTTTTTATTGTCGATAATATTTCGACTAATAGCAACAATAAATCGAAGAAAGTCTTCAATAGTAACTAGATTGAGAGAAGACAATTTGCTACAAAGTTTTTGAACTTCCATTGTATGCAAGATATTTATATTAATTGTTTGATTTAAGGCGATCTTAGTTTCTCTCTCTATTTCGACAACAATTATCCATTTGTTTCTTGAAGTTAGAAAAAGTAATTTTACGATATATCGATACTAATATTTACTTTTTGTAACGTCTTAAAGCAATATTTTGATTTTTTAAAGTTTTCTCTATATACTTTTGTTGTGTTTCTTTTGCTATTCTCTGTTTTGTTAACTTTGTGTTTATAATCTTTGACAATAGCTTTTGCTCAAAGTTCTTCTAATAATATATCTTGCTAATCTATAGTTATATAATCTATACAAACTTATTGAAAGGAAATATAGTAGATAGAGAAAATAAAAATAGTTCTTTATTGATGAGAGAGAGACCGAAGAACAAGAAAAGACAAAAGTCTATCTCTTTTTATATTAAACTACGATATTTATTTTTAATCGATATTTGTTTTTATGTCAATACGAAGCTTGAAAACTTAGATAAGTTAAATAATAAGAGTAAAATAAGTATTATCGAGTCTCGATAAGCTAAAAAGCGCTAAAGTAATCTATTGAAAAGCATCTTGCAATACGTCGCTCTATTATACAATTAAGTTGTTGATTATTCA
>JAABUW010009537.1_pt1 | contig 11030 bp, 9 predicted proteins | sample 5560081 | NCBI WGS metagenome assembly JAABUW01 (sample SAMN10711882, study PRJNA513363) | rock metagenome | isolation source: Antarctica rocks | place: Antarctica: Victoria Land, Knobhead sud | reverse complement strand
GAGGTATTTTGCCCTGTTCTCTGAGCATTGCTCTGAGTTGCTGCAGATTCTGAGTTTTGCTGGCAAATTGTCATTGGACAATGTAGTTCACAGACAGAATTGACCATAGAGAAGGTATTGCAGTTATGTGTAGGAAAACAGACATGTTTATCTTGTCTCTTGCATGCACGTCAATGGCTTGGCTGCAGTCCATCCCAGGCAGAACAACTTGGGCATAAATCATCCCCCCCTCAACACACACCCTCCCACCCTCACCCCACCCCACATACACCCTATGGTTGGCTCATCAGCTGAACCACTTTGTTGCATCCTTGTACAGCCAATTTTGCATGTCAATGCTAGGGACTTGGTCCGCCACCTAGCGCCATTGCCTGTAACTTTTGTCGTTCTGCCAGCACTCAATCTTTGCACATCAGAGGGTACCAGCTCAGGGATGCTCAGGACAGACTACTTTGGAGGGACAAGACTCTCCCTGCATGTACCTAGCTCATCATGAGCCGGAAAGCATGAACATTGTTATGTTTACCAAAGGCTACTGAATATCGACACTTGCAGATGTTACATGGGTGGCAGAGGGAGTGACTCACCTTTGCTCCACCCCCCAGTGCTTCAATGCCAGTCATGGCAGCCACCTTACGCTGGGCTGCACCTTCCTCATCCTCAGGATGCAGCATTACTATGATCCTAGCACGCCCTGCAACCATGTCTGTCAGGCTTAGCGTCAGTTAATCACTATATTCCCGACGCGCCCTGCAACACAGTCTGTCAAACTTAGCATCAGTCAGCAGCATCACTATGATCCTAGCACGCCCTGCAACACAGTTCGTAAAACTTAGCATCGATTAGCCAGGTCAGCTTTGTCACTTGAGGTGTTTGCAAGTCCTGTGGCAGCACCAATGCAACTTGCTAAGAGTTGACGCATACTACCCCAAGGCTTCAACATAAGCTGTAGTGTCACAAGTTGCAGGGAACGTATCTGGTGCATAGTCAACAGCTAGTCTGACTGGCAAATTTGCATACACAACAATGTATCTATGTAAGCTATGTAGCTTGCAAGAGTATTTGAGCAGGATGATAGTCAGTGTATAATGACGTGACGACAAGCTGCCTGTCTTGAACATGCATGTGGACAACCTAGTCGTCAGTGCTGATGTGCAACTGATTAGTTGGAACGTCTGAGCCTGTGATGAGTGGCAAGCGCGTGATGCACAAAGAGTCGCATCCTGATTATGTGAAGACAAGCAGGCAACATACAGATCATTGCGGCAACATACTGAGATTTACGCTGTTACAAGACGCTCTTACCAGCAGCAGCTTTCTCCAGGTCTGCTATGCTGTGAGGACGGCCTGAGCGAGTCAACACCTGTAACACAGTACATACTAACTAAGCTATGCTATCGTTTCAAATTTTATGTAGTGCGGGTCTGCAATGTCACAGTCACTGTGCACACACCGTGTGTACAGCTGCAAGCCTAGGGGCATAGCAGCTTTGGCTTGAGGTGCAACTTTGATATGGTTCTAGGCCTTGTGACAGTGTATGGGAGGATGCTGAAACTGAGAATCCAACTGCATGAGTTGTAAATACTAGCTATGAGGATGCACTTGTACCTCATCCTTGAGAGCACATTGACACCTGTTGCTGACTGCAAAAAGCAAGAACCTCATACAAGGAGCTACTCAGGACTGTGCATACCTGACATGACCCTGGGGAAGGACATGTATTTGGTGAAGTGAGTGAGTGAGTGAGTGAGTGAGTGAGTGAGTGAGTGAGTGAGTGAGTGAGTGAGTGAGTGAGTGAGTGAGCGAGCCAGCAAGTGAGTGATTGATTGGAAGAGTGAGTGAGTGAGTGAGTGAGCGATAGAGTGAGCAAGCAAACTAGTTTGTACCTCCATCTTGCTTCCTTGAAGGCCCTTGGCCACCGCTGCATCCATTTTGGCCTTGTCCATGTCTGCCAGCACCACTACAGGGCCTTTGAAGGCGCCCACCTGCTGTTCTGCCCTGGCCACCGCCATCTGCATTCCGCACACACTCACTTGCGTTGATCCATGCTGCTGTCATCCGTCACTGGCGTAGGGTTGGGCTGCATGAACGGACGCTGACGCTACAACATTTCATCGTGCAAGTCATTGCATACGCTTTCCAGCATGTTTGGCTATCTGCCTGATCATGCAGGAGGCAGCATTCTGATATCATCTGTTGACTGTGCTCCCTGCCTGAAAGTCAGACCTGTGCCCTGATGTATGCCGAATAATTGAGCACTGACATTCTCTGGCTGACCAAAAGGTTGTTGTCAGAATGTCTTTGGTCTCACATGCTGGATAACTTTACACAGCAAACACATTGCTAGAGTCAGCATCAGACGGCTGCACTTGTCTCAGAGTAAAAATACAGCAGTTTGGAGATTTGCATGAGATACTGTCAGCTCACCAAGATGACGCCTAGGGAACCTTAATTGCAGAGCATACCTGCCTCAAGACAGGGATTGTCAGCTTGTTCCAGTTTAGTATCACGGTATGACCAGACTCCACAACAGCGTAATTGCCAGACTGGATGGATTCAACGGCTGCTGAGATGTCGCTGCACACCACCCCCAAGACAACAGCAAAGGTCAGCAGTCCCAGCTGGAAAATGGAGTGGAGCACCAGAGCTGCTCTGTCATTAGGCACTACCGTTGCATCAGCACCTGCGCAACTTCATCAGCATCTTGAGCACAAGCAATTGCAACAGACATGTAGCCCTCATCAGATCATGCAAACTGCTCCTGAGACCACAAAGAAAAACAAAACAAGTGAGCGTAGAGTGGAGTCTTGAGGCTGCCTTACGTTTTGGCGTGTATGACATCATGCTTCACTTGTGGTGATGATGTTGATGTGGCTGTAGATGAAAGCAAAGCGCACTCGTGCCTTTGGGCAGGGGGGCCATAGGGGGTGGGGCTGGGGGGACGTGGATATGAAGGGCTAGGGCTTCCTTGAGAGCAAATTGGGGTGAAATGGAGGCTAAACATGTTCACCTGGGACATCTTGCAAGACAACATAGCACTTGAAGAAAGCCTCCTTCCAAGATGAGCCTGAAGCCTGCTTGTACAGGAATCCTCCAATGACAATGAAGGGCGAGCTGAGCAGGACAACCGACACCAGTTTGGTCAGGATGTTCATCGTCAGCAGCTGCACAGAAACACACCGCTCCTTGAGCAAAAGGGGCACAGCAGCACGAAAAGTGCATGCATCTAAACAAAATATTTCTTCATGTCTATGTAGTATCTGTTAGTAGTCGTCGACAAAGACTGGTAGTCAACAATAAAGAATTTGACAGCAGCAAGCTCCTTCAAGCTCTTATGGCTCAAAGGTTTCCTTTGTAAGGTGCTGCTGTGTGTGCTGCCAAGTATGACAAAACAATCAACTGAAATTGTACATAAAATCAACAGTCGCCGTGCAATGCGGCGTCTTACTCTGAGCTGTGTTATTTACAATATGTCAGCATTGTTGGGCATCAGTGCAGACACTGCCTTCAGAGAAATTACAATTGCGAGGGTTGCCAGAACTACCCGCAGCATGTCATTTTTAGGAAGAGCCTCACCCTTTGGACTTGATACACTAGCGTCTGCACCATGTGAGTCCTCTGTGCATGACTGATGCTTGCAAAACTGATGCTGGCAAAAGCAGGCTGTTGGTGAAGGTGAGCTGCTTTAGCTGTGGTGCTGGAAAGTGTGTGTTGACCACTGTATACAGCTTCACTTGCCCATCCCACACTGGCTTGTTTTGGTTCAGCAACAAGCTGGCTTGAGGCTGACCTGTTTTGATGCAGAGACCAGATGGTACAGGCAACAGCCACTGCTGCCAAGCATTTCCATGTCACCTGTGCTAGCGACCAGCTGCCCTGCCTTGCTTTCGAATTTGCAGGCTCAGGGCTAGGTTCAGGGCCAGCTATAGACTGGGGAACACGCTTGAATCTGCCAAGGTTTCTATTTGGCCCGGACCAGACGAACGGGCAGGAACGCAGTCTACAGACTCCCGGCGTCCTCAAATGCCCACTGAAGCTGCAGAGTTGCTGTCTGATGCTGTATGTTGCAGGGGCCTGCTGTCCAGAAAGAGCTGAAGCTTTGTCAGGAGACCGTCGCAGAAACTTGCCAAAGCGACTTCGACTGCATGTTTGCAGAGACATTCTCCAACACTGCCTACAACTCAAGCCATATGTGTCCAGAGAGCCACACCGAGGTATGCGCACACTGCATGCCAGCTAACACCTAGATGGTTTTCACAGATCGAGCTGGACTGGATCACAAACGGTGTTGATGCGGCAAGCCACCGCTCGCTGAAATGTCTAGCTTTTTTGTGCAGCAAAGCGTATGCAAGGGCTGTTTTAAACCGAGTCGCTTTCGCCGTTGCGCTGTCTCTGATTTGCATCTGCTCCGAAACCATCGTGCTTTAAGCCCTGGGTCGACGCGGCTCATTGCGCTCTGATCAGTGTAACATGGCCTGTCTGCTCGTAGGTAAAACAATAAAGAATGTGCATTTGCAGCTTCAGGTCTGCAGTATTACCACAATTTATGATAATTCCGTCTGCCGTGACAAGACTGCTGAATGTCAGTTGACGGTTTCGTTAGGTGGGCTTCCATGGACCTTGCAATTGCGTGCTTCCTCAATGCTTGCCTCAATTTCCTTGCCTTCTCACAGTTACGCTTTATCCACCACTAGCTCTCAGCTTTCATGCAGGTCTATATGCCCGTGTATGCATAGCGTAAATTTCCAGTGAATCAAGCATTTCAATTGGCCCAGTAACCATTGTCTAGCTGGCATCTAATGCACGATCTCAGCTGTGCAGTTGCAAAACATGAAAGCATGAATGATTCTACAAATAATTATCAATTCCACCGCGACACATTCAAGGACATTTATGCGCACATGTGCACGTGGTAGCTATTGGGGTGGCAGAGTTGTGCAGGAGTGCAACACTTTGATGGACTCAGAGGCACCTCCATACATGGAAAACGTTCCTCAGCTAAAATAAGCGCTCACAGTGAACTGCGAAGCAGTGTTTAAAAAATTCAAGCAGTTGACACACATTCAAGGTCATTAGTAGCATTTCACACTCAGGCGAGCTTACTGGGAGTTCACCACACGGCAGACCCTAGAGCAGGTTATCACAAACACATTTGTACAGGCACTGTTTGCTAATGCAGGCTACAACTTGCTCCAACTTCCAGGGAACAAAACAAGAGAGACAAGGGTTGACCTGTGTATGAAAGCTAGTGATACCGTCTTGCCCACAATCTTACCATTAACCCTGGGCTGCCTGATGGACAATATTGACTAATCACAGACCCCACTCATGTTGTATGTGTTCCAAGGCTGCCTCTGCGGTCAAAGCTTTGGCCAGGAGCTCCTGGATGAAGCTTGAAGCTTGTACAGAACAGGTTGCCAGGAGCAGCTGTCAGAGAGAAAAAGAAAAGAAAAGAAAAGAAAAGTTTACGCTTTTCAGCAATCATAACGGGAGCCTCCTAAGGCGGCAGCCCGGAGCTAGCTGTCAGAGAGCTCAAGCTGATTAGGGTGAGCTTGACTGAGGACCTGGATGCAGCTAACCAGGTTCTCAACAAGTCTGTCCAGGTGCTACTTGGACCCTGATTGCCTTTTGCATGCCTGTAAGCTTTATTGGCAGACTTGTGCACACTTGCAGATCTGTTTCTTGCAGTGCTGTCTTGTCATTTGATGCCATGTCTCATTAATGTGTCATTTACCTAGGCCTAGCTGCCAGCTTCACAATGTGACTCTGTATCCTGAATGCATCAAGCAAAGCCTGTTACATCGCAAATTCAGCGTTGTAATGGGATGCAGCCTTGCTCACTGAGTGATGTGACACTTTGCAGGTGCTCAAGCTTCAAGATCAGCTTCTTGAGGCAGCAGATCGCTCAGATGCACCATGATGCCATGGCTACAAACGTCATGTTGGGTGGGTGTGTTTGGGATCATATGTCTCAAATCTCAAAACAGGCACGCCACCATTTCAAGTGACCAGTACAGCGCAAGCAGCCATTCACAAGCAAGAAGTAAAGATGGTAGCGCAGCATGCAGCAGCAGCAGCGCCCTACAACAGCCCATGCATTTGCCAGCTCCCCAGCTTGTTGGCATCAGGCTCCCAGGCTTATTAGCTGGCATGGCAAATGAGGGCCCCCTGACCAGTGGCGTTGCTGCAGATGTCTGCAATAAGGCACCTGTTGGCCATGCAGACACATAATGGCTCCAGCCTAGTAGCAACAGCGTTGCATGACACCCTTTTCAGCATCAACTGGTCCTGCTGCCAGAGTCTGGATCATGGTGGTTCAGACTAAGAAAGCAGACACCATTGGCACAGGCCTTTCAAACGGCGCCATGCATTTTAGCTGTAACAGTCAATAGATATCATGTGTCACCTTTCACTGAATAACGATGTATCACTTTTATGCCAACGATACCCAAAGGTATTACGAGTGTAGTAAAATACCGTTGGGTACCGTTGCACTGTTTATTCAGAGTCTGTGCAATTCAGACAAGGACGACCAGGACCAGACGCTGCTCAGTCCTTGAGGATTCTGAGCTGCTATGTCAGCCAACTTTAGTACGAATGATTTGTGCAGCGTGGTAAGCTGTGATATCATTGATGTGGTAAGGAACTCGCCAGCAGAAACTTGCCAGCAGAAACTTGCCAGCAGAAACTTGCCAGCTGTGCTTACTTTCAGACTTGATCACATTGTCAATAGTCATGGCGAAGCCGTATACACTTCGGCTCCTGCGGTGTCCAGCCGGCGCCGTTTGCAATGGCCACAGGGGAGGCAGAATGCAGGGGCTATGAGGAACAAAAAGAGTATTCACCTGCAGCTCAGCATCTTACTCATGCTGACTTGAAGCTAATTTACGAATCTCCATGCTTCAGGGTCTGGCTTTGTCCTGGTGCACAAAAGGACCTTTAGGCATCCCAAGATACAGCAATGTCAAAGCAGCAAGCTAGCATGTTTCTATTTCAAACCTAGCCTAGCCTACCTTAGTACTCAATTGAATTTGCAAATCCCAAATCCGCATGAGAGTGCACAAAATCTCCAAATAACACAATGTGTGTCTGCTATAACAGCCACCTAAACACTAGCCTGTTATGGCCTTCAAGTGCCATACACAGGTCTTGGCAAGCCTAAATCCTATCTATCACAGATACAAAATGTTTGCTGTGACACCTACAAACAAATTCAAAGCATACTTGACAGATAAAACTTTATTAGCCGCAGCAGCGCACCCACATCAAACATCAGATTATGCATGTGTTGCTTTATTCATCTGTGATGTAGCAATTGCTCAAAAGAATGAGTTCATCAGCCTCTGTAGTGTACACCTGCTCAGAGCTCATCTCATCTCCAGGAACTGCTGGTTTTAACAATAAACAGTGCCACTCTCAAAGCTTCATTCCTCCATTTTGAAAGCTTTGCCCAACATGGGATTCTGTGGATCACAAGATGGCTCACTTTCCTGGCTATTGCTGAAGCCCTGCAGACAGTGGGTCTGGTTGTTTGCTTGTATGAATGCCATACAGAGCTGTGCAGGCTGCCTCAAGTATGAAGTAAACATGCATGGCTATGCACAAGCCAACTAACCAACTGCAGGCTGGGCCTTCATCACTCTTACTAGCATCAGTGCAACATGTTGACATTGCAAACAGGAGTGAGCAAGATGGCTGCAGCGCACCTCTGAGAATGACTCATAGATGATAGTCTGATGGTTACGCTTGGCCATGTCATAAACCCTCTGCACAATGGCGGCAGGAACTGTGACAGGAACCAGGCAGAACTTAGTCACACCCTTTGTGATCCACCAGACGCCGCCCACATATGCAGATCCTAAACTCACTGATCCCTTGGCTAGCTGTGGAGCCCACCATTGCTGAGACTGCAGGCGAAGCAGCTGCTCCTGCAGTTCTTGCTGTGCTTGCCAGTCAGCTGAAGTTCTGCCCTGCACTGTTGTCTCAAGCAATGACATCTGCTGCTGAGCTATGTCCAGGTCACTGTGGAGCTCTTGGAGGCTGAGCAGGGCTTCTGTCAGCTGTGAGCTTTGATCAGTACACCTATCTGTGACGCCACCTTCCCAGCCTACGTCCATCAGGCGAGCAACGCTACCGCCTTCAAAGATCTGCAGATGGCTTGAGACTTTGTGCGTCTGGGTAGTGAGTCCGCGCACACGGTTTCTCAGCACTTGAACCTCCCGCTGGACCTGCTGACCGGCTTCAGCTGCACGACCCTCTGACGCCTGTAGTGATTTTTGCAGCTTGTGGAGCTCTTGGTTGGCTTGTGCTGCTTGAGTTTCCGCAAGCCTCTTGTCATGGTCAAAGCGAAGCGTTTCTGAGATGGACCTAGACAAGGCCGTCTCGGCGTGCTGATTCTGGTATGTAAGCTGTTCGTACTGAAGTCGAGCGTCCGTAAGCTGCCTCCTCAGATCGGCTTTGTTTGGGCTGGTCTCGGAGTTTGACGGTCGGAAGCATTTAGGTATAACAGAGCGGCTCCTACTAGAGCTCGAAGCCGCAGGGTAATCTTTCAGCTTATTGGAGATGGTGTCGGAAAGGTTGACACCTGCCTTAGGCTTCTCGAACGCATCCGTCAACATTGGGCCAACTTCAGAGATGCAACTTCTGACAGGCTAGAAGCGCATCGATTTGGCGCGTATCGCTCTGTTGCGTGACTGTCGTGGGAGGCTGCGTATGCATTTGCTTCAAAACTCGCTCTGAAACCAGCATTGACTGCTTCACAGCTATGACTCAGCATTTACAACCTAGCCTGCCAACGTGCTTGCCGTGTGATTGCACCTGCCATTGTTTGGTGCACTTCGTAACGCGCTGCCGTCAATGTGCAACACGCACTTTTAGCCCAATTCAGCGGCAGCACAGGCCTGCCCTACCTAGGTATTTAGAAGTCAAAAGATGCCAAGGATTGCAGCAAGTGTACTGATGCAGTGTAGCCACGAACATAAGCAGACTGTGGTGGAGTGCTCTCTCCAGCAGCCGTGATAGCTTGTGAACATGTCTGATGGTGGCCACCATGGTGACAAATCCTCTGGTCTAGACCAGTCTAGCGCTATGCAACCCATTTAAAAGCTAGCTTGGGACTAGCAACTGGCCCTGTAGGAGGACCATGGCTTCAAGGAGTGGGCAGCTCAGTGCATCCACAAGGCTGAATTTTCATCTTTGCATTTGCATCACAATGCCAAGCCCCAGCAACCTTGTCTAGCCTCCATACAACAGGTAACACAAAACAAAACCACCACAATCTTCATCAGTGACAGTTAGTTATTCCTGAGGTCTACAGAGCAGCATACATGCATCTGTGTTGATTCCAAATTTTTCTGTTTAGCTGGGAGAGGGAATAATTGCCTTTTGCCTTCCATCAGGAATGGCAAACAGCACCATAGGCTTGCCCTTCAAGTGTGGCTGGTCGATGATGAAATAGCCTTTCCTTTCCAGCTGAAGAACTTCACCTTTCTGAAGCTTGCGCATGTTGGCGTCTCCAACTGCTTCTACCTCCCACCTCTGCAATACAGGCAGTATAAATCACCGCAGGTACGTGCACCATCACAATCTTCATTACTGATGCTAGCTATGCAGATGTACCAAAGGGAAGCCACAAATTCCTTTAGAAGCGGTAGCTACACAGATGCTAAATTAGGGTGTGTACACAACCTTTTCCACGTTGCATGTTGTGATGCATGGTGATGATGCATCATGACAGTGATGCATGCTCAAGGCATCAGCTGCATTACAGCAGGTCAAGTAATAATAACAACAACATTGATAATCATAAATTAAAAATCATGACAGTAATAACAATATTGATCATGCAGGTTAAATCCAATCATGCCAGATTGACCAGTCCAGATTGAACAGGCCAAAATGGGACCTTGCATCTGCATATCTATCTTACCGACTTTTTGTTGACATTATCTTCAATCGCATCGCCCTCCTCCAGCTTCTTCTTAGTAATGAGGTGGTCAAAGTCTACCAGGCGTAAGGGAACCAGCTCACTAATGTTTGGTAGCCAGTGCAACTTCCACTTGGTGGTTTTTACACTGCCCTCGAGGTGTAGCTTGCCCTCGGCGCCTGAAATAACAGGACAGTGCCTCTATATGCAAAACACATGAAGAGCAGGCTGCTGGTGGTTACTGTACAAGGCAAAGGTCGCTTGCTTGTCAAAATAAAACGCATAATGGGCAAAAGACATCAGGCGCACTACAGCTTTGACAATCGCGCCTACCAAGCACTGCAGAAAAGATTCTGGAACCAAACCACACCAACACAGGTGCTGATGCCACACTCTTATCAGGCAAGAAACACAGTTGCTTCCAGCTGTCATAGGAAAAAAGAAACCCATGTGAATGCATGCTGAAGCACAGAACAGGTGCATGCCTGTGATGGTCTTGCCGTCTGCAGACTTAGAAATAGTTTGCACAATGGCATTGCCCCAATCCATGAGAGTCACCTCCTCTCCTTCTTTCAACAGCTGCACATCTTCTGCATCCAACCATAGTTCCTGCAGTCAGACAGGCACTTTACAGTAGTTGAGGCCAGCTAGACCATTTGACTGGGGCCGTTTGACTGCAGTTATTCAAGATACCCAGTTGTCAGTTGCTTGAGTGACTGATGAAACCTCTGAATGATAAGGCTGCTGTCAGGAAAAGGCAGTGACATGCCAAGGGCACCTGGCATACATGAAACATGAGGTGATCGTCTCCTGAGTTAAGAGCATATTGGCTGCAGTTTCAGTGCAAGACCATCAAAGCAGAGACACACCGTGGCGTATGCAAATGGTGTGGGCATGTTGAAACATAGACAGCATTTGCAATGAAATTGCAGAGCTATTCATGCACTTGGTGTTGAGAGTTAAAAGATGAGCATGGCAAGGTATCCTTGCCCAAATCCTTTTGCTTGGCTCCAGTTTTAGCTGTTCTACAGAATTGTTGCAACTGGTTTGATCATCCAAGGTTATTTCCAGGTTGTCTATTTTCAGCATACTGTGAGCTTGTCCA
>JAABUW010009536.1_pt1 | contig 11030 bp, 10 predicted proteins | sample 5560081 | NCBI WGS metagenome assembly JAABUW01 (sample SAMN10711882, study PRJNA513363) | rock metagenome | isolation source: Antarctica rocks | place: Antarctica: Victoria Land, Knobhead sud | reverse complement strand
GGGTGTGTGCATGCACTTCCGAGAGAAAGTGCGATATACCTCCTGCACGACCTCCGCCTCGAGGACCGCCTCCTTCACGGCCGCGACCTCCTCTGCCACCACGGCCACCAGCCTGCGCCCAGTCAGCCATCCTACAGTCTTCTGGTCGCTGATCTGGGAAAGGCTCGAAAGCTGTAGGCCTAACTCTGTCTTGCCTTGGAGAAAACGGACAATACACGCCCGAAGGCGGACAGCAAGCAGCTAGTCACAGACGGCTTTTGAGCCCCTGGAACTGCTGCTGTGAAAACTAAGCCGTGTCAATAGCTTACTTGCAAGTCCGCGCGAACAAAGTCCTTCAAGACGTGAAAGTAATTGTCGTATAGAAAATGGGCAATAAAATTGCCGTGTTCAACACGCCCCTAGCCAGGGGCGGCTGCAATGTTGATGCGCCCTCCGGTTAGCCTCTTGCTTGTGATCAAAGTTGATGTGAGCATCCAGTTTGGACTTAGGTGCCCCGCAGCAACACGCTGTGTAGAAGGTCGCAAAGCTGCTGTCGCAGATCTGAACCCAAGTTGCTTTGCAAGGTCAACCTGCTCGGGGCGAACGGCAAATACCTCAGCCCGTTTATGCTACGCTTAGACGAGTTGCTCATACATTGAAAGCTGCTAAATCAGCTGCTGGAGGTCCAGGCTGCAAACTTTCGAGCGTCAGGCTGAAGGTATGTCTGCCCTATTGCCATGTTTTGGGCAGCTTGGAATAACTGCAAGCCTTGGACTCTGACCTTCAGCTGTACACAGGCAGTGCATCAAGTCAAGTGCGATACTCGTGTCTCGAAGGGTAACTACAGAAAGCAGGTCACCAAATTACGTGTCTGCCCTTGTCAAAGATCAGATAGCTGGCCTCTGCCCTGTAGCCAAGTTGAAAGCAGTCCAGGCAGAGCGTGGTCAGTTCAAGAAATAGTTGCTTGCTGACAAGCATCTTGTTTGAGCTCGCTGCCATGGTCAAGGGCAACAAGTTCAAGGCGCCAGAGTTCCTGCAAAAACAAGCCTTGAAAGCCAAGATCAAACCTCAGCCAGCAGCAGCAACACCTAGCATGTCCAACAAGCTGCACAATGATGACCAAACACATCCTCAGCAGGCTGATCACCAGCAACCAGCAAAGCTAGGCACAAAGCGCAAAGCTTCATCTCAGGCCCTGGCAGAGCTCTCAAATGTGTCACCAGTATCAGCAATATCGGGATCAGCACAAGCAACCAAAAAGCAGAACAAGAGGAAGGTCAAGCAAGACAGGACAGCTGTCACAGATGAAATGCCAGACTTGCCTTCACCAGCTGCACCTGCTGTCAAGAAACAAAAGCTCAGCAAGCAAGCTGCAGCCGTTCCTACAATCTTGACAGCTCCAGCTCCACAAGGCAAGGCCATCAACAGCAACTGGGCTGCTCTGAAGGGCATCGTGACCAGCTCTGCCCCCAGGAGGCAAACAGTAACAGGCAAACCAGCTGCTAACAGGCCGCCCGTGCTAAAGGCCCCTCAGCAGGTGGGAACAAGAGCTGGCGTCACGCCTGTTGTGGCTATTGACTGTGAAATGGTGGGAGTAGGGCCTGACGGCACTCGCAGTGCACTGGCCAGGTACAGCTCAATTAGACAGAAGAGCATGCTTATGTTTGTTGACAGTAAGCGTAGACTATGCATCAGTCATCACCATATGGCAGCAACTGTAGCTGTGTACCAGTCATCAGCATGCAATCTACCTATGCATAGGACAAAGCCTGACATGTGAGTTTGGGCAGCTTAGTGCATAAGCCACACATCTGCCTTCTGCGGCAAATGTATGGCACATGCAAATCCGTGCACTTGTGTTGTGATGGAGTGTTGTGTGTTTTCTGGTTAGCCTCTATGCCAGTTGTGCCCACAGTGTCATGCCAACATTTTTGCAAAGCATAGAAATCAACGCCTACTATGTACGCTCTCAACTGCAAGCAGTAGCTTTTGTGACTTCGCTCTTGTTGCTGGCAGGATCTGTGTGGTGAACAATGATGGCGGAGTGTTGATAGATCAGTACGTGCAGCCTCAAGAGAAGATCACAGATTACAGGACCTTTGTCAGTGGCATAGAGCCCAAGCACCTGAAGGACGGTGCTGTCAGTCTGTCCGAAGCCCAGAAGATGGTGGCTCAAATCTTGACGGGCCGCATCCTTGTTGGCCATTCTGTTCACCATGATCTGCAGGTCAATTGCTTGCCCCATCTTTGTCAGGTTCTGTCAGGGCTGCACAAGCATTTAAAGATGCATTGAATCCTGTTCAGCAAGGCTTCCTATTTCTCTGTACCAGCACAGCACAGATCAAGAGTGACAGACTGGCCTTCATCTTGTTTGACCTGAGTTGTTGTTCATGCAGTCCTATCTGCTAGCCACATTGCTTTCTCAATTTCTGCCTAGAGTTTTGTGTATGATCTACCCCTTTTGTGACCTGTTTGAATGCCTGGAATCTTGCCTACAACAAGCACCAAATTCCAGTCCAAATTTTGCCGCCCATAGTCATCTGATATCGTCCTTAGTTTTGCAAGTGCGTGTATGCTGCTTCTTAGTCAGCTAGATTGCAGATGCAAGCTGGCTCTTGCAGCATATTGTCTCAGACAGCAGAGGCTTTGTACTTCACATCATCCTGCTAGCTGTGTGCAAGCCACCTGAAGCAATGCATGCTTTGCAGGCACTGCTGCTGAGTCACCCAAGAAAGATGACCCGTGACACTGCTACCTACCCACCCCTGATGATGTCAGTGGGCAAGGGCCAGAAGGCCAAGTCCAGGTCTTTGCGCCATTTGGCAGAGACAGAGCTGGGTCTCAGCATCCAAGCTGGCGAGCACAGCCCTGTTGATGATGCAAGGAGTACTCTCTACTTGTATCACAAGCATCGCAAGGTGTGTGCTTGCAGCTTTTGCCCTGATCAACTTCATTGTAAGGAACCAAGTGTACATGATGCGCCTACCAGTGGCGCTGTGTCAAGGGTATGTTCAAGATTGTTGACAAGTTATGTCTGGGATGCTGTGTATTAAGCGGTACTTCAAGTGTACATGCAGCTGCAAGCAAGTCATCTCTTTTTCATCAACAAACCTTGAACTCGACAATGAAGACAGTAAAAAGACAGCATACTGCACCAGCAGCCCTCTACATTTTCTTTGCAGCTGTTGGCCCTTGGGAGCACATCAATTCGTGCGTTAGCCTACATGACACACAGTTATGATTTGCAGGATTGGGAGCATCACCTGCAACATGGCACCCTCAAAGATCTTGTGGCTCCCCGCCTCCAGAAAAAGATTGTGCTGCAGCAAGTTGAGGAAGCTGCAGCTGCTGGGGTGGATGCTGCCGTCATCAAGAAGCCCATCAATGGGCGGAAACAGCAGTCACTTGCGCAGTTGGCCAAGCATGATAGCATGGTAGACTTGTGATGCACAACAATTGTCAAGCACTTTTGGGACATCACTTAGCGATGACAGCTCTGTCTCAGCATCTCTGCAAAGTTCGAGCCAGCTGAACCCAGACATATGATAGCTGTTAATAATGTGCTCTCATGATCAGTCTCAGCTCTTGGCTCTCATGAGCACTCTGCAGTGAAGCTTTTGTATGCAGGCCGACGTGTGTTGTAGAGTGACAAAGTAGCAATGCTTGAAAGCTTTAGTGCGACAAGTTGCCTTCTTCGAGCCTTTTCCGAGTATCACCAATGCAACTGTTACAAACAATATTAAAGTCAACTTTAACCAAAACGCATCAGGCATTGCACAATGTTGGCAACTTCGACATTTGTGGTTTGTTGATTTTGTTGCAAGTTGCAACAAATTGGGCAAGTAGCAGCAGTCTTTTGACATGTGTTCAGTATGACGTCATATGCTGATAGTGCACTTCGGCTGGGGCAGTGCAGCATATGCTCCCGCTGACAGATGGCAGCCAGTGCCTTCTGGAAACTTGTATGTGAGATTCAACGTATAAAGGGAACAGGTGGCATGTCTGCGATTCGTGTCAGAACTGTGATGTGAGGGGTACATGTACTGCTACGAATTACAAGCTAGTCGCTGTCCAGCTGTGCTTTGCAGCTGTGTTGTCACGTTGTTTGGTCCCTCCAAGAAATTCATCACTATCCTTATACACGGTCCAAATTGAGTGGACACAATGTAGTGCTGGTACTCACATTCAAGCGGCCGCTCCTGCTCGTACATTTCTTGCTCAGCTTGCGCACAAGGTCAATGCTGCTGGCGTCCTTTATTAGTGGTGACTATCAGCATGCATCTGCAGAGCCAGCCGGTCAATGGTTTGACCTAAAGCCGTTTGCTGCCATCGCGCTAAGGCAACAGGTATTGACATTCCTTGCACCTCTTTGCTGCGTGCAGCGCATGCCTATGTCATGCTGCACAAGTGTGTGCCATGACCGCCAAGGCCGATATCATGCTGTAAAAGTGACCGTTGTCCTTCAAAGGCTGCCTGTGGCACAGACATTGAAGATGAATGCTCTTACTGTCTGCTCGCAGTTCAGTGCTTGCTGATTGGCAGGCGAGAAGGCACTATATGCTCGAGGTCATATTGTCACCTTATGGTGCCTGTCTGTTGCTGTGCATTCCTGTTTTGCAAATGCATGTATATGTTGTGCTGCTCATGCTCCTCAACACCACCGTACTGGGGTCTGTCGTTGCCACATGACAGCACATATGTGGAGAGCATAAACGCAATGGTAAAAGGCACTCTCGATGAGCTCGTCAGCTGCTGCAGCTGGCGGTGTTGTATGCCCACACCATCAGAGTTGGCACCTTGCAACTTGTGAATCTTTGAGCGACATGCTGATAAATGAACATGTCCAGAATATGCAGCATTGCAGTAAAGCAATTGCAAGCCCTTTTGTAACAGTTCTGCATGACCTGTTTATGGTCCCCAAGCATTGGGTACCAGTTGAATCATGATAATCTTGCAAATACAGTGCTCTGCTCCTCAAGCACACTGATCAACTGCCCTTGAGCCCGTAAAATCAGCCATACTCTGCCTTTTGTGGTGCACAGATTGCCTTTCGCTGCCTTTGACCACATGGGCACACCCTCTCTCCTGCAACCACTGCAGCTTGCCTCCGTCTCTTGGTCACAATTTCCTTGTATGGCTATGTCCCAAATGCTGTTTGATCAGGGCAACTGCATCTGCAGCGCAGCCCCAGTGCAGTGTAATGCCAGCCCCACCATGACCGTAGTTGTGTACGACAGGTAGGCTCTTCACTTCCCCATCACCAGTTGTCACCTGCAAGAGCAGCAAACCCTGTCAACAAGTCATACACAGGGCTATAAAATGTGAGCAACATCATGGTGATAAAACAGAAGACTGTACGGCTTCTGGTGATGATAACATGAGCCTCCTGAGGCAGCAGCCCAATGCTGAGACAATAGGGCTTTAGCCCAGCCTCCGGCTGATACTCATGTAGTCATCAGCACTGACTCAACTCAACCATGCAGTCATCAGCACTGATTTAGATTCACCATGCAGTCATCAGCACTGACTCAACTCCACCATGCTTGCTGCCTGGGTGCTGCACTTCCTTATGTAATCCATGCACACTAGGTATCAGCATAGTGTGAATGGGTCACACAAGGGAATGCACCAATGGGTCAAACAAGGGAATGCACCACCCAGGCAGGAAGCATGATAGAGATGAGTCAGTGCTGACAAGGCACTAGCGTCTTGCAGGATGGAGGCGTTAAAAATTGCCGAAGTGCCTGGGATGGGTCACAGCTGTGATACAGGGGCATTCCTGTCGCAGGCCTTCATGACGTGCGTGTCATGCCCCTGCTTGCAACATACACTGAAGGGAAAGGCCCAGGGCTAAGCCCTATGTGTCAATCTGATGACAAAGGCATCATCAGAACTTGAAGACCAGATGAACTGGGCCTCAAAGCATACACTAGATGATAACCTAGCACATGAGTATGCCCAGCGCCTGCTTTGAGGTGCACAGCCTACACCCAGATGGCATGCTATGCATATGCACCAGCTTGCATCTATTTGGCAATGGCTGGCACCTGGAAAAAGGCAATTTGCATGGGATGAAAGCAGCATGAGTTTCGTTTTCCGCCACCTTTTATCCACCAGTCAGTTTTGTTTTATAAGACACTGAGTTGCATGCGCTTCACCACAATATAGTTGAATTTGATCTTCTACCAGTTCACAAATACTCCATGTTGACTTGCAGACATGTAACAGCTCAGTATCATACCTGCTGGTACTCCAAGCTGATGAGGACTCGATCTCTAGCCGGCCTGAGTCCAGCCCACTCTGAGACCACCTCAGCATGCCTCAAGCTTGGTACCATTTTGCAGCAGCCTTCCATGATGCGCTCCCTGTCCTGCGTTGCAACAACAAGGATGTGAGTCAGGAGTGGGAAGGGTTGAGCTGTGCTGAACGTGAGAGTCCGCCCTGTGCATGCTACAAATAGTCTACATTGGCAATCCTCAGGTCACATAGTCTTTTTGCCCAGTGCATTGTCAGAACAAACAATATGTATGCACAGAGTGAATGCTGTGTTTCAGTGCATGTGAGGTGACCTCAATGTGCCGCCTTGTGCTTAGCATGTTCACATGTCTCTGACGTACAGCCCTTGTCAATCATGCACACACATTGCGTTGCCTAGGCACTGCTTTCTGAGTCGCAGTAGCACGCAACATCGTTTCTACATGAGCTTAATGCAGTGCTGATTAGCTGTATGGATGTGTGCATTGGACAACACAGGTGCCTCATTCATTCATTCATTCCATCGTTCACTGCCTTCACCTACAACAGGTATGTGCAGTTCTGTGTAGCTCTCTTTATAACAAAATTGTGTCATCAGTTTGTCATGATACCCCTGCTGAATGCGCTGAGTGTCTGGCAATGTTGTCTTTGATTCAGTCTTTGCAGTCTGTCGTCCTGCAACAGAGGTTTACAATGACAGCAGGAGAGAAGCATGTGCTCCAATATACGTTAGTCTCTCGACGGGAAAAGAGATAGACCACAGTCACCTGTGGGCTTATAGTGGTGTCATAGTTGCCCTTTTGAGTTGTGCCGCCTAGGACCACAGTCTCAAAGTTGGGGATGATGTAGAAATGACCATTGTTGTTCATGTAATTCTTGACCCAGGGAGCCCTTACCCTGATCACCTGACCCCTACAGTGCAATGTTTAGTGTATATCTTGATAAAATGTATTTACTGAAAGGCAATGCGAGGTTCCAAACAGCCTGGTATGGCATGATGATGTACATGCATTAGCTGGCACAAGCTTGGTGGTGCATGCTTGAGGATGTTCACTTCCGGCCCAACGGGTGGATAGCCGAGCTGTACTAATAGGGCTGATGCAATGCAACAGCCATGGCTTTGTCTTTTGGTACATACGGCATAGTCCTGGCTCTGTTGTTTGTTATGCCTATGGACTCCACGTGGACTGGTAGCATAAGCCGTCAGCTAGCTGCTGTGTACTGAAGCTTATGATGTGGAGACAACAGCTACAGCACAGACAGTCACCCACCTGACAGGTGTCAGCTTGTCATCTTTGAACAGCTCTTTAGAACCCAGTCCTGCACAGTTCACTACCAGATCAAACTCTTGCGCTATCTCTGACAAGTTATTGATCTTTCTCTGCTGCACACTGCCCCCGGCCTGCATAAGCATGTGGCGTTACAGCAGCTTCTGGACCCAAAAAACAGCCCTGAGTGTGACTTCTAGATTGTCTGGCTCATCGCTTGCTAGTTGGCAGTTGATGGAGATATGAAAGAATGAGCTGAGCTTGCAGCAGTGGACGTGCCTTACAGCACCACAAGCTGCCTCTGTAGCAGCAACTTTTGAGGCAAGCTTGCATGGCTGAACATATGCCTTGTGGGGCTTACCTGTGTAAACTGCTTGTGCAGGTACTGCATGTACAGCTGCGAGTCACAGATGACAGTGGTGTACTTCCAGCCATGCGTCCAAGGGTGCCCTGGAAACATGTCTAGCTCCCTCCTACTGAGCTGTTGGAAAAATGGCACATTCTCCTTCCAAAATGGTTCTTCCACGGGTTGCTGCAGCATGGTTGGGCATACTGTCGTGCATTGTGTCATCCTTGGTACTGAACTAGGACTGCAATGACCAATTGTGGCTTGACAATCACAATCTTGTCTACAAAAATGTGACAGCCAACATACTGTTCACAATCAATATTGACAGCATCACTGAGCAGGTTCTACTGAGTATGATCCGCCAGTGGGATGCATGATGGAGGACTGCAAGGTCAACAAGTGTTGATGATGAAGCTCACATCCCAGAGTTGATATGCATCTACCAACTGCATGCCAGCTGCTGACGCTGCTGGGGACTGGAAGAGCTTGAGCATGTGCTGAAAAGTAGCCTCGCCCCATTTGATCACATCGGTAGAAGGGGTATCGCCTGTGAACAAGGCATAAATGCAGTTGGATGATCTCCTCAAATAGCTCAAACGTTGCGACAGCATGTGTTTGCAGTACTCAACTAGACTGAAGGGTTTCCATAAGCCCCCGGCTCCTCTGCTGGTGGTGTCATCACCGGTAAGTTCCGCAATGATCTGCACGTGGATTTGCGGCACGGCCTTTTGCAGCCTGACTCCGCTGGCTAGCCCGTTGACCCCTCCACCGATGATCGCGATTTTGCATGGCATAGTCGACAACTCCGTTCTGGTCGCAGTTCCGTCGAAGAGGTGACAGCCGAGGTGCCAATGTCCAAATTGCTGCAGGCAGATGCATCTTCCGCAGAAAACGCGTCCACTATACAGCTTCACAGACAGCACCTGCGCCTGGGAAGAGGAGGAGGAGGATTTACATCTTCAGCCAACCAACTAGGTTGTACAGATGTGCTCAGAGGGTTGTCAGTGACCTGGTCAAAAACATCAGTACTAAGTGTTTATCATTAAACAGTCTGAAACAAACTTGCAGACAATCATACAATCCTATGGTACAACGGAGGAAGGCAGTGAAGAGGTTCGGGGGTTGAGAAGGGTGAACTGCTTGTCTCTGACTGGCTGGAAGATTGGACACTCAAAGATGATTGGGCCCAACGCTAGGTAGGGGACAATCACTGTAGGAATGAAGCGCGGCTGAACGCCTGTCTGAACGCTTTCAGCCTTGTCTTGTACTAGCTGAAAGCGACTAGAATATGTCAAAACGCTTTCAGCCTTGTCTTGTACTAGCTGAAAGTGACTAGAGTATGATCGGCAACTTTCAGCTTACATGATGTTATCTAACACACGGCTGACCAGCAAGGTCTAAGTTGCAGTGTCTGATCCTATCCAACAAAGGCTGAAAGTGCTGGAATATCTGATGTGCTCTGAAGCTATCTCATGCACGTCAGGAATCAAAACATTGTTGAAATGTAGCTATGAAACAAAATGCCCTGCAGAGCTATTGCAGTGTACAACCGCTGACCTGGTTAAGTTTGACCTGAACAGGCGTACCTCGATGACTACATGCTAACACTAGAACTAGTGTTGTACCTTAACCCTAAACCCGCTCCCTCCATGGGCGTGACCAGCTTTGTGTCCACCTCCAAGATGTCAACGGCCGACACTTGCTGTGTGCGGCTGCTCAGGCTGGCTATCATGACATCTTCACTTCTGCTGTACCTAACAGGGTATAGCTTGCACACTAGTGTACTGCCAACCTGAGAATTCTGCATCTGCAGTGATGACCCACAAGAACTGCTGGATCCAGCTATGAACGGGCTCTCTGTTTCCAGTTGACAAAGCGCAGCTTGGCATAGAAGACACCCTGCAGTGAGAGCGTGCATGATGCTTGTGCACTGATATGACTGCTTCCAAAGAACAGTTGCCGGCAGGCATCATCAAAAGTGCGAATGTGATGTGTGCAGGCCAGCTTGTCTAGTGAGGCAGACCTACATTGTAGTCACAATACTTACTAGCCATCAGGCCGATAAATTTGAATCAGGAAGACAACAGGATCCCACCTGGCTTTGCTGTGGTTGTGCACAATGGACCTCATCAGTTCATCGCTTACATGCCAAAGTGTAAGAGCAGAGCTCTACAGGGTTCAGCTTTCTTGCCCATGCCAATCGGCAGCTTGCCAGTGATCTGCAGGTCCACCATCAGCCACCAGCATGCACAAGCACAAAGCCTGCACAACCAAATGCTGCGCACGTGTTGGCAGTCAATATCAACATTCATGACTATGGAAAAGAAGGGAAGGACGCTTATATGTCTCAGTAGCAGGTGCTTTACATGGCATTCACTAGCCACTCCAGAATTGATTCATCGTATGGTGCTACTCAATGGACAGGCACTGCTGGATGCCATCCGTGATCACACAGTATAACCAAGACATGCTAAACCTCTGTTTTGTACGCTGCGGGCCCAAGTTGACCTGGAATTGCATGTTTGCATTCAGTCAAGAGACTGGCCATGCCAGTTGCAGTTGCAGTCATGCACAATTCAAAATTTTCAGTACTCATGCAGGCCTTGCAGTGCATGCAGCAAAGAAAACAGCAAGATTGCTGCTGAAAGCGTTATATACCTGAAGCAGAGGTGTAGTCTGTAATTGGTAGATGCACGTCATTCATGAACGCAAGCACCAGAACAGAACAGGAAGCTGCAAGCCCAGAAGCCATCATCTTGCTCGGGGCCTTTCCATCCATAATGCTCTGCTCTATGTGGACCTCTGACAGTCTTGACTGACAGCCAGATGTCATGATGTTGCCATGGCTCATACCACTTGCATGTCATCTTCACTGCAAGTAAAATAGAGATTGTTGCTGCAGCAGCTGCCCACCAACATAAATTGCAGCGTTTGCTGATTTTGACAATGCAGCATGTATGCATTAGACTTTGCAACAAATACTCCAGGAGGGTCAGCAAGCAATTCAAAAATTGCTTGTGGTCATGGCCTACAAACACTCTCTACGTCATACACACTGAGTGAGTTTGATAAATGTGTGCTTAGGCTGCATACTTGGTGAACAGCACCAATCTGCTTCAGATAAACTGTGTCTGGGCCAGTACCATTCCAACCCCAGAGCCAGCAATGGATGGCAAGAA
>JAABUW010009535.1_pt1 | contig 11031 bp, 7 predicted proteins | sample 5560081 | NCBI WGS metagenome assembly JAABUW01 (sample SAMN10711882, study PRJNA513363) | rock metagenome | isolation source: Antarctica rocks | place: Antarctica: Victoria Land, Knobhead sud | reverse complement strand
TGCCGTCCCCGCTTCCACGCCCGTCCGCCCCGTAGCTGCCGCTTCGCGCAAGCGGCCCGGCCGGGGCACCCGCCGCCTGGTGCGCGTGGCCTGGACGCTCTTTTTTATCGGAATAGGCTTTTTCCTGGCCTATCCGCTGCTGGTGCGCAGCAACTTTCTGTTCCTCTTCGGCAAGTCGCCGAGCCTCGAAGAGCTGGAAAATCCTAAAGTGGAGCAGGCCTCGCAGGTCTTCACGGCCGATGGGGTGCTCATGGGCCGGTACTTTCGCGAAAACCGCTCGCCGGTGCGCCTCAGCGAGATGTCGCCCTGGCTCGTGAAGGCCCTCATTGCCACCGAAGACGCGCGCTACTACGACCATTCCGGTATCGACGCGCCCTCGCTGGCGGGCTCTATCTACTACGGCCTGCGGGGCGATAAGCGCGGCGGTTCTACCATCAGCCAGCAGCTGGCCAAGAACTTATACAAAACCCGGCGCGCCGAAAATCGCGGGGCGTTGAGCCATATTCCGGGGGTAGGGACGGTGGTGGCCAAAACCAAGGAGTGGATGACGGCCGTGGAGCTGGAGCGCCGCTACACCAAGCGCGAAATCCTGCGCATGTACCTCAACACCGTCGAATACGGCTCCAACGCCTTCGGTATTAAGGTGGCGGCCAAGACGTTTTTCAGCACCACGCCCGACAGCCTCACGCCCATTCAGGCCGCTACCCTCATCGGTGTGCTCAACAATCCCACGGCCTTCAACCCGCGCTTCCACCCGGCCGCCTCGCGCCGCCGCCGCAACGTGGTGCTCCAGCGCCTGGGCCAGGCCGGCGCCCTCAAGCCCGCCGAGGTAAAGGTGCTGCAAGCCGAACCCGTTGTGCTTAATTATCAAGTGGAAAAGCACGTCGATGGGCCGGATAACTACTTCCGCGGGGCCATTAGCCAGACGGTGAACCACTGGTGCGAGGCCCACGGCTACGACATGTACCGCGACGGCCTGCGCATCTATACTACCCTCGACTCGCGGATGCAGGACCACGCCGAGCAGGCGGTGCACCAGCGCATGAAAATGCTTCAGCAGCAGTTTGATAACTTCTGGCGCAACCGCAACGCAAACCCCTGGGTAGACGAGGAGGGCCACGAAATTCCCGGCTTTATCGAGAGCCAGATGAAGCGCACCCAGAGCTACCATAGCCTGGCCGCCCGCTACCAGGGCCAGTCCGCGCGCCTCGACTCGGCCCTGCACGCCAAGCGCCCGATGAAGGTATTTACCTGGAAAAAGCAGGACGGCGATACCACGCTCGTCATGTCGCCGCTCGACTCGCTGGCCTACTACAAGCACTTTTTACAGGCCGGCATGATGACGATGGACCCGTTTACGGGCTCCATCAAGGCCTGGGTGGGCGGGCTCGACTACCGCTTTTTTCAGTATGACCACGTGAAGCAGGGTAAGCGCCAGGCCGGCTCCACGTTCAAGCCCTTCGTGTACCTCACGGCGCTGGCTAACGGCTACTCGCCCTGCGACCGCATCCGCGACCAGCGCGTGACGATTAATTACATTGAAAACGGCAAGCCCATGCAGTGGCAGCCCGACAACGTGACCCGCGAATACACGGGCATCAACATGACGCTGCGCGCGGCGATGGCGCGCTCCGTCAACTCGGTCACGGCGCAGCTGACCGAGAAAGTAGGCTGGGGCAAAGTGGCCGAATACGCCCATAAAGTGGGCATTACCAGCCCCTTGCTGCCGGTGCCGAGCATCGGCCTGGGCTCGGCCGGCGACGTGAGCGTGTACGAGATGGTGGACGCTTACTCCACCTTCCTCAACAGCGGGTTCCGGTCCGCGCCGCGCCTCATCACCCGCATCGAGGACCGCAACGGCAACGTGATTCAGCAGTTCGACCCCGTGCAGCACCGCGCCATCTCGCCCGAAACGGCCTGGCTGATGACCTACATGCTGCGTGGCGGCATGGAGGAGCCGGGCGGCACCTCGCAGGGCCTCTGGGACTTTGAGGACCTGTGGCGCAAAGACAACCAGATTGGCGGCAAAACCGGCACCACCTCCAACTACTCCGACGGCTGGTACGTGGGCCTCACCAAGGACCTGGTTTCCGGCATCTGGGTGGGTGGCGAAGACCGCAGCATCCACTTCTTCCGCTCGCAGCAGGGCGAGGGCGGCCGCATGGCCCTACCCATCTTCGGCCGCTATATGGAGAGCATTTACAAAGACAAAAGCCTGAGCTACGACTACGGCCCCTTCCCTAAAGCGCCCGCCGGCCTCAGGCGGAAGTACGTGTGCTACACCGAGTACGAGCCCCGCCACCGCGCCGAAGCCGTTGACACCCTGGCCGCCGATAACCTGCTGGACCAGCTGAATAGGGGGGGTAGGGATAGCGTGCGGTAGAAAGAGGATTTACTCCGTCCATAATCCTGCCGGAAATTCTAATTCACGGGCAACAAGCTTTAAAGTATTGCGATAGTGTTTATTGGTTTTCGACCTCGCAAATTCACTGGTAAAAAATTTTAGCGCTTCTTGCTGATAACCCGCGTGAAACATAGTCTCTATTTGTGCAGAAGGATAACCCGAATGATGACCGGCAATTAGAAACGCATAAATATCTTCTCGGCCTTTTATGCTGGATAAATAGGGGTGAACATACTGAGTAAAATCATCAACCAACTGCTGGCTGATTTTTGCCACGTCTGATGTGGCGGTGAGTTCAATCCAACTATCAGAAGAACTGCTTCTGAGTTTTCCGTATCGTTTGCGAACTGCGCAGACCACTTCCTGAAACTTTGGCCCTGATTCTCGGCCACTTAGGTAATGTTCAAAATCTTCCAAGTATAGCCCAATATTGACTGTGAATGACAGGCTTTCAGCAGAATTAGACTGAGACTTTTGGAATTGAACAATTCGTCCCCAACCTTCTGAGTTGTAATATCGAAAATTATTACCGGATTTTTTATAGTCTAACGCTTTAAATTCAGGCCACAAAGTAGATTTTACTAATTGGTCGAAAATTGAGTTGAGGTCAGCCATTTTTCTAAACGTATATGATTTTCAACTTAAAAGTACCCGGCCCGCACGCGAGTGCAAACCAAACGCTTCTGGTAACTAAAGCTGCGCTAGGGCCGACAACGGATTAAGCACGGGCACTTGCTGCGTCGGAAATCCTTTGGGGTCGCGGGTTGCGATGGCATCGGCACCCGCCGCGAGCGCGGCGTAAAATTGGACGGCATCCTCAAAATCGGGTCGGCCAGAGTGAAGCGCTTGTTGAACAATGGTAGCATCTACGGCAACAGTCGTTACGTACTCGAATAGCGTAGTCAGTCCTTGCGTTGCGGCTATCTTCCCCTTCGCTTTGCTGACCACGTAATGCGATGTGACATACAGCAAGCTGGAAACGAGCAATTCGGCTCGGCCCGCCTTTGCCGTGGCTAACAGTTCGGCAGCTAGCTCGGCAAAAGGTTGACGGTCAAGCAGGAAATCCAGTACAATATTGCTGTCGAGGTAGAACCTTTTCATAAGCCGTATTTCTGGTTAATACGCTCGGCTTCCCACTCCTTGGCTGATTTCTTCAAATCCTCTGGCGAAAGGTGAGCCGCGATGCCCTGGAGCGCGCGAATTGCGGGCGACACCGGAAATTTAGTATACAGCGCCTGCGCCTCTGGCGAGGTGTAATAATCCCACTCGGCCGCTTCTTCTGGGGTAAGATTCGCGGGCCGGGGCGGCAGGGTGTAGGCTGGCGGCGCGGCGGCTGGCCGGGGCTGGTTCAGAATAGCCTCTAACTCCTCAATGGAGAACTCGGCGGGCACCTCGGGCATAATCTGTAGCAATTGTTCCTTGGTAAACATAGCGCGGAAAATCAGTGAATCAGGGATTACGCAAAGCTGTTTGTCATTGCGAGCAACGCGAAGCAATCGCATCAGAACGTCGTCGTGCGGGCATCGTTTGGGTGCGATTGCTTCGCGTTGCTCGCAATGACAAACGATTTCATTAGTACCGGGTAATTTACAGTCAGCCGCCCCAAAAAGATTCCTGCGCTAAAAAGCGCCCGGCCCGCACGCAAATGCAGACCGGGCGCTTTCACTGAAAGTCGGGGGTAACTTTTTGCCGCTCGATGTTGGTGGCGGTGCTGGCCGTGATGGGCGCGGCCGTGGCTTTGGCCGAGGTGTAGGCGGGGCAGGTGCTGCGGCTGCAGGCACCGAGGCCGAGGGTAGCGGCCCCAACGGCGAGGATAAGGAGCTTTTTCATAAAGAATGTAAAAATGGAATGAAGTCGCGGTTACGCTCCAAAGATAGGGTGCTGGAGCGGTTAGGTGGTTGAGTAAGTGAGTAGTTAGGCGCGTTTCTGGGAATAGTGCCGCGCCAACTTCTTTGCCTCCTACCCCCGTCTAACGCCCCAGGCGGGCTATTCCGTATAACCCAGAATTTTTAACATGCTGGCCGCCTCCTGCTTGGGCGCGAAAACGGTGTCAGTGAGGGTGCCATCGGCGGCGCGGTCGAGGATGACGTGCTTGGGCGCCGGAATGAGGCAGTGCTTGATGCCGCCGTAGCCGCTCAGGCTTTCCTGGTAGGCGCCCGTGTGGAAAAAGCCCACGTAGATGGGCTCATCGGTAGCTGGCTGGTTGCGAGCGGGTTGCAGCTGCGGCAGGAAGGTCTGGTAGATGTGCTTCTCCGAATTGTAGTAGTCCTGCGAGTCGCAGGTGAGGCCGCCGAGTTGAATCTTGCGGTAGGGCCGCTGCCAGCCGTTGAGGGCCAGCATGATGAAGCGCTGGTTCAGGGCCCAGGTGTCGGGCAGGTTGGTGATGAATGAGCCGTCAATCATGTACCACAACTCCTTGTCGTTCTGGAGCTTCTCGTCCAGAATCGAGTAAATAGTGGCCCCACTCTCGCCCACCGTGAAGATGCCAAACTCAGTAAAGATGCTGGGCTCCGGCACGCCTTCCTCCTGGCAAATGCGCTGGATGGTGCGCAGGATTTCGGCAATCATGTAGGGGTAGTCGTACTCCAGCTGAATTGAGGTCTGGATGGGCAGGCCGCCGCCAATATCGATGGTCTGGAGACTCGGGCAAATCTTGCGCAGCTCGCAGTATTTGTGGATAAAGCGCGACAGCTCCGACCAGTAGTACGACGTGTCCTTGATGCCGGTGCTGATAAAGTAGTGCAGCATCGTGAGCTCGAAGCGTGGGTCGTTCTTGATTTTCTGCTCGAAAATCGGCACCGCGTCGGCGTAGCGAATGCCCAGGCGCGAGGTGTAGAACTGGAAGCGCGGCTCCTCGTCGGAGGCCAGGCGCAGGCCTAGTTGAACCTTGGTGTTGGCGTTGACGTGGGCCGTGTAGTAGTCAATTTCGTTGGGCGAATCGAGAATGGGCAGGCAGTTGGCAAAGCCGTCGTTGAGCAGCGCCGTGATATCGTGCTTGTACTCCTCGGTCTTGAACCCGTTACAAATGATGTACTTATCCTTGCCAAACCTGCCCTGCTCGTACAGCGAGCGAATGATACTGATATCGAACCACGACGAGGTTTCGAGGTGCACGTCGTTCTTCAGCGCCTCGTCGAGCACGAAGCGGAAGTGCGACGACTTGGTGCAGTAGGCGTAGGAATAGGAGCCCTGGTAGCCGGTTTCGGCAATGCCGTCGGCAAACCACTTTTTGGCCCGCTGAATCTGGGAGCTGATTTTGGGTAAGTAGGTGAGGCGCAGCGGCGTGCCGTGCTTTTCAACCAGGGCCATCAGGTCAACGTCGTGAAAGAACAACTCGTTTTCGCGCACCTGAAAATCAGCGTTCGGGAAGTCGAAGGTTTGGGTGATAAGGTCCTGGTAGGTATCCATTCTGGGTTTTCTGATTTCTATTGAAGGCGTTTGTCATTGCGAGCGCAACGCAGTGAAGCGCGGCAATCTTTCCTGGCCGTTCGCGCATTGCTGAGTTAGCAACCCAAACGCGCAGGAAGGATTGCCACGCTCCACTACGTTGCGCTCGCAATGACAAACGAGTAATAACTGAAAAAAAAGCCCGACCTTTGCGGTCGGCGTACCAAAAGTACCGCCGGGGCCGGAAAGAGTTCGGCCCCTCCGCATCGGTTTCCGATGGAAGGAAGCGACATGGCTACGGCGAGGTTTCGCCGCAAGGCAGCGCTCGCCGGCCCCCGCCAAGGGGGTAGGCGGTCCGATGCCGCTCCCCCATGTCCCTACCCCCCGTTCTCCCGATGAAACGCATTAAGCTGATTGAAGTCCGCTCCGAGCTGGGCGCCGGCACGCGCGGCGCCAGCCTGGGCCCCGACGCCCTGCGCGTAGCCTGCCTCAACAAAGGCTCCGACTACTTCCGGCGCTACAACGCCGTGGTGACCCAGGACCTGAACCACGTGCTGTTCGACAAAAACCCATTCGCGCACGCCAAGCACATCGACGCGATTTATACCGTGCAGAAGGGCATTGCCAGCGCCGTGGAGCAGACGCTGCGCTTCGGCGAGTTCCCGCTGGTGCTGGCCGGCGACCACAGCAGCGCCAACGCCACCATCGCGGGCATTAAGGCGGCCTACCCCCACAAAACGCTGGGAGTCATCTGGATAGATGCGCACGCCGACATCCACTCGCCCTACACCACGCCCAGCGGCAACGTGCACGGGATGCCGCTGGCCGCATCGTTGGGCGAAGACAACCGGCCTTGCCAGCGCAACCAGCCCGACGCCGACACCGAATTTTTCTGGCGCCGCCTCCAAAACCTGGCCGAACCCGGCCCCAAGCTGCTCCCCGAACACCTGGTTTACGTGGCCGTGCGCGACACCGAGCCCGAGGAAAACGCCGTTATCGAGCGCCTGCATATCAAGTGGATAAAGCTGGACGAGTTTCAGGCCAAAGGCTCGCGCCAGCTCACGCGCGAGATTTATAAGCACCTGCGTTTCTGCGACCTGGTATACATTTCGTTCGACGTCGATAGCCTCGATTCGGAGTTCAGCAAGGGCACCGGCACGCCCGTAGAAAAGGGCTTGTACCTCTCCGAAGCCGAAAACCTGTGCCAGGACCTGCTCGAAAACGACCGGGTCGTGTGCTTCGAGATGGTCGAAATAAACCCCACGCTCGACCACGAGAACACGATGGCCAAGAACGCCTTCAACATCCTGGAGAAGGCCACCGCCGCCATCGAGCGCCGCCTGCGCATGGACGAGGTAGTGAGCCGGTAGGGGGTAGGGCTTATAAATAATCGTCTGTCATTGCGAGGAGGAACGACGAAGCAATGACAACGGAGTCTGGCTATTTATTATACTGGCTGATAAACGCATGCGCGCCCAGCGTGTAGGCCGTGGCCGACGAAAAGTGATTGCCGCCCTGGATGGGGTGCAGCTCGACCTGCGTGGCGCCGCGCTTCCGCATGGCGTCGTAGGCATCCTGCGAGTTGAAGAAGGGCACGTAGTCGTCGGCGGTGCCGTGGAAAAGGGCCAGCGGGGCCGTGGGTTTCCAGTCGTAGATATCGTTGTCGGCCAGAGCGGCGTTCAGCGGCGCGTCGGAGTTATCGAGCACCGCCTGGCGAAAGCTGGACGCAAATAATTGGCTCTGCTGGTCGGGCACCGCGCTGAAGGGGTCGGCTTGCAGCTGAGCGGCGTAAGGCGCCTGATAATAAAAGGAATACGGCCGGTTCAGGGCGTAAATACGGTCGTAGGTGCGCAGCACCCACACGTAGGTACTCAGGAAGCTGAGCGGCTGCGTGCTTCGCAGGATGTAGCGGGCAAAGGCCGTTTTGTGGTAGGCGCCGGCGCCGGGCGCGCTGGCCGTCACGGGCAGGGTAGCGGCGTACTGGCTTTCGAGCAGTTTATGCAGGGCCATCGTGGCGTAGCCGCCCTCAGAGTAGCCCAGCAGGAAGTTTTTCTGATTGACCCGCACGCCCTGCTGCTGGCAAAATTCGCGGGCGGCGCGCAGCATATCGGCCGAAGCTGAAGCCAGCGAGGCGGCGTGCTCGTAGGGGTGGGGTAGGGCCTTGCTGGCGCCGTAGCCGAGGTAGTCGGGCGCCGACACCACGTAGCCCGTCGAGGCCAAAATCGATACTATCGACCACACGTCGCTGCCCTCGGCGTAGTGCGAGGGCGCCTGGCCCTCGCTGCCCGGCAGCAGCGTACCGTGCTGGTAGCTCAGTACCGGCAGTGCCACCGGGGCTACCGGCACCAGCACCGCGCCCGAGGCCGTAGTCTCCTGGCCGGCGGGCGTGTGGGTGCGGTAGGTGAGGCGATATACTTTGATGGGGTAGTTGGCCAGCGCCGCCGCCGGCGGCACGCCCTGGGCGCGGCTGGCCAGCGTAGCCGCGCCGTACTCGCCAAGTAAGATGCTGCCCGTGAGCACGGTAGCCGCCGGAGTGGGGGCAGCGGTAGTGGGGTCGGGCGGATTGTTTTTGCAGGCCGGGGCGGCCAGCAGCGCCGCCGATAGCCACAGCGCGCTTGCGCGCCGGAACAGGGGTAGGGAACGAAATAACGACACGTAGCGCGGAATAGCGGGAGAAATTCATTCCCCTAACACCCGTTAAGGCCGGCGGCGTTCCGGTAGAGGTGAGCGATAGTTGTTGCGCGTAGCTTAATTGGAGTACCGTCTGTCGCCCTCCACGGCCGACCCCACCCCCGGCCCCCGCCGCTTGATGCGCGGAATCCTTCGGGAGAGGGGAGCCAAGGCGGCGTGGTAGTAGATTCGTCAGGCTCCCCTCTCCCGAAGGATTCCGCGCATCAAGCGGCGGGGGGTAGGGTGTGGAGTCGGCCAGCGCGAAGGCTACCGCACCACCTCCACCCAGCCCTTGAAGGTGCGGCGGGTGTTATTTGAGTCGGCAAACTGCACCTCGGCCAGGTAGTAATACAAGCCGCCCGATACCAGGCCGTTGGTATTGCCCTCGCCTACCGCGCCGCCGGTCCAGTTGATGTAGGGGTCCTGGTCGCTCTCGTACACCTTGCGGCCCCAGCGGTTGAAAATCTGGATGCGGGTGCGCAGCACGGTGCTGGCCGTTTTGGGCCGGAACACGTCGTTCTTGCCGTCGCCGTTGGGCGTGAAGATGTTGGGCAGCAGGAAGAACGCGCACTCGTCCTGGCAGGCCGCGTTGCTGAGCGCGCTCCGAATGCCCTGGGCGCTCACGGCCTGCACCACGTAGCAGTACGACGACTTCACCAGGAAGCGGTCGGCGTAGTCGAGGCGCGTGGTCGAGTCGAGGGCCACGTAGGTGCCGGTTTGGGAGCTGCTGCGCAGGATGCGGTAGTAGGCAGCCGCCGTGCTGCACCCGGTGGGCGAGCCGCTCACCGTCCAGCGCAGGTTGTTCTGGTAGCGCTGGTTGTCGGCCGGGAAGGAGGGTAGGGCGGCCAGGCTGTCGCAGTTGACCGGCCGGATGCTGAGCACCGGCGTACACGGCGTGGCTTGCAGCACGGTGCAGGCTTGCTGGCTGTTATTCAGCAGGTTAGTCAAAAAACTCAGGTCGGCGTACTGCCCGTTGGTCCGCACGTAGTAGCAGTAGGTTTGGCCGCGTTGCAGCTTGGAGTCGCTATCAATGTAGGTGCCGCCCGCCGCGCCGGTCGGGGCCGTGCCGATGGCCGCGTAGGCGGTGCTGCCGGGGTCCTGGCGGTAGATGGTGGCCGGCTGCCTGCTATTATCCCAGGGTACATTATAGGCCCAGCTCACCGCCACGCGGTTATTCAGGCCGTCGGGTACCAGGCTGGTGCGCACGCTGCTGGCGGGGGTAGCGATTTCGGTTTGCTCCACGGCCGCGCCCGACGAAGTATTGGTAGTGAAAAACGTGAGCTGGTACGTGTACTGGTTGGCCGCCGTGTTCAGGTTGGTGTCCACGTAGGTCGTGTCGCTGAGGCTGGTGAGGGTGGCAATTGGCGTGAAGGCCGTGGACGTGCCCACCGCCCGGCCCAGGCGGTAGCCAAAAGGCGCGGTAAAAGTGCCGGTATTGGGCCGCGGGCGGGTCCATTTCACCGTAATCTGGCCGGCGGCGGTGCTGGTCGCGTTCACGTCCACGTTGGTGAGCCGGGCCGAGCGCCCGCTAAAGGCCAGGCAGTCCTCATTCGACACGATGCTGACCCCGCCCGCCGGCAGCGGAAACACGGCGTACACCCGGTAGCAGTACTGCTTGCCGCGGCTCAGGCCCTGCCCGCCGTTGTCGTCGGCAAAGGTGGTCACACCGGGCAGCACGCTGCCCACCTGCACGTAGCCCGAGCCTGCGGGCAGGCCCGTCTGGCACGGGCCGGGCGTGAAGGGGTAGGAGCCTTCGCGCCGGAAAATCAGCAGCCGGCTCGCGTTCTGGCAGGGGTAGCGGTCCCAGCTCACCAGGCCGGTGAGGGTGGCGGCGGTGCTGGGCACCACGCGCACGTTCCGCGGCGGCGGCCCCACCACCGTAATGCGCACCGGCTTCTCATCAATGAGAATGGGCGCCCCGCTGGTGGCCGGCGGACTATCCTGAGCCTTGAAAACGACGATGTACGGCTGGTTCGACACATTGCTGCAATCGGGTGTCCAGTTGAAAGTGCCCGTTACCGACGTGCCCGTGCTGGTTTGCGTGAACGTGGCCGGCGGAATAATGCCGCTGTAGGCAAACAGCGTAACGGGGGTAGGCGCGCCCTGGGCGCCGGTGCCCGTGCCGTCGGTGGCCGACACGCGCAGCGTTACGGGCGTACCCGCCACCACGCACACATCGGGCGGCACCACGAGGGTAGGCGGCAGGTTGGTGGTGGCGGTCACGTTAATTTGCATGTCCCGAATCACGGTGCCAATCATGATGCGGCCGCTGGCCGTGCGCCGCCACTCTTCCACCACGAAGGCCACGTTGTAGATGCCCGCCCGGCTGGGCGCGTTCCAGGTAAGCTGGCCCGTGAGCGGGTCTTGCTCGAAGATGGCCGCGTCGCCGGCCTGGCCCGCTGGCACGCCCGCGTAGGGCACCTGCACCCCACGAGGCAGAATGGCGGGATTATTTGGATACACGAAACCCGTGCACCTCACCGAGTCGGGCGTATTGTTGCGGTTGGCCACGTCGGTGCCCCCTTGTACCTGCCGGCTGGGGTTGAGGCGGTAGGCCAGCGAGTCGCCAT
>JAABUW010009530.1_pt1 | contig 11035 bp, 9 predicted proteins | sample 5560081 | NCBI WGS metagenome assembly JAABUW01 (sample SAMN10711882, study PRJNA513363) | rock metagenome | isolation source: Antarctica rocks | place: Antarctica: Victoria Land, Knobhead sud | reverse complement strand
GTCCAGGCCTTCGGAACTCTGTTGGTCCTGTGTAACACTTCGACCGACCAACGAGCGGCTCTGCACGTCTCCACGTACATGTAGTATGAATGGTCTTTTCGCTGTACTTCTCTCCTGCTTCACTTCCCTTTTCTTTGCTCCTACTCGACATCGGCCACGATGAAGATCTCTGTCGCTGTTCTCTCTGCTCTACCATTCGCGGTAGGGTACACCTTACCTGACGGTACAGGTAGGCTCCCTGCATTGGGATGGAACAGCTGGGTACGTCCGTATGGTTATGAATATCGGTTATTACAGCTAACAATTCAGCTAGAATGCGTACGCATGCGATATCAATGCGGACAAGATCATGACTGCTGCGAATGCAATGATTAGCAAAGGCTTCCTAGCTGCAGGTTACAACTATGTCATCCAGGACGACTGCTGGTCAATCAAGACTGGACGAGACGACACCACTCATGAGATCATGCCGGACACTACGAAAGTAAGTGGAAAGATTAAGCAATCCTCATGTTCTTCGACTAAATCTGTTATCACAACAGTTTCCGGATGGTATCAAAGGCATCGCTGATAAGATCCACGACCTGGGCTTCAAGTACGGCATCTACTCGAGCGCCGGTCTCGAAACGTGTGGTGGCTACCCAGCCTCACTCGGTTACGAGCAGGTTGATGCCGCCACCTTCGCGGCATGGGGAGTAGACTACTTGAAATACGACAACTGCGGCGTACCCGATTACTGGTATCCAAATTGTACTGCCTGCAATCCTGATCCTTCCTACAACGAACCTGTAGGCGAAAATGGAACCTGCGTGTCTGGATCGCAACAGTTCTCGTATGGGCCATTGTGTGATTTTGAATGGCCTGTGGATGGTCGAAACTACAGTCAATCGTTGACGGCACTGCGGCATCGCATTATGCATAACGCCTTGATAGAACATAACCGGACGATCCTATTCAGTCTTTGCGAATGGGGTAAGGTGATCTCGGGATCCATTTCCGCGTCCGATGCTAATACTACGTGCTACAGGAACTGATGAGGTCTGGACCTGGGGCAATACGACAGGCCAATCCTGGCGGATGTCTAACGATATTTTCAGTCAGCGATCTTTGCCAAATGCTACCCACATCTTCCAGAGTCGACTAACAGCTGTGTAGATAACTGGGAGAGCGTTGCGAGAATCCTCAACATGAACTCGTTCTTGACCAACTACGCCGACTTTGGTGGCCACAATGATCCGGACATGCTCGAGATCGGCAACGGCATTCTCACGGATCCAGAAGAGCGCACCCACTTCGCCATGTGGGCTTTGATGAAGTCGCCTCTACTTATGGGCACCGATGTCACCAAATTGACCCAAGCGCAGATTGACATCCTGCAGAACAAGCACCTGCTAGCCTTTAACCAGGACCCGGTATATGGCAAGCCAGCTGCACCATACAAGTGGGGCACCAACCCTGATTGGACGTATAATGCTACGAACCCTGCTGAGTTCTGGTCTGGAGCCTCAAGTCAAGGGACGATGGTAGCCATGGTGAACACTTTGAACGAGACGAAGACTATGACGGCCGAGTTTGACGAGGTGCCAGAGCTTGGAGATGGGTCTTATCAAGTCGTGAATGCCTGGAACAGCAAGAAATTGGGGTGTAAGAAGGGGAGCGTGAAGATGACTTTGGCACCGCATGATACTGCTGTCTTGTTGTTCAAGAAGAAGTGTTGATGAATCGATAGCTGTAGGTGCGGAGAGACACGATCTCGAATTGATGGTTCATCGTCTCCTGCGCTGGATCTGAGATTGAATATATCCACGTGCTGATGGGCGGTTGGGAACTTTGGAAGGCTCTCGGAGAAACAAGCCTATAACAAACCACTGACCGGCGATCGTGCTCACACGCAATACAAGCCAGCAGGCTTCAACTTTGATGAACTCTGTCGCAGCGTGTGCGGCCGCCTGATTCTACTGGTAGGCAATAAGATAGAGTGGCTCACCACAGCCGATGCTCATCGAACACCAACAGCTGCAGTTGCACTGCAAAATAAAGGTGAGTTTGTCGAGTGAGGCGAGGTGCGGAGATACATATTCCTTCGTACCTCTAGATGAGGGAAGGCGAGCCCTAATTTTGTAACAGGCTGTCAGAATTTCTGCGTGCTGCGCGACACGAGCCACTTGACTCCTCAAAACCCGAGGACGCATCGTGATTCATCATCTCTGACGGTACGAACAGGCGCCCGAGATGCCGTAGGTGGGACTATCCACCAAGCGTGATAGTGATGAACCAGCCTGATTTGAGCGTCCCCTCACTACTTAATGAGGAGACGTGTAGTTCTTCAAGGGCCGGTACTGAATGCCGACGCTGATGCGGTGAAGGTGATGCTATAGTGCATGCAGTGAGCGCGATCGCGAGGCGGCAGGGTCAATCATTAACAGGTCTCCTTCGCGGCGAGAGGATGTTCGGCCGCCCGGGAATTGCTCGCCATCTCGTTGGTACGAAATATAGTGGTTGAACAGCAAACGAACTAGGCATGAAGTAGAAATCGATTTGTAACTGCGCCAAGCACTTGATTGACGGGTGGACCACGGTCCCCACCAACTTCACCTGCAAATGGCCCTGTAACTACGGAGCGAATCGGGCAGGTGAAAGAGAATTTCGTTGGAGCAGGGCTTGCTCATCACACGCAATAATCAACCTCGTGTCACCCCCTTCTCCCTCCCCCACGAGTGTTGTTGTCTGTCATCAAATAGGAGGCTCGTACCGTAATCTCGAAAGCGTGCACAAACCCTTGCGCTCACCACGAACGCTTCGCTGCTGGATCCTCATTTCAGCGCGCGGAAAGCAGGAGCCGTTGGAAAGGACACGAGCCCACCAAGCAACGGTATACAGGTTCCTTGCCGAGACAACATCTGCACCTCCCATCGTCCGAGTCCTGCTTCACGATCACAACTTCTGTTTCGACTTCAGTTGTTTCTTACCGCAGGCACCAGTGGAGGAAACAAGAAAGCGCTGGGAACGGCTTTTGTTTTTTTTGTTTCCCGTTCCATTCTTTTTCGGATTCGGAGTCTACGCCACACTTGCGCACGGCTGAACTCGGCAAAGCCTTCGACCACCCCTAGCAACTCGACTTGGCCTCTCTCACCTGTTCTTCCTACACCCGCCGACTCCGACCACTTCGCCAGTAACGTGAAGTGAAGAATTCTTGCTTTGCGCACGTAGCATCGTCAGTGCTCTTCACTTTGGGTTCACTGTGCGCGCGTCTTCAACATCACCTGCGACACCATAGCCACATCACATCACCACCAGGACCTATTCACTTAGCCGTCCTTCGACCTGCGAATACGATTAATACGATTCATATTTGTCGCCACCTGAGCATCGCCATCAGCAAGCGCAAATATACTACCGCCTGAACACGCGACCGTGTCCGATCCGATCTGCGCCTGCCTAAACATTGCCTACCAACGTCAGATCTATCTAAGCACAGCGCGCCGCACCTGAGATTTCCGCGACAGCAACTTCCACATCAGAACATCAACAAAACACGCATCGATATCAGCACATTTCGCATGAATAGCCAGCAGTAAGATCCTTGCGCCTCTTCACAGAGCAGGTGCTCGGCCTTTGCGCGCGTGAGTTGCAAGAAACGGTTCGTTGTGGAAACATTCCTTGGGCATACTCACATACTGATTTCACTCAGAGTGTGATCGCACACCGTTTCTTGACTTGTCCTGCTTCTCAGCAGTCATGCCGGCTCTCTATCAGCGCCCCATGGCGGGACAATTACCACTCACGCCACCTGACTCGGGCTCGGGATACGGATACAGCAACATGCACTACTCACAGGATCCATACGCATCGCACCAGTCGATGATGCCACCACTCCGGCACGATAGCGGCTACGACTACCAGCAGCCGTACTTGCAACCTCCTGTTGCGCCGGCACCTCCCGCATATCCGTACTCACAAAGCAGCTACCAGACTACCAATAGTCTGCCACCGCTTCAGAACTTCTACGAGCCGATGGGTGCACCGTCACTGCCACCGCTCACGATCAACGACCGTGACTCGTTCACTGACGACTACAATCGACGACTGCAGCAACAACAGCTTTCAGCAACTGTACACGAGCAACAACATCCAGCACCGAAAGAGGAGAAGGCGACTGGCGGTGTCTCTGCCAAACTTGACTACGATATGGAGCATATGACGGATTTCGTCACAGAGGCGACTGGCTCAATGTATGCATTCCACAACTCCCCAATCTGCCTTGCAGATATTGACATAACCCAAAGCTTCCAGCACACCATGCAAAACCAGCCATCCTTCCGCAAGTGGGTGCATCAAGTGCTCTCAGCGACCAGACTTCCAGCGGCTACGATTCTACTCAGCCTGTACTATCTGAACGACCGCATCGAGCATGCACCTCAGTCAATCCAGCCGGGCGAGAATCAGATCTATCGACTGCTAGCCGTGGCTCTCATCCTTGGCAGCAAATTCCTCGACGACAATACGTTCATCAACCGGTCCTGGTCCGACGTCACCGCGATCAAGGTTTCCGAGCTTAACCAGCTTGAAATGGAGTGGTTGACGCTCATCAAGTGGCAGTTGCACATTGATCCCGAAGCACCCAACGGTCTTCAGGCCTGGCTTGATGCTTGGAAAAAGTACCAAGCGGAGTACGTCGCCAAGCAGCAGCAACAGCAGCAGCAGATACAGGCAGTCAGGCTATCCCCACTCGATACGAGCAATGTCTACAGACACACAAGTCACCGCGCCGAGCGATTCTTGTCATACCCAAGTCCTTACAGCGCAGCCACTAGCCGCTCTTCATACGATACGCCACTCACTTCGCGGTCTTCGCACTTCGGATCGACGAACTACACCACGAACGACCCATGGGCGCAGACTGACCGTCATGCATTGGACGACTTCTACAAGCGGCAGCACCGCTATCCGACGCTGTCCGAGATGGACGACGTCAGCCGCCGAGCCTCCGAGGAGCGTGCGCGTCAAGCAGCGTACCATGCTTACTATCAGCCGTCGAACTACGGCTCAGGCTGGGATCAGCAATCCTGGAATGGCGTGCATGCGTACGACTGCAGATGTGCTACTTGCAGCTATCAGCAGCACTACCGACCATACCCTCTGGCGTCCAGCTACACTGCTCAGACGGTCATGGGGTGAGAACTTCTCCATCTGGCGGCTACAAAATACTTTCATCGACTTCTAGCGTTCAATGCGAAAACCAAAATGTGCTTGCAGCGGAACTGGCATCTTAGTCTTCGACTTGGACATTATTGCTTCGCTCTGACCTGGACGTTACCGCTCCCACATCCGACGAGCACGGCGTTCACCTCGACGAAGCGACTTCATTTGCACGACACGACCGATCAACATCACGATCAGTTCAGCGTCAAACTTCATCATTCTTGCATTTTCTTCACAGCGATCAGCGAAACGGGATACACGGCTTGGGGATTTCTGGGACGGAGGGACACTATGCTTCTGAAAATTCCATTTAGCACGGCGTTCGAACACGGTTGATCATATCACTTGCTGCGGTTTTTCATGGGAAAATGGACGGAATAAAACGGATGGGTTGTTATTGCCTTTCGACTGGGATTTCTTGGATCCGCATATCGAGTTCGGCTACGGCCTGCTGTCGTTATCATGTCATGCACTGGGAAAGCGAGGGTTCATACGGGAGGTACTGCTCATGGCGAATGCGAATGGCTGTTTTTAGACTTGGTGGTGGCTATGGCTTTGGCTGCGGATACCATGGGCTTCGATAGAGTACCTTAGCTTTTGAGGGTATGTTTTAATGGATCATGGTTGGCCCTTTGGGGCTGGCTGGGTTTGATGGCAATTGCTCAATCTGTTCTCCCCATGTTTCTCAACGTTACGCTCGCTGAGTCTGCCTGGCTTGGAAATTGCATGTGTCCATGAGTCCGTCGAAGGATTCAAGAAACCGTCTGGCTTCGGCCAATCTTCGGTGGATCTTCATGTATGATTTATTTACGGTGAGCGAGAAACACTTGATTAGTCAACCACGCTTGTCACAGACAAGTTCCGATGGACAAACCATTGGCTCCGTGGCCTAATGGTAAGGCGTTGGCAAGTCTTCCAGTGTTCTTGATGCCGTCCAACATCCTTCTAATGCTTCCTTAGCTTTCCGGTCGAAGGACTTGGCAAAGATTGTGGGTTCGAGTGTTCGTATTCACCTTCCAACGCTACGACAACACTTGCTAACCAGCCCCAGCCCATCGGGGTCGAGTTAATCGTCTTCAATTTTTGTTCAATCAAGTTCATAGACCATTGTCGTTGATTTGGGATCGAATACAACGTTTTGATCTAACTTTTGGCCTAAACTGCATTTGGCATTGTCTATCATACGCACTTCAACCCAGTAGAGTGATTGGCAAACTCCATACAGTAGTCTTCGACGGCTGGAAGACGAATACTCTATGTGCGTGAGCTCCTTCCCAATCGAGCCTAGTGCACGTGTTTCTCAGCGAATGTCTTGGCACTCGAGCCGGACTACACTTCCACAACCCATTTGAGCCAGACGACGTATCCGAAGCTACATGTACACGTTCTAGTATCGTTGGCAGAATGTTTACTCATACAAGGCGGAACGAATGTCTCTTCGATGCCGAGGATACATCGGAGGTCGCTCGGCAGAGCAATGCCCTACACAGGTGAGGGGAAGGTTGATGCTCGGAGCCGTTGTCCCAGACCATGGAGTGCTCTATCTGTGACACTGGGCCCAAAGTCAAGTGCGCCGCTCATTCTCGTTACAATTCACTTGGAGAAAGAACCAATGGCGTCCATCGAGTGGGATCTCCTCAAAGGCCGCTCTGTTCTCATCACCGGCGGTGCAAGTGGACTCGGCGAGGCAACGACCCGCAAGTTCCATCAGCATGGAGCATATGTGACCATAGCAGATGTTCAAGATGAGTTAGGTCAAAAGTTGACCAAAGAACTCGGTGACCGCGCGACTTTCGTGCATTGCGATACCACAGACTGGGACCAATCTGCAGCCGCTTTCAAGCATGCGGCGAAGTTCGCACCGGAGAATACAATTGATGTGGTAGTACTGTTTGCGGGTGTTGACGGCGAACGAAGAGGTGAGTCGAACAGACTGCCGGTTCTCCACGCTCTGGACAAGCACGCCACTACTACAGTGGTTGATCCCATCACCTTCGCAGTGTCGAACTGCCAGAGCTCTGAGTTATACTCATCACCGCAATGCTGCTTCTCGACCTTACTGCAACGCAGCGATGGCTCGTTCAAGGCCATCGTAGAGCTAGGGACTCTGGACCAACGATGGTCAACTTGACGTCACTTCTCAACAGTAATGATAGTCATGCCGCCACTGCACTGAGTGACCGCTTTGGCCTAGAGCCTTCGAGACACGGAGAGTTACTACCTGTACTCCACGACATACGACTGCTTCTCAACAATAATTTCCGACTTGCCGCTGCTATACCGTGCGATCTAGCTAAATATGAAGCAACAAGAAGCTGGAAACGGACGACCTATGCTCAACCAAACGTGGCCAGACGCTCAGGCAACAGCAGGAAAGCACGCTGATTTTTTGTTATAGGTCTCGTGGATCTGGTCTTGGATCAACCGGAACCATCACTGGATGGCGATCCTACACCTGCCAGACCTGCTCACAGAGCGCTTGATATCAATCTAGTCGGAGTGTATCTGTCTACATACCTAGCATTACACTACTTCCGTCTACCGGCAAAGTCGGGCAAGCAAGACTTTAAGAAGTCGTTGGTGTTGATCTCCAGCTTGACGGGGTATATGGATCTGCCGTATGTGCTTCCAGATATCACTTCGACAACAACCATCATCGAAGGTATGCTAATGGCTGTGCAGCTACAACACCGGCTACGCAACCTCAAAGTACGCCATCCGCGGCATGTTCAGGAGCATCCGCAAAGCCATCGACAAAGTCAACGCTCGCGTAAACAACATCGCTCCGGGTTACGTACTCACACCATTGACGAAGAAGGTCCACCAGATCGACGATCCGTCGCACCCGAGCAAAGCCACGGGTTATGTCTTGCCGTGGACGCCGCTCGAGTATGTGGTAGATGCATGTGGACGGTGTGCGGTAGACGAGGAAACTGATGGTATGTTTGCTCGTGAATGCATTCCATCTACGGGAAACTGACATGCTGATGTCATGGCAGGTCGCACTTTCGCGATCATGCCGTCTGGAATTATTGACATGGAAGAGGACTTCGATAAGGGATATGGCGGGCCAAAGTCTTGCGAGATACTGGAGAACGAAGGGTTCACGGCGCTGTTTCCAGCTCTATTTGGGAAGTGATATTGGTCGTAATATGCCTCAATTTATTCATGCATCTCGTTGTTATCTCTGTCAAAGTAGCCGACGTACTACTCGTGATATTGCTATGGTCGCTAGAGATGGATGCCAATCTCCTCACCGAACAGGCCTTTCCTCCCGTCGGTCGATCCTCTCAGGCTCAAGGCAATCAAGGCCAACCCAGCTTCCTAGGCTTTCTTGATGTGTTGTGTAGTCCGTCACGCTCCCGTTAGCCGGTCACGGTCGATGCCATGATCTCTTCAGGCGTCATGTTGGTGGCTTTGAATTTGGAGATGAAGTCGTCGCGAGGGATGTAGCCTCCTGCCATTCTTCGCTTGCCTGTGAACGCTGCTCGTCCGTGCAGTACACGCCAGTTGTCGAAGACTATGAATTGGTTAGCAGTAGAATTCTTTTCGCATCGAGGGCCGCATACTCAGAAGCTTGCCCGGTTTAAGCTGAAACCAGTACTGGTTCTCGGGATCGCTGATCAAAGCATCGAACTTGCTGCGGAAGGTTAGTCCTCACAGTCCGTCTGGCATGATGTAGACGTACTTACGCCGCCCCGTCATACCACGCATCAAGATCGCTGTAATGGCAGTTCAAGCCTGCGCGGTCAGCGTTATTCCACCGGACCTGTATCAAATGCTGCACGTCGTTCGAGTGTGACAGCACGGGGTGTGGGTTAGCAGGCTGAATGCTGATGCCATCGTTGCCGCTCGCATGCGCATAGACGGGCACGAAACTCAGTCTCCGGTATGCGTCGATATCTTGCCCGAATAGCCTTGCTGCTGCGCCAAATCCGTCCACCAACGAGGATTCGCCACCCGAACCATCGGTGTGGGAGAGCAAGTGCAGCGCTTGTAGGCCTGCTGACTCCGTGAAGTAGGTGTTGTCGGTGTGTGGTTCCAAGCTCTCACTCGTGTATGCGGTATCCTTAGAGGACAGATCTGATGTGAAGTCGTAGAAGCCGCCGTAGTGCGTGTTTCGAATTGGTCCAATGCTTTGCAAGAGGCGCTCAGTGGCATCTGGGGTAGGCTCGATGCCGTCCAGGAAACAGAAGCCGTATTTTCTCTGGTAATTGTTAGGGCGGCGCGATGCGGAAACCTACCATACTCACAATCTCTCGAAGCAGGGTGCCGACTCCTCCTGCTTCCACATCGGCGTGTTGCACAATTGGTGGCTTATCTGCTATCTTCGCATCCCAAGTCTCGATCCTGGTTTGTTGATTAGGTGAGGCAAGCTGGAGAATGGGAGCACACAACGAACGTCGTGACCGCACCTCGGCTTAGACTTGTCGCCCAGTTTTGGCGCGACAGAATGAGGTCTTTTCCAATCGAGGTCTTGTGGCCATCGACGACTATTATAGAGCACTGCATCAGTGCACTGAGTTCGTCACAAGTCTCGGGCCAAGAGGGACACCCACAAGTCACCTCGAACATGTCGCCTTCGTGTGACGACTTCACACCCGCGATGTTGCTGTTCACAGTGTCCTCGCATGAGCATTAGTGGCGATGATTGACCCACAGGTTCCGACAGGCCAACCTTGAACACGTTCATCTGGCGTTGTCCTACAAGTATCCGACCGTGGGGGTCAGTAAACCACCATGGCGATTTCGAACTGACTCCTGGTTCTTGGGGAAATGCAACGCCTTCCCACGAAATGACAGAGCCAACATCGAGCTTCGATCGTACATTCACATACCTGTTTGCGGGTTGCGGCACTGTGAGCAGGCGCACATATCCCTAAGGCCGTCAGGAGCTCGTTCACGTGCTTCGTTGATCGTATCATACCTTATCCAGCGTCCGGGACTACAGGCGGTCAGATGACGAGCGAGTTGGGAAGTTGCGGGTCCTTACATGTTTTGGTATTCATTGTCCCTATAGCTCCAATGCTGCAGCTTGTTGCCGTGCAATCTAGCAAACCAGTCCTCGTGTTGCCTTGGACTTTGGGGTGGCCACGGATGCTGCAGAGCTTAGTATCGACATTTGAGAAGACAGAGCTTGAGCGGCTTACAACCCGGTCTCTCCTGCCGGATTTGCGGCGCTCCGTGTGTGGTTCCCGAGAATGTAGGTTGCGGTCGCTGTGATTTCGAGATACTCCATACTGTAACAACGGAGCATGTCGATAGAGTCTTGAGGCTTGAGTGCCACAAAGCCGAGCGACGTTGAATGATCCACGCCTGTCCTGAAGGTAAGACAATTGGTTTGCCACTTCTAGTACCAGGATTTGGCCACTTACACTGCCAAGAAACGCGTGCTGAGGTTAGCCACCATGATCGAAGGCCGGTACCAGATCGGGCTGTGATAGAGTTCTACCAGCTCGACCACGGTCCCAGACTCCCAGTCGCGTGCCTGATCGTTGGTCAGGGAGACTGGATTTAAGCTCCTTCTACTTATGGCTAGACGCGGGATTGTCCATGTGGCTTAAAAGCTTAAACAGCTGCGTACGCCAGATTGCCTGGAAGCTTGTGGACGCAACCATATCCATCAACACTTCCTCCATCCAACTACACGTCACCCTCCACGCAACCTCAACACAACTTCACAACCCCGAGAACTGCCATCCCTTTGCATTTTCCGACACATCCAAATCCATACTAGCCCAACATGTCGACACTCGAAGATCTCGACGACATGGAGCGCGATGGCAAGGATGAGCAAGGCGAGAAGGATAAGGACCAAGACGGCAAGAAGGAC
>JAABUW010009528.1_pt1 | contig 11036 bp, 1 predicted proteins | sample 5560081 | NCBI WGS metagenome assembly JAABUW01 (sample SAMN10711882, study PRJNA513363) | rock metagenome | isolation source: Antarctica rocks | place: Antarctica: Victoria Land, Knobhead sud | reverse complement strand
CAGTAACATCGACGAGAACTCGGATGCTCTTGATGCACTGGAGGGACGCCGACAAGATGGGACCATCGCAGAGGCAGATGTGTCTCAAGGTATGCGAACTTTCATTCGTCGAATCCGGAGGGAACAAACCGGAACCAGTGGCCCAGAATCCATTGAATTAACGCTAATGCCGCCCAAACCAGGCTTCCTATTGAAGGAGCGCTCCAACCGTAGCTCCAATGTCAGCTCTGCGTCAAGCAGTGGCGACGAGCAGCACTATGCTCCACGTCATCCACGTGCAGTCAGGGTATCTTCTGAAGCCACTGACGGCCCGGCCTACCGTTCATACACCAGGCAATATCATGTTGATCCCGACCAGCGCAGCAGCTTTGATGCACTTGCCCACCATCGTCGTTCTCAAGGCGCCGAAGAAGGTCAGCTTCGTCCACGGAACCGCCTCAGTGGCACGACTGGTATTGTGAAGCTTGGGACTCCTGCTGAGCATCGATACTCGTTTGAGGAGGAATATCCAGTCGCAGAAGCTAGCGACCCATTCATGACACCTCTTGGGACCCCGATGGCCTGTCCCATTCAGAGCATGGAAGAGCCACCTTCGTTTGCGAACTTTGTCAACGCTAACCCTCGACCAGAGAGCCACATAGCGTCAGTCGACGATTCGGAAGAGATTTCGCCCTCGTCTCAGGAGAGCGCTCCCCCTCTTCAGCGTACGGACGGCAACCGTCAGCCACACCGATCCCAAGTTATTCGAAAAATCAACTCTGGCTTCGAAATCCTTCAGCCCGGTTCTTTCAGTCAGCCACAAAGGAGCTACGCTGGTGACTGGAATCGGGATCTGGAGAGAGGGAATGAACAGGATCTCAGTACAACAAAGGTCGAGCAGGCTCCGAAGAAACTTCAGAGGAAGGGTGCGGACTCGAAGGAATCTCGCTTCGAATAGCAGGTTTAATATCGAGCACGAGCAGTTCTGGTTCTGAGGGTAATTGGCATCCTGGCGACTATGCACAGAGGAAAAATGATTACGAAGACGATTTGCCAGTGTAAAGTGTTAGCGAAGCATCTCCGGGAGTTAATGATGGTCAGAATTCACACAAGGGTGGTCAGGGCGCTGTCTACGTGCCGGATAACATGGGCTGTCACATGGGCTTATCAGGTTCGGTGTTACTCCAGAGTGGATGCACCTGCTTGCGGGGTGTACTGCGGGAGGGTTCTAGCATCGTGCTGCGTTCATCCACTCGATGTGAGATGCATTTCCAGGTGCAATGCAGCCAATACTTTACGCTTATTCCAGGCTCGTGGAAGTCTCGAGCGTTGTATGGCTGCTACCACTCAAGGCCTCAGTCTGGCGTGAGTCATTTGTAGCGGGATAGAGCGCATTAACAAGCACTATCAAAAGTAATTTCAAGACACTCCTGTACCACTCACCGTGCCTATGTGAAATAGACAAGGTGATACCTATGATGAGATATATCCTCGCAAAATCTGGAGTCCCCTGATGATTGGTCACTCCACGCCAAGCAAATATGCAGTCACGTGCGCAGAACCGTCTAACCGTAGGTCCCCTACCTAAATTCGACTAGCGCCCTTAGGTAGGTGACACCTAAAATGCCAGATCACCTCAAACGTCGCTTTTCAGGATATATTTTTAGCATCGACAACAACATTATCAAAACAGTATCTAATTAAACAAGTAGAACGACAAATAAAAGCTAGAAAGATGCTCTACAAATTATAGATAAAAAGTTAATCAATTGAGTAAAAAATAGTAAAGTTTTGGATAGCAAGAAAGACGACTCTTCGAGATCAAAAAATAGTCTTTTTAGATTATTAAAGATATCTATGTTAAAACAACGCGTTTTTCGTAATTTGAACGTATAATTTTGAGCATTTATAAGCACTTTATATATATTCTTAATAATTCGAGAAACGTCTATAAGATACTAGATAATTTAGTATTTAAATTAGAATTATTTGATATATCTTTTTTTCTTGTATTTATAGTATTCTCTTTAGAGAGTTTCTAGTTGATTCTTTTTTAATATATTTGTTTCTATATATATATAGACAATATTTAAAAGTATAGAGACTTTTGTAGTTGTTGTTGTCTCTTTGCATAGTCTCTATATAGATATTGTTTTTTATTTAAATTCTATTGTTTTATTGCTTTTTCTTTTTTTTCGCAACAATATTGTTAGTCTTTATTTGTTTTTCTATAGTATCGATAAATTCTACAATTTTTTGTAAAACTTTGTTGACAATCTTTTGTACAATAGCAAGCTCTATAGAAACTAAATTTGCAAAAACTTTACTAACATTTTGTTTAATTTTGTTGACGACAATCTTCTTTGTTTTATTAAGATATTCGAGATTGCTTCTTTTGCATTTATTGATTTTTATAACTTTATACTTAGTAGCAAAGATATCGAGATATTGCTCTCGATTTGCGCGTTTTGTAGCGTTTTTAATAGTTTTCTCTAGATCTTTTTTTGCTAAATAATAAATATATATTTAAGTTTGTCAACTATTAAGACAATTGAATATTTAATTAAAATCTAAAAAGAATTTGTTGTACTTTTAATAACACTTATATATTTTTTATATATTCTTATAATGTAAGTTTGATTTACGCGATATACAATAAAGATAATTATTTGAATTAGATATTTTTTTGCAAACAAATCTTGCAACAACAATTTTAAGAGTATACTTCTTTTTTGCAAAATCTAATATAACAACAAGATTAAAAAACAAGATATCAATTTGTTTAAAGATATATTTAATAGTAAATAACTTAAAAGCTATATTGCGAAAAATTTAAAATATTTAAAAAAAAATTAACTTGTCGAACTTAATATTGTTGCGCAAAACGATCTTGTAGATCTTGTTTTCGTAATACTGTTTATAAACTTAAAATATTTCTATATTAAAAGATTGTAAAATATAAGTAAAATACAATAGAAAAAGAAAAGAAATAATGTTGTTCTTAATATATAAGTTTTCGAATTCGAACATCTTGTTGTTACGAGCCGCGTACTAATATATACTAGCCGCTGCGCACCGCTCTTTACAAAGATAATCAGAAAGAGAAGATCTGCCGACAGAATCAAGATAATCAAAATAGCTTGATTCTTGAACATCTTGAATTCTAATCAAGATAATTAAGATAATCAAAATTTTGATTATTTTGAACATCTTGGACACTCGATAATAGAAAAATATATAGTTTTCGAACACAACTCTTTTATAGATTGTATTCAATTTAAGATAAGTTTTTATTTATTGTTATTGCTACATCTAGCTGCAATTTTTGTTATCAAATAATTGCTTGCATTGTCTGAAGACGTCTACAGATTTCTTCAAAAGTACAATTTTCTCTAATACTCTCTAAGATTTCTTAGAAAGTAGCAACGTAACATTTTGAATACTCTAAAAATATCTGTATCAGATTAACGCGTCTCTATTTCGAGCACTAGCTTATCAGTACTATATCAACTATCAATTATAGAAAACAACAAGATCAGAATCAATAAATTCGATATCTATTATAAAAACTGTATCGGTCTGAAGAACTAACTTATATAGATAGATATCTATTTTATTTTTTATTCTGTTTCAGCAGATCAGAAGACAATTTTTGCATCAATATTTTTCAGAAAAAAAGTTCAATATTGATTTAAATCAAATTTACAAAAATATCTGAAGAATTATAACAAAAATTTCTATACAATATTTACAAATTTCGACAACTTCAAAAGAGAGCTTCGAAGAATCTTTAAAATATTTAACAAAAAACAAATTGCAAAAAAAATAATTCAGTATCTAATTTAACAAATTTCTGCAGCAGACTATGCAGCTAGATTTCAGAAATATATCAATCTAATCAAATAGAACAATATTGTATTTATAACAATATTTCGACAAAATTTCAAGAACAATCTAAAAGACAAAATTATACGCGATAGAAGACACATTAGCAATATATTTGATTTTATCGAAGTAACTATCGATCTCGACAACAAACTATATAAAAAAACTATAAAAAAAAGATATAATTAATTTCGAAAAAGAACAGAAATCTTTTTTGAATCAGCAATCGAATATTAACAGAGAGAATCTTGTTCTAATTAGAAATACAGTAATTCCGATTATTGTAAATCTGTATCTATAGAACTAAATTTTATTCAACAATATAAAAAAAAGAACTCTAGAGAAAAGCAAAATAACAAATTTCAAAAAATATATTATTTATATAGCAAACCGGGCTACTTTGCAAGAAATTGTCGATTACAGAACTTGATAAACTGTCGGCAGATCAATATTATATTAAAAAAGATATCTAATAGTCAGAACAATATCAGAAAACAAATCGATACAGAAACAAATATTTTCGAGACTAAATCAAATAACAACTACTATCTGATAGAGAATTCAGATCAGTTACAGAAAGTTCTAGATAGAATATTATCAGACAAAATATTCGCATCTATGCAGAAAATTAATTAAATACTCAATAAAACTATAAGAACAAAACAATCAAGAATGTTATACTTTTATTCAGCAACAGATTCAGACAACAAGTACGGCTGAAAAAACTTTTACAAATGCTTAGACAATATTACAAAACTATCGAAGAAACAACAGATAAATCAAATTGTAAACAAATGCAAGAAAGCGCTAGAAAGCGATATTACTATCGAAAGAGAAATTTTTAATAAAATCGAACAACAACTGAGCAGTGTAAGTCTATCCCGAGAGAAGATAGAGAAAATCAAGAGATATATAATATTCAGTTAAACTGAATACTACAACAACTTCTGTTAAACTTATATAGAGAACAAAGAAGAATCTAAATAGTTTTCTAGAAAACTATTTATTTTTAAACAACAGCAGAAAGAAATTCAGCGCAAACAGACACTTAAAACAGAAATCGCGATACAAAAACAAAGAAAAGTTCAAATTTCTTAATAAAAAATATATCAGAGAAATGCAATATATTAGTTTAATAGCAGCAACTAAATTTAACAGCATATATACAATATTTTATTACATCAGTTAAGATTAATAACTGTTAACTTACTGCAATAGTCGATTCTAATATAACAGATAATTTTATAGTCAGAACTCTTGTTAAAAAAGAAAAATACTCTACTTAAAAGAAGTCTGACGCATACAATCTAATAATTGTAGATAGAAATCTATTATCCGACAGAAATAGAAAAATAAATAAAAAAACAAAACTACTATCGATAGCTATTCAGCAACATTACAAGAAACTAATTTTTAATATAGTAGAAATAATTATTTACAATATTGTTCTAGAAATATCTTGATTAAAGCAGCACAATTCAGAAGTTAACTAAAATACAAAAGTATTCAGATTTGCGCAATATAATTATATAATTTATATTTAATCTATATATCGACAGCGTTCGATAGTAGATAAAAGAACAAGTCGAAAATCGATTGCAAACAACAAACTTGTATTTTTGCAAAAAAACAATTAAACAAAGTTCGACTCGACAGATACTAACAGAAATTAGTCAAATTACAAAATTAGAATAAATAAATAAAATTACAAATTTTCTGAAAATCTTGAACTATCTAATATAGCAAAAAAATCGCTAAAATATATATTACAAATATACAACAGTTGAGAGCATCTATTTTAAAAAAAGAAAACAACAGAGATTCTCTCTAAATATTAACTGTAAAATTATAAAATCAAACTTAAATTAGACAAACAATTTATATTTGAATTTATATATATTTTATCTAAAAAAAAGCTCGAAGTACTTCGCGAATATCTGATAGAAAACAAAAAAAAAATTTATTAAAAAATCTTAATTACAGACAGAATATTCGATTCTCTTTGTATTAAAGAAAAATAGAATTCTTTGTCTATATATCGATTACTGGAAACTAAACAATATTACAATCAAAAATCGATATTTACTATTTAATATTAGCAAGCTTCAAAATCGACTATTCGAAGTAAAATATTTTATTAAACTGAATTTACAAAAAGCGTACAATCAAATTAGAATAAAGATAGAAAAGAAATAGAAAACAGTTTTTTGCATATAGTATAGATTATACAAATATACAGTAATACTGTTCGAACTTACAAACGCTTCGACAATATATCAAAAAATAATTAATAATATACTACGACAATATCTGAATCGATTTGTTATAGTATATTTGAACAATATTATAATTTACTCAAAAATCTTGAAAGAGCATGTTAGCTATATTTTCAAAATATTGAAATATCTAAATATAAAAAACTTATATTTTAAGTTAGAGAAATACAAATTTTACCGAGAGAAAATTGATTTTCTCGAATTTGTTGTTAAACAATATAGAGTACGCATAAATTTCGAGAAGCTACAAACAATTAGAAAATAGAAACTATTAACAAATATTAAAAAAGTACAATTTTTTCTGAATTTTATAAACTATAACAAGAAGTTTATCAAAAACTATTTAGCAAACACAATATTACTGACAAATCTTACAAAAAAAAATACACTATAGTTATAAAGATTTGCAGAAGAAAAATTATTTCAGAATTTTAAATTAGAATATTTGAAAAAGTCAGTATTAAAAATATACAATTTACAATTATCAAATAGAATTGAAACCGACATATCAGATTTAGCTATCGATATATATTTTAGTCAGAAATATAAAAATATATAATATTTAATAATATATTTCTCGAGAAAACTTTTGCTAGTCGAACAAAACTATAATATTTACAATAAAAAACTACTTGCTATAGTAGTTTTCTTGAAGTTATAAAAAATATATATAGAAGAATTGTCAGAACTTACAATTTTTACAAATTATAAAAATTTTGTGCACTTTACTACTACTAAACAGCTTAACAGAAAACAAATGCAATAGTTAGAAAAACTTGAATAGTACAAGTTCAGAATACAGTATATTTTAGATAAAGATAATAGTAGAGCAGACGTATTTAGCAGAAAAAATAATTATATAGAAACAAAGAAATTGTTTAACTACAGTATATTTAAAATTAATTAGAATAGATTACTATTAGCAAACAAATACAAACTGAATACTACACTACAAATACTCCGAAATAATACAGAAGAGTTTTCAATAGAAAAAGAAAAATTTCAGATATTTATCGACAAAATTGACAAATATATAAAAAAATACTATAACAGATTACTGCAAGAGTATTCAGAAATAACAAAAACTCTTCAGTTTTTATATTAGTATTGTCAGTTTCTACAGATAAAACAAGCTGTCGAGATATATATTAAACAATATTTTAGCTGTCAGCAGAACAAATATAGTATATACGCGAGCTATAGCAAAATTCAATATCAGAAACTATCTGAATTGCTATAGAATAAAATTACGATAAACTTTATTATTAAATTGTTAAAGTCGACAAATCTAGCAACTGAAAACAGATATAATTCGATACTGATAATAATTAATAAGTTTATCAAGTATTTATATATTATTGCATGCAAAGAGAAGTTTATCGCAGAACAACTGAAATATATTATATTGAATCAACTTATACAATATTACAATATACTCAAAAAACTAATCAGTAACAGAGACAAACTTTTTATATCTAACTATTGAAAAATATTTCTTTTAATATTAGATACAAAATTTCGAATATCTACTGTCTATTATTCGATTACAGATAATTAAACAGAAAAAACAAATCAGAGTTTTAAGCAGTATCTGAGATATTATATCAACAATATTTATAGCAATTGAATATTACTTCTATCTATAATACAACTAGTATTTAATACAAAGATTTCGGATATTACTAGAATAACTCTATTTTTTGCCAATTATAGCAAAAAATTAAATTTTTTCGAAAAAGAGCGCACGCATCTGTCTGCGCAATCAGCTATCGAAAAAATAGCAATACTGAAAAAAATACACAACAATATCTCAAGAATACAGAAAAAGTCGATCAAATATCAAAATAAAAAACAAAAAACAGTATCTTAACTAAAAGAGAGAGATAAGATATATCTTTTTACAAAAAATCTTAGAACAAGAAAATTAAGCAAGAAATTGAATTATATTAAAGTCGGACCGTTTCTTGTCAAAAAGACTAAAAAATCAGTTAACTACAAACTCGACTTATTCAAGAATATCAGAATATTTTCAGTATTCTATATTTTATTGTTGAAGTCAGCAAACTTAATTATATTTTTACAGAATATCTTTTATTTCTATTTACAGAAAAAGAAACAGTTTGAGATTAAGAGAATTCTACAACAAAAAGATCAGAAGTATTTTATCAAATAGAAAAAATACTCTATTTCTGAAAATACATAAAAACTACTCAAGAATCTGAAAAACTGCTCTGATATACTGCAACGGTTTTGTCAGCGACAAAGCTACTTATAAAAGAAGACAGAGTATCAGAAAACAAAAAAACAAACAAAAATAAATCAATATTTGTATCAAATAGAATTTCGAATATCTTTTTAGCATTTTTAATTTTTTTTTTGTTTTTCTCGATTTCCAGAATATTTTTCGACTCGATATTATTTATATCTTTCAGACAACAAAATTAGTGTTTTTTTTGTTTTGTTTTATGCGCAATTTTTAGACGCAACTCAGTTATTTTATTATTCAGTTTTTCAGTTTTTTTTATAGTTTTATTTATTTCTTAATAGTCAGAAATCAAGTTATATTTCCGATTCTTCCGATAACATTTCTTACACTTAAGATATTCTCTATTTACTCGACAGAGCACGTCAAACAATATACAAGCTCGACAAAAACATATTGAGATAGAAGCGTATCTATAGCAACAGTCGGCAATCGAATTGCAACGTTGTTCAGTAGTCAGCTTCGTTAATATAATAAAAAAAGAATAGATAGTTTCGGGACAAGAACTTTTAAAAAAAGAAAATAGTATTACGAGTTGCATGCTAATATATACTAGTTGCTGCGTACTGCTTTTTACAAAAATAATCAGAAAAAGAAAATCTGTCGACAGAATCAAAATAATTAAAATAACTTAATTTTTAAATATCTTAAATTCTGATCAAAATAATCAAAATAATTAAGATCTTAACTATTTTGAATATTTTAAATATTCGATAATAGAAAGATATATAGCTTTCGAACACAACTTTCTTATAGATTGTATTCAACTTAAAATAAGTTCTTACTTATTGTTATCGCTACATCTAGCTGCAACTCTTGTTATCAAGTAATTGCTTGTATTGCCTGAAGACGTCTACAGATCTCTCCAAAAGTACAACTCTCTCTAATATTCTCTAAGATCTCTTAGGAAGTAGCAGCGTAACACTTGTGCAAGTTATAGTTGTTTATAATTAATAAAATATAGATATTAATACGCTTTCTTTTTACAACATTAATAAAGTGTTTAATATAGTCGATTGCAAAATTGTTGTTAATATAAATAGATTTGCTAAATACTAGAATAATATCTTTATATAGATTGTTTGTCGCAAACTATTTGTATATTATTAAGTTAACTTCTTTAAAAATTAGTATCGATAATATAGTATTGCTTTTTATATTTGTTATTTTTATTGCAATAATATATTTGTAATTGTCTAAATCTACAATCTTTGCAAATCTTTTAATATTTAATATAATTACTACTCTTAATTTGTTGCAATCGATACAAAATTTAATTTTGTCAATATTTCAAATATCGCATTTAATAATATTGTACTTCTCAATTGTTTTCTTTAATTGTTTGAAGTATATTTTTAACTCTTTTATATAATAAGCAATTTATCTATTGATTAAAATAGAACAATAACAACACTTTTTTAGAGAGAAATTGCGTTTAAGAAATTGTTTAATCTAGTTCTATCTCAAAGACTTTATATTATTAAGAAGAAAGTTTGTTGTTATCTTTATCAATTGAGATGTTAATAATATGTTTTGTTTATTGTATCGCAATATATATTAAGCAAAAGTTTTTTTCTAATTCTTGAATAGTTGTTTGTTGTCTACTTAACAAGTAAATTTTAAGAATCTTTTATTATATCGATCGATTAAAACGCGTCGATTTAGATAGATTTTTCGCGCTATATTGTTGATATCTTTGTATTTGTTTTCGCGTATAGCATTAACAACCTCTATATAGACTTTTTTTTTCGCGTAGTAGTTCTCAGAAGCTTTAGGTATAATAATAATAGATAGAATAGATAAAAAACGCGTATTTTAGATAGTGCTGGTTGAGGTGATCTGAAGAGGGAGGTGTTATCTATCTAAGGGCGCTAGTCGAATTTAGGTAGGGGACCTACGGTTACCGTATCCGCGTCCTCTGGACTCACCAAATTCCAACCCTGCCAGAATTCATCCATACCACCGCAGACATGTCCACTCTCGCTGACGAGTTGCTCAATGATTTCGAGGACAACGGCTCGGAGGATGAGAGCGAGCAGCAGAACGGCTTTCTTCAAGACTCGACCAGCCCCCTAGGGCCGAACGGTCATCAGAGGGTCCATGGATCCGCGCTCGGGGATGACATGGAAGAAGACGATGAAGATGAGGAGATGTTAAATGGCAGTAATGGGATGGAGGACGCGCAGGATCAGGAGGAGACTAAAGCCAAAGTGGAGAAGATGCAGCTTGGTGGTGTGAGCGATGTACGGAATGTGGCAGGCCTCATGAAGACGCTGGAGCCAGTACTCGAGGTATTACTCTCCCACCCTGGCTCTTCCCGAGTTCTCTGCGAAGCTCAAGGTTTACATCTGCCATGAAAATAGCCCTGACCTGTCATCGCCGCCTCCAGAAAATCGCCCACTACCAAGCACTCCCGACCGAAAAGCAAACCACCTTCGTAGGTTCTATTGAAGACAACCCCGAATACCACCTCCTCACCCAGTCCAACACCCTCTCCACTTCTATCGACAACGAAATCATCCTCGTCCACAAGTTCATCCGCGACCACTACTCGACCCGCTTCCCCGAACTCGAAACTCTCGTCGGCAACCCTCTCGATTATGCCAAAACCGTGGCTATTATCGGCAACGGGC
>JAABUW010009526.1_pt1 | contig 11039 bp, 13 predicted proteins | sample 5560081 | NCBI WGS metagenome assembly JAABUW01 (sample SAMN10711882, study PRJNA513363) | rock metagenome | isolation source: Antarctica rocks | place: Antarctica: Victoria Land, Knobhead sud | reverse complement strand
ATCTACTAACTATGGTAACCTGTGCCAGCTGTACCTGCCATTTCCAGGCGCTATCAACATTTGTACTTCAGGCAGTATTAACATTTGTTCTGACCTTATTTTGGCTATATTGCAGTGCAATACAAGGGCAAGGCCAAGCAGTTTTCAGCAGAGGAGGTCAGCTCCATGGTACTTGTCAAGATGAAGGAAACAGCCCAGCAGTTTTTGGGAGCTGACAAGGAAGTCAAGCGTGCAGTCGTCACTGTCCCAGCTTACTTTAATGACTCCCAGCGTCAGGCCACAAAAGATGCAGCTGTCATTGCTGGTCTTGAGTGCATGCGTATCATCAATGAGCCAACAGCAGCAGCTATCGCATATGGTCTTGACAAGAAGGACACAGCTGTCGGCGAGCGCAATGTTCTCATCTTTGACCTCGGTGGCGGCACCTTCGATGTGTCTCTGCTGACTATTGAAGAGGGCATCTTTGAGGTCAAGTCCACAGCTGGTGACACTCACTTGGGTGGTGAGGACTTCGACAACAGGCTGGTCAACCACTTCACTCAGGAGTTCAAGCGCAAGAACAAGAAGGACATCACTGGCAACCCTCGTGCCCTGCGACGTCTCAGAACCTCATGCGAGCGTGCCAAGCGCACGCTGTCTTCTGGTACACAGACCTCTATCGAGATCGATGCCCTCTATGAGGGTGTGGACTTCTACAGCAGCATCACTCGGGCCAGATTTGAAGAGCTGAACATGGACTTGTTCAGAAAGTGCATGGAGCCTGTTGAGAAGTGCCTGCGTGATGCCAAGATGGACAAGAGCACTGTCCATGAGGTTGTGCTAGTGGGTGGCTCCACTCGTATCCCCAAGGTCCAGTCCATGCTACAAGACTTCTTCAATGGCAAGGAGCTGTGCAAGTCCATCAACCCAGATGAAGCTGTAGCATATGGCGCGTAAGGATGTCATCTGCTCATTTGCTGCGTTTGCTGCTTTTACATGCCTGATGTCCAGCTCATGTTGCATTGTGTGCTTATCTTTACTTTCAGCAGCTGTCCAGTACCTCATCTGTGCATACGCTTTTTTCCCACTGGTGCATCTCGGTTCTTGCAAAGATGTCAAGCCAGCAATGTAGTGTCTAGTCAACAGCCCTTGACTCAGCTCCTGACTCATCTGTTGTTCTACCTCAACGGACACATGTGACTCATGGTTGTTGACACAACATGTTTACAGTATATATACGTTGCCTTACAGTGGCAGCTGCTTTGACTTTGCACCCCATTGGTGTCACTGTCAGAGTCTTTGCGCTGTAGATTTGCTAATGCTTACATGTGCTTTGTGTAGGCAGCCATCCTGTCAGGAGAGGGCAGCGAGAAGGTTCAGGACCTGCTACTGCTGGATGTGGCACCCTTGTCACTGGGTCTGGAAACTGCTGGTGGTGTCATGGTATGTCCATCAGCTCATGAGTGCTGTGCACATGAGTGTCGTGCACATGAGTGTTGTGCACTGTTGCTGTTGTGATCCCTTGTAGCTATGCAGTGTGTTTTATGCTGACAACATGCATTTATCTCGTAAGCAGTGTTGAGGATATGCACACGCACACTGCATTTCTGAGCCCTGATATGTGCAAGTCACCTGGCTTACGTTGAGAAGCAACAGTTGTGAAGTCAACCCTGCAGTCATCTCTGTAAAGTATCACCGTACATTCCATTTGTTCTCATTTTCCACTGAGTTTCATGTTTGCTGCAGACCACTCTGATCGGCAGAAACACCACCATCCCTACAAAGAAGGAGCAGGTCTTCTCAACATACTCCGACAACCAGCCCGGAGTGCTCATCCAAGTGTATGAGGGAGAGCGATCGCGCACCAAGGACAACAACCTGCTGGGCAAGTTTGAGCTGTCAGGAATCCCTCCTGCGCCTCGTGGTGTCCCCCAGATCAACGTCATCTTTGACATTGATGCCAATGGCATCCTCAATGTGTCTGCTGAGGACAAGACCACTGGTACTTCTCTGCTCCAAAAAGCTGCCTGAGTCTGCTTGCATCTTCTATCATGGACACAGCTTGACTCTGAGCTGCATGAGCCTGCTTGCAGCTTTCATCATGGACACAGCTTGATTGCAAAGTACACAGCATCCTAGTCCTTGCCACTGTGACTGTTACTGCATGTTTGCATCACTGTAGTCCACTTTATTTGCAGGCATCCGAAATCTGCTGGCATTCAAAGCTGCTTGCATTTGCTGCTTGGGTTTGCTTTTGCTCAAGGCATGTACACTGCATTCATTGTTTCGGAACTGTTCCTGAGCACTGCAGGAGCTGAGTCTTTGTTTGGGTCCCTTCATTCTCCATTTACACAGCTGCTGATGCTGTCTTGCGCTGCAGGTAACAAGAACAAGATCACAATCACCAACGACAAGGGCCGACTCAGCAAGGATGAGATTGAGCGCATGGTCCAGGAGGCAGAGAAGTACAAGAGCGAGGATGAGGCGCACAAGGAGAGAATAGAGGCCAAGAACTCCCTAGAGAACTATGCCTTCAACATGAGGAATACAATTAGGGACGAGAAGGTGCTGTTCATATTCCTCTCACACTCTGACTTGCAACAGCACATTTTTGTCTGCAGGTGCACACAACACACTTGCTTTTGGCAACTTTGTGTCGCCATTAGCAGAGCTGGCATGTGACCTGACATCACCAGTGCTTGCATGCCAACTTTACCTGCCCTATGCACACACAGCCACAGTGCAACCATATGCAGTGCGATTGTAAGCAATGTACTACGCTGCGCTGTGCTGTGCTGTGACATGCTGTGCGATACTATGCAAGGATGCTGGTTTATGCGTATGTTGTCTGTATAACAGTGTTGCATGTTCAACACACGCTTTCTGTCAGACAATGCTGACTGCTGTGTGATTGCTGTCTCAGGTGGCTGGCAAGCTTGATCCAGCTGACAAGGAGAAGATCGAGAAGGAGGTGGAGGGTGCTATCAGCTGGTTGGACCAGAACCAGCTGGCAGAGAAAGATGAGCTTGAACACAAGCTGAAGGAGCTGGAGGGCACCTGCAGTCCCATCATCTCCAAGATGTACCAGGGGGGTGGAGCCCCAGGTACATATCTGCTCTCTGGCTGGCATACCGTCTTGCATGCACTCATACCTGTGGTTGACAACTATACTTGTGGTGGGCACTGTTGTTGCATTGCTGTTGTGCACCCTAGTGCTTCCCCTTTGCTGTTTGCATCTGGTAATCAGCAGACAGCTTCCTGGTGGCTGGTGACTGCAATGTATAGGATATTCAAGCATGCATGTCTCACTCACATAGCAGCAACCAACAGCCTGGAAATGGAAGTGTGTAGCTTGTCAGGTGCCTTCATGTTCACCTGCAGACTACTACGCTTGTCTAAGTTCGTCTGATCTAGGGATTGATCAAGCTCAGTGTACACTGCATATGCTTTTCCAGTTTCGTCTGGTCTAGGGATTGATCAAGCTCAGTGTACACTGCATATGCTTTTCTAGTTGAGTCTGGTCTAGGGACTGATCGAGGTCAGTGTATATTGCAGGTGAGGGCATGCCTGACATGGGTGGTGCTGGTGGCATGCCCGACATGGGTGGAGCCGGCGCTGCTGGCGGCCCAACAGTTGAGGAGGTCGACTAAGTGTGTAGCATAGTTTAATTCTGTTGCCCAAATGAATATCTAGGACTTCAGACCCCCCTTTGCTTGTCCTGCACTGTCTTTGCTTTAGTGACGCATATTTTTGAGAAGTCACAGGAGCTTTCTGCTGGTTCAGGTGTTTGTCTGTTGTCCTTCTTGCATTGTCTATGAAGATGTCCATAGTTGTTGCCAGGCAGTATTTGATTGCCCGTACCTTGTGTCCCAACACAGCAAGTCAGGCAATAACTTTGATAGATATTCTTTGTTTCTGAACCAGTGTGTAAACCCTTGAAGGGATGACCAGCGCAATCTTTCGCCATCTGACTGTCTGTACCATAAAAAATATGTAGGCATGGACACTATACGTGATGCCACAACAAGCTTGCTGGCGTGGTTCTCAAATACACGCTGAGTACATTAATGTGCGGAATTTGATGAAATGCCTGCAGAGCTTGAGCAAGTGGCTGCCAAGCTTTGATAAAATGCCTGGATCATAGATATATGGTGTCAGAATAGATGTAAGCTTATGTTACTGCATGACATTGACAACGTCCAACCAAAATGACCTGTGCATACAAGTCAAATAGCTGGTCATGATGGTCGTTTACTGCTGGACAGCGGCAGTTCAGCACTGGCCTGAGATAGTAGTGAATCAAATCTACAGCCTACAGCACCTGATGATGTTGCCTACACATGCTCAGCTGCCAAGGCATAACAGAAATTCTGCCACAGCTTACACACAAAACAAAAGTACAGCTGAAGATCCTTTCATATCAGTATTTCAGCCTCTTGTATAAGGCTACAGGAACTAAGTCAACAGTGAGCTGAAGAAGGCTGAGATTCATTGCATGGGGAACGAATAATTGGGTGGGACCACTGTTTTTGGATCAGGCACCCAGAAGGCTAGAGCATTGCATGCTGTAGCAAGCAGCATTCTCCTGGGGTGCCACTGCACTGTGGTGGGTACTCCAGCATGACCATTCAGCAAATGAACCAGCTGCCCTGTCCTGGTACTCCATATGCTGACACTCCTGTCAGCACAGCCTGCAGGCAAAGGCATGACAAGCTAAGACAGATGCATGAGCAACATGCAAATGCATGGCGCCTGAATCAGTCCTGTTGCTGTGCTGGATAGGTTTCACTTATCTTCTTAGCAAGCGAGGCTGGCAGGATGTATTTGGGATTAGTAAATCAGGTCTGATGTGGCTAGTGTGCCCTCATGGCGGCTCATACAGTTGGGCTCTGGCAAGTGCAGCAAAAATGCAGTCGATGCGTCGGACACTGAACAATGCTGTTGAACTTACAGCATTGGTGCTCGTATATGAAGCCACAGCTAAAAACCACTACAGTTTTCAGGCCGTATATCCACACGATGATCACATCAGAGGCAGGCACAGACATACCTGACAGGATGTAGTTGCTGTCTGGGCTGAAGATTGCGCTCAAGCCTGGAGAGCCTGCAGGGACTCCTGTGTTGTAGGTTTGCAGAAGGGTGCCATTGAAGGCATCAAGCTGGTAGATGTGCCCCTCAGCCACACACAGCATTAGCTTGCCATCTGCACTGAACTGAATGTGGGAGAAAGGAGGAGTAGTGTGTAGCTCTGGCGCAACCTGCAGAGCACAAGAGACATGCGTCAACATGAGTCACATGCTGTTGGCAGTCAGACTGTAGTCAGTTATACACCTGTGCTTTCAAGCCAGGATGTCTGATGAGTCACAACTGGCTCCATACCCCAGACTGTAAGGTGTAAAATGATAAATTGAAATGCTTGAAAATATGACACAGGCAACAGCTACAGCTCACTTGCTCTTTCAGTGTGCAGCACTGTGGGACCGGCAGCCAGGAATCGTAAAATACTGCTGTCTTCATTGTGCTCACATGAGGATAATCCTGTGCTCTACCATAGCCTGCTGGATAGACATTACTGGTGACATTGCCTGCTGTGTAGGCATTAGTGCTGATACATGTACAAGCAACCATATTCTCTTCCAGGCCTGACAGCATGCTTGACGTCCAAAGAGCTGCCAGCTGTGAGAATGCTTTATGCAACCAACAGTATGCGTAGCTGGGTTGATGCGAAACTGCACACTTCTGCTAAAAGAACAACAGCATGCAGCTGGCCTGACTCGCGCAATCATGTTATGCCACTCCAGTCTTGGTGCAGAAGTGAAGCAAGAGCTTACTGTGAAAGCATCAAAGGGGCCTTGTGCATAGGAGCGCACGTCGAACAGCTTGATCACTCCCTTGTCAGTACCCACTCCAAACACCAGGCCCTGTTCAGCAAAAAAAAGTGATCAATTGACCAGCAGCAGGGACAGCACTTTCAAGATGGAGGCACACTGTTGCCAGCTTGCTGCTGACGTCGCAGCGGTCACAGTGAATCAGTAACGCAGTGGGCGACGGCATCAATGACGTAACACTTGAACTTGCAGGCAAAAAATGCAGTACACAAAGGGTGTGCTGCATGGAATGCAACCCAAAAGGCTCTGGTACCCCATTGCAGGCCTTACAACAGCAAAGCAAATAACGGTGTACAAAAGAAAGAGCACCTGCTGATCAAATGCGGCGCAAGGCTGCTGACCTGGAACTGTCAAGAGGCCTTGACAGATGTTTGTTCGCAGGTCCCACAATCTCACTTGCCTGTCCTGCATGAAACGGAACCTCCAGAGCAGGCATGAGGACACACAGGTGACCTCATAACAGTATGTGCTGAGAGCTGGTGACTGGACAGGCTTAATGCAAATTAATGTGCTTTACATGATGAGCATGCAAGGGAGTGATGGTGGAGATAGTATCCCAGACAGACAGGCAGCAGCATATAGGCAGTCACCTGTGCCGCTGACATGAACAAGTCATTCTTGGGAGACAGACACAGTGTTGTCACTTGCTGTGTGTGCCCTTTGAAATACCGAAGGTACCGGTTGTCATGTAGTGACAAGTAACGCAGGGTGTGGTCCATCCCCTGCAGTAAGCAACAGTGAATGTGCAGATGTAGCATGCACCACCAGAACAGCAGGGCGTGGCAATCCCATCTCTCAAAGTGCACATTGCAGCGCAATCAACCCTGAAGCATACCTTGTTTGAGGCATGTACAACAGCTTGAGGGGCATGGGTATAACACAGATTGCAGACGCCATGCTTTTTGCTGAACAAGTGTTTAATTTCCATGCCGGTCTGCGTGTTGTACAAGCGGATTGCATCGTCTTCCCCAGCAGTGACCAGCAGATCCTCAGATCTGTGGAAGTCGATGGAGTTTACTCGCCCTTGGTAATTCTGTCGCAACCACATCACTGCTGTGAGTGGCATGGTACCATTGAACGAGCATTTGATCCAAGTCTGCACATGCAGTACCTTAAACACCCTCCCCATGCCAAAAGTCCTCAATACGTCTTCCGTGAGCTGCATGACAGCTGAGCAACGCAACGTGAGTTTTCTACGAAATAACAAGACGAAACAGCCTTCTCAATCTGCTGTGCTTGCTATCTCGTGTGAGTCCCGCACAAGTCATGGCGGCAATCTGTAGTTGCGGGCCAGACGACCCGGCCTCTGTATGCAATACTTGTGACGATCTGATGTTTGCACAAACAATGCAACACTGTGAAGCACAATGACGGATGCGCACCCGGTTCCTATTTGATCATGTTCGATCAGTGTTGTGAAGCACAATTGGCAATTTCTGTTTCCTGGCAAGAATTATATTGGAAGAAAGCCCACAGCAACTTGGCATTTGTCTACAACGTTGTGCGGCAGCACCAGCAGGTGCACAGTGCCGCACTTCCTGCAGCGCCGTGGCAGACCGAATTGGATTCTCCTGTATTGCGAGTGGCGATATGAAAGCTATTTTGGCCTAACAGCCAATGCCTCCAGATTAAAGGTTTTCGTCTCGTTATGCCCCGCGCTTCCAAGAGCAAGCCCCTCTCTGCCGCACTTGATTCAAAAGGTACCTACATGGCGGCAGCAGACGGGGTGTTAGGCTCTGGTGCAGCCATGAGAGAGGGACACGTAAGCGAGAACAGCGATACGTCCCCAGTGTCCGTCGATGCCTCCGCCTATTCGCGCGGCTTTGGTATCAGTGATGGCTTGTGTTCTTGCGCTCGATGTTTGAGGAAAAGCGCGCCCTTCACATCGGATTATCGGTAAGAAGAAGCTTCCTGATTGCTAGTTATTTTCAGGAGAGCCAACTGCCTGTCTCATTCACCGGCCTGTTACATGGCCTAGCTTGACTTGGCAATTAAAAGAACTCCGGACGGGTCTTGTGGTCGCAGCCAGCTGCACCTTTTGGCAGTATCTGGCCCTCACCTGTGCGATCTACTTGCTGAGAGCTTTGACTCCTTCTTTGTCCTTTCACTTTTTTGCTGACCAGATGTCTGATGTGCGCAGGGAGGCTGTCAATGATGTGGCTCGCTGCTTGGCTCGTCTTGATCCTGATATCACAGCTGCTGCTGCTGAAGAGCTGTTTATACAAGGCACTACAACAATACAAAACTCTGTTCCTGACGATCGAAGCCAGGAACTTGCCGAAGCAATTTGTCAAGCTGCAATTGAGCAAGCTGATCCTGTGCAGCTTAGCGAGCTTCTCAGCAATCAGGTTGTTGACAATGTAATTGCAGCAGAAATAGCAGATATTTTGGCGTTGCTTGCTGCTCAGCGTGGTCATGCAAGTATCATCCCCATCTTGGCTGACAACGGAGCACAATTTGACAGACCCGATTTTCACAGAGGAGGTCCACCGCTCATGCACGCTGCAAACAATGGACATGCGTCTACTGTAGCAGCTTTGCTTGAGGTAGCCATCCCTTGCTTCTCTGTTCTTCTGCCTCTTGCTGGGTGTCTACGGAGCCTGACAAATTCTGCTCTTCATGGTCAATGTAGGGAAATGCAGATATCGATGACATCGACAATGCAGGACAAACAGCCTTGATGGTTGCAGTGTTCTCAGGTATGAAACCTTCAGTGCAGCTATGCATGTCAAAGCCTCCTCTGTAAGCCCAGCTGTGCTTACAAACCACTTTATACCATGTCTTGCGTTTGTTTCATACGTGTAAAAGCATGTCAGTGCTGTGCAGATCGCGCGCAAGCTGCTGAGGTGTTGATCAAGCACGGCAAGGCTGATCTGGAGGCAGAGGACGACGTCGGGCGCACCGCAGTGTCTCATGCTGCCAAGTATGGAAGTGTGGACTGCCTTAATCTATTGGGCAATGCTCATGCCGATGTGTTTCACAAGGACGGAGAGGGCAAAACACCATTACAGATTGCCGAGATCTCGTCTCGATCTGAGGCTGTTCTTGCTCTGAAGAAATGGCAGTCGGTCAGTACATCAGTCACTATAGTGTACTTTCTCAGGACTCTGTTGTGCTTGGCTCAATTACTCTGTTCAACTTTGCCTTGGCCGCCTGTTTATGCTTTGATTGCCTGCTGATACCTTTGTGATCTGCTGGTGAACTGATGTATGTCTGCTGGGTTCTGCCTGGCAACACGTATTGATGCGCTGCTTGCAGTCAACTTCTGTGTGACTCTGTTTTGACTGGGCTGCTGTGCTGCTGCAGCTCCAGACAATGCGCATGAGATGTGAGAAGAAAAGACAGAAGGATGCAACTCAACAACAGGCAGAACTCACTGCGGAACAGATTGCTGAGCGTAAGGCAAAGGCAGATGCTTTTGCAGAGGTGAATCATTCTACTTCATTGTTGCTGCAGTTCATAGTGCATCTGAAGACTCAAGAATCAGGCAGTTCTCCTGCTCTCTGCAGAGATGTATGAATTTTCCCAGACAGAGCACCATTTTGATTGTGGTTGAATCCCTGATGTAGCATTTTGCAGTGGGCCTCACAGTGTTTGCTTCTGTTTGCTGGCAGAGTGCTGGTGCATGCAATGCCATCTGCTGAAGTTGTGGGTGTAAAGGAATTTTCTTCATCAATCATTTATTTCATTCTTTGCTGAAAGTGCTGAATCCAATACCAAAATTTGACAGTTCCATTCATCTCAATTGCTTGGTGAACGCAGGCCCTTCTAGCAGAAGATGCTGCTGAGAAGGAGAGGGGACAAAGTCAGAAACTCAAGGCAAAGAAGGCTAAAGCAAAAGGTAATTATTTGCAAGCACAATGCCTGTTGTGCATCAAGGTTCCTCATCCTGGGAAGACAGCGCATTTCTCAGTGAGCAGTAACAAGTGTTTCTCTTGTGCATCATTGAGCTTGGGCCTGTATGTGCGTGCTCGTAACTGTATGATCAGCAGATGCATACAGGCAGTGATCATGTGCTGTTGACACACACACATGTAAGCAGTCTGCACTGTTGCAACTAAGCACATTCAAACAACTTGCCATGTGAGGTCCACCAGGATACAGCAGTGTGCTGAGCCCTGTGTATGTCCTTGATTCAAAATTTGCTGATGCTGCTGCAGGCAAGGGCAAGGCTGCATCAGCCTTGGCTTCTGTAGGCGACAACCTGCCAGCAGCTGCTGATGCTGCCCCAAAGGTCACAGAACCCTCTGCTACAGAAACTCAGTCATCTCCAGATCAGGCGCACCACAGAACTGGACAAACCAACACTGAGTCCCCTGACACCGAGCAGCCATCAGCTGCACCTCAAGCATCTACCATTGAGACATCAGATGGCGCATCTACTGTACAACCTGGTCCTTCTGACTCTGTCCACAAGGCTTCCCACTCCCTGGCTGCCTCACACACGGAGCGTCCATTCTCACGTCCCCAGTCCCCAGTATCTGATGCCAGTGCACCCTTAACTGCGTCCCAGATCCCTGTACACTATGCACCTCAGGAGCTCAAGCCTTCTGCGGGCTCCAGCTCAGCATCTAGTCCAATGCAGAGTCCTAGACCAAGATCTGCTGCATCTGAGGCTGACTCAGTGCAAGACCCACCATCGCCTTCTGCAGCTGCTGCGTCTCTCCACTCCTCAAGAGCCCAGTCGCCATCAATGCAGACCAGGTCCTCCCACAGCTCCCCAGGCCAACAAGCTTATGAAGCCAGGCTGCACAATGCCCTGTTGCCAACCGCCAAGCCCCCTATGCAGTCACAGGCATCACAGCCCAATAGACTTGTCAGCTCCCCTTCAAGGGCCCCTGCATCATGCCCAAGCTCAGCTGCTGCCTCACCAGCAGCATCAGCAATGTCAGACATGATTGCTGCCATGTCTCGCCCGTCCTCTGCTTCACCAGCTTCCAAGTCAGGCCAAGTTTCCCCACAGCGGTCAGGCAGTGTTGCCTCTGCTGCCAGCTCCCGCCCTGCCTCTGCTGGCAGCCAGCAGTACCAACCCAATGTGCATGTCCCTGAGATGCCAGTCAGCGGCACAGCCACGCCAGCTAGGTCAGCAACACAGTCTCTGCCTCAGTCCCCACGCCCTGCCAGTGCACCTGCCTCTCAAGCCTCTCTTGTCAAGCCCACCAGGGCGCCCTC
>JAABUW010009525.1_pt1 | contig 11039 bp, 11 predicted proteins | sample 5560081 | NCBI WGS metagenome assembly JAABUW01 (sample SAMN10711882, study PRJNA513363) | rock metagenome | isolation source: Antarctica rocks | place: Antarctica: Victoria Land, Knobhead sud | reverse complement strand
ACGCTACTGTATAAGATCCCATTTTCTCCGTCTGTTGGCTTGGTTGCTTTTGACCAAAACAACAGAGGATTTTACCTTCCAGGCTCGCTTTCAAGCGACATACGGCTGCATTTGGCCTGCCCCGCCACTTGCTTCCGAGCGAGATGGAGCTATTCTCTAGGAATACAAATCAATCGCAGTGCGTTGAAATACTGCTATTTGGGTCAACAATATCCCAAATCGTAAGGCACGACTTAGCATGGCTGAGATTGTAGCTCTGAGACAGCTGTGTGCCTGTGGGCCAAAGGCGTCGATAGTCCTCTCAGAGTGAATTTCATAGGCTCATTGCAACAGTCTGCCTCTCATATCTCAACAAATCATTTGCCAAATCAATAACATCAACATCAGACGACAAACATCAGACAAATTCAAAGAAATGAAAACATCATACAGTAGTCTTATCATATCACGGCTGCACTGGTCCCCAGTATTACATCACGATGTACATGCAGGGCACAGAATGCAACTCAAATTGATAATCAGTAAGTATCTTTCCAACAATTACCGAGTCTGCAGCTGGGATTAGCTATAGCTTGTACAACACATGAACTTTGAAACCCTAGATAGGACATGTAGCCCTATGCTGAACGCACAAGTTTGACACAATAAGGATTTCGCTGCTCTGTGTAACGACACTGCACTAATACAGGCCTGCACTTTAGCAACAGCATGGGGGTAATGCAACACCTTCAAGAAAGAAGGCATTGAGCAGGGTTGCTTGACGACAGGCACACCACAAGGCCCAATGCATCTCATGCAGCATGCCTGTCATCGTAGGTGAGTAGTCAGGGGGTGGTGGAGAGTACGCAGCTAATCTTGTATGTCAGCAGGCATCACAACATGATCAGACATGCTGTTTAGGGTTCCATATGCTACAATTATACTATATGCCCAGGACAGTCACACAACAAAACTGCTGTCAAGTTGCATGAAAGGAGTCACAACCTACACCAACCAACACAGACCTTCTCTGGCTTCACAGACGTGACAATTGTGCAAGCAAGCAATGCTAGACAATGAACGGCATGCGAGGCATATTTGTCCTGGGATGCTTTCTTGAGTGCCCCTGGCAGACCTGCTGCCAGTGCCTTCTTCACTTTTCCTTCTTGAGCTGCTGCCAGCTGCTCAAAACTTGCCATTTCTGAGCTGTGAAGAGCCCTGCGGTAATATATCTAGTATCTATTTCCAAAATCGGGAGCGCTAAGGTGGCGCTGTTGGTGCTTGGAAGGGAAATAACTACAACGCCCCTGGACTACATTCATTATAGTACGGCCAGTGAGGATAGTCTACTCCACTCAGAGAGCAAAGGGCAGACAATCCACATCGGCTATTCAAATCCGAATCAGTAAATTCCCCAACAGTGCTGTCTTGCAGTGCAGCTGTCTAACTGTGTGGCTTTCAGCTACAACAGCACAGGCGGCTGCTGACTCAAAAAGGTTGGTCACATGGTAGGGAATGCAAATTGCTGTGTAAGGCCATTCATTGTGGTACACTCACGACAACTTTGACATGCTCAACATGTTCTACAGCAGTTTCAATTGAAACAATATGTCATCAGTCAACGTGGAACAAAGTCAATTGTGATTGCTGCCAATGAAATCACCTTGCCATTAGCCAGGAACTTGGGTTGCTCAGACACCCTGTTCATGACAGCTTGGAATGTGGCTGGTGCGTTGGTAAGGCCAAAAGGCAGTAATCTACACTGAGAGTGGCCGAATGAGTTGTGAAAGCTGTTTTTGGTCCGTCTGACTCCTACAACAGGATCTGATGAAAGCCCGAGGCAGAACCAAGGCTACTGAAATACTGTGATCCCTGCAGTTTGTCAAACAAATCATCAGTCCCCGGTAGAGGGAAACAAATTTGATGTGTATGCTTGTTTAATGCGCGTAGTCAATTGCATGCGCAACTCACCCCCTTTGTTGGTACAAAGAGTATTGGAGCTCCACATGGACCTCAACAAGTTTAGAAGGTGACAGGCAATACATGCGCACGGAGGCCATGCATCAGGTCCAAAGGAATATAAATGCTGAATAGCTTGCCAATGTCCAGTGCTTGCTTCAAAATGAAGGCGGCAGACAGCCCGGAGTCCAGACTTGCGCAAGGCCATCCTGCTGCTCCATGTGTCCTTCAAACAGCATGGTTAAAGCTTGGTGAGAGAAATCAACATGAACAGATGACACAGCTGAAGGCTGATGAACACTTGCCTTATGCAAAGGGTGGCACTGTTGACCAGCAACAGTTGATATGTGTGTAGGCAAAACAACGTCAAGCAAGAGAAGTACAGGCCAATGAGTCCCAGCCATTGCACGACGCTTGCCAGATGCAGTATGTGCATCAAATAGTGTAGAACCTTTATGGCAAGTTTTCAAGGTTTGCATCCCCTTCAGGAAAGGACGCATGACAGCCAGCAAGAAGGCACGCACAACAGTGCATGCGGTGCTGCTTGGTGCTGCTTACTTGCATTGCAAGTAATGTTGCACAAACTCAGGTAGCAATGTCAATGGGGCATTGACCAAATGTGACTGGAATGCAGCTCATTCAGGAAACACCTCGACCTACAAGGACTTCAAAATAAAGAGCAGTGTGCCTTGTCACCACAATCATTTGCAGCAGCTTCTGATGTGAACGATATGCCAGACAGGGATTGCAACTCTGAAAACAAAGGCTGCAACAAGCGACAGTCTTGCAAGTGAAACAAGTCAGATGCACATTGTGCAAGATCTGCAGAGGCTTCTTTGGGGTGTCCAGCAGACTGCACAACAGGTCTAGGCTTTCTGAGCACTCCAGCAGTCACAGCATAACCTCTAGCATCTGAACTAAGTTTTCGAAATTGCTGTTGACACTGAGCAGGCGTTAAGATGCAGCAGAGGCAGACTGCTTACATGATGCAGGTGCAGAAGAAGCTTGCTCATCATACTGTCCATAAGCACAAGCCAATTCTTGTCGGTGAAGTAGGCTGCTGTTTTGGGGCAGCCCTGCCATTTGGGATGGCCAGCACATGATTGAAAGGGGACATAACACTGCAAGCAAGTGAGTATCTGTAGCTGTGTTGAGCTTTGAGCAATCAGCAACCATGGTGATCATGTCAAGTCCATGTTAGCTGTGAGCATGACCTGTGTGTATCGACGTGACTTCTTGATCCTGGCTCTACAGTGCGTCCCTGAAGTTCAGGCAGTACAGAAATGCTAACTTCTATGGCCTCGCAGACCTGTTTACCTTGAACTGGAGTCACAGAAACACAAGAACTCGCCCTGCATATATCTGTGGGATGTTGCAGATCTGAGATCTGAGGTTTTATGTAAGCAGCCTGCTGATTACCTCCCAAATCTGCATAGTCACGGATCTGCGTAGTCGCGGATCTGTTTAGTCGCTGACCTGCAGATCAGCGGGTCCACACAGCAATGCTTTGAGCACATCCGTGAATCCATGGACAGGCGCAGTTCTGGTGCGTCGTAGATCGGCCAAGTACAGGTCTATATAGCTGTGAGGACTCGGCATCTGGCGCAGAAACATGTCAGGCGTGAGTCACATAGATCTCAGAGTTGTCTTGCTCATGTAGAAGTGTTATCGCCGCGGCTCTGGGCCAGCTAAGGCTGTGCAGCATCATTGCACTTACTGATCTGAAGGGTGAGTAATCCATACAGACATGTGGTCATATATTACATGATCATGACTGCATTGAGTCAGCTGCATGGTCTAGACATGCCAATCTGCCTAGCTGTGACTGATGGTCTTGCTTGCAAAGTTACTTTGCTATAAGCACTAAGTTGCAAGACCATGTCCACACAGGTAAATAAGGGAAAGCAAACAAGTTGCCGACTGGGCATTACGCAAGCACAGCAGAAACCCACCAGGTGAAGCTGTCTATGGCAAGAACTGGAGATATACTCACACATGGTACTGCCCTAAGGTACTGCCCACCTCAATGAAGCATGGCTAGGATTGACATGAACAGTCAGCTCAGGAGGAAAGTCTATGTGTGCTAGAGCCATGCAGATCTGTAAGTTGCAGGGTCTGTGCAGATAATGTGTACACACACTGGCAGGATACTGTGTTACAGTCCTTGCCAACCTAACAGTACACATTTTCACAGATTCTGAAACACATAGTTTCAGTAATGCGCTTGGCAAAACTTCAGGGACGCCTTGCACAAGCTGTCAGGAGAACTTATTTCTTGCTTGGCACTGCAAGACAGGTGTACGCACGCATGATCTGCTTGTTGTGCTATTCTGTTGTCAAGGTCAAGGAGAATGCTTGACATTGCTTTGCTGTTTTCTGCCAAGCTTTCTGTAGCACACAGCGAAGAATGTCTTGATGTGACAGTCTTGCTCAAACGCAACTGTTGCATGATTCAAGCACATCTGTTCACCACTTGGCGTGAGATTCAATGCAACAAACTGTGCAAGTTGCAGACAGCAAGACAATGCCAGACTTTGAAACCAGATTCTGGTGACACCACCATGGCACATCATTTGCAGGAGTATTGACAGGTTCTACAAGAGTGCAAACAGCTGGAGGTTGTTGTGTGCCTACAGCCTGGATGGAGCTAGTCACTAACGCAAACCCAACGGGGCCCAGCTCAACATCTGCAAATGGCTTATTCAACTTGAGGACACTGCAGCAGCGGCAATCCTGGCCTGACAACAGCTGGCGTCTGCCGGCTTCACGCACAGAGCTAAAACTCAAAGGGCTTTTGCCATGAAGACGATAAAAGCCATGATGGAGCAGGTGCAAAACAGATTAACTGCTGGAAGGTCATCAAATATAGCATGCAACACATGCAACACTGTACGTGATCAGTGATGCTAGACACATATATATGCATATACCTCACCTTCTTTCCTTCTTGTGAGCAATTGCAAACATAGCTGAATACTAGGTGTTGGCTCAGGACAATATGTTAGTACACATGACACAGCAAGCTTCTGACCTGTCAGTCTTGGCAGCATCATTGCACGACATAGTCTGCAATAGCATCTGCAGGTAGCATCTCAGGCCTGTCCTGTGCCTTGGTGCACCCAATGACCAGGTGTGTTCATCCGCAGCTTAAGATGTCCAGGCTCCCAAGCAGCTTTCGATGCAAAATGTACCTTGATAGCATTGCATGCTCAGCCGCTCTCGAGTAACATGCCGGAGTACATGTCACATAACTCCAGTCGCCGCGCGGACTGCAAGATGACAGAGCTCGCGAAGCTCGATGCTCACACGCACGACCTGAGGCAAAGGAGGCATCTCAGGTGTACAGCCTCGAGAACTGTGTATCAGAGTATCGTGTGCCTACTGCACGAGGCGGTGCTTTGATTAGGATGATGAACGATGCCTGTCGCTCCTAACGCTTCTGTCCCATACCTGCTACATTCCGTTTAACCTGGCATTGCTACATTGTGCGATTGTGGGGCGGTCATAGGCACCTCTCCCACCTTGCCTTTCCTTGCCTTTTGCTACTCCCTTTGGTTCGCCTCTCATGGGGTTTTCTTGCCTTTTACTACCCCCTCCCAGGGAGACGAATTATACGTTTTATGTCCACCCCTCAAAGGGCGATGAATCTAATCATCACTTGCGATTGACATAAAGCCATTTGGCAGTCACATAAGCCAAATGGACTTACAGACTCGCCTTGAGCTGAGCCTCGCCACCACTCAGGCCGGGACCCACGGTTACGGTTGGTCTTTGCGGGGCTCAGAACTGAGGTCATCGCCTGAAATTAAATAAATATGCAACTCAAATTACAAAGTAAATATCGATTAATCGACGACATCCTTGCAAGGCAGTTGCGCAGAATGCATGCACAAGAGAGGTACTCGACATAACAACCAACCGAGTATATAGAGGTCAACATGATATTACGCTCTTAAGACATTTATGTAGTAATGTGTGTGAGACAGTCGGATCGTCATGATCGGATATATTCACCAATTCTACATATGTAGCAGCAATTGAGACCAGCTTTTTGCCGCTGTACGGTATATGTACACAGCTGCAGCTTATTTACATATGAAAGGTTGTAGAGCGGAATGGTCCATGCAACGTCACAATTGTTGCAACATAACATCCTAACCTGTACATGCACGGTTGCAAGATACCATATTTCAGCCCCGTGCACCAGGTGATGACTAATGACTCAGAAGAGCACTGTGGGCTATGCATGCATGTATATTGCTTGAGATCATTACATGCGAGGGTACAAAACCCAACTTATGGGCGGGCTTTGTTTTAGCAACACTAAACTCTAAGGGTGAACGCATGCATGTCCGCTGTGTCGTTAATGCCTCAGAACTAGGATGGTGAGCCAGGAACCATCATGGTGAGCCAGGAACCAGGATGGTGAACCAGGATGTGTGAGCAGCCACCAACAACTTGCTAAAATTCCTTTCAAAGAGCCCAGTTGGTGCTTCAGCCCAAAGTGTGCTTACTTGGCAGATAAAGCATTTGGCATGTGGGTTTGGAGGTTGCAGTTCACCTCCAGAGCAGTCAAGAGGCTTTTGCTGTTGAGGTGCAACAGGCTAAAATCAGGGCTAACATCTCAACCCTCATACATATCAAACACAGTCTTTGGTAAACAAGGCCAAGGAGCATAATCAACAATCACTAACAAACATAACTTGTTTGCAAACTCCACAAGCAACTACAAAACATGCTTGAAAGCTGACAAGCAATGAGCACTCACAAAAACATACCATACCAGGTATATACATGAATTATGTCATACATGCAATTGTTGTTGGGATTTGCAGTTAGGACAAATTTTGACCGAGCCTACACATTGTAGTCAGCTTGCGCATGTGACTATGATGGGCACCATGAACGCATATCTAACCCATGAAGGAATATCCAAATGTGTAGCTAACAAATGCAACCTTTTGCTTGGACATGAGTAAAATAGTGCTCTTGCCTTCTGCTCTTGGTAGGCTGGAGACCTTAGTAGCTCACAGGACATTCATACGCGTAAGACAGCACAGCCACCCAACTGATCATGTTTAGCTCTCAATCCTCTCAATGTTGTCATAGTTGTCAATGCCTGAGGTGCTCAGACTTGCATTGCAGCATCCAGACATATGGGCCAAGGGATCTGGAAGGCAAGAGGCCCCTGCTGCTATTGCATAAAGCCTGCATACACAGCTTCAGTCATAAATTTAGGTTGGACTGCTGCAAGGCTAGAGGTTAAAATGTACATGGAGGTTCAGTTTGTAGCAACATCCTGACTCAGCATGCCCTAGAGGATTACACAAACAATTTCGAAAGCAACCGCTTGAGAGTTCTGCTTTCACGGGGTCTAGCAGCCTTGAACCTTCCAATGTAGTCAAAGACGCATGACATGAATGACATGCCACAGTATACTCGTACTACGCAACAGCAGATGTGTGCAGCTGAAGAGTATTTTGTGTTCCAGATGATAAGCTGAGCATTGGTCCTTGTACTCCTGGTTGTGGTTGCATGAAATCCTGTGCATGCACCTCTGGAGTGTATCAGAGATTGTTAATCCAGCCTCAGGCACCACTTGCAAGCCCAACTGTGCGCACACCTGCAAGGTATCAAAGTTGCTCACTCAAGTGTCTGGAAACAGACTTGTATATGGCATGCTGCACAATCACTCAGTTTCAAGTCAGTGAAAATGTGTCTTCCTGTATGGTCAGTACATACAATCTGGACCAGCTCGTGTATGGGGCAGTCAGCATGCCAGTAATAACAAGAGCTGTGGTACAAATGACACCACATATGGGCAACAAATGGGACTATACGTATACTACATACCAGAATCTGCCAGTGCTGCGTCATCAAGGTTTGAACACCAGCGGCATTGATGGAGCACACTCTGCTGATCCTGAACATGGGATGCGAAGGACTTTACAGCAGAATGCAACACCACTAGGCTCCTCTAGAACCCTGCAAGAAATGGCTTCACTCTTCCTCCATTTCCATGCTTATCATACATTTCACTGAGGCTGAGGAAGAAGTATGAGCATTTTCAAAGGACAGCAAATCTTTGGGTTCCATCTAGGTCAAGATGAGCTAGCCAGGCAGACCACTGAAGGCTTATCGGTAACAAACGATCATGGGCTGCTGCTTGATCAGGCACAAGTACTGGCAACATGGCTCAACGCTGCTATCGGAAATAAGAATGCTGAGCATTGACAAGCAGGCAACATGGGAAGGACAAGGCATGCAAGTTATACATCAGCATGATGAGATCAGTATGATGATGTCACAAGTGTGGTCTGACTTGCGTTCATGCAAAATGCAACGCATGTTCCTCACCTCTCTATAATCAAATGGACCAAGAAAGCTGGCTATCACTGCCAGGATCATCCCTATGAGTTCACTTGAACAGCGCCGTCTGACGCAGCAACATCTTGAGAGGGAGACAACTGCTGACTGTCAGCCAGCTTGGCAGCTTCCTCAGCAGCTTCCTCTGCCACATTACTCATGTGCTCTCGCGCGGCTGCATGTGCAGACTACTATTCTTAGCATTGTGCAGGTCATGCTTATTTTGCAGTGACTGTTCTTCTGAAGAGACTTGTACAATGGTTGCACTCACAGTTTCATGACATCTGCAGCAAAATTTCTTGTCAGCTTGCTGGTGATTTGGCAGAGAGTGTCCAGGGACAGCCACACAATTCAGACAATAATAACAACGCTTTCCAGCTCATGATGAGCTAGGTACGTGCGAGACAAAGACATAAAGCATGTTGATCAAACAACCAGCAGCAGGGACAACGTACCTGATAAGATGGCCTTGGCAGTCCTGGCCACAAAGTGATTAGTGCCCTGGGCTCCTGTCAAGCCCCCCAAGAAAGGGGCTGCCCGTCTGCACCCCAAGGCACATGTCATGACAGAAGAGGGCAGTATTGTTGCAGGACCACTTTTGCAGAGACGTCCGTGGAATTACAATATTGCAGAGACAGCATTGCAAGTACTTTCTAGCAATAACATGAGGCCTGGGTATGATGCAGCAACTTCAATCAGCTAAGCAGAGTTGCCTAACAGGCACAATGCAAGGCCTCATGTAGTTCACGCAGCAAGCATGTTGACATAGGTGAGTGGTCAAGGGTGAATCTCCAAAGCCCAAACAGTCTTGTATGTCAACAGGTTATAGGACATGATCAAATATGCTTTACTTGGATTCAAAGTGCTACAATCATCATACATGCTATGAGACAGCCACATAGCTGCACCAAAGCAGCAACAACCCACAGCAAACACTACAGACCTGACAAGCAATGCAAGACATTGAGCAGCCTGCGAGGCATACTTGTCCTGGGATGCTTTCTTGAGTGCTCCTGGCAGGCCAGCTGCCAGTGCCTTCTTCACATCTTCCTCTTGAGCTGCCGCCAGCAGCTCAGGACTCACCAACCCCGCGCTGTGAAGAGCCCTGCCGGCCAAACACATGTCAACCCTTTGTCCATTTGTCCTTCATTGAATTTCTCTACTTGCTCATTCAGTTGTACGCCCATCTGTCCATGCATTAAATACTTCAATGCAACATATGTAAATCCCTTCTTGCAGTCATCGGTGACTCGGTCATTGATTCAGCGACTCATGACTCGTTCAGTCATTCGCCCGTTCAGCATGTATCTTTCCACCCAGTCAAGTGCAAGCATCTCCTTGTGCAACATCTTGTATGATCTTTAGGGCCTGATTCACCCAGCTGCCTACCCACAGTTGGTTGCAGTCAGGCAAGCAAGCAATCACAACTGGCACAGAAGCTCAGGCCTTATTCCTGCAGATACTTGCTGTGACAGGATGTCCATAATACTTGAAAAAAAGTACTTGCTCTAAAAAAATATAATACTTGAAAGGTTGTAAGAATCCTAACTTTTGGAAGGGATACATCACCAAATAACTTGTGGGACATTATGGTTGACTTGACACCTCACCTGGTGACCATGCCACTGGCACAAGACCCATTGCATATAGGTATATACCTTGCATTGGCTGCAGTCATGGAGGGGATGTCCATCAAGCGCAGCAGCTCAGGCCGGACCCCTGCAGCTGCCTGCTGGGAGAGGGAGGCCAGCAGGGCCTCAAGCTGCCACCACCCCAGGGAGGCGCACATCAGCCCTGCCATAGCTGCCCACTTGGACAGATCCGTCTGCAGCTTCTGCAACTGCCCCCTTGTCACTCCTGCAATCACCAACATGTCAAGTTTCACATTGATCAGCCCTGGCATGCCAGCCCACTTGGACAGGACTGTCTGCAGCTTCTGCAACTGCCCCCTTGTCACTCCTGTCATCACCTAAATGTCAAGCTTCACACGGAGGTGCAGCGTCTTGTTCAGGTGCTAACAACCTGCACGCTGGGTGAGGGCTGACAGTGTTGCACCTTGTCACGTCAAAGTGGAGAGCAAGCCTGAAGATGCGCTTTGCTACCATAGCTCACATAGTGCATCCAAAGCACAGCTGACAGACAATGAGCAGCCGGCCTGATTGTTGAAGCAGGCAAAGACGACGTTGGGAACAGTGTTATGTAAATGATCTTTGGCACAGGTAGGTTCATGCTTGAGGAGAGGGTGACCTTGTTGTGTGAGGCCTGATGGCAAGCCCCAGGTCTGTTCCACTGTCCAGGCACTTTGCTCACACAGCAGAGCGTTCAAAGCACAGGCAGCAGCAAAGCGTGCATGCTTTGCTGAAGCATCTGACTGTGCACCACCTCCGCGACAGCGCTGCCCAATGTAACCCTCATTAACGCCAACAATGCGTGCCACCTGCAGCACAGCACAGCGTAGCATGGGATAGCATAGCATGACATAGCATAGCATGGCATAGCGAGACATAACATAGCACAGCACAGCATGGCACAGCATGGCATAGCACAGCACAGCAGGCCATGCCTGTGTCGATGTAGACTTGCATGCATGGCCTGTAAGTACAGAAGTAACAAAGCTCCCGGCAAAGCATCAACAACCAGTCCATGATCTGTTTTTGCACACATGACAGGCTGCAAAGAAGTGTCCCCTGCAGTCTATTCAAACTTGATGCTTGGAAGCTCTAGCATGACTACAG
>JAABUW010009524.1_pt1 | contig 11039 bp, 10 predicted proteins | sample 5560081 | NCBI WGS metagenome assembly JAABUW01 (sample SAMN10711882, study PRJNA513363) | rock metagenome | isolation source: Antarctica rocks | place: Antarctica: Victoria Land, Knobhead sud | reverse complement strand
ATACGCTTGCGCCTAAGCTCAAGCCGAAGTAGTCACGATCACCGTCGTCTCACCTCGATCGACCTCTGCCTATACCCTTCTACTTGCCAGTGCAGCTTATGGTGTTTCCAGCTTCTGCCTAGAAGATAAGTCAATTCGGCGCAAGACTTGGACATCGAAAACGTCAAGGCTTTGGTGATAATTATCAACTTCAAGAATGGGACCCTTATTTGCCAGTTCGCCTTTGCGCAATTCTTCAAGAAGGACTCTGGTTGAAGCATTCCGCGAACGTTACGCAGCCAGTGAGTCTGTGGGACATTCTATATGCCAAAATGAGCCAGCTAGACCATAGCAGAAATATCATGGGGCCCCGCTGCACAGTCGTTATTGATGAAGACGTTCGAAATTCGAAGAGCAATGCTTTGTCTCCATACCGAGACTGTGACATGTTTTAATTGTATAGCATCCGAATTTGAGCCTGTGAGCCTACATGCTTAACGCTTGAAGCTCGTCTTGCTGGACGACTCCTAATATGGAGGCCCATGCCGATGGCTTCATGATAGGCGCCTCGTCTCAGCGGCATGATTGAGGTCCCTAGTGACCCAAGGGTTTCCTACTTGGCATTGATTGGTCGTGTGCCATCTACAGTCCATTGTAAGACATGTTCGAGCAGATGTTTGAAGTATTCCAGGATCACGGTCCGTTCCCGTCACAGTGAGATCTGCAGCAACCAGAAGCACAAGTATTGGGGCAGTCTAAAACATTCGCCACCGTCTTCAGAAGGATCTTCAAAGATGGCGGACGGGAAGTTCACTATTGACTAGTGACAAAGCGTGGTGAACTGGTGGCCAGGAATAGATAGCTCCCGCTGCACTAATATTTGTGGGTCCAGCCCTGTAAGAGCCGCATGAAGTATGATGTTTCAACGTTCTGGCTTCCGTTGATAACAGCCCTTCTGAGATCTCACGTTGCAGAGGGGTATGACAATGGGAGCCCAACATAGACCTTGTGTAGCCCCACGGTGCAAGACTCCCACGAGTCGCACTCACGTATTGGGTGTAATCCTGTATAACATGCCGTAGGAGCGTAGTCCGGTCCACGGTAGGCAAGGGGCCATCTGGCGATTGGAAGGGAACGGGTGTCTGAGCTTTGAGACTGTAGTCAGGCATATTGTTATGAGGCCTACCGACTTTGTGCGGGCCCTTTGAGATCCGGACGGTCAGCGACGCTGTCTTGTTGCACAACTATGAACGTGGGACAGATCCTGTAGCAGGTGGGCTGCAAAACAATTGAATCTGTACAACAGTAGACATAGGCCTGGACAACGGGCCGAGCTATGTCGATCTATCCAGATAATAGATCTTGACGACAGTCCTCGTGGCGAGGAGTAGGATCGTGCAGTCGAGACTCTACGGCCTGAAGGAGCCTATTAGCCGTCTTTTTCAAACGTATCCAGCCTTTGATTGGTCCAAGGCGCAAATTAAGGCCGCTAAATCCTGGGACGGTATCTATTAATAATCTTTTTCTCCATAAGCGGTATAGCTTCAAACATGACATTTTCTCCGCGACCATTTCCATTCGTAGGTGAAGCCCTCCTGTCTAATAATAAATTGCTCTGCACGTCAACTAACCCACCCCAGGTACAGGCTAGAAGCTCTGATATATGGTTGATACTCGGCCCACTCGAAAAGCGCTTCAATTGCAGCCAAAGGAACTTCTCCAGACCCGCTTCATTGGGGCGGTCGCATTCACAGCCTCGTCCTCCCATTCCGTCGAGGGACAAAGTCCTCGAGCATCAAAGACTCCCACGCTCGCGACTGTCATCAAGTCTCTCCACTAGGTGTGGATTTAGGATACCGTCGCCACAATCATGGGTAGGCGAAAGATTGAGATCAAGGCCATCAAGGATGATAGAAACCGCTCTGTGTAAGTCGACAATTGCTCCCCAATACGCGCAAAACATGGACCATCCGCACCAGCAACACTGCCAGCCCTTTTGAATTCGAAACCGAAAACGCGATAGGTTTTGAGGCTGACTGAATCGCACAGTACTTTCCTCAAGCGCAAAGGTGGCCTATTCAAGAAGGCTCACGAGCTCTCCGTTCTCTGCTCTGTCGATGTTGCTGTCATAATCTTCGGCCATAATAAAAAGCTATACGAATACTCCTCCGGCGATATAAACGAGACCATTGGAAGATTCCAATACGTGAGTACCACACGAGGTGAAGTAGACTCGGTGATTGACGTTTCACAGTATGGTGGGGCACACGAACACAAAGGACCTGCGGATTTCAATGGCGGTGGAATGGACGATGATGATGATGACGATATGGGATCACCTCCTCTCGAGGATACTGTACCACGCGAGCATAGCCTACCACCGCACATGCAAAATCCATCCAGTTACATGAGAACGGGGTCTCCACCAGTACCTAATGGCCTTCCATATCCTCAAGGTCAAAGGCAGCATACCCCACAAGCGCAGATGATCTCTCGACCAGATTCGAGGAATAGTGGCGTTAACAACGTACGCCGTCCGAGCACAAATCTTGGTCCTTCCCAACTCCAGCAGGTCAGCCAGGCGCCATCAGGCCAGAATGGTTACACATATATGAATACTCCGCCACTGCAAAATTATCACGCGGGTCATGGCATGCCCGTTGCATCTCACCATGCCCAGCAGGCAGCCCCACGTCCACAATATTTCCCACAACATCAAACGCAGCCCACAGCCCCACATCCCCAAGTGCAACAAGCATATATGCAAGATCAAAGGAGACAGTCTTTGCCACCAGCGTTTTCCCAGAATGATCGGCAACAACAGCAACAGCAACATATGCCTTCCCCTCCGCAACCCGATCGTGATCACCAAAGTCAAGATGATCAGTTGAACCGTCTGCAGAAGCCCGCCCCCGCCAAGTCAAGAAGCATCTTTACTCCCATCGATGATAGCAGGTCTATGCTAGCACAACACTGGGGCATTGGGAAGTCCTCCAATGATCCGAAACCCGATATCAAACGCGAAAGGGACAATCAGCCTGAAGCACCGCCTAACCAAGCTTCAAGACCAACACCGCCTCCGCCGAAACCACAGAGAGAAACACCTGTATCACGAAGAACGAATTCTTCCGAGTTTCCGCCTCCGTCGCGCACCAGCACTTCTCAATCAAACGCGAAAAGACCGAGACTCAAAGTCCAGATACCGGAAGAGCAATCAGACGCTGATAGCGCGACTGCTGAGTCCTCGCCTCAGCAATCAGGCGCTACTCCCGCGAAGGCTAGCACTGAGAACAGTCACTCATCGGGCACGGGCGTCGTATTACCACCGCCGTCCCCGAGTGCCAGTGCTATCCTAAGCGCAGGTGCTTCAGGCCCACCAAATCCGTTTGCTCGGCCGCTCAACCCACCCTCGCAGCAGAACAACCAATCTTATAACAGCAACAATAACATAGATACTCCTATGTCAGCACTGCCATCACGTTTTGTAGCAGATGGCTTACTTCCTTCGCCCTCATCGTTCTACCCTGACGGATTCTTCGGTCGGTCAGGTGGCGAGAGCAACATGCTCCCGAGCCCCCTGAATTTCCAGACACCATTGATGGGTGGGCCGAGTTTCCGAGATGAAGACGGAGATCGGAAGAGAAAGAGCCCCGAGCAAGATGGCAACGAGATTGCTAAGCGGGTAAAGACTTGACCGATGAATTATATATTCTATACGATCCTGCTTCGATGCGGATCATTTCGATGTAAGCATTGTGCATATATTGGGATGTGGTTTATGATTCCACGCAGTCAAATACCCAGACTTCACGCTCGCTTTAGCGATTTCTTTTCTACTCATGCCTGCCCTTCTTTATGTACGATAATTTACATAGTATATTGGTCTTTCTCAATACAGACCTCATTTGGTACGGGTCGTATACGAATCGCTGCTTTTGTGCCTTCAACACATGATGTCGCCCTCTATCTCGGTACATAAAGTAGAATAACTGTTTTTTTCCAACTACCGTAAGAATCTGGACCTCCCCCTCAGAGCCCGCGCTTGACGCGCTTGTGTCTACATGCAAGCCAGTCACACCTACAATATTTTGGGAGCACCCATCGCCCTGTCTCCGCCTAACAAATCCAGAAGTATTCAGAAGGTGTCAATTTTCAAAGAAAACAAAAACGCGATCCTGTATAGCCCAACAGGTCATAAGTGAGCCATAGACGTGCCACGATGGCTCTGAATCCAGCATCACACAATGCCGGTAGGTTTCTCATATTTCACATTTCTGTATATCTCAGCGGCATTAAATGTAAACTGGCAGCTGGTATCAAGACTGGTCCAGTCACCGACCCACCGCCTCAGGCTTCGTCCGAGACGACGTCTGCGATCTTGGGCGCTTCAAAGGATGATCCTGTCGGTCAGCATGAAGGTGGACAGAGTGGAGGCGAGAAGAGGGCGCAGGAGAAGATAGAGGATTTGAAAGGGGGTAAGTTTGATTCTTAGGGGTGCGTGTTGGAGGGTGTGATGGTGATTTTGGTGGTGGATAGGTTCGAGTGGGGAAGGAAGCGGAAATGGTGGGAGAGATGGGTAGGAGGGTTTAAGGCGTTTGAAGGTTGGAGGAGTAGAATGGAGGCGTTACGGGCGGGTTTTGATACTTTACTGAAGTATCTGGACGGCCGAACACATGATGTGTTGCCGCGCACATCGAGATGCGGACCATGAAGCGGTGAACAGTCATCTTCGGACATCCGTACTTCGCGCTCGCTGCAGCAATCTATTTTTTGGTAATCCTTCGTACATTCTGCTGTGCTCTCTCTAAGGGCAGGCTTTCAACCCGAGTAGTACTGTCAGACCATTAGTTATAGTTCACTGGGAGTTCGGATCCATGCGGATTTGATCGTGGATGTCACTAGCAGGCTTGGACATTATAGTGATGCTGAGCCGTAAATAAGTGTATACTCGTAGCTTTATTGTCCATTGATAGGTCGAGGACCCGCATTTGGGACGGGGCCACACACCGGCAAGTCAAGCTGTCAAATCTGCCGCTAGCCGAGATCTTGATAGGAGTGATGACATACATAGTAGTCGGCTAGTCTCGGCAGTTTCTAAACTCCGATGCCGTCAGTGATTCGATAATCTCAGTCATTCACCGTCCCAACAATGCATATTATACAAACGTTTTGGCAGCTGTTCGTTCAAGGTGTGCTTTTGTTGTCCGCTGGCGATCAATAATCAAGATCGAGGTTACCTATATCCAACAGAGTCTTGTCACCACCTTCTAAATCACATCAATTACTATGGTTTCAGCAGTGGAGGAACCATCGCAGGCTGAGCGCCTTGAAGCAGTCGCCGATGCGACCGTCGCAGGACCGGGTGCAACAGACTCGGCCGTTATCGGCGACCTTCCCACAGAAAAGCCTGCGAATGGCAGCAGTTCTAGCTCCTCGGAGGTGGCCATGGAGCCAAATGCAGCAGAGAAGACCGTAGCAACACCCCAGGCGCCGCAAAGAAGCGCTGGCAAGGTCGCCTTGATCATGGGATCGTTGTGTGTGAGTGGAGTTGGACTCGTAAATGGGACGGGAAAATGATACTGACCAGGATCCAGATCGCTGTATTTTTAGCTGCTCTCGACACTGTGAGGCGCACAGAAGCTTTGCGTTTAGCCCTTGCTAAGTCGTATGCAGACAATTGTTACGACCGCTGTCCCGACCATCACCGAACGTTTTCACTCCTCCGAAGGCGATTACACATGGATCGGGTCGGCATACCTTTTGGCTGCTGCTGCATCTACACCTACATGGGGAAAATTCAGTGACATCTGGGGCCGAAAACCCATTATATTATTCGCCAATGCTTTATTCTTCGTAGGATCTCTCATTTCTGCTCTGAGCAATGGTATTCAGATGCTGCTTGCAGGCAGAGTCATACAGGGAATAGGGGGTGGAGGTCTGATCATCTTGGCCAACATATGTATCAGTGATCTGTTCAGTATGAGGTAAGGCTCGTCTGTGATTTGATTGGGAGGCAAACGCTCATCTTACTCCACAGAGATCGGGGCAAATACTTTGGCATGATAGGGGGCGTCTGGGGCCTAGCGAGCGCCCTCGGCCCCGTCCTCGGAGGTGTATTTACTCAGAAAGTCTCATGGCGTTGGTGTTTCTACATCAATCGTAAGTGCCATATCTCACTTTTACAATCTTATTCTGGTGACTGACTGGGTGACAGTTCCCTTTGATGCACTCGCTTTCGTCATCATTCTTTTCCTTCTCGACATCGAAACTCCCAAAACTCCGATTGGTGCGGGCTTGAAAGCTATTGACTGGGTTGGTGTCCTTACAATCACTGGAGGCACGATCATGCTCCTGCTTGGCCTCGAATACGGCGGCGTCAGCTTTCCATGGTCTTCAGCAACAGTGGTATGCTTGATTGTGTTCGGCTTCATCACCATCGGCCTATTCTTCGTCAACGAGTGGAAATTCGCAAAGTATCCAATGATACCTCTCACCATCTTCAAGCATCGCTCTAACGTCGCATCCTTGGCCGTCTGCTTTATCCATGGTTTCGTTTTCATCTCCGGTGCCTACTTTTACCCACTGTACTTTCAGGCAGTCCTCGGCGCAAATCCTATCCTTTCTGGGGTTTACCTATTTCCTTTCGTCCTCTCCCTATCCTTTGTGTCCATCATGGGTGGTGTATTCATAAAGAAGACAGGCCAATATCTCCCACCAATCTACCTTGGAGTCCTCTTCATGACCATTGGCTTTGGTTTATTCATCGATTTACCTAACGGTCGTGAGTGGGGCCGTATCTTTCCGTTTCAAATCATCGCCGGCATAGGTATCGGTCCAAACTTCCAGGCTCCCCTTATAGCATTACAGACCAACGTTCCGCCGCGGGACATTGCGACCGCCACAGCCACTTTCGGCTTCGTCCGCAATCTCGCCACATCCATCTCCGTCGTCATTGGCGGCGTCATATTCCAGAACGGCATGATGAAGCGCGAGGGCACTCTTCGAGCTGCCTTGGGCCCAAAGCTCGCGTCGCAGATCGGTGGTGGAGGCGCCGGTTCCGCTACGGGCATCGTCAAGAATCTGCCCGAGCCTGGGAGACACATTGCCCGGGGTGTGTACGTTGATAGCCTGCGGACGATGTGGATCTTCTACGTTGCCATTTCTGCGTGTGCACTAGTTGCGGCGGCTTTCATTGGGAAGAAAAAGCTCACTACGACGCATGAGGTGCAGAAGACTGGGTTGGCGGAGGAAGAAAAGAACAGGCAGGCGAGAAAGGCGGAGCATGACGCTAAGAGAGAGTCGAAGAGAGTGTCAAGACAGAGTGTGGATGCTGAAAAGAGAGTTAGTGGACTGAGAAACAGAGATGCTGGAAGGTCGACTCCAGATGCAACGAATGAGAAAGTGATTGGAGATGATAATGTATGATGCTGGGCTTCGGGTCTGGGAAACGGCATTATCTTTTAGCGCATTTGGGACCAAAAGCATCGGCGGATACCATTTGATCGGCATAGTCAGCGAGGCAAGCATAGCAATGGATTTGCTCATTTGCATCGCGATGATGAATGGGGCATTGAGTCAATGATAAGGAGAGATACATAGCATATAGTCCAAACGAAGATTGCACATAACTCGGACCCATCCCTTGTTACCTCCAAACATGGCTTCGACCACCCCCATGGCAACTGCCCGAGGCTCCCATCTCCGCCTATCTCCACCTGAAACCTCACCCAGCGTGGCAACAGCCTGTCCACACGTATAAACTCGCAATCCTAGCAATATCATGAAAAGATACCCACGCTACAACCAAACACGATTCAAATTCCGGTCTCGCAGTCGGTATCTCACAACGCCACCTTCCACCCCCCATAGCACCCTTTCCGATCTAGGTAGAAGGGAGAGAAGCCTTGATCGGGCATTCTGTTATGTGATAAAGGCGTTGAAATGAGGTAAGAAAATTAAACCGAAATGCTGTATCAAGTCATAAATTGCTACTTGCGATGCATTCAGCTTCTTCATCGATATAGATTCAGAGTGACAAGATAATCGGCAAGGCTCTGATCTTTGGGGGAAGATACCCTCGGAACATAGCTTTACCTGCAAAGCCGCTATTGAAATGGGTGGACATTCTCCTATGAGAACAGCCAGGATCGCCGACCAATCCTCCTCCATGCATGGCTTTCACTCACCGTCATTGCAATTGGTTTTGTCCGTAATATGGTATACTATCAGAATGCTTTTGCTTTTCAATCGGACGATGCCACAGAGTTGTGGTAGTATCGACTCATCGGGAACTCGATCCCCGTGATACAAAGCGCCGATTGAAGCCTTCCTTGTGGTCCATATCCCTAGGTCTTTGGTGGTTCTTGCCAGTACCCAAGAAATAAACGGCTGAACGACGTGACACGCTTGGTCACAAGCACATGCCACGCGAAACATCTATTGGAGCTCAATTCGCGACAATCACTGTGATAAAGGAGCTGAGAGACGTGTACCATCGAGGTGAACGTATTAGAAGGCAATACAATGAAAGTGAGTAGATTCTCAATCACCCAAGTACTTATGCTCAAAGACGGTGGAAGCCTATCTAGATGGGGTTTTAGCTTTAAATCGCGCTAAACCACAAAGAAGTACCTTAATGCTGGTCGGAGATGGAAATGGAATGCTGCGCTGTCTGACCTCTCCGGAAAATTTCCGGAGGGAGAACAATTCTGACACAAAGATGAGGCATGTGTTATCGCGTCGTCTATACGAGATCGGGTGAGATAAGGAGGCTGCATCGTAGTTGCATTCCTAGTGGACTAGATAACCTACAGCTGATAAGTGTGTGATTGGCATGGTTGTGCAACCAAAATTTCCGCAAATACCATTCCATCTGGAGATAGAAGCTAACGATGGATGCATCTGCTCTCGTTCTAATGCAAAGTTGTCGTTGACCAATTCGAATGGCATGGTCAATTTAGAACCATGAGAAGGTACATTGCCTGCAGTGCGACGAGCTTTTGGGACATCTTGTCTCCTCGTAAGATGGTAAGCATTGATGGGTGGCTCGGAAAGGATATGTATATGTCAGTGGCGGCCGCTGGAATCGCAAGCCTAGATGTCCAGAATCTCGAGCGAAGTCTCTTCACACTAAGACCGCTGTGCTGTTCTGGAAGGGCATGGTGGGATATTCTGGAGAACGAAGAAACCGGCTTTGCCATTGCCTGGCTGCAACGCATCAAACTGTATGATACTCGTGCATACTGAGATTGGTGCAAAAGCCTTGTGGGTTCTGAGCATGTGGAAACTTTTAGGTGATAGGTCTGGAATAGGCGCACTTGCGGTATCAAGGTGATTTTGGCTTTCGAAATTTTCATAATCTTGGTGTGCCATCTGTCTAGCAAATGATTGAGGTCCTGGTCCATGCTCCTCAAGAGTGGGCGCGACATTGACGTCCGGGAATGTGGATGAAATGGGTTAAGCCTTGTACAGCTCGAAAGACAATCGGAGCATGATGAGGCATTCGAGTCCGCCAATCATCAGCCATTTACTCCTGATGAACGTGGGATGTTGAGGCGTCTCAGGAAAGAGATGTACTTGTGCATGCCGACCTTCTGAGGTAGATAAGCCGCGCCCTTGCATTCAAAGCTATGACCAATCCCAACCAACCTTGTTCAAGAAGAGCTGAATCACCGTATTCGATTTGAGTCACGCCATAGTCTCCCTCCGTCCACGACTCTTGTTGCCTGTGGAACGGAAGCGCTCTCCTCCAAAAATTCGAGGAATTTGATACGTATAGTTTCAGGCGCATTCCGATGACATTGGTCTGATTGACAATCATCGGATAGAGAGTATCTCTATGCTCGGGCTGGGCGCATGCGGCGAACGCACAGCGTCTCTCTAGTATCTACAGCCAGGTCAATACTTCTCATTGCTGCGTTGTTGGTGAAAATTTAAAGTCAACCCACATTTCGTACGAAAATAGATGGATGTAAGGTCATGCATTTTCAATACGCAAGTCTTTGAGATCAGCTCTGTCTTCTTCTTTCCTCGCCTCCGACATTACTCGCATGAGCTAATAAGAACTTGCAACAAGTAAGAGTAAATTTGCATGCTCGCGTCCACGCCTCATCCTGACTGACACCCAGCTTAATACTGGAGTCTCCAATTTTGTCTTTTCTAATCGCATAGGGCAGCTTGAGGCCATGAGTACCATTGGCAGGCGGATCCCGACCACTCACACCTGTCGATTTGGGGGAAGGCTGGGCAGGCGAGATCGGATCAGGCACAGAACTGTTAGCCGAGCTCGTTTCAACAAATTCACCTAATTGACGCAAGCATTCGAGAAAGGCAACCATGCCTGCATCAAGTCGTCGATGGAGGAGCATTCGGCCCAGAGGAAGATCACCCGAGGAGAAGAGATCCAGTGGTGTTACTTTGGGCTGTTGCTGTCGTTGTTGTGTGGTAGAATCCGACGGCGCATTGCCAGAAGATGGCTGCCGTGAAGCTGAGGGTGGATGTTCTATCTTCTCAATTTTGGAGGTACTGCCCATGGGTCTTATCTTGTAGCCCCGGAATGCAAATTGCAGCTTTCCGGCCACTGTTGCAAGTAACAGGGCAGCTGTGCCCCACGCAGCATTTATCTCTGGCCAGTCTACATTTTGCGGAGGCGGCAAACGACCAAGACGAAGGCCATTAATAGTAGCGAAGGAGCCGTCGTGACCGATGCAAAATACGTCGTTGTATACATTGGAACGCTGCAAACGTTCAAGCTGTTGAGCATCATGATCATAAGCGGCATTGACCGCGTCCCTTTCATCTTGAAGGGCGGTGAGCGTGAGTGCGAAGGCATTACGGGACCGCCAAAAAGCTTGCTCTTCATCGTCAAGCGCGAGAGATTCGGCTTCCAGAGTCGCAACTTCATCATCTAAAGCGGCTTTCTCTTCCTCCAGAGTAAGAAGTTCTGCGAAGGCATTGGCTTCGGCGGCTTTGCTTGCAGCTAGGGAGGACTGAGCTTTTGAAACTTCGGCTTGAGTGGGTATAGTATTGTTGAGGGTCTTAAGGAAGGTGATATAGGCGTC
>JAABUW010009521.1_pt1 | contig 11040 bp, 6 predicted proteins | sample 5560081 | NCBI WGS metagenome assembly JAABUW01 (sample SAMN10711882, study PRJNA513363) | rock metagenome | isolation source: Antarctica rocks | place: Antarctica: Victoria Land, Knobhead sud | reverse complement strand
CTTCCAGTTCGTGCATAACGCGCGCCGACGCGGCAAAGCATTGCTCGGCACCCTCATCGCCGGCCTGGTTGCGTGATAGACCCGTCACCACCCCGGAACCCAATAAGAGCCACTGGGGATTGCGCGCGATCCAGAAGCGCTGGAACCTGCCTGCGGTTGCCTGACCCTACCCCGCCCGTAGGCTCGCCCCGGGATGGAAGTGCTCGTAAATTCGCCGCGCCGTCTCCCGGTTGATCCCCGGCGCCGCTTCCAGGTCCAGCAACCCCGCCGCCTTCACCCCGCGGGCACTGCCAAAATGGTTCAGCAACGCGCGCTTGCGGGCGGCGCCGACGCCGTCCACCTCGTCCAACTCGCTCGTCACCAGCGCCTTGCTGCGTCCGGCGCGGTGGGTGGTGATGGCAAAGCGGTGCGTTTCGTCCCGCACGCGCTGCAGGTAATACAGCACCGGGTCGCGCGGCGGCAATTGGAACGGCGGGCGGCTGTCCATGTGGAACCACTCGCGGCCTGCATCCCGGTCCGGCCCTTTGGCGATGGCAACCACGGGAATCCCGTGCATTCCCAAATCCTGCATCACCCCGCGCACCGCCGACAACTGCCCGGCGCCGCCGTCAATCAGCAGCAGGTCCGGCAGGGCCGGCGCCTCTGCCCCGCCCTCGTCGCTGGCCGCCTGCTCCTTCAGCGCGCGGCCGAACCGGCGTTCCAGCACCTCCCGCATCATGGCAAAGTCGTCGCCGGGTGCGATGGGACCGCGAATGGAGTACTTGCGGTAGGCGTTCTTGCGAAACCCCTCCGGCCCGGCCACCACCATCACTCCATAGGCAGCCGTGCCCATGATATGGCTGTTGTCGTAGCACTCGATGCGGTCCGGCGTTGCCGGGAGATTGAACAGGGCGGCGACACCCTCCAGCAGCTTGGTTTGCCCGGCGGTCTCGGCCAGCTTGCGCTCCAGCGCCTCGCGCGCATTGGTTTCGGCATGCAGCACGACCGCGCGCTTCTCGCCGCGGGCCGGAACCGACAGCTCGACCTTGCGGTCCGCCTTGATGGCCAGCGCCTCGCCGACCAACTCGGTTTCCGGGATCGCCATGTTCAGCAGCACCACGGCCGGCGGCGGCTTGTCGTCGTAGAACTGCAGCACGAAGGCGGCCAGCACCTCGTCCATCTCCATCTCCCGCGCATGGGTCGGGAAAAACGCCCGGTTGCCGTTGTTGCGCCCGCCGCGGATAAAGAACACCTGCACGCAGGTTTGCCCGCCGATCCCGTGCACGGCGATCACGTCGGCATCGTTCAGGCTGGCCGGGTTGATGACGGCGGTCCCCTGCACGGCAGTCAGGCCCCGGATGCGGTCGCGTATGGCCGCCGCGCGCTCGAACTCCAGCGACTCCGCCGCCGCCTCCATCTCGGTGGCCAACTGCTTCTGCACCGCCCCGGCCTTGCCGCCCAGGAAGGCGCGGGCCTGCGACACCAGCCCGGCGTAATCCTCCCGGCTGATCCGCTCGGTGCACGGCGCCGAGCAGCGCTTGATCTGGTGCAGCAGGCAGGGCCGGCTGCGGTTGGCGAACACCGTATCCTGGCATGACCGCAGCAGGAACACCCGCTGCATGGCGTTCACCGTCTGGTTCACCGACCAGACCGAGGCGAACGGCCCATAGTAGCTGCCCTTGCGGCTCCGCGCCCCGCGGTGCTTGGCGATCTGCGGATAGGGATGATCCTCGGTCAGCACCAGCCAGGGATAGGTCTTGTCATCGCGCAGGACGATGTTGAACCGCGGCTTCAGCCGCTTGATGAGGTTGGCCTCCAGCAGCAGCGCCTCGGCCTCGGTATGGGTCGTCACGATCTCCATCGCGACGGTCTCGGACACCATGCGGCGCAGGCGCTCGTTCAGGCGGCCGATCTGGGTGTAGGAATAGACGCGCTTGCGCAGGCTCTTGGCCTTGCCGACATAAAGCGCCTCGCCGCGCGCATCCAGCATCCGGTAAACGCCGGGGCTGAGCGGCATGGTTTGCAGCGCCTGCTCCACGGCTGCGACGCCTTTAAGGGCGGTGGGCGCGTCGGGGGGGAGCGTGATGCCATTGGGCTGTCCCCCCTGGTGGTCGTTGCCGTCATTCATGTTTGGGCAAATGGGGGCAAGGGGCCGGGTGCCTCAAGGGCGTGCTGTACTAACCACTCGATTCCATCCACCGAATCTGTGGATAACTCTGTGGACATACAGTGGGCGGAGGCGGCGGTTTGGCGGATTTCCGCCGTTCCTACTGACCTGCCCAGCTTTTAAGCAGAGACACCAACTCATTGTTTTCATTCATAAGACCAGAGTTCTGAGTCCGTTCTCTGAGCCTAGACGCCCATGTCCCTGCAATCGTTGAGAGTCAACAAATACCCGTGGACAAGTCGGCTCGCGCTGGGTTGCTGTGGCCTCAAAGCCGCGCCCGCTCCACCGTCACGCCAGCCGAACCGGCGTCCGGAAACACATCCAGCTTCTCTACCCGCACGCGCGCCAGCCGTACCCGCGTGTCAGCCAAGCAGGCAGCCGCGATGCGCTCGGCCAGGGTTTCCACGAGCTTGACATGACCGGCGCCCACCAGGCGCCGCACCGTATCCGCCACCGTCTCATAGCTGACGACGCGGTCCAGCGTGTCGGCGCCATCCTCTGGTCCCTCATCCACCGCCAGGTCCACGTTGACCCGGATGCGCTGTGTCGCCCCGTGCTCGTGCGGATACCAGCCGATGCTGGCCTGCAGCAGCATGTCGCGCAGGAACACGTGCCGGATGCGCCGCGCGGCGTCGGCGAGCGAGTCGCTCATTCCTCGGCTCCCAGCCCGGCAGCGCCCCATTGCAGGTGCTGCCCACCATCCAGTGCGATCATCTGCCCGGTCATCGCCGGCAGGGACAAAATAGCGAGCAGGGCGCGGCCGACCTCCTCCGGGCTGGTGCCGTGGCGCAGCGGGACGGAGGCGCATTGCCGGGCAAACGACTCCGGCGATTGCCGCTTGCTGGGCAGCGCCGGGCCGGGGCCGATGGCGTTGACGCGGATGCGTGGAGCCAGGGCAAGCGCCATTTGCTGGGTCAATGCCCATAGGGCGGCCTTGGACACGGTGTAGGACACGAAGTGCGGCGTCAGCGACCACACCCGCTGGTCGAGCAGGTTGACCACGGCGCCGGTTGCGCCATCCGGCAGTGCGCGGGCGAGGGCCTGCATCAGCACGAATGGTGCGCGCAGGTTCGGCTCCATGTGACGGTCCCAGCTTTCGCGGGTGGCGTCGTCCCACTCGTCGCGTTCGAAGGTGCTGGCGTTGTTGACCAGGACGCCGACTGGGCCGAGGAGCGTCGCGGCTGCGGGGAGCAGGGCCTGCACCGCGGCTTCGTCCGCCAGGTCCGCCTGCAGCACGGCGGCCCGGCCGCCGGCGCCCTCCACCTCCGCCGCCAAGGCATCGGCCGCGGCCCGGCTGCGGTTGCAGTGGACGGCGACGGCCAACCCGGCGCCCGCCAGCGCAAGCACCGCCGCCCGGCCGAGACGGACTGCTCCCCCAGTGACGAGCGCGACGCGGGGCAAGGAGGGCAGGAGCAGGTCCATGCGGCTGCCTACAAGCCAGGGGCCAGGGCGTAAAGCGCCGGGCAGGGCGCCATGCATCCGGGAGGAGTATCCCGGCAGCAGTGCGACTTTCCGGGTGGGAACCGCCCTGGCTTGGTATGAGATCCCCAAGTCGTTCGACGTGGCCACGTGGGGAGAGAAGCTCAGGGCGGTGCTGGAGGGGGCGCCTGCTCCCTCTTCCTCCGGGAGAGGGTTGGGGTGAGGGAGTCGTGAGGCGCTTTCTTATCCAGCTTAGAGCCATGTGCAGACGGCGCCGATTCGCCCCGCGTCGCAGCTAAGACCCCCTCACCCCAACCCTCTCCCGGAGGGAGAGGGAGCAGGGAGCTACCTCCCCCGCCGGCGGCCCTTCTTGACCTTGTCCGGGTCCCAACCACCGCCCCCCGGCCCCAACGGCTCTGGCGTCGTATCCCGCTTCCGCGCCCCAAACGCCGCGCTGCTGGCCGGCGGCGGCGGCAGGCCGAGGTCCAGCGCCTCCAGCCGGCGTATCTCGTCGCGCAGCCGAGCCGCCGTCTCGAATTCCAAGTCGGCCGCCGCCGCCCGCATCTTCTTCTCCATGTCGGCGATCGCCGTCTTCAGGTCCTTGCCGACGAAGTCGGTCAGGCCCGCGTCCTTGACCGGCGCCACAGTCACGTAGTCCTGCTCGAACACCGATTGCAGCGCCTCGCCGATGTGGCTGCGCACGCTGGTGGGGGTGATGCCGTTGGCCTCGTTCCAGGCGCTCTGCTTGGTGCGGCGGCGGTCGGTCTCCTCGATGGCAGCGCGCAGGCTGCGGGTCATCACGTCGGCATACAGGATCACCCGGCCGTCCACGTTGCGCGCGGCGCGGCCGATGGTCTGGACCAGCGAGGTCTGGCTGCGCAGGAACCCCTCCTTGTCCGCATCCAGGATCGCCACCAGCGCGCATTCCGGGATGTCCAATCCCTCGCGCAGCAGGTTAATGCCCACCAGCACGTCGAACACGCCCAAACGTAGGTCACGGATGATCTCGATCCGCTCCAGCGTGTCCACGTCGGAATGCAAGTAGCGGACCTTGATGCCGTTCTCGGTCATATACTCGGTCAGGTCCTCCGCCATGCGCTTGCTCAGCGTCGTGACCAGGATGCGGCCGCCGCGGGCGATGACGATACGGGCCTCGGCCAGCAGGTCGTCCACCTGGCGCTCGACGGGGCGGATTTCCGTCACCGGGTCAATCAGGCCGGTGGGGCGGATGACCTGCTCGGCAAACACGCCGCCGGTGCGCTCCATCTCCCAGGCGCCCGGCGTCGCGCTGACGAACACCGTCTGCGGACGGAAGCTGTCCCACTCCTCGAACCGCAGCGGACGGTTATCGAGACAGGACGGCAGGCGGAATCCGAACTCCGACAGGGTGCCCTTGCGCGCCGCGTCGCCGCGCGCCATGCCACCGATCTGCGGCACGGTAACGTGGCTCTCATCCACGATCAGCAGCGCGTTCTCCGGCAAGTATTCGAACAGGGTCGGCGGCGGTTCGCCGGGGTTGCGGCCGGACAAATAGCGCGAATAGTTCTCGATGCTTTTGCAGGACCCGGTGGTCTCCATCATCTCGATGTCGAAGGTGCAGCGCTGCTGGATGCGCTCGGCCTCCAGCAGCCGTCCGTTGGCGGTGAACTCGGCGATGCGGTGCTGCAGCTCGACCTTGATGTCCTTGACCGCCTGCTGCAGCGTCGGCCGCGGCGTGACATAGTGGCTGTTGGCATAGATGTGGAACTCTTCCGGCGTGGCGGTCACGTCGCCAGTCAGCGGGTCGAATTCGCGCAGCGACTCGATCTCGTCGCCGAACAGGGTGACGCGCCAGGCGCGGTCCTCCAGGTGGGACGGCCATACGTCCACCGTCTCGCCGCGCAGGCGGAAGGTGCCGCGCTGGAAGGCGGTGTCGTTGCGGCGGTATTGCAGCTCGACCAGCGCCCGGGCCAGGGTGTCGCGGTCTATGCGCCCGCCGACCTCCAGCTTGACCACCATGCGGCCATAGGTCTCGACCGAGCCGATGCCGTAGATGCAGGACACCGACGCGACGATGATGACGTCGTTGCGCTCCAGCAGCGCCTGGGTGGCGCTATGGCGCATCCGGTCTATCGCCTCGTTGATCTGGCTGTCTTTTTCTATGTAGGTGTCGGTGCGGGGGACATAGGCCTCGGGCTGGTAGTAGTCGTAGTAGGAGACGAAGTACTCAACGGCGTTGTCGGGGAAGAACCCCCTCATCTCGGCGTAGAGCTGCGCCGCGAGCGTCTTGTTGGGCGCCAGCACGAGGGCCGGGCGCTGCGCGGCCTCGATCACCTTGGCGATGCTGAACGTCTTGCCGGAGCCGGTGACGCCCAGCAGCACCTGGTCCCGGTCGCCTGCGCGCAGGCCGCCCACCAAGTCATGGATCGCCGTCGGCTGGTCACCGGCGGGCTGGTATTCGGACACGACGCGCAACGGCTTGCCGCCGGTCTTAGCGGCCTGCTTCTTCGGTTCGAAGGTGACGGGCGCGGCTTCGGCGAGCTTGCGGGCGAGGGTGGATGACATGGGCGTTAGGTGGATATTGCGGGGCCGCCCGTCGAGGGGGCGGCCAGGGATGCGAGCAGCCGGTCGGCACTCCGTTCCTGCCGGAATTGGGGCTGGCCATCGCCAACAGCTTTGGCAAGGGCCTCGAAGTGCTTGCCGCCGCAGTCGATCCGGTCCCTTTCGTCCAGCCGCAGATCTTCCTTCAACTCCGTGCCCTTCGTTTCCACCACGAAGAACAGCTTCTCTCCTTCGGTCGTTTGAGCCAGCACAGCCCAGTCCGGGTTGTAGCCGCCCAGTGGCGTCGGCACGATGAACCAGTCCGGCAGTTTGGCAAACACCCGCACGGCCTCACTCGCGTTCAATTTCGCGGCGAACACTTGTTCAATTTCGGAGTCGTACGGGACTGCCTCGGTCACGCTCTTCTGCACCTCGATCATGCGTCCAAGGTAGCCTTTGATTTCCTCCAGCCCGAACAACTCCTGGGCGTAGGCGTCTTGGTCTGGCAGAGACTGATAACTAACCCCTGCGACAAGGGCTGCCCGCTTTGCGCGGTTGATCAAGTCTGCCGCCTGGTCAAGAAAGCCTGCCGGGTTCAGGCGCAGATCGTCCAGCCGCCCGCTATCCGCCAGGATGCGGGCCAGCGAGCGCCGGGTCAGTTGCGTGCGGTTCTGCAACTCTCCCAGCACGTCCGGCAACGGCGCCGCCTCCGGCTGTAGTGCCTGGAACGAAGAAGTGGTAACGTTCGTGCCTTCCACGCCGGTGCGGCTGACCTTCATTTGCGCCTTTATGAAGCGCACGAGCGGCCTCGACATTGCAGGTGCTTCCGCTAGCCTTTCGATGGCATCCGCCACCAGCTTATTGGCGTCGAAGTTCACGCGGTAGGTCGTGCGCGTCTTGATGCGGTCCCACAACGCCCGGAAGTCGGCACCAAGCAGCACCACCTTGTTCAGCGGGATCGTCTTGCGTTCCTTGGCGTTGCCCACCTCCAGCCGCCGGGCCAGCCGCGTCAAACGCGTGCGGATAGCATCCACCGCTGGAGCGTACTCCGCCGGCAAGACGAGCGTGCCGGCCTTGAGTGCGTCGCGTAGCGTGTCCAATATGGTGCCGTTGGCGTCAATGAAGCCTGCCTCTGCCAAGTGGACGAACAGCGCAGCCGACGCCACCGCCCCCAGTGGCCGCACAACCCCGGACTCGTCGCTCACAGGCAGATTGGCAAACGACTCGCATGTCACCATGCCGAATTTGACCCCAAGGTCGTGCTCAAGATCGGTCTGCAAGCCCGCTGCGAAGGTGGCGTAAGACTCGTCGGCCACCACCGTCAAAACGTTCAGCCCGGCGTCGCGGCGGCGGTCCCCGTGCTTGTCCACGCACAGGCGCAGGCCGCGACCGATGGTCTGCCGCCGCTCCCGGTCGCCCGCCATGTCGCGCAGGCTGCAAATCTGGAAGACGTTGGGGTTGTCCCACCCTTCCCGCAACGCGGAGTGGGAGAAGATGAAGCGCAGCGGCTCCGCCTCGTCCAGCAGCTTCTCCTTGTGCCGCATGATCAGGTTGAAGCCGCGTTCGGCGTCGTCCCGGCTGGCGGCCTTCAACTCGCCGGCGGCGGTCAGCTCCGGCTCCTTCACACGGTTCTTGCGGTCCATGGAGAAGTAGCCGCCATGCGCCTGCGCCGGGTCAGGCGGCCCGGCAGCGAACAGGTCTTCTTTGAAGTCCGGGTGCTTGGCGAGGCGGCGATACTCCTCCTCGAACATCACGCCATAGGGTCCCAGGGCCTGGCTGCCGTCATCCCCGTAAACACGGTAGTTCGCCACCTTGTCCACGAAGAATAGGCTGAGCACCTTGATGCCCATCGGCTTGAGCAGCTTCTCCCGCTCGAAATGCTCCCAAAGCGTCCGCACGATCATGCTGCGCACTACGGCGTCCCGCGGTACGTCGCCATGCGCCTCCCCGGCTTGCAACCAGACGATATCTCCGGGCACGTTCAGTTCGAGCCGCGCCTTGCCGGATTTGCCTTTCGCGCCCTCAATGTTGCCGACCGTCACGTTGTCATAAAGGGTGCGCCGGGTTAGGGCGCTAAGCGGCGTGCCGTCCTGGACAACTCGCTCTACCCGGCGTACGCCGCCCAGCTCCTGGATATCCAATTCCACCTTCGCCTGTGGCAGCCGTCCTTTCTGAGTTTTAACGTCCAGCAGCTTCACATAAGGCTTGTTGTTCGCCTCTGACACTTCCAGCCCGGCCACGTCCACCCGCTTGACCAGCCGCGCCTCATAGGCGTCCACCGCGTCCAGGCGATAAACCATGTTGTGTGTCTGCGCATGGGTGGCGGAGTAGCGCAGGCGGCACAGCGCGTTCATGTCCCGCAGCGCGCGGGCACCGGCGCCGTCCTCCCCACCCTCGACGGATTGCGGCTCGTCTATGAGGATGATTGGCCGCGTGGCGCACACGAGGTCCGCCGGGCGCCAGCCGTCTGTCCTCTCGGTCGGTGTCCAGAAGATATTGCCCATCTTGTTCAGCGCGGCGATGGTGGCGACCATAACCTTGATGCCGGACGCGGTAGCGAAGTCCCGCACCGGGCCGGGTCGGGCGCCGTCATAGACGAACCAATCCATCGGCGCCCCGGCGTAGAGTGCCCGGAAGTGCTCGGCCGTCATTTCCAAGGTCTTCGCCACGCCCTCCCGGATGGCAACGGAGGGCACGATGATGACGAACTTGGTAAACCCGTAGCGCCGGTTCAGCTCGAAGATAGTACTCAGATAGACATAGGTCTTGCCGGTGCCGGTCTCCATCTCGACCGTGAAGTCCCAGCCATCCGGCTGCAGGTCGCCTTGTAGCGGAGCCAGGCCGTGACGGAGCTGTACTTCCCGCAGATTGTGAGCCACAGCTTCCGGCGTTAGCAGCAGGCGGTTGCCGACACCTAGGGCGGTTTCGTCCAGGCCCATCGCGGCCTGCGCGCCAGCCGCGGCCGTGCGGGTGACGGTGAACTCGGTGCGGCCGATCTCCTGCCCGCGGAACAGGTCGGCGACAGCGGCAACGGCGGCGGCCTGGTGCGGCAGGTCCGGTTCAAAGCGGAGCTTCATACGCTGCGGAGATCCAGCAGCATATCGGGCAGCTTGCCGCGGATGGGATCGGGGGCACGGCCGTTCAGCCGCTGCCGTAGGATGGCGGCGAGGTTGACCTTGGCCACGTCGCTGGCGAACCCGGCGTCCTTGAAGATGACTGTGGCCCCGCCGGGCGGGTCCAGCGTCAGCACCCACTCGGCGATGCCGTCCGCCAGCGGCTCGGCATCAGCATTTGCCACGTCGGCTAGACAAACGACCAGCGCGCCGCCGCCCAGCGCGTGGACGGTGCAGTCGGCGACGGTGTGGGTCTGCATGGGGTCAACAAGGTCTATGCCGCGCTTCAGCAGCAACTCGACCAGAAGATCGTCATCGGTGCGGCCGGGCAGCAGGTTGTCGGCGGCGTCCAGCAGATCGGCGGCCAGGTCTGTTCCGGGAGACCAAGCTTTCAGGTTGGAGGGGGCGAGCTTGTAAACGCGGAAGCCGGCGTCGAAGGGCGCCTCCGGGTTCTCTTCTCTGATCCTGGCCGCGGCACGGCGCAGACGCTCCTTGGTCAGTTCAGCGATTGTGCGTGGCTTGCCGATTTGGTCGCAGAAAACGGCAGCAGTCTTCTGATCATTGTTTATAGGATCAAGCTGTAGGGGCAGTTGGATCAAGACATATCGGCATGAAAGCGAAGCTTGATTCAAAACCATGGCGGCGCAGGCCGTTGATCCTGAGCCAGCAAAGAAATCCATCACTATATCGTCTGCGCTCCGAAGTAGATAGGAAAATATAATCTGAAGCAGGCGTACCGGCTTTGGATTCGTGAATGCCCGTGCTGCTTCGGGGAAATCTGTACGTAGATCGTAAGCGCCCAATCTGCCATCGAGTTCCAGAAGGCTAGACAACTTCTCCTGATACTCGGAGGCATAGACCTTCAATTCTACAATCTTTGACTCGTCCTCTCCAAACAGAATGCGACCATTGACGAGCAAGTCGTCCATTGTAGCTTTTGGGAACCGATAACCCATGAGCGGCTGCTTGCACGGCTTCTTGGTTTCTGGATGCACGATATCATAGCGATATCCTTCCCTACCAGGGTTGTGAACGCTTTGGCTACCAGTATAGACTCCACCCTGATCGATATACTTATAACGATCAAGAGGGCGCAACTCCTCCCTATGCTCGTTGAACCAGAGTCGGTATTTCTCCTGAAGCTCCTCCTTGTCCTCTCTAAAAAGGGCGATAAGTTCGGCGCCTTTAGCTTCCAGAATGGATTTCGCCTCAGACGCGCTCGCTTTCCACTCTTTTTCGATGGCGTCCTTGTTCCTAGCGATGAACAATATATATTCATGCTCGGTTGCGATGTTTGTTGGGTTGTTGTCGGTCGAGTTCTTCCATATGATAGTGCCAACTATATTGGACTCCCCAAATACGCTTATGCACAACATACGGAGCGCGGAGTATTCATGCTCATCTATGGAGATGATAAGCAGACCGTTTGCCGTAGGCATATCTCGTGCCCGCAATAGGCGTGGGTACATCATGTTCAGCCAGTCGGTATGATGTCGACCGTTAGTCTCCGGGTTGGACGTGTTCCGCACTCCATCGGTATCAACCTGCCCCGTTCGCCGCAAGTAATTTCCTATGCTGTCAGTATAGTCATCAGGGTAAACGAAGTCGTTGCCAGTATTGTAGGGTGGATCTATATAGATCACCCTCACTTTCCTCGCGTAACTCTTTTGGAGCAGCTTTAACACCTCAAGATTTTCGCCCTCGATCATCAGGTTGCGCGTGGTGTCCCAATCCCAGGGCCATTCAGTTCTGATTACGCTGTGCCGAGGGCGAGCAGCTGGTCGAAGCTGACGGCATTGGTGTAGAGCGCGAGGCTGACGTTCTGGACGCCCTTGGCGCGCA
>JAABUW010009519.1_pt1 | contig 11040 bp, 13 predicted proteins | sample 5560081 | NCBI WGS metagenome assembly JAABUW01 (sample SAMN10711882, study PRJNA513363) | rock metagenome | isolation source: Antarctica rocks | place: Antarctica: Victoria Land, Knobhead sud | reverse complement strand
CCACCGGGTCGATCGCGGTGACGTAGCGGGGCCTGCCGTCGCCGGCGGGCGCCGGTAAGCCGAGGCCCTTGCGCTGGCCGATGGTGAACCCGTGCACTCCCTCGTGCGCGCCAAGCACCGCTCCCGTCTCGGCGTCGACCATCGACCCCGGTCGCACCCCGATGCGGGCACCGAGAAACGCACGGGTGTCACCGGAGGGGATGAAGCAGATGTCGTGGCTGTCGGGCTTGTCGGCGACGGCCAGCCCCCGCGCTGCCGCTTCAGCGCGGATGCCGGGCTTCGGGGTATCTCCGATCGGAAAGACGGCACGCCGCAGTTGTGCGGCGCTCAGCACGGCCAGCACGTAGGACTGGTCCTTGTCCTCATCCACGGCGCGGCGCAGCACCCCGCCGGCCAGCCGTGCGTAGTGCCCGGTGGCCACCGCATCAAATCCCAGCGCCACCGCGCGCTGGGCCAGTGCGGAGAACTTGATCTTCTCATTGCAGCGCAGGCACGGGTTGGGGGTCTGCCCCGCGGCGTAGGAGGCCACGAAGTCCTCCACCACGTCCTCGGCGAAGCGCTCGGCGAAGTCCCACACGTAGAAGGGGATGCGCAGCACGTCGGCGGCGCGCCGGGCGTCGCCCGCGTCCTCCTTGGAACAACATCCGCGCGAGCCGGTGCGCAGCGTCCCCGGCGCCGTCGACAAGGCCAGATGCACCCCGGTGACGTCGTGGCCGGCCTCGACCATGCGGGCAGCGGCCACGGCCGAGTCGACCCCGCCGCTCATGGCGGCCAGGATGCGCATCAGCCGCGTCCTGCGGCAACGCCGGCCAGACCCGCGGCCCTGGCCCGGTCGACCACGGGACCGATGGCCTCGACGAAGGCTGCCACGTCGTGCGCGGTGGAGGTGTGCCCGAGCGAGAGCCGCAGTGAACCGCGGGCCGAGCGGGGATCAGCGCCCATGGCGAGCAGCACGTGGCTGGGCTGGGCCACCCCGGAAGTGCAGGCGGAACCGGTTGCGCACTCGATGCCGCGGGCGTCGAGCAGCATGAGCAATGAGTCACCCTCGCAGCCAGGAAAGGTGAAGTGCGCGTTGCCGGGCAGCCGACCCGCCGGCGTGGGGTCCCCGTTGAGCACCACGTCGGGCACCACGTCTCGCACCCCGGCCACAAGCTGGTCCCGCAGCGCTGCCAGGTGTGCAGCACGGGCGTCGATCGTGTCTCCCACCACCTCGGCCGCCGCCGCCAACCCGACGAGCGCGACCGCATCGGGGCTGCCCGAGCGTACGTCCCGCTCGTGGCCTCCACCGTGCAGCAACGGCATGCACTCCACCTCGCGCCGCAGCAGCAGCGCCCCGGCGCCGAAGGGCCCACCGAACTTGTGGCCGGTGACGGTGAGCGCATCCACGCCGCTGGCCCCGAAGTGCACCAGCAGTTGCCCCACGGCCTGCACCGCATCGGTGTGCATCGGCACGCCGTGCTCGTGGGCGATGGCCGCGAGTTCGTCGACCGCCGAGATGGTGCCGACTTCGTTGTTCGCCCACATGATGCTGACCAGCGCGGTCTCCGCGGCGTACTCGGCCAGCACCGCCCGCAGGGTCTCCGGGCGCACCCGGCCGTACTCGTCCACGGGCAGCCAGCTCACCACCGCACCTTCGTGCTCAACGAGCCACTGGGCCGCGTCGATCACCGCGTGGTGCTCCACGGCGCTGACCAGCAGTCGACGCCGCGCCGGCTCGGCCGCACGGCGCGCCCAGAAGATCCCCTTGATCGCGAGGTTGTCGCTCTCGGTACCGCCCCCGGTGAAGATCACCTCTGACGGCTGCGCACCGAGTACGTGCGCCACCGCCTCGCGGGATTCCTCCACTCGGCGGCGGGCGGCGCGTCCGGATCCGTGTAATGACGCGGCGTTACCAACGGTGCCCATTACTGCGGAGAGCGCCGCGATTGCCTCAGGCAGCATCGGCGTGGTCGCTGCGTGGTCGAGGTAGACCACGGCCCCGGCGGGAGCAGGAAAGGATGTCATGACCACCCAAGGATATCGCGGTCGATGACCAGCCTCCGCCTGCGGTCGTGACGCACGAGACCCCGCACCGCCGTAGCGATGCGGGGGCCTGCTGCATCACTGCTCAGCCCTTGCGGGTGTTCACTTCTTCGGTCAGCTGCGGCGCCACCTTGAACAGGTCACCGACCACGCCGTAGTCGGCGATCTCGAAGATGGGTGCTTCGTCGTCCTTGTTCACCGCGACGATGGTCTTCGACGTCTGCATCCCGGCCCGGTGCTGAATAGCGCCGGAGATGCCCAACGCGATGTACAGCTGCGGGGACACCGTCTTACCGGTCTGGCCCACCTGGAACTGGCCCGGGTAGTAGCCCGAGTCGACGGCGGCACGAGAAGCGCCGACGGCGGCCTTGAGCGAATCGGCCAGCGACTCGATCACCGAGAAGTTCTCCGCACTGCCGACGCCACGGCCGCCGGAGACCACCACGCTGGCCTCGCTGAGTTCCGGGCGGTCACCGCTGACCGCCGGCTCACTGCTGGTGATCTTGGTGGCGGTCGCCGCATCCGCTGCCGGCACTTCCACCGTCTCCTGCGTACCGGCGCCGGCCTGCGGCTCGGCGTCGATCGCACCGGGGCGCACCGTGATCACCGGGGTGTCCGTGGTGGACTTCGCCGTGACGGTGAAGGCGCCACCGAAGATCGAGTGCGTGACGTTGCCGTCCGAGGCGATCCCGACGACGTCGGTGAGGAACCCGGAACCAAGCCGTACGGCGAGGCGACCCGCGACCTCTTTACCCTCCGCGCTCGACGCGGCGATCACCGCGGCCGGGCTGGCGGAGGCGACCAACGCTGCCAGCACGTCGACCTTGGGGGTGACGAGGTAGTTCACCACATCGTCGGACTCCGCGATATAGATTTTCTCCGCGCCGGCAGCGGTCAGGCCGTCGGTCAGGCCTGCGGCCGTACCGGGAGCACCGACGACCACTGCGGAGGGCTCACCCAGGGCACGGGCCGCCGTGATGAGCTCGGTTGTCAGCTTCTTCAACTCGCCGTCAGCGTGCTCGACGAGTACCAGGACCTCTGCCATTTCCTGTTCTCCTACCTTCTGTCCGGGTTGTCATAAGCATCGGCGTCAGATGATTTTCTGGCTCACCAGGTACTGCGCGATCTTGCTGCCGCCGTCGCCCTCGTCGGCGACCCGCTCCCCACCGCTGCGCGGAGGCTTGGGCGTGGCCGCGGACACGGTGCTGGTGGCGGAGGCAAGGCCGACCTCGCCGGGGGCGATGCCGGCGTCAGCCAGCGTCAACGCGGTCACCGGCTTCTTCTTGGCCGCCATGATGCCCTTAAACGACGGGTAACGCGGCTCATTGATCTTCTCGGTCACGCTGACCACGGCGGGCAACGACGCCTCGAGCTGATAGAAGCCCTCGTCGGTCTCCCGCTCACCGGTCACGGTGGTGCCGTTGACCGCAAGCTTGCGTACGTGCGTCAGCTGCGGGCGGCCGAGCACCTCAGCCAGCATTGCCGGGATGGCGCCGGAGCGGCCGTCCGTCGCCTCGTTGCCGGCGATGATGAGGTCGACGTCGCCCAGCGTGCCGATCACCTTCGCGAGCGCCTTGGCGGTCTGGATGGCACACGAACCGCGCAGAGCCTCGTCGGAGAGATGCACCGCCTTGTCGGCACCCATGCTCAGCGCCTTGCGAATGGCGTCCTTGGCGCCCTCGGGGCCCATCGTCAGCACCGTGACCTCGGCCTCGCCTGCCTCTTTGAGCTGCAGCGCCTCTTCGACGGCGCGCTCGTTGATCTCGTCGAGCACCGGATCCGCGGCGGCACGGTCGAGGGTGAAGTCACCGTCGGTGAGCTTGCGCTCCGACCAGGTGTCAGGAACCTGTTTGATCAGGACAACAATGTTCATGGGTCTTCGTCGACCTCCTGCGAGTGGTGGTGATCGTGGCCTTCAATCGAGCAGGATCGCACGACCTGACGCTGGCGCCTATGTTACCGACGAGTAATACACGCGCAAGTCAATTCTAGGCGATGATGCTCACACCCCCGCTGCCCGGACGGCTGAGCAAGAACCCGTACTACTCTGCGCCGGTGACCGAGTTCGCCCCCGCCCCCACCGAGACCCAGTTGCCGATCACCGGCGAGCGGACGGTGCCGGGCATCGCCGAGGAGAACTACTGGTTCCTCAGTACCTAAGCGCTGTGCTGACCTGCGGTTTCCCTGGTTGAGGACGAGCGCTGTGGCCATGGTTATCGTCACACGTCATCACTACGTCGAGGTATCTCCGGCAGCCTGTCGGGCGGCGTGGGGTCGATCGTTCTCCAGCGACCTCGCACTGGTTGGCCTGGGAAGTAGGTAGGCAGGCTCCAGCGCCACCGCTCGTATCTGTGAAGGCTCAAGTTCACGCGGTCGCAGTGCTCGACAGGTGCCCCCCAGTAGGTCGTGATCCAGATCAGACCCACCCACGCCTCCGTGGTCCGATCCGGCGGGACCCACACCGTGACCTCGAACGGCTCGGAGGTGCAGTCCATACGTGGCCTCTGCTCGTCCTCCGGATCGGACTCAACACCGCTTCCCCAGACAGCAACGTGGGGCTCGTAGACCACTCCTGACCCCATGACGCGGATCGTTACTTCCCACCGTTGCCAGTCACCTTCAACCGCCATGCGCCTGGAGCGAATGTGCACGCCGTGACCGGGCCACGTGAAGGCGAATGTACGGGCGGTCAGGCCCAGAGCGGTCACCGCAACGATCAGCGAGACGACGGCGAGGATGGTGGCAGTCACCGAGAGGACGTTACGAGAGCACCAGTTGTCTTACCTCGTCGTAGGTCAACACCTCGTGTTCGAGCAGGGCAGCAGCGATCATGAGCACCATCGGCCAGTGCGAGATGATCAACTCCCGGGCGTGCCTCTCGCACGGGCCGGGACTCTCGGTGATCCGGTAATGCGTGCGCATCCTGGTGGCCGCGTCCTCGTCGTTCTCCCGGCCGTCTGCCCCCACGTCCTCGTAGGCCGGCAAAACGAGCGCAGGAGGGTCAGCTGGGGGTCCTCCGGCTTGGTAGAGCCCCTCAGCTACCGGCCCGGCGTAGACCCGCACGAGGTGGGGCAGCGGGTCCACCTGGCCCCGATAGGGCGCGGTGACCCCGTAGACCAGCCCGTCGACCTCCCACACCCGAACAGCCTCGAACGGCTGGCCGTGGACCACGTAGGCCGTCGCGTGGCCTGCCTCGTGCACAGCGGTGGTCACCCACTCGTCCCCCATGGTCGTGCCCGGGTTGGTGCTCACGCGCTCGTGGTGGTGAGTGCTGCGGCGTCCTGGCCTGCCAGCACGGCCTGCACGGTGCTGGTTGACCACCTGGCCGTCCCCCGGGTGGTGGCGAGGATGGACGCGGTCTCGGCCTCGGTCCTGCCCTTGACAAACTCGCGCCGCTCTCGGGCGGTGAGGACCCGCGGTCGAGGGCCTCGGCCGCGCCAGTGAGGTAGGCGCGCTCGGAGCTGTCGGCCGCTACGTCCCCGGCGTCCACGGCCGCCACGACCCGGCGCAGGGTGGCTGCGGCAGCGCGAGCGTCCTCGGCATTGATCGGGTCTGGTGTGGTGGTCATCGTCGGCCCCCTCGGTCGTGGCCGTTGCGGTGCGGCAGCCTCACCACTTCCGCGCCCGGCCCATCGTCGGCCACCCGGTCTGCTGGCGTCCAGTCTGGCTTTTCCCAGGGGTCCGGGGGTCGTGGTGCATCGAGCCGTTCAATCTCCCCGACGAGACGTTCGATCTCTCTGTCGAGGTGTCCAGAGGTGACGACAGGTGCGGCAGTGATGTCGAGCCCCCACAGTGCGGCCTCTCGGCGCTCCACGTCGATCAACACTCTCAACGCGGCCAGGACGTCTCGGGTCATGACGCAGGGATCGGCCGCGATACTGGCGAGCTTTTGTCGGATCGCGTCGAGCCTGGTCGAGGCCAGCAGTCTCGCGGCGTCGGTGGGTTCGCGGTAGGACGACGCCAGCGCCCTGCTGACGGCCTTGGCGGCTCCGCTCTTGTCCCGGTAGCCCACCTGCTCCGCGATGCTGGCGTAGTCGTACCCCTGCGCCCGCAGCTTCGCTGCCTCCGCCTCTTTGCGCTTGCGACGTTCGGTGGCCGTGATCCTCGCGGGTGTCCTGGCCGTGGTCGCCGTGGTGGTGTCCTGCTGGTCGCCTTCGGTGTCCATTGTTGACCGGACGGTCATGACTGGCGGCGACTGACGAGGCGAGCGAGGTCCCGCCGCAGCATCTCGACCGTGGGCGGCCCGTACACACTCGGACGTACCCGGCGCAGGTGGTCGAGAATTGAGTCGTCGTTGTTGACGCCCGCAGCTTCGGCCACCGTCGGACCCGAGTCGGCCTTCCGGTTCCGGCGTGCTCGGTTACCCATTACCAGCGGTATCCCTGCGTGTGCTCGACCGAGCGCGCGCCCTGCTCGTTGCCTTGTTGCCTCAACAACCGGCTCAACGTGTGCGCGGTGTCCGGGTGCATCGGGGTGGACATGTCGGTGACGTCACCCCGGTTCGCGCCCAGCAGCGGCTCTTGTGTGGTCGGGCCGTCCCAGAGGGGCGCTACCCGTCGACGAGCAGCATTCCCGGCCAAGTGCGCTGCCAAGGCATCAGGCAGCTCCGGAGCGCGTTGGTTCTTCCTGCGGTCCAGTTCGTCCATAAGCATCTCGCGCCTGCTGCCCGCTGCCAGTTCTAGCGGCGTGTTGCCAGCCTGCGAGGTGAGGCCCAGGGCGCACTCGTCGAATTCCCGCTGGCGAGCGTCCAAGTAGTCGGGATCGTGAGGGTTGTAAGTCGTACTCATTGTTGAGTCTCCTTCGCATCGGTTTGTAGATGAATGCTATACGCTTTGTGCCAGGGAATGAGCGAGAAGCGTGGGTACGGCTTCGCCACCGTCCGCGTCGGGGTTTCTGACTGGACCACCCGGCTCATTCTCGGGGGCCGATCGGCTGGTGCAGTACTGCGCGCCTTCCTTCGGTCGCTGATCGGCCCCCACCTACTCCCGTCCTTCCCCTGGTGCCCCGCAATGGCCTCTCATTGAGTCCGTGAGCGAGTTTCTGTGGGCCTTTGCTGTCCGTATCCCGGAAAGGTGCCAGGGAGGCTCACAGGCGACCTGAGGGCCGGTCTTGCCGGCCTTTCCCCGCTGGTGTGTTTCTGGTCCATCCTGTCCGGGAGTTGTTGACCTACATGCGGTCTCGGTGTTGATCTCCCTTGGCTCAGATGTCCTGCCACCAGGCTACGAGGGGTCTGCGTGACTTCCCCCGTCGCGGTGGCGTGGTCGGTAGGGCATCCCTGGATTGTTGACGTTTCGCAAGCTCGTCCATTGCCTTCATGTTCTGTTTGAGCTCGCTCATAGCCTCGGCCAGTAGTTGACCGCAGTTATCCGGGTCGAGTGGTTCGATGGACTCCGGTAGCGGTTCTGCTCGGACTCGACTACGACGGTCCCTATTGTTGATCGTCATTTCAGCTTCCCTTGTTGTTGATTGATCCGCGTATGGCTCGCTTTCGTCGTGGCGGGGTAGGCAGGCGAGGCGGGGCAGGAATACCGGCCTTCTCTGGTGGGGCAATAACCCATCTCGTGGTGTGGCCCTTATTGCTGTTGCCCAGGTCCTCAACCGTCCACCCGACCTTCCGCAGCGCAGGTGCGTCACGTCGCAAGATGGTGGTGACGGCGCGTCCGGTCTTCGGCCAGCCGGGTGGATATGGATTGTTGAGCACACTCGGTCTCGGTGGCGTGATCCTCGTTAGCAGCGTTGCCGCTGTGCCCTCGAACTTCTTCTTAGCCAGGCGCGTCCGCAGAGCGGTCACGAACGGGTCGGAACTGAGCGAGTCGTCGGCCAGATGCTCGGCCTGCTGGGAGTACCAGGCAACCCCCGACATACCCAGCACGGCGTCGACCCCGGCGAGCACCCGTGTGTAGTCAGCCATCCGGGGCATCTTCGTGAGCACGATCGTCGGCAGTACTTGCCTCACTTCAACAACAAGGTCGAGGAGAGCACCGAACAGCGCGGGGTAGGCCGCCTTCCATCGGCTGGCCAAGTCAGACTCGGTGACCCTGCCTGTCGCGGTAATCCGGTCCAGTTCCAGGGCAAGGGTTCGCTCTGCCAGGTCGCCACGGAGTGACCCCAGGTCAATCCCGTTGAGAATTATCGCCCGCCGGAAGTTGAACACGCTCAACCCACCGTCTGTGTAGAGGGCGCGGCGTACATCTCCGTCCCCTGTCACAGCACGGCACAAACTGTCCGACAACCACTCGGGCACCTTCGACACGTTGTCCACCCCGACGACCCAGGAACTCGCAGCGGCCGTGACCCACTGCTCGGCGTCCCTTGGTGGCTTCCGCAGTGCCACCGGCGATGGATCAACTAGGGACACGAGCGCGCGTGCTGCGCTGGACTTCCCAGTGCCTTGCTCACCGAACACACCGAGCAGAGGGTGCGACATTCCCGGCCACCCCAGTGCGGCCACCAGCCAGGCGAGCACCAGCGGCCGATCCCCTGGCTTCACGTTGACGAACTGCCACAGGTCGTCCAAGTCCCCGCCGATCACGGGTGTCGGCAGGGTGCCGGTCAACTCGGTGCGCCGAAACCGAACCGGGACGCCCGCACTCACCACGGACCATCCAGTCTCGGTCAGCTTGACCGCGTGTTCGTCCACGTCACCCAGGTCGACCCAGACTGCGTCTGAGTGCTCCGCTACGCGCAGGTGCACGTCCGCCGGGTTGGTCGCTCCGGCCATGCCCTCTGCGGCCATCAGCGCGTCCGTGAGGGACTGCTGGGAAGCCGTCCGGCCGGTGCGGTGGTAGTACGCCGCTGCGATCTCGGCACGGAGGGACGAGCGGCCACCTCGGAGCATCCGCACCACGTGATGGTCAGGCTTCACGGCGTAGGGCTCGCCGTTGCTGGTGACCCCCAGGCCGTAGTGCTGGCGGATCATCCCCACGAGCGCGCTAGCAGCGGACTTGCTGCCACCCTCGTCCTGAGATTGCCCGTTTTCGTTCCCCGCCTCGCTCGCCTTCCCCGCCTGATCCGTCTGATCCGTCTGATCCGTGTCTGGCTCCGGGGCATCCCGAGCGGTACCCTCGGCCTCGGACTTCACTTGGCGGTGGGTCTCGGTGGCGGTCGTTCCCCTCGGGGTGCGGCCGTTGCTGCGCGTCACGAGGTGGCCCCGGCGGTGTTCATCTCGGTGTCGGCCTCGGCTGCCTGGTGGTCCAGGTCGGCAGCTAGAGCACGAGCCTCAGCAGCGCGACGACGTGACTTGGCGGACTTCAGTGCCAGGGCAGCAAAGTGCGCCTTGCGCAGGCTGTCTGCTCGGATCGGGTCTCCCCCGGCCTCGGCCAGGAACCTGGCGTCGAGCCCGGCACGGGCGGGAGCGGTGCGAGCACTGCGGTTCGGTGTGTTCGCCCACGACTGGTGCGCGGCTGCGCGACCGGCGAGGGACTTCTCAGACTTGGGGACGGGCATAACGGCGTCGGCCTCCCTGGCCTCGCCGGGTGCTCAACGTCCGGGGTGGCCGCACAGGGGCCGAGCGCTATGTGCCCAGGTTATCGCAGACCGCTGGCTGTCGGTGGACACCGCGCCTCACCAGGTCTCGTAGCCCCGCCACCCGCAGCAGTACGACTCCGTGATCGGGGCACCACCCGGGGACGTGCTCGGGGTGCTCGGGCAGCGACGACGGCTCGGCCAGTGCGTCGACGGTGGTGCCCCGATGTACGTCGCGGACCTCTCGGCCGTCGGGTTGGGCAGCGTCGAACAGGGCGCGGGGCTCGGGGTGGTCGGTGCGCCACACCAGACCCTCGGGGGTGCCGTAGATCGTCATGACGGCCCGCTGGCACGTCCGCTCACCCCGACTGCAGTAGACGGTGAGCAGTACGCGGCACTTCCCGGCCCTGAGCGCGTCCCTGAGCGACTGGGATGCCTCCCGCCGACGAGTACGCAGGGCGGGGTCCAGCGAGCCACGAGAGAGCCGCTGAGCGTCGCTGAGCCTGCTCATACCCGGTCCCCCGTGCCGAGCGTGGCGTGAGCGTCCCGGGCTCGGCCCTCGGCCAGGGCTCGGCCGTAGCGGCGGACCATGAGCGGCGACGACCATCCGGCCATCCTTTCCAGGTCCTCATCGGAGAGCCCGGCTCGCTTGTTGGCATCGGCCCAAGCGTGGCGCAGCGCGTGCGGCCCGAACACGTCGATACCGGCGAGGTTGCACCGTCGCTTCACCACCTCCGCGAGGGACTGGCCCCTCATGCGGTAGCCATCCAGGTTGGCCCTGGTGGCGAGGAACACGGCATTCGTGCCTGCGGCCCCGGGGTGCTTGCGCCGGACCCGTAGGTAGCGGCTCAGGGCCAGGGAGACCTTGCTCCCGGCCAGCGACACCAGCCGGGGCTTGTTGCCCTTGCCGTGCACGAGCAGGTCCCCACGGTTCAAGTCGATGTCGTCCAGGTTGAGGCTGACGACCTCCTCCCGGCGCAGCCCGCACGCGATGAGCACCCGGAGCATGGCGGCATCGCGCAGCGCGGTGAAGTCCCCACCCGAGCAGGTGGCGAGCACGGCCCTCAGGTCGTCGTCGGTGACCACGCGGACCGGGGGCAGCGGCACGTCCGGGGCTCGCACGCCTTTGGTCGGGTCGGCCGCGAGCGGGGTGGCGGGCTCGGCCAGCATCCACCCGAAAAGCGACTTCAAGGTCATGAGCCGGACCCGCCGCGTCGCCGCTGCCTTGCCCTCGGTGGCGAGGTCGGTCAGGAAGTGCTCGACGTGCCGCCGGGTGACGGTCTCAGGGAGGGTGCCGGGATGATGACGGGCTAGTACTACAGTCGCACTTAAGGTAGGTGTCCTCGTCGTCGATAGTGGCATTTGTTTGGCGCGTTGTTGGTGTCGTCGTCGCCAGCTGGAGCGGTGCAGGGTGTGCCCGGGTTCGGGTATGTTCGACCAGATCAGGCGGGTGATTAGGTGTCGGATTTCGGGGAGGGTCAGCGCGATCAGCCCGTCATGGCCGGCGATGTCGGTGGGTCGTGCGCCCCCTTTTTTGACTGGGTGACGGTCAGGA
>JAABUW010009518.1_pt1 | contig 11040 bp, 10 predicted proteins | sample 5560081 | NCBI WGS metagenome assembly JAABUW01 (sample SAMN10711882, study PRJNA513363) | rock metagenome | isolation source: Antarctica rocks | place: Antarctica: Victoria Land, Knobhead sud | reverse complement strand
GGTTCTGCTGTGGAGTGTTGCCAGTGTTAGAGTGCTGTGCGGCTCCATGTGGTGCGTGCTGCAACTCTGAATGAGAAATAAGAGGCCCGCCGGCTGCTCGAAGCGCCTCCTCTTGGCGAAGCCGATGCCCTGGCACCCAACGCCCATCGGAAGCCTTCTTCCAGATGATGATAGTTTCATCATATGATCCAGATATAATCCGACCCCATCGACTGCCACCGCCACCAGGGGGCAGTTTTGCACCATGTGCCATGATATCCTTCGGATCTTTTGAGCCTGCGTTCCGCTGCTGGCGAGATCTGGCAGAGGCCGTAGAGAGGGCTCCTGAGCGTCTCGCTTCGAAATATCGGCGGTCGACTTCATTGGCCTCCAGCTCCAGTTCTTCACGACTCCCCGGCACATCTCCGAAAGCTGATTGGATGGTGCGTACCAGCCTATTGTGGCCCTGTAAGCAAGCTACTTCGGCTTGTGTAGCAGGATCATAAATTCGAATGGTACAGTCGCTGCTTCCACTAACAATTCTTTTGCCGTCATACTGGACACATGCGATCCCTTTCGTGTGGCCTCTACATGTTGATGTACAAATGCCAGTATGTATGTTCCAGATTTTGACCAGTCGATCTCCAGATGCTGATACTAATTGGTCGTTGTATATATGAATTGCGTTGACTGCAGCGCCATGAAGTTCAAGAAGCATGAGGGGTGTATATGGCGGTAAAGGCTTTTTCTGCTCCATGGTCAAATGCTTGTCGATGTCGATTGGGCTTGAGAACCTAGTCAAGTCTATGATATATGCCGGGCATCTTCCACCGCCTTCGACGCCCTTAACTGGGTAATTCGGATCGCCCGGACGCAGTGCATGCCGGCTCCAGATCTTTATTGTTTTGTCCTTGGAGCAAGTTACGAGGAAGCGCTCGTCGAACTTCAGATTTAACACTGATTCTTTATGTGCTTGAGAAATCTTCCTGAGCATCTTACCGGTGGAAAAGCGCCAAAGAATGACATCTGTGTCGCTGCTGCCGGATATAATGATGTCCTCCTTTGGGCTATCATCGAACTGCAAGCAAAGGACGGAAGCAGTGTGACCCATCAATGGCTTTCGGACGAGTCGTTGAGTGTCCAAGTCCCAAATACGAAGCGTACGATCTCGGCTACCACTTACAAGATGCTTTCCGAGATATTGAATTGTGTACACACATTCGCTGTGAGCCTCTTCTGGATGATCGTGGTGAGGTAGTTGAAAGCTCTTGTAAGCACCAGCATTCCAGTTGTCCTCCAGTTTTCTTTTTTGCTTGAAGACGTGATGATAATTAAGCCGAGGATGGCCTGAAGCAGTCTGCATTAGTTGTGGTTCAAATCCAGCCCTGGACAGCGGATCCCCTGATAAGGAAAGATCGGCTTCGCGATTAAGTGATGTTTGTACAGCATCCTCGCGGTGCGGGGTCATCATATCTGAATGTGAGATCTCCTGAACTGGAATCGCTTCAGCATCGTGCATTTCTTCATCGTGGCCCTCATCTTGCATCTCTCCATCTGCCTCTACGGTACCGGTCTGCTCATTCCAGTCCTCGGAACCTTGCTGCGCCGCAGAAGAGCTTGTGGATAATTGTGGTAAAATGCCGTCGCGAACCAAATCAATACCAGCTCTGGCACGCTTCTTGTTTCTTCTTTGCTCCTGGTGTGTCTCCGCTCGCCTCGACCTAGTCTTCCTGCGTAGGCTGTAGTTTTGCTCGAATCGCCGAACTTCGTCCATATCCAATTCCCAGCCTTCCAAGTTGAATTTCTGCTTCCATAGCCGGCTATCGAGTGTGCCATCACGCCATGACCGGGAAACCCTTGAAGCCTGAAGTAACATCGATGGGCTGAGGTAGGAGAAAATCTCAGATGTGATCTCTGTGGGCAAGACTGCTACCGGGTCTATGTGTAACAGTGGTCTCAGTCGCTCGACAACGGCGGCTATCGAGGATGTTTGCAGTGTCCGTAAAACGTGGTAAACGAATTCTAAATGAAATGTCAGCCATCAAAGCACAAAATACCCAAACGCGCAAGGGAAATCAAGCATACCACTTCTCTCAGCCTCGCTCAGGGCCAAGATTGCTGGAGGCAAAGTCGGTGGATCATTGATAGGGACTGTAACGGTTTCATCGGAGATTGACTCTGATCTCATCGGAGAATCCAGATCATCTTGACTTCTACTCTCTTCTGAGTACCCTTCGTCAACTTTGAAGGACGTGTCCATTTTTGACGTCGCGAAAGCTGGTTGGTACGTCCGTGTTAGATTTAGTAACGTCGAGTAGTCTACCATCCCCTCGATAAACTCTTAGCTGCCTTCTTGTTCCATATGCCGATGTGTCTATTAATCGAGTCGTCCGCGCTTCCCTGTCGACCTCAAAACGTCCAGTCCTGTTCTTGGAAGCCCGACCAGCAGGATCTCAAGCAGACCGAGCGTGAAGGAAAACCAGACCCAAGCTGTGGTTCTATAGTGAGGCTTGCGACCTTGAGCCTTTCCGCGGATATTCCTTCCCAAAGCCAGGCTTTTGCAGAGACGCACCAAGTCGACTTGATATTAGCACACGAAGACCGGACCGTGCGAAGATGAGATCGACCAGATGGCTGTTTATGGGAGCCGGTGGCAGCGAGATTATCAGTGTGGCTCGGCCAAAGGAGTCGTGGGTTCTTGTGGTCATCAACGGGTGTTGATGGGGTCTCTATCATTCGCCGATAGAGTCTCATAAGGCTACGCTAGTGGAGACCTCCTACTGTACTTGGTACTCTTGAGGCGGTTTTGAGTTTGGCCCTCCTCTCTACTACAAGCGGCCTTTACCAAAATTCAAGGAAGAAAAAGGTCGATATCACTCATAAATCTATTACGGAAAGTCATTGTCTTCTATATACATACATGCCTGATTCAATGACAGGAGTAAGAGTTTTCATATGTTAAGGTAGTTACGCCGGCGTGGCCGGCTTGTTACCAAGTCCGCAATTTTGAAGGAAGCCGATTTTCATTATTTGGTACCTTGACCACTATTTCTGGTTGAATGCTATTATTATTGCATGATCGTACCACCCATTAGTTAGCAACTGTCGAGCCAAGCTGTGATCTCGGCTTGTTGTCAGGGCTCGAGCCTACATAGAACCCAACACTGCTACCATCATTCACTATTGCTTTGTTACCGCGTTGCACTGCTCTACCGATGAGATACCGAGTCGATGGTCGTACCAAGATACCCTCTCTCCAGTTCATCCCTAAGGATTGTGCCACGCTATCGAGGCATTGGAAGATCGCATAGAAAGTGGTTGTGCATAGCGAACCACGATAGGCTTAATTGTATGAAAAGGTTTCCCAGAAAAGACGCTCGTTCCTTCATGCTAAATGATTTTTTGCTATTATAGGATAGGTTGGTTTCCTCGGGTATGAATACGGTGTTAACCAAGACAGATGTTAGCTTGAGAAAGAACAGTCTCAATTATACCTGGATGATCCGATGCTTTTGCACATCAATGACTCAAAAGAAGTCGTAGGACTGGAAGTTACATTGAGCCCGGCTTAGCCTGCAGCATTTCGACGTATCTTCTCCATAAGTTGCTTCTGTAGTGATGCAACGGATACGATGAGCTTGCGCAAGCTCCAAAGCAAAATAATGAGCATTTTCGATGTTGACATCCTATGCACATTTTGAGTGATTGGCCATGCCCGGAAAGGGATTGCCCCTATGACGAGTGGCCATTACTCTGTATGGATAGCCTTCAAGTCAGCCTTCTCAGCCGGTGGATATAATCCAAAGGGATGATCGCCCTACTTTTGGTTCTCGTGCTTTCATGAACACCGCGTCAGTCTCGCAAAAGCTGCACAGGTGAGGCTAAGTCGGTGCGCTCTGATCAACGAGCCACTCGACGATGTGGGGTGTACCTCCGTATAGCGTGAATTTTTCTTTCTCAAGCAACTCAAGTCATATTCGACCCGTAGCTAGGCCTTTTTCCTTATTGGAGTATCTTCCACTCCAGATTGTTTGAGGTACTATGGGACGTCAACATTCGTTCTCGTCATCACGTGGCATTGCTCGCAGACTACCTTAAGGTAGAGCCAATAAATTAGCATTCTGTGTAATTTACGGTTCAATTTAACGAACAGCAAGAGCAAGAACCGTTCGTTTCATGTAGTTTATGTTTCACGCTAAAGTATTCGCTTAAGCATCGAGATTCGAGAGACATGCTTGCAGTAATTATCACGTAGATCATATGAAGTTCAAGTGATTAAGCGCGAGTAGAATTTGCTCAAAACAGACATTTCTGCAATCAGAAAACAAATGATGTTGAGCATCGTTGAACAGTGCGCTTAACGAACTCATTGAATGGAGCTCGGACACAGTCGGACTTAGAATATACATTTTGCTTGAGACGTTCCCGAATCATTCCTTTTTGTGTACCGTACGGAGTACGTAGCCTTTCAACTTCTACGTGTATCATTGATTTCAAGCTACGTTACTGCTGTTTAGAAACACTAAGGTTAGCATTCGATTAGCTGAACTGTTTAATTACGATCTAATGGTTTGGCGGTGGGCCCGTAAGGCACAGTAAGGCATGAGGAGACCTGCCAAGACGCCATGTCCAGATCCAGTAAGGCGCTCTCAACCCCGCCAATCAAGGTATTTTTCACCAGGGCTCCTCGGTCACAGTCAACCTGATACAGATACATCTCAAACACTCCAGTATGACCACTCCATACTACTACTACTGTTTTACTACTACTGCCTTTCATCCTGTCTCGGACTGTGAACCCTTTCAATCATCCCAGACTTTCTTCTCCTTCAGCGGGTCTGCATCCTTCCTTTCTTTTGATTGTTGGCCTTACATACCTACGTTCACAAGGTGTCTTTGCGACAGTCGGATCACCAGACCTGGAAACCCACCGCCCGTCACCTCCACTGGCTAGTCGCTCAATTGTTCTAGTGTTCAAGACGGGGAGTTTCTGGATCGACGCGCTCAACATACCGTATCATTGCATTGTCTGGACCCAGCCTTCAGTCGTGCTTGCATTCCCCGGTACCTTGGACGATCGATAGGCTTTTATATCCTCCGCCCCCAACCTCCCTTCGCAGTCTCCGGTCAAGGTCTCAACTGTTGATGGTGATTTGCGAAAATCACTCTTCGCTTTTGGGACGCCTTCGCGCATACCGCGTCTGATACTTTTTCAGACATTCATCGACAGCTTTCTTCAAGAGAAGCCTTGACCTCGGAATAGCCAGCTGCAGCGTGGAAGCCGGTAAACCGAGAAAGAGATGAATCACTGAGAACGAGCATCGAGTACTAACTCAAGTGATGCTGGCGACACAACCCGCTCAAGGTCATTTGGCTCGGAGTGTGATGGCCTCTTCTGTGCACCCGCGCGGGCATATGAATGCACCACCGTCATCCTTTACCACTAATGGAGCGACACCTCAGCATTCCCATTATGCCACAGGGCCGACAAGGTCGAACATCAGTAGTGCGCAGCAGAGTCATTTCCCTCCACAAACAGCTTTCTCTCCACAATTACCAACAAGCAATGCGCCTCAACCGGATAAGAGCATAACCAACAAGAGAGCAACCGAGAAGATTTCTCTGTACCATATTTGTCTGAGCCTGAGACGACGGTTGACCACAGTCCCTGGATTTATGCATCACATAGCAGAAATGGAGGAAGAGGAAGCAGAAGCCGATGACTCGACAGAACCTGTGACGTCGATGTGGAATTGTTTCCGCCGTGGCTATCCCTTGATGACCATATACAATGCTCTGAAGCCTAAGGTGCCACTTCATATTGATCCAAGTAGGATTGCAGAGTCGAAGTACGGCAAAGCGGCTACATTCAAATTTCTACAAGCATGCTTAACGGATCTAGCTTTTCCAGCAAATGAGTGTTTTCTCATCACGGACTTGTACGGGGGTGACACTACCGGTTTTGTCAAGGTATGTATCTTTTCGACATGTTTTTATTCCTTGCCTGTAGCCGCTTCTTCTATGTTATAATTACTGATGTGCATAATCATGGTCACTTTTCTTATGATTTTTGTCGACGAAGAAGACTAATGTTGGCATAGGTGACCAAGGTTGTCAATAGAGTACTTGATATCCTGAGCAACAAGGGCTTGCTGCTTCCAGAGGAACATGTTCAGACCAGTGTGGATAGATTGGCACCGCTCGTGAAGAATGACAAGAACATCCCGCATAAACATTTTGTGATTGATGAGATCGTAAGGACGGAACGTGACTACGTGCAACACCTTGAAATATTGCAAGATTTCAAGAACGAAGTCGAAGAAAGTGGTGCTATCGCAGGTGATGCGGTGCATGATATTTTCTTGAATCTAAATGCCCTGCTCGATTTTCAGCGACGCTTCCTAATCCGTATTGAACAGCAAAATTCTCTGCCGGAAGACCAACAAAATTGGGGCCAACTGTTCATCCAATATAAGGAATCATTCAGAGTTTATGAACCTTTCATAGCCAATCAGATCCGATGTAATAACGCGGTCACGAAAGAATGGGATAAACTCAAAGCGGCTCCTCTTTCAGAAGACTTGCGAGGAATGGTGGAAATTCAATCAATCTTGACCGGGTTCCTGATGAAGCCGTTCCAGCGCTTGTCAAAATATCCCATGCTCCTTGATGTACGTTTTCAGCGTTCTCTTCTTTCGTAACTCCCCATTTTCTAACATATACCAAGGACCTACGCACAAAAGGAGACCTGAGTGAAGACATGAACGAGGCCTTAGCCGAAGGTTCGAGAGCGGCTAGCTCAATTCTTCACCGGGCCAATGATGCTATCGACAAAGAACACCGACTTGAAGCTGTAACGGAGTTGCAAAGCCGTGTGGAGGACTGGAAGGGTCATAAGATTGATCATTTTGGTGATCTCCTCCTACACGGTAATTTCACCGTCTTGAAAGGCGAAGGAGCTAAGGAAGTGGAAAGAGAGGTCGGTATTCTCGATTTATTTCCCCCAAGACTTTACGCTACGTTTTTGAACGCCGTCAAGCAAGAGCAGCTCAAGCTCGGTTCCCCAACCCCTACAAGGCACAAATTGGGCAACATCGTGTTGTCCCCCCCAGAAGACAGCTCCTTTCCCATAAGGTTTGTCACTTCGTTAGAGGATGTATCAGAAGAGATCCCCGAAGGACAACGATCAATGAAGACCTCTTATGATGTCTCGGCGCATACTTCTCCCTCGTCACCCATCACGCAAAGCATGGCGAAGCAAATAAGGAAAATGCGTTCCATGCCGTCTTACTTGAGCAGAAGGAAGATTGGACGCAACTCACCACCAAACTCCCCCCAAACTCCGACGAGTACGTTTACTTCTGCAAGCGCGTCACCCATCTCAACTGCTTACTCCCGTGATGGCTCTGGGGCGGAGGTTGGCTCGATGTCACCCACCCCAAGCCGGAGGGGCAAGCTAAGATTCGAAAGCGCACTTTCTAGATCTAGGCCCAAGTTCGAATCCAACGGCAAGAAGGCGAAGATTCGTCGGTCGTTCGGAAGATATCTAGGCTTTCCTTTAATGTCGCATCCGGGTCATCGTCTCTTCGAATTTAACTCGTGTCTTAGATTGGCGGAGTGCTCCCCATTCTTTTATCACCTGAGTGCGGAATTGAGCCCCAGAGAATTACGTACCTTGAATTTAAAGAAACATGCTGACAAATTGGGCATTCGTGCTCCTGTCCGTGTGCAGTATAAAGTATATCTATTCGAACGAATACTTCTCTGTTGCAAAGAGATAAACCCTAACAAGCCAAAGAACAAGATGTTAGGTAACAACAAACCACCCCTTGATAAGAAAGGAAAGCCACGGCTACAATTAAAGGGTCGGATTTTCATGCAGAATGTGACTGATGTTGTGTCGCTTGGACACAAAGGTTTGTGAAGTCCGAATCCGTTTTGGAATGACGATGTGGTGGTGGGGAATGACCATATGTTGACGTATTGCAGACAAACCTACGTATACCATACAGATATTCTGGAAAGGCGATCCAGGTGTGGAAAATTTTGTGATTCGCTTTGCGAACAAAGACTTGATGCTCAAATGGCGAGAGCAAGTTCAACAGCAAAAGAAGACGCTAAGCGATTCTGCCCGCAGTTCTGGTCAGACTGGTACATCAGAGACTGAATTCACATTCATGAAGAACCAAGGACTCTTCGAGAACCCCTATCTACAGGACGACGATGGCGAGGAAGATGACAATCGAACGGGCATGGGGCCTCCAGGGCAATCCGTGTTCAACGTGAGTCGGAACACTTCGAGTACAAGTTTACGGTCGACTACACCGCATAGTAGCACTGGATTACACTCTATAGATCGTACCACGGGCCGTTCGGCCCCTCCGAGGTTTCCGCTTCCTGAGCAAGCCAGCGGACCAAACGCACCTCTGACCTTGAACACCAACTTTGCCCCAGGTGCTGACTCACCTGGAGAAATCAACGCCAACTCATATTTCTCTCCCATAGCCGATTCACCTATGTCTACGCGCTCGAGCTCTCAAGCTAATATGTATCCGTTTCCTCGTCAAGGAACACCTGTCGGCGGTTGGCCGCATGACGACCATAAGCATAGAACAGCCCCAGCTATGGGCCGCGCGCCTTCCCGAGATGGATCAGGCCCTCTCAATGGCTACACTATCAATGGCAAGACCCGGCCTTCGTTGCCGGTAATGGCAACCGCACAAAATCCACAGCATTCTGCAACCATGCAGAGTCGTCTCCGATCGGCCAGCACTCCAGATATTCACAACTCCAACGCCGCAGCAGCCAGACGATACGCCAACGGCCAGGCGTCAATCGACAACGTCCCGGTACCCCCAATACCCCAGCACGTGGCTCAGATGAGAGCGCCAATAAGTAGAAGCCAAACCAGTTCCCCTGCTATGAACCCGTTACCGACAAGAAGTGCTACTCAATCTCCGCAAGTGCAACGAGATAGAGCACAACGGCAGGTTCCAGACGACACAGATAGCGAGATCTATTACCGAATGCGGCAGCAACAGCGAGCTGAAGCCGAGTCTCGTGAAGTCTATAGGGGCGAGCATGAAGGAGCACCAAGCGCCCTCGTTCATCCCCAATTGCTACCCATAGCTACTTCCGACATAGCGTACCCTACGCAATTGAAAGTCAAGATATATTTCGACCCAGCACCAAGCCACGTTACTATCGTCGTACCTATCGTCATCAAACATCGCTCGTTGGTTGATCGTATCGACTCGAAGATGGTCAAGATCTCCTCGGCCGCTATATCTAAAGGGACCGCTCGCTTGCGATACAAGGATATGGATGGTGACAAGGTGTGCATAGATTCTGATGATGACGTTCAACTTGCGATCGAAGACTGGGGCTCCGTTCATGCCAAACAGCTTGCAGAGGGCACCGTCAGCGATTTTGAACTCCAGTGGCAGGAAGTCCCTGGCTAAATTCTGTTCTTCGCGATTGGCATCGACCGGTCGTTCTCGGCTTTGATTCCCCAGCACAATCTAGCTCCTGGCTCACTTGCCCTATCGCATTTCTAGACGATCTTTCTGGATCCAGGCGGATAAGCCCATGGTATAGCATTTACGGCTTCTCTCAGGATCTTACCCAGTGGGTTATTTTCAGCAATCTTATCGCGGTCTCAATCTACGATCGTATCACTCGTTTGAATCTAAGTAACGGTCAGGCTTTTCGGCGGCGCTTGAGATGGATGTTCACTTACGTCATTGGAGGTGTATGGAGGTTGTTTGTTGCGAAAGGAGCAAATGGCAATCTATACAGATAGGATAACGGCGTAACGAGGTCATGTAAGGAACGGAGTTACTAAGGGCGCTTGTGGAGCATGATGGTATGATTGCATGACAAAAGGATAGGTACGCCATGCATGTGGCTTAGCATGAATGAAGTGATTCTCGGATGCATTTTCTGTCTCTTTTGGTGCAATGTTGTATTCCATTGCTACGTATCGCTTCTAACGTCAGCTCTATTTTCTGAGTTTCTCCCTGGCTCACAAAGGCTTCAAACACTACCCGCTCTCCTACAAGGCCATGGTGCATTCAATTCTATACCGAATACCTTTCAGTCTGCAATGATCCTGTCTCAGTCCTGGCAACTTTTGATGATGGTTGGGCCCTGCTGGACATGTATGTCGGCAGCAATAGTGTTTGTTGCCGGCTTTTTGGAACCTGTTCTCAGCACCCAAAACCCACACTAGGAAATCACCGAGACGTCATCGTTGGGCTGGCTTTCCTTTTGTGTCTATAAAAACATTAGTGGTGAATTGAAACCAAGCTGGAAATTTCCCCCAAGTTCGTCCCGTACCTCGACTTCCTTGATACTTGGCAGGACTGTGTTCAATGTCCGTAGCCATCCACTCATCGTCGACGGTAGTTGCTTTGAATAAGATGTCCATACCGCGCTCGCCATCTTGCAAGGCCTGAACAAGTTCGGCCGTCATTCCTTCCGTATCGAACGGTATAGCTCCACGAAAGGTGCTACCGTTGGCCATGATCATGCCTGTCTCTGTGATCGGATCGAATGCTCGGACTTTTCCGGGCTCTTTTGCTGATGTAGCATGCATCTCAGCTGATCGACTAAAAGATTTCTCATTTCCACCTTCGCCAATGGAAACATCATTCGAAGATGTCGACCCGGTTCGCACTGCTTCGGCTCTGGATTTGGACTTGGGCATCACATCGTCAAGCAAAGTCCCAATGTTACCGGATAGCTTCCTGCCAACATCTTCGAGAAAGGGTGGATCGGCCTGGCTATTCGCTGGCGAAGGACTGAGGCTCAAATGGGAAAACATTGTTCTGTTTCAAGGTGAACACTTTGTGTCACAAAGGGAACATGGGAATGGCACAATATGGGATGGACTTTAAAGGCGCTCTATAGGGACCCAACATCACGAGGTCCTGTCAAAGCTGCATGGAGCTACACGGGCTGCGCGTTGGGACTGCGGCAAGCAGATGCGGACCATAGAGGTGCCTTACGTGGCCTACATGATCGTCGATGAGGTTGATGCCCTTGCAGCTGGATGCACAA
>JAABUW010009516.1_pt1 | contig 11043 bp, 14 predicted proteins | sample 5560081 | NCBI WGS metagenome assembly JAABUW01 (sample SAMN10711882, study PRJNA513363) | rock metagenome | isolation source: Antarctica rocks | place: Antarctica: Victoria Land, Knobhead sud | reverse complement strand
AATATTAACGCTTGCCAGCTCATGATGAGCTAGGTACGTGCGGGACAAGTCTTGTCTTTCCAAAGCAGTCTGTCTTGTGCATCTCTATAAGGCAGCAACGCAATATATCTGATGAGTGGCTTCATGTGCAACATGCATCAGCAGAGGGTATGGGTGTGCCAGGAGGCTACACTCTTGCAGAATCTGCACAGGTATTGCCGGTGCTTTGAGGGCATATGCTTGTTGTGCAGAAGGCTGACCTGCAAACTCTGACAAGAGCCACTCCCACTCATCTTGGACTTGAAGCTGACGAGGGCCACACTTCTGGGCCCTCAGTGCTGCGTCCAGCACCACATCATATACCTGCAGTACACCAGCAGGTATCTTGCCATGTTGCTGCGGCCCTCAAACACCATTGAGAGAGAGAACAAAAGGTTCATGCCGCAGCATCAGATGACCAATGAAAAGACAGACCTTGCTGCAGCAACAAATGACCAATGAAACAAAAGAAAAGTTTATGCTTTTCAGCATCAGAATGGGTGCCTCTTAAGGCGGCAGCTTGGAGCCATAGGCCATAGCCCAAAGTACCTTTGTAGTGTTTTAGGCTGGTATGGAAGCATCTTCAATGAACACATGAGAGGTGTCAGCCCACTCAGAAGGCATCAGAGAAGATAGACAGTTTCACAAAAGACCTGCTGCACATGCAGCTTATCACACCTGCCAAGATGTGATTTGCTGGTAGCCCTTTGCTTGGGACACGACTCCCACAGCAAGATCCCTGGTGTGCTCCAGGGGTGGCAAGTAGGCTGGAGAGGGTAGGTAGGACTGTTGGGGTGGTAGCAGGGGCTGTAGCATGGGTTCAGGGACAGCCTGGTGCACCACTGTCCTCTCTTGGCTCGTCTCCAACCAAGATGACAGCAGCACATGGCCCCACCTGCAGGATCATCCATGTTCATTGTGCCTGTTCTGCAGGATTGCTCGTTCAACAGCCTGTTTTTGCTAGACCGGTGCAGTTGGAAGTTTGTTGTGTATATCCATCGTTAGGCATAAGCACGACTGATTCTGAGATGCTCCACAGCTTCAAGAGATTGGCTCTTGCTAGCCTAAAGACTGCTGTGACAGAAAGTGCTTCTTGTTCACCCTCATTAGAGCAGAGGTAGCTGAGTCGCAAACCAAAACCAACGGGCAGCAGACTTACTTGGCACCAGTGTGGTCAAAGACCTGGACCCACTTCTTGCCCGGCACATGGGCATCCTCAGACTCCTTGCCATGTCCACACAACCGGCTGATGAAGCCTGCCTGCTTCTGCTTGCGAGGGCTGCCATGCCCAACCAGAGGCGTGTTATTGGCTGCCTGTACAGTCACACCCCAGTCAGCTTCTGGTCAAGCACTGCTCATCACAGCGCAGGTAGTCACTCACGCCAGCAGCACAGGCTGCTTGCTCAGCGCACAGCATGCAAATCACCAACTGGCAAGCATGCTGTGACACAATATGTTATTCAGGCTCCCAGTCTGAGGAAGATCAGGAAGCTGCAGTAAGATGCCAGTATGGAACATAACAGCAGGCATGCAAAGGCAGAAAGGTAGGACCTGGAGGAGGTCTGCAGCGCGCACGACGCCCTGGGCGACAGGCTCCTGGTAGTTGTGCACCTCCACCAGCAGCTCCTCATTTACCTCCTCCTGGCCCAGCTCCACCTGGTCCCCGCTCTTGCCCCTGCCGCTAGGCTGCACCACTGTCCAGGCTGCTGCCTCCTCTGCGTCACACACAATGCCCCTGTCCGCTGCTTGCATGAAAGACCTTTGGCGTGATGAACATGTACTGTTGCTGCCCTGAATGCATTGCCTTGATAGGCGCACACATAGGAATGCGCCTCTGCCAACATGCTGACAGCTGTTCACGTTGCCTAGTGGCCACGAGCCACTCCAGAGTACTTCAGCCATACAAGTTGCGCATAATAAATGGTGCATTGCAGTGGCTGGCTGGGATGTCCTGCTCGCGCGTGTTGCGCACGCAATCCAGCTGTCAGTCTGGCCTTTTCAAACAGACAGTGTTGAAAGTGAGCCTGTTGGCAAATGCGGGGTGTGAGGGCACACCAGGGGCACTGGCAGGATGCAGGCAGATGTAGAGCTGGTCAGCAGTGCCGGGCACTTTGCCAAAGAGGCTCTGCAGGGTGCCCATCTTCTCCTGCTGGAAGGGCTGGTACAGGTGGCTGCTGACCAGCCTGACAGCGCTGGCCTTGATGACGGGCCGGCCAGGAATGACCTCCATCTGCTGCATGCTCTGCTGTGGACCGTGCTGCGGCGCCACAATGACTGAGCGGCTGGCCTGGTGGTAGGATGGGCTGGGTGGGGGTTCCAGCAGCTCCCTGCTCATGGGTGTGCTCAGGACTGCTGCTTCTGAATCATCCCTGTAGCAGGAGGCTTGTTTGATGCCAGAAAGAGTGCACTGTATGCTTGGTGTAATAGGTGCTCACTTGCTGTTGTCCTCTTGCAAGGATGTAGGTCTATTTTCTGCAGGTGCCGCATGTTGGCCAAGCGCCTCACAGCAGGAAGTTGGGTCTGTTTTACCAGGATCTGACAGCAGAAGCAGAAAGCAGCATACCAGAGGATGGTCTGTCCTCCAGGAGGAACGCCAGCAGCAGCAGGCCTGAGCATGAGGTTGTCATTGGCAAAGGCTGCCTTCAGAGGGCGGCAGCCATCTGCCAGGAAGAGCGCCCCCTGCTCACTGGCCTGACCAGCATTCAAGCACACCTGGAACGAACCCTGCAGCCAAGAAAGCAAACAAGGCTGAGATTTACTGTACAAGTGATACTGAGTGTTTGCAGTAGCTGTACACACATTGCTTGCAGAACATGTGACACAGGGTGCAGCTGTTGCTTGTATCTGTTCGCATTTGCAACAAATACCCCAATGCTGAGGCCAAAACTTTTTAGTGGGAAGTGATAATGCAGCAGTGACACCAAATTGCAATGAGCACTGTGTGTGACTTGTTGCATCACATGCATCACCACAAAGCATTCACAAGAAGGGCTTGACAAAATCATCTTGCCTTTCTGAATTCTGACATGACATAGAAGCAGTCTTGCTTGTCAGATGCATTGTAAACATACTGCAGACATGCTGCACAGCACTGACGCTCAATATTGTCGCATAGATGACAGCAGATGGAGGTACAGACAGGTGGCAGGCACCTCATAGGCAAGGAACTTGGCCCAGGCCTCCCTCTTGCCCAATTTCACCAGGTCATCAGTCTGAGGGGCTGCTGTGATGGCACCCTCATTGGGCTCAGCCTTGATGCCTCTGGACAGCTCTGAGGGCGCTGCTGAATGGCGCGGGTTGTATTGGTAGGCGCTGGTGGTGAACATGCTGGTCACAGACCCATCACGAGCATGCCTGCACCACATGCCTTTCTATCAACCACTGAATCAGCTCAATAAGCGTGGTACAGCACAGTGAGATCTTGGCACGCTTGGTGTTCCCCTTAGTAGGAGTATGCTCTTGCACATGTATCATTCTGCATGCTGTGGAATGCTGCGCTGACCGGTCATTCTGCAGCGTGCCGGGTGCATGCTGTCTGAGCTGAGCACCTACACACTGCATGCTGCCGGTGTTTATGGCTTCACCAGTCACATACTTTTCCCATGCCCTTGGAAGGGCACAGCAAGGCAGATCGAGGTGTCTGTACTGTCTCAAGACCAAAGACATGCAGTCCATGCACAAGTCACCTTTGTGGCTGGTACTGAGGCTGCTGCTGAGGTTGGGGTTGGGGCGGAGGCATGGGAGGCGCATTGGGGGGAGGGCTGGGGGCCTTAACTGGCATCTGAGCGTAGCTGGAAGCATTGCCCAGTGGTCCAACACCCTGCATTTGAGGGTAATGAACTGGCCCAGAGCTGACTTGCCACTGAGGGGCCTGATACCCCTCCTCTTGCTTGATGTGAACAATGGTCGGGTAGACAGCCGAGATCTTCTCATCCTGCACATGGGACATAGGCGGTGTAAGCACAGGCAGTCAAATGGGGATACAAACAGAATGCATCAGGGCGCAATATATGCATGTGTTGTTGATCACCCTAATGGCCCCATGGGCATGTGTTTGAGCAGCAGCAACATTGTGTGTGGCAACATTATGGGACTCGACATCTGTGTTGGCTTACCTGATACTGACCATCAGCAGTGTAAGGAGGGATTCGGTTTTCAGCGCTGGCTCTGAAACTGTTGCGTCTTTGGCTGTTCCGCCTGAAGCTGGAGGAGCGTGGTGTGACAGCTTGAGGTTCCATGCGGAAGGATGGATTGCCTTGCTGCATGTCCAGGGGATTCATGGTGACTGGCTGGACACTGTAAGCCACGGTTGATTGAGCTGACGCGCCCTGTTACACAGCACAATGAAAGTGAATACCCTGGAAATTATTGCACACAGAAGCATGAGAACAGCTGGTCAGGGCAGCAGGACAGCATATCACAGCTTGTTGACCTGGCGTGCATTGATTGATCTTGCCCCTTCTATGTTGTAGCTAGATTGTGTAGACCATGGTTCAGCCTACATGTGTCACAAACCAAATAGTCTTACAGTCTGCACTTATGACAGTCTGCACTTATGACACCTATTACACAAGATAGCAGGCACTGGACAGCTGCATCTGGACGACTGGACGTGCACCCACCCAAGACGGCTGCCTGTGGCGTGCGCTTTCGTACTCCTGCGTTTGGCCGACAGACACCTCGGATGTACCCTGCAGTTGATCGATTCTAGACGTTGTCCCTCACTCGTGTGTGCATGGCTGTGCGCTGTGTACGATGATACTGGAATGGAGACAACCGCGCACCTGATACATTCAGCGCCCGGTCGCCTGCTCAATCAAGGTACTGACAGCAAACAAGTTGTCTAAAAAAGCCTGCAGTTGCAGAGTAGTCAGCAAATGCTGCTGCATGACAAAGCTAGTGACACAGGAAAGACAATCAGAAAATGACACAAGATGGCAGATAGGGATTGTTGCTTGTTAAATAGCCTGTGAAGCCAGAAGCGCACTGACAGCAAATTTACCTTCAAGCTGAGGTGTGCAAGACCTGGGACATGCGGCAAAGCTTGCCGGTGTACAGGCGGTCAATATGTTCAAAAGCTTTCAATCCAATCACTCTAAGAGCAGGCCGAAAGCAGGCTGAGCCAAAAGAACGTCTGACGACGTTGACTGCACAGGCAACAGCTTTGCAAACCTCCCCGGGATACTAAAGCTGTTGCCAGATTCAACGCAGTACAATGGTGCCAAGTTCAGTGCCGGCCATGGTCGATAGGCACATTCATTCGTTACATTCACTTGACCTCACCCATCCCAATGGGTGGCATTTTTCCATTGATGATCCATTCAGTAGGCATTGGTGCTGGTTGAGCCTGTGTCCCCAGCCTCTGCAGCATCAGCTAGTTCATTGCAAAACCTGCCAATATAGTGCTAGCTAGTGCAAGGCAAGTATTTGTTGACTGATAGCAAACGACCGTGAAGCTATAGTTATGCTTCACAAATCACATGCCTGTATTGAACACATACTGCTTGAGGTACCATGGCAAAGCACAGGGCAATAGTCAATGGTCAGACGGACAACCACAATGATCACTCCAGCAAAGCAGTGCAGATCCTGGGCGTGAGCCCAGTGCTTAGTTAGGTCGAATGCAAGAAAAGAAAAAGAAGTATTAAACTTTTCAGCAATCTTAGCAGGACCCTCCTAAGGCAGAAGCCCAGAGCAGGTCTTACGCAAGGTAAAGGTTGTTGCAGTGACCAGAAATCCCAGGACACTATGTTGCTAGTGTTAGGCTAGTATATCTGTGTTAGCTTGCAGGTTGAGAGCCTGGACCTTGCAAAATAACTCACAGTTTGCTGATGACATCACACTGTAAAGCCCAATTTGCTCACAAATAGGAAGTGTTCTTGGTGACAAATTCAATAACAACATAATGCACACATACACGTGCTGACACTGCTCTGGCTCATGCTCAGCATAGCTCCTACGTATGGGTGCATCAGGTGACTTGTTCAATGTGACTAGCTGAAAAGCCTACAGACAGACATCGTCCTGTCACACGTTACAACGGTCTTGACTAGTAAGGTCAATTCCCAAGTGTTTTACTATCCTTTTAGCATGGAATCTTGCTCTTGTCTGCTCGTAAGTCTTTGTCTTTCCTTTCCATTGGTTACAATCTCCACAGCAAGGAAGTAGATTCTCCACATGTTGATATGGTTTGTCAGGAATGACCCTATCAAGCCAATACCCCTGAACATCTGCATCAGCACATGTGATGCCTAGTGAAATGATCTAATAGCCAGTTATCCAGAGTAACAAGTAGTTTGTCGATTTTTCGGTCATGCATGTCACACAGGACACCAGTAGGTCACCTGCTGGTCTCTCTGCTGTGCAGTAATGGCACGGCAAGACTGACAACCTCAGTGCTGCCTCGCGGAGGCCTTTGCCCATCTCATTGGGGTAAGTGTGAAGGTCCTTATTGTGCAATTCGGTGAGTGCATTCTGTAACGACTCGAGAACAGAATTCTCAAAGTCTTTGCTGTAACCAAGGCTGGCGGTGGGCACAGTGGAAGATGGCCGTGAAGGACTCCGCAGCATACTTGATGGGGGGTGGCACCTTGGGAGACGGTCGCTTCGGTGACGGCACCGTTACTTGGCTGAAATGACAGCTGAGTGAGTGGCAACCGTCGATGCATAGCAAACGGTCGATGCACTCAGCATTCATCATTGGAGCCCATTCTTGGGCCGGCCGATGACTGTACACCACCATCAAAACACGTGTAAAACAAGACACCGTCTGCACATTGATAGGGCTGGCTGACTCGAGCTAACTGAAAAGTGCACACTTATTCCACGCCAGCTGATCTGATCGGGCAGCTGGCATGGAATAAGTGTGCACATTGCCGTTTTAGCTTTAAAATCAGTCAAGTACAAACAGAGAAGGCTACTGATGCCAATGCTTGAACTGAAAGTGACCGCATAAAACATTGCATGCTGTCGCTGATTTTGTTGTTCAAGCTGACGTTGCTAATAACTTCTAGACATGCCTAGCAGGCAAACAGGCTATTGCCTATCAGCATTTGCAATGACAATGCTTCACCAAAATAAACATGCACAACGTCCTGACAACACGAGCCCTCACACCATTTCCCCAAGGGGGTGCAAAGCAGAATTGCTGACTGAGCTTCTCCCAGCCAATGGAATAAAGCTAGGCTGCATAGGGATCTTTTGCAGGTGTGGAAACGTCAATAGGGGCCCTATCGAGCAATAAACAAGATCATGCAGACTTCTGCCATGGACATCCTGCTGCTTCCAATATTTCAATCGGACCCTGCTCTTGAATGTACTCCAGACCAGCCTTGCTGTTGACTAGAATTGTACCAGCAAAGCCCAGAGCATTGATAGCAACTGATCCAATTTTCTCTATCCGTCTTGGGACAAGGATCATATGGTCACTTGTCAGAAGCAGGTTGTATGACCCTGGAGGTTGACCCCCTGGTGTGCACTTCTGAAGAAGGCTTTTGTACACGCTGATTAGCTGATCGGGCTGAGTCCTGCATGCATGCATGAGAGCTGCATGGCCACTCGTTTCATGAAAAAGAAGCAGGTTACAATGATCCATTCTTGCACACCTCAGCATGCAGTAATACAAATATCTCCCTAAGGCACTGTGGCCTTGCAGAGCAACATTGCCAATCTCCTGTGCTGACATATGCACGGCATGCTAGCAGCCGCACTTGTCTCCCTTACCTTGAGGAAAGTTTGCTGAAGTAGTTTTGGTAAGGGAGGTCATGCACGGAGGCAATGGCACCCTCATGTAGCTGACTGTCCCGCCAGGCATTGTCCATCATCTGACTCAGAGGCGATGGAATGACAGCAGGGTCGTCTGCCAGAGGTAAAGGGACAACCTGCATACACCGTGTTTTGCTAGGTGGATGTTGCTATACACTATTGCCAGACTTGCTTTCAAACAAGCAGGTGAAGCATTGCTGTACCTGAATGTGTTTGTGAGGCTGGCTGGCACCAGACTCAGGTCCGCAATTAAAGTATGCAAGTGCACCCTGTGGCACTGCCTGCAAACGGCCAAAAATTGGTGTTGTTCTTGATCTATACAATGTTCTCAAGGATTGACAAATATTTGATGTAGCTACCTGAACAACTTGCCATGTGGCTTCCAGATCCTGAAGGTCAAGAGCGTCTGTCTGATGCTTAAATTCCTTGGTCACTACCAATACGTGGTGTGCTACGACATTGAACTTGTTCAAGAGCAAGGTGTGGGTGGGAGACAGATGGTCAACCCAAAGTGCCTCATCATACGGCGCAAATGGGTCTTGCCATGCCTTTTGCTCTTCACTGCATCACAAGCTCGAGCTCTGTCACAATGTGATGTGAGCAGGTGAACACAGCACTTGAAATGGACTCTCTGCAAGCACCTGCTTTTGGGAGGTTTAGGCTTATCTCGCAAGGAATCACTAACTCTGAGGACAAACTTGATATGTAGATGCTGATCAGTCAGGATCTGGGTACTGGTCTTGAACTTGGAAGCTGAGCCTGATTCCTGTGCTTTCTGATAAGTGTCAAGAATCTTACTCCAAATGACTTGCTGGTCCTTGGCAGTGGACATACGCTGCTTTGCTGGCAAGGAAGCCTGTGACAGGCTGAGTTGACTCGGCAAACGGTCGAGTAAGATCGACAAGGACAGCTGATCACATTGGCAGTACCTTAACAGAGCAGTGCAGAGTAGGCAGATGAGTATTGATGATCCAGCTTTGCCGTCTCACAGGTTCAGCACGTATACTGGTGATCAGTCCGGGGATGCAGAGGGGTCTGAGCAGAGCCATACACGAATGCAAACGTCAGACGGCTTGTAGGACCTACTGAGCTATCGCCGCTGCGATTGAGGCTCACAACAGCGTCATGCGCTAGAATTTGGCTGTCGTATTTTCGGTCAAAACACGCAAAGCATCGAGACGAACGAACCGCCAGCAGTACTCAAATGCTTTTTTGGAATGTTTATGTTTTGAAAAAGTTTTGGAGAGCCACTTACTTCCAAGATGAGAATATGACTTTTTGCCTCTTCATAACTTCTGCAGCATTCATTGTTACAGTTGCATCATATATTTACTCAACTCGACTTCAAAACTTGTCGTCGACTGCTGACGATTGCAGCAATGTTCGGGAAGCCAAAAGGCGGGCAGCCGACACGTCACCTGTTTGTAGGAAATTGCGGAACAAGCGTCGGCGTTGGTCAGGAGGCAGTGACGCAGCTTTTTGGGCAATACGGAACGGCTACTGTGACTGTTCCGGAACAAAAGCAGAACCCTCACAGCGCTTTTGTGTTCGTGTCGTATGCCAATATAGAAGAGGCGACTGCTGCATTGTCTGCCTTGAACAACAAGCCATGCGCACAAGCGCATGGACGGCGCTTCGTCATCAAGCACGCTGACCTAAAAAAGGACCAGGTAGTTTGGCCTTGGATGCTCTCTAACCAAGCCTGAATGGTTGTTGTGCATGGTACGAATTCGCATGTTTGCTGCGCTACGCAGGAAAAGAGTCAGCGGCCTGTCGCTGTTTCAACACAGGACTGCACAGTGCCAGGCTTGACCCTAATACAAGACTTTGTGTCTGAAGAGGAGGAACAGGTGCGCGTGAGCATTGCTCGCAAATGCAGCAGCAGTGCGAAGCTGTGGGGTTTGCATGATCTGATTGATTTGCTGGTCAGTCAATGGTTATTGGTGCTGTAGGCTCTTCTTGGGTGTGCAGAAGAGCGTCAATGGGAAACCTTGGCTAGGAGGCGTGTGTGCCATTTTGGTTACAAGTTTGAGTACCAGGTGAAAAGACAGAACTCTGCTCCAAATAGCCATGGCATCAATTCCCAGCTGCTGTGGAAAGTCGTGCCAATGTCTCAGCATCCTATGCACAACCCAATGCTGAGACAGCTATGTGTTGATGCAGTCCAGGAATGTGGATCCACAAAAGCCTATACAACAATTCCCTGCAGCCTTGCAACCAGTGGTTGAGCGGTTGCAGCACCTGCAAGACATGCCGCAGGTGAATCATGAAGAAATGTCTGCTGGCTGTGCCCCTAATGTGGTAGCAATTGAACGCAACTTCATGAGACTGTGCATGGGTCAGCTTTCGAGCCAGCAACAAACTAGTCAGCTGCTGCTTGCAGCAATGCCCCCCAATGGTGCACATCAAGGCGCTGCACTGGTTGCTGATATTGTCTGCTGGCTTTGGTTGCAGGTGGATCAATGCACTGTGAATGAGTATTCGCCAGGAGTGGGACTGTCACCTCACATTGACACCCACTCTGCTTTCACAGGTAGAGCAACACCTCAAACATGTCAGCTTTTTTCAAACACAAGACCCACCAGCCTGTTGCAACTATCTGGAGCATGTCACTACAGTGTGTGCTGTTATTGCTGCACCTGCTGCAAACATATGCTTCTTGCAGCTTTCCAAAAGCACTTATTGAATCATCACACATCGCTCAACAGCCCTACGATGTAATGACAAGCACCGAAATCCAACTGTCATCCACCTCTATGCTGCAATAACACACAAAAAGCAAATTTGTGCTGCTGAAGATTGACTTGGTTTGAGGCTGTGCAGGAGCCATTGCATCCTTGTCACTGGCAGGACCAGCTGTGATGGAGTTTCGACAGGGAGGAGAATCTGAGGCAGTGCTGCTACCGCCTCGCTCCCTGCTCATCATGGCTGGCCCTGCCCGCTACTGCTGGCACCACTACATCCCCCATCGCAAGGCAGACCCCATGCAGGGCGGCCTGCTGCCCCGCGCCCCCCGCCGCATGTCCTTCACCTTCAGAAAGGTCCTCATCTCCCAGCCTGAACTAGCAAGCCTTCTAAGCCTGAAGGCGCTCAGCTGTACAACACATGACACCAGCCCTTACTGTAGCAGACTAGCAGCATGAATCAGCTGGCTCTTGGCCATTCTCAGGGTGATCTTTCTCAGATTCATTCATAGTGGTATCTGCTCTGACGCTTCTACTGGCTGTTTCAGTCATAGTGGTCTCTGCACAGCCAGTAGAA
>JAABUW010009505.1_pt1 | contig 11050 bp, 6 predicted proteins | sample 5560081 | NCBI WGS metagenome assembly JAABUW01 (sample SAMN10711882, study PRJNA513363) | rock metagenome | isolation source: Antarctica rocks | place: Antarctica: Victoria Land, Knobhead sud | reverse complement strand
GCGTGGAGGGGTGTGGTGACTAGGGAGGGGAGGTGAGTGGTTGAGTGGTAAGAGGAACGTGGAATGGAAGTGGTGGAACGGAGATGTATTGTATGTTGATACTTGATAGACAATGTGTAGTTATGTTGCATGTGTATGTGTATCCTGCGGATAACGCACATGTGCATGACCTTCGCTCTTACTACTACCGCTCTCGCATTCCCGGTAGCCCCACAAGATCCTCGTGGTGAATGATAGCTCTCTCTCCACCCCCCTCCTCCTCTCGCTCCGCCGGCCCCGTCCGCCTATACTGAAAATTCCCCATCCTGCCCACTTTCCCGAATTCCGCTGGATCAATCCAGCCGAAGTGCCGTACGCCATTCCACCTCACAAGACCCGAGAGGGCGAAGAAGAGGCTGGTTTCTGCTGCGCAGAAGAGGGCTAGGCCCAGGCCGAGTTTGCTCATGTAGTTGCGGTCGGCTGTCCAGGAGCCGAAGCCCGCAAAACCTCCACCTGGCCGGAGGTAGTTCGCCACAGCACTGGTGATGAGAGCAGTTTTCGGGAAAGAGGAGGCCAGGTAACTGCTCGTTATGGCACGCAGCATGGCGTTCTCGAGCGGCAACAGGAAGAGACGGCGGAAGAAGCCGTCGATGCAGCCGGCGAGGTAAGAGGGTGGTAGTAAGGCGAGCGAGGTGGAACGCCACCTATGCTCTCGCACTGTGGGGTTGGGTTCGGTGATGGGCCTGTTGTCCTCGAGCTGCCGGAGGCAGAGCTCGACGTGGTCGGCCACTTCGGTGCCACCGTACCAGCGGCGCTGGATGCCGTAGCCGAGCCAATGGATGGCGGATCGACGGAAGAGGGTAAGGGTGTGCCAGAAGTGGGCGAAAGGGTCTTGGGGAAATTGAGGGATCTTGTTGACGTGGGGGTGTGTGTAGGCTGTGAGTTGGGCAGCGGGCGGGTCGTGCTGTTGGTCGTGGCGGTTGACGAAGGTCCAGCAGAGGAGGAGGGTGGCGGGGGACACGAGGTGGCGGATGTATGGGTGCGGGATGAGGGGGGTCCAGAGGTAGTTGTGGATGGAGGTGGAACCGCCTGGTAGAAGGGCGCGCCAGGGTGGGAAGAGTGGCCAGGCTGGTGCGAGGCCGAGGGTCTGCGCCCAGCCGTAGTATTTGAGTGGGAGGAGGATAGCGTCGACAGCGATGCAGGCAATCTCCTTGCATATGCCGGCGGTGACGTGTGCACGCTTCTGCTGTGGACTTTGTTGACGATCACTTCCGCCTGCTCGTTCGTGGAAAGGTTTTCTAAACCGTTTCCCAATCGCGGCGTCGACCCGATCTCGAACATCTTCGATGCGGTCGTAGATCATCCACTCGACGGCGTAGCATAGAAGCTGGGCTACTCTACCAGGGAACAGCACAGCCAGAATGCTACCCCAGCCACCGGTTATGATCTTTCCCAACTCCGTCGCGAGCAGCTGCGCGAATGGCGTGGAGAAGTCTACCGTTCCAGCTTGTATTCGTGCCAGCAGAGTCGCAGGGAACAGCATGACCATTTCGTAGACAGAGACTGAAGTGCTTTCGAGCACGTCGCCACGTATCTGTTCGTGGTTGAGAACTCCAGCCCTCGCCTCGGCGATCTGGCGGTACTTGAGTTGGGTGCGTTGCTCCTTGCTCTCGACCACGCCGACGACGGCTAGAACGGCGTTCTGAGCATCGCGTAAGTCCTGGTTCTGCTTCTCAGTCGCTGGGTTGACTGGCCGGCCTTTGCGGTCGTACTGTTGCTGGTAGACATCTCCGTTCTGTTGGTTTGGAGGGGCGTTTTCGTCGTTGGTCTCAGTGGGCGCTTCTTCAGGCTCCAGGTCTTCGAAAGGAGAGCGTCCGAGGGCAAGGCGTTCTAGATACTGGTGTCGTCCCATCTCGACGCCTGGAATAGAGGATTCCCAATCATTCCATAGTGACCGTTTTAGTGTTGGGCTATGATCAGTGGCTCTCGGGGCTGTTCATAGTTGGACTTGGGCTTCATCGGGGTGTGATTTGGATGTGAAGACATGCACATTGGAGTTGCACTCCGGTCAACGACCGTGGTTTCCTGTGATGCTCAATCCTACGTCTTGCACTTCGTGCTTGATGCTTTGATGGAGGAACGCTTAGGTATGCAGGAGCGAGGTCGTGTCCGGTCGAAGTCAAGTCGTATACTTCGTGATCACATATCGGACGTACATGCACTGTAATCTGAGTACATGCACGTATCCTTCGACAGATCCAATCAATGCAGGCGGAGCTGAGCCGAATATCTGCCCTGTAGTCGCCGTGATCCTCGTCGGTTCCGCTGTTGCCCCGCACAGGGCAATGTTTTACGAAGCTTATCCTTCTGCTTCACCATTCAAGCTTTTGTATTCTTGGCAAAGACGGCTGCGGACGAAGAAGGTGAGTAGACTCTCCTCATCTGTTCCATATTGCCTATCGGGTCGCCTCACTCGCTACACATGGATACCGCGCACTACCGCCGTTCACTACTCCACTTCCAACCGAGGCCCACGGGCGCAATATGATCGAAAGAGACAGCGCCGTCTCAACATCACCGCGCCACGATCCCACCATCATCACACACCATCACTCACGCCACGCGCTTCACGCATCTCTTCTCCCGGACAGTGTTGTGTGCCGGCGGACCGGAATCGCGACTGGTGTGTTAGGCAAGCGCGTACAGCTAACCATGAGTCGAAGCAGTCGCGACCGAACACCTCCTATCCGAGACCCCACTACAACCGCCGAGCGAGCGCCTAGGAATATACGATTACACGTCTTGGAGGAAGCATGACATTGAAATCTTGAATGAAAGCGGTCTGAATGTGTTTCGGGCGGAGAGGCATGACTTCCACGCCCGATCGCTCGAATGCTGCACAATCAACTCCCTCGCCCGGCCGCCGTCTCTTCAATCGCATCACATCCCCCTTTGGCAACAAAGCTCGAAACATCCCCGAATTCGAAATCAGAGCAGACGATCCACACAAGCAATATGGTCCTGGGGAGATTTTGCCCGGCAATGTGCGTCTCCGGGTGACCAAGCCGACCCGCGTCACACATATCGTCGCTCGACTCCATGGCTACGTGCAAGTCTTCAAGAACCCTGGCTCGCCGGGAGAGAGCTATCGGGCCAATCCCGCCTACCTAACCACTCATCGCGGCAGCAAGTCTGGAGAGTACTTTGGCAATGGTTTCGCTTCTCTTTTCGAGGATGAAGTCGTCCTTTGCGGAGACGGCAGGCTTGCCGACGGCACGTATCAGTTCAACTTTGAGCTCGAGTTCCCAGATCGCGACTTGCCAAGCAGCATCGAATTTGAGCGCGGTACCATATGCTACATGATTACGGCCATGATGACGCGGCCAACTACCATGTCACCAGTCATGACTTGTGAATCGAAAGTCCATTTCTTGGAACGCGTCGACATAGCTACACTTGACCCACCTAGGCCATTAACAACTATCTTGACACCGGTCGCACGACGGCTGCGACCCAAAACGCAAGCCCGAAAGCTGGTCGATCCATCTGAGAAACGAAATCGCATATCTGATTCGTGTGTGAATGGTAGCGACGCACATCGCAATAGCGAGGCTTCTTCCGTCCCGACCTCAAGCATGGATACCGACGATCCTATCAGTCCGAGTGAGCTGAGTTCTCACAGTGGCGAAGGCAGCCAGGGTTTAGGCACCCAGTACGAGCTGCAAAGCCAGATGTCTCCCACTGTTAGCGACGCGATGGGATCCAAAGCCAACACCAGCAAAACTTCACTACCTTCGAAGTCGATCACGGCCCGGGTGGAGTCACAAGCTGGCGGGTGTTTGAGGGGCGACAACATTCCGATCAAGATCGATGTAAACCATACTAAGCAGGTCAAAAGCATGCACGGTGTAATCGTCACCTTGTACCGTTTGGCTCGCGTTGACATGCGACCGTCCATTCCATTGGGACCGACTGAGAAAGGAAAGGACGCCAAGTTCGAGGAATACTACCCAAAGTCCATGACAGGGCTAGGTGGCCTCTCGCTTTCCGGAGCAGGATCCAGCCATGTCTTCCGGAAAGATCTATCACAGAGTATGGCACCGCTCTTCGTTGACCCGCGGACGCTCACGGCGGAGATACACACGAAAGTACGGGTTCCAGAAGAGGCTTTTCCAACCATCTCGACTGTACCTGGCCATATGATCAGCTTCAGGTACTACGTGGAAGTCGTTGTAGATATTCAGGGACGTCTATCAGGTCAGGACCGAACCTTCTCGAGCTTACCCGGTCAAGCTGGACTTTTCAACAACAATCTGAGTATGGAGACTGCCGACATGGAACGCTCAGCATTCACACCATTTGGCTCGACGATCGTGGACACGGCGTCTATGCGCCGCGATAAAGGCGTTGTGGCCTCTTCTTTCGAGGTCATCATTGGCACAAAAGACAGCGAAAGGAAGGGGAAGCGAAAGATGATAGAGGCCGTGGCCACACCTGAGGAGCAGCCGGCCGAGCAACAACAGACGCAAGGATCACCCATCGCTCGCGACCAAACACAGCAAGCCGAGTCCGGATACGATTGGTATGATACTGCTGGGTACAACGACCCTCGCTACTACGAACAGTTTTATTGGTACTACCAACAGCACGGACAACCCATGCCTGAGCCGCCTTGGCCTGGTCACCAGCAAAATAGCTACGACGTACCGCCGCCGTTACCGATGCCGCAATTGGAGGACGAGTCGCAGATGTCGGAGAAGGAGCGTATACGGCAGGCAGAGACGCGGCTTTTGCCGAGCCAGCCCCCTGGGATGGAGATCCAGCGGGATGGAGGAGCGTACGCTTCGTCAGCACCCACCGCGCCGTATCTACCGGCAGAGAACAGAGGTGATCTTGCTCCGCCACCGGCGTGGCATGCTGGGCAGAGTTCACAACCGCCTCCATCTCCTTTCGGCCCGCACAATGGAGCTTTGTCCTCTGAGGAGCAGCAACGGACTCATCGCCTTCCCAGCGTTCCAGCTTACGAGCCACCAGCCGCTGGCTCATCTGCCCACGCGGCTGCCTCTGCTTCAGACGGCAAACAAGAGATGCACCGCCGGCAGCTTGAAGCATCGGCATCAGCACCTCCTATGAACGACGACGAGCACGAGGGTCCTTCAGCTGTGCCGGACCACGCACCTTCAGCGCCGACTTTCGACCAAGCGGAGGGTGGAGATGAGGCGATACACGATAGCCACGGAGATGCGCCGGGCGAGAGCAGTCTACCGCGTTACGAACGATAGAATTACGACGGCGTTCTTGGAGCGCAAATGGGAAAATCACATCTTGGGAAGATGAACGGGATATCCGGGAGGCGGCGGATCTTCTTTTTTTGATTATGACACCAGATGGGTGGTTCTTTGTATGCCGTGGTACTTACATGTAGGCAGAAAGCTGTATGCTCCACATCAGTATCGGTCTCGACCTTTATGAGTCCTCAAAATGTACAGCCCTCTTCATAGTGTTCTGCGGACGTCGGTACATTGGTGTGCTGGGCGGTGGATGTACTGTAGAACGGCTATACGAGTGGTTCGGGTGGTAACGTCTTCGACTGTCTAGGACGTGTGTGCGTTCTCATGTTATTCCCAACATGAACAAGCAACTTGTGTTCACCAATACCCGCAACCTCAAGGTCGAAAGGTATCTGATGGAGATGTTGAGGGAGATCGCACATACAGGTATGGTTTGCAGAGCTGGGCCTGGGCTGTTCGATCTCGTTTAAGGATTCGACAGTCCATACCTTGAATCAGTCGTTATTACCGGTCTGAACTATAGATCTTCAAAGTATCTCGGGCCTCTCCACACTACGTATGGGCTGTCGGCACTTTGTTGTGTACGGGGTGCTGTGAGCCGCACCTGCGGTAACAGCGGTACTATAGTACGGCTATACAAGTTCGTCTAGGTGACGGGATGACCAGATCAATGGGTCGGTTTCATTGTTACAACAATACAATTCTCTAGATGTTGGTCAGGTTTGCTGGATGCCCGGATATGGGAACAGGTAGTAGGAGGTAACCCGTAACTCGGAGAAAAGGCTGAAGGAGGAAGATCGCCGAACCCTAAGGGCCCGTTTGTTGCCGTTCAGCGGGCTGGTCTGGCCTGGTGGCCGTGAGCTAGCAGCTGGGATGGCTTTCGAGGCTCTGCGGAGTCGGTAGTTTGATACGATATTGAATGCTGACAACGTTCTGACAACCTTCCTGCTATCCTGTGAGTTGTTCATTCATACATGGAATGAGTCTGAATCTTGACGGAAGTGGTGGTACCCGAGTGCGAAAGTTGGTGGTACACGGGTTGGGGTGATATCGTAAGCGGCGGACGCCCTGCCGGCGTAGCTCCGAACCTTGTGTGTGTGAGAGATCGTTATTTCGAGGTCTGCAGAACATACGTTTCTCGAGACATCCAAGACTTGGGGGAGTGTAGAAAACTTATTTCAACAACCCAGGATGGGAGTGTTCACGATGAATAAGGTAGATTCTATGAGCGATTGATCGAGATCCTCGGAGTCAGCTCTAGACGTGTCGTCCCAATAGGGTTGCCGATCTGAGGTTCTAGACCGGCGAAGACTCTTTGTGCGGGCCCCACGCCGACGCCGACACTGCAACTGTAACCTCGAGAGAAGACTTCTATTTCGACTCTTCACGCAAACGCACACGCACAGGCACAGGCGCCGAGGGAGTGTGGGTTTGAGGGAGTTTCTACCTCGACATCGTCCTTCACAGATCCGTAGTACCTGGACGACGACGTCGACGACGATCTTGCAAGCAGGAACGCTGATCAATCATGCCACCTGCGTCTGGACTGTAACCTTGCTTCCTGCTCATCGTGGGGCTCCCACCCGGACATATCGCGACATTCTGCCGTGTTTCACAAGCTTCAACTCTCGACATCTTACGCTTCTGTGCTTCGACTTCGACACCTCGATATCTCCAGATCTGAGACTGGTCTAACGCGCACTGAACCGCGGCTACACCGTCACGCTGGCTCCTGGACTGGAGCAACAAGGGAGGACTGATGGGCAGCGTATCGCCCGCAGAAGGGGCAATGGAACGCCAGACGATCTGCTTCTCGGACTTTGGCACGCAGAAAGCATTACAGACTGGTGACCCGGGCTTCCAGGACGTGATCAATCACCTTTATGACGGTGCCGAGAACAATGCGCTCGAAGATCTTGTCAAACTGAAAACGCACCTACGCACGCTATCGACAGAGGACTTTTGGACTACCGTTGTCGAAGGCATCGCAGATCTCATCGGAGCGCAGATCTCATTCGTGAATAAGCGGATCCTGGTGGACGAACATGATTCTGCTGTGGAAATGCCGCCCTACGGCGAGCCGGGTTCATGTCTCATGGCCTGCGCTGTGCACTACCGGACCACCGATGGCACGAAGGACACGCTCAAGCAGACCAAGTTCCACGCCTATGGATGTCCGTGTACTTATATGCGGCACGACAAAGTGTTCCTTATCCCGGAGAGGCTGAGCGAATTCATCCTTTCTAACCCCAATCAGCTGCCCACACCCGCAGATGCCTATATCGGCCTTCCACTCTTTGTTGATGGCAAGAATGTCGCGCACTTTGGAGCAATGTGGTCGAAAGAAGGTGCTGCCGCGCGGAAACTTTCATGGGCGTTCATTGAGATGCTACTCCACTCGCTCGAGGATGTGGTCCTTCAGCGATTCCTCGAGGGCTCTAACTTTGTCCAGCATGCTACTAGCAGCGAAAGGCGCCCTGTCATTCCTCACGATGCGGTTACCGTGACGCAGTCTCTACGCCCATACGCTGGCAGCCTATCTCACGAATTGCGCACGCCGATGCAAGGAATTGTCGGTATGCTTGACGTCATGTATGCGACTGTGCAAGAAGTATCCGAGACGCAAGCCGATCCGTATCTTCGACGAGTCTTTGCGGAGCTCAAGGAAGGCATAGAAGTGGTGCAGGATAGCTCACGAAGGGCAGTTGAAGCTGCAGATAATGTCGTACATGCTTACGATATGGACATGGTACTGCCAGAGCCACCACCACCATTCCTGGACGATCTGGAAACTGCTTCTCCGTTCTCAGCTGCGCCGATCGACAGGCGTCCCGAGATCTTTGTGGCTGGTAGCAACCTACCCTTGACTCGCAAGAGAAGGAGAGATGATGCGGTTCCGCGCGATGGCAGCAATGCAAACGCCTATAAGCTACAGAAGCTCGAGAGTGCTAGATGCGCATGGTCGCGAAACTCGCAACCTAGCCAGGAACTCAAAGAAGGTGTACGCCAGGCTGGGTGTCTCCAATCGCACATCCATGTAGACGCAACACTGGAAGACGCGCCAACAAGGGAGGATGCCGAGCTCGCTGCAAGCTCCATGTCCACCGTATACCGTACGGTCGCACCCGGGTTGCGACACACCAACCTTCGCGAAGTCTTTCAACATGTCATAAACGAAGGACTAAAAGTCGGTGGACGGCCCGACTCGATACTAGCTCAAGAGACCGAGCGTGGCGAGATCATTGAAGTACGAACCCGAGCATCAGACGGGACCGCCAAGACGAAGGTGGTCGAGTGGAAAGTGCATCCAAACATGCCAGCCGCGCTATTCACAGATGAGAAAGATCTGAGCAAGCTCATTTCCTGCGTCTTCCTCAACGCCATCAAGTTCACGGATCAGCAGGGCGGCAAGGTGGGCATCTATGTCCGGATGAGCGCCAGGGGACGATATATCTCGATCAGGGTCTCCGACAACGGACCTGGTATACCTGCTGCGTTCTTGCCAAAGCTGTTCAAGCCTTTCACGAGGGAGAACGAATCGATCACCAGACAGAGCGAGGGTCTGGGTCTGGGACTACTGGTAGCGAAGGGTATCGCGAGGAAGCTTGGAGGTGACCTTCTCTGTACAAAGGCAGAGACCGACGGCCCTAATCATGGTAGTGAGTTCGAGATCAAAGTGCCGTTCACAGCAGGGGAGACCATCAGCAGACCATCTTCACCGTTCAGCTCTCCCATGGGCAGTGCCGCAACATTAGCACCTCTGAACATTCCGAAGACGCCGCCATCATTCGCATCGACAACGCCGTTCACGCACAGCCCTACCAAGCTCTCGCAAGCTCTTCAGGACGCTATCGGGAACGACAACATGCTCGGCACACCACCTTCTCCGCAGTCCACACCGCGCATAGAGGTGCCGAAGCCTGCTGTCACGGTCACATCATCGCCTCCGACACCGCCTAATGGTCTACACGCTGGCGCCACACGTCCACGAATACGCAAGAGCTTCTCGAACCCCGAGATCGACCGAGACTTGGCCAACAAATATCCACTTACCTTCCTCGTCGCAGAAGACAACAAGATCAACCGTAGACTCCTAGTCTCTATGCTAAGCAAATTCGGCTACAAAGGCATCCACGAAGCGCACGACGGCACTGAGGCAGTGCGACAAATGTCCGTCCCACGGCAAGATGAAATCGACGTGATCCTCATGGATCTGTGGATGCCCCTTATGGACGGCTATGAAGCTACTCAGCGGATTCTCGAACAGAAGGGTGCTGATGCTCAGCCCAAGCCGACTGTCCTTGCTGTTACGGCCGATGTGACGGACGGGGCGCAAGAGCGTGCGGCGCGGGTGGGCATGAAGGGTTTCATGACGAAGCCGTATAAGATTCATGATTTGCAGCGGCTTATTACTGAGTATTGCGCGAATCGATTGGTGCAGAGCGTCAGGTAGTATGCGGACGTTTGTGTATCTATGGATGAATGAATCTCAGATGAGTACATAGCGATGCGCCGAAGAGAAACAAACATGATCATAACTATAGGTGCATCTTTTTCAAGCTGTCGTCCAATGCAGCTGGTCAACATCGTACTGAAACGCGGCGGTCATCCAGTAGATTGTCCCACCGACTTGGACGCGAACATGCAAGCTCTCCTTGCCCATAGCCATCTCCACGTGCCCAAACGTGAGCGCAGAGAACACTTGGCCGTATTTCGGCAGACCACTTTGGTTGTGGACGTCGGAGAACCGCATTGTTCTTGCGTCCCGTCGCAGGATCATGGGTACGGGTGGCTGGATGAGGAGCATCGACCGCCAACTCGCTCCTGGACGGTCGAAGGCTGCTGTGCGGTTGGTGTGTTCTTTGATGCTGATTAGGTCGCCGAACGAGTTGACTCGTCGTAAGGAAAGATCAACGGTGCATTCGCCGTTCGACGAGCGATTTCCAATCGGCGGAAGGTCGGGCCTGAGGAATAACGTCCTCTGCAAAGGAGTAGAGCCCTCGACGCAGTCGTGCCATGTCTTGCACACTCGCTGAGCGTTGACAAGAATATCGATGACTGGTAGGTGGAGTAGAATGGCTTCAAGAAGCTCAGGAATCGCGAGGGCTTTCTCCATGATGCTTTAGGATGGTTGTGCTGTCTTTCTGGCGTCTCATGAAAGGTTGCTTGAAGAAACAGCTCGCAAGGAGATGATCCGGAAGTGAGGCCATGGCAAGTGCGACACGAAGACTCGCCATGGCAGGGAGGGACTGCTGGCATGCTTGACAGCGGAACATGACTACGAAAATAGGGTAGATCCTACCTGTTGTCTGCTGGAACCTCTGGCTAGTGCGCCATACTTGACAAAGGGGCGGCAAGGCCGGTTTATGTTCGACCGTCTCATGCTGCTGTCAGTGTACCCACAGCAGTCACAGGTAGCACGTAGCTGCGCTGTCTGTTTGAGCTAGGGACAGTAGAGTAGGCCACATCTTGAGGAGGCACCTGTCGTTGGTTCAGAAAGGCGGTGAGTCCTGGCGGCAGACTTGTGAACGTGAACGTGACGAACCTTATCTCCACCACGCGATCTTATACCATACTTCCACCAACCTAGACCATCCGAACAAACCTTCGGGATGCCTGCCAACAAGATGGCCTCTTTGAGCGCAATGTCCGGAAAGAACAGTGTCGTGTCTCTGCTTGGAATAACGAGAGCCCCAGATCCCACCATATCTGAAACGAAGTAGAAGACTCAAACACCGCGTGCACGGCCTCACTATATGCACGATTCTAATATTCTGTAA
>JAABUW010009504.1_pt1 | contig 11051 bp, 19 predicted proteins | sample 5560081 | NCBI WGS metagenome assembly JAABUW01 (sample SAMN10711882, study PRJNA513363) | rock metagenome | isolation source: Antarctica rocks | place: Antarctica: Victoria Land, Knobhead sud | reverse complement strand
ATGTAGACAGAGGTGAATCCTAAAAGAGTGGCAATTACGCTGGGCACTGATCTGGTCATGACCTTTCCAGCCGAGCAGCGAAGCCGTTGCCCCGCGTTGGAGATGGCTGCGTGTCAGGTCACAGAAACCAATGGGTTTTTGTGTCGGTGATTGCCAGTCTTCCACGCCTGAAATCAGCACTGCCGAGATCTGTGGCTGATCACGATTTTGCCTGCAACCGGCATAGGCAATTTGACACCTGCTATGGCAGCAACTTGACAGCCTGATCTGGCATAGGCTGCATTCCCATCAAACGCGGACGGGATATACTTTGACCTGCTCCTCTGGCAACCACACACTCTGGGCTCAGCATGGTGAATTTGGCTGGCTTGCATGAGCAGCTTGATGATTTGCAGTCTCACTGGCAAAACGTGCAGAGGAATGCCAGGCAATCACCTGGAAAGCACCAGCACTTTGTTGATGCAGTAAGACATCCAGGTGACCTTCAATACAGCGGTCGCTGAGGGTTGCTGTCCTCAACAGCAAATAGCCACCACAATCAACAACAGCAAACATCTTGTCTGCTGATAATGCAGCTCATGCTGATCCTGCAGCAGTCAGCCAGGCAGCCACGCCAATGATCAGGACCTCGTCCTCAGCCCCTCATGCAGTTGCTTCATCACAGCATTCAAGCTTCGTCAAGACAGCAAGAAACCATATTCCTTCTGACGGTACAGCTTGCTGCTGTCATGCAATCAACAACCTCTGCCCATGTCATCATTTTCAACTTTTGCAATGACGCTTGCAGCTCATGCTCGAGAGCACAGCAAGCAAGCTAGCAATGCTGGCCAGTCAGACTTGGTCACCAATGTCACCAGTCTGTCTGCAAGGCAACAGCTTACTCCTGCCCTTGCTTCCACCTGCACACCTCCAAGGCATCTGCCAAGCTGGCAGGCACCGTTGCCCCAGATTTCAGCTCGCTCCAGCACTGCTGCTGCCGACAGGCATAGGGCCAGGTACCATCCTACAGATGATACTGAGAACCAATGGCTTGGGAGCTCAAATACCCCACAGAGCGAGCCCTCAAAGGGCAAGCCCTCCCAGAGGCGCAGACCGAAGCCCAGACGCCCCCAATGGCAAGATGTCAGCATAGATCTCAGCGTTTTACAAGCCTCACAAGCAGAAGCTGCATCTGTGTCAGGGCATGATGACAAGCCTGTAGGCAGTGTGCCAAGCATAGAGATTCCGAGTGTTGTGCACATGTCAGGCGTGAGCCCAGCGTCACCATCACCCCCAAAGCCGCATGCCTGGCAGGCACTGCAGCACAAGACATATGCCAGCAGTCAAGTTCTGCCTGCTTTGTCATCAGCTGTTTCCTCTTTGCAGCCCCACCAGGCTCTCTCTGCATGGCATGAGAATCTTGAGCAGCCTCAGCAGCGACAGAGTCATGACCACAGGCCCAATCCCAATGTGCCTTCTGCAGAGCAGGCCTTACAGCATGCATCTCAGCATGTCCATGCTCATCTAGCCAGAAATGTGCTGCCATCAGCAGAGCAAAGCTTGAAGCATGCTGAGCATGCTGCGCCACCACGCTGCCTACCACCACTGCATCACCATCAGTCAGCTCTGCTTGAGCCCCCTCATCAAGCACCTGCTGACTCAGCTTTGGCTGCTGTCGAGGCTGGGCCGCCCTCGTCACGCCAGGGCCCAGCAGAAGACCCCAGGAGTGCTCAGCAGGTGCCCATGCAGTACATGCGGCACCCCCATGGGTCAGGATCACCTGGAGGCCTACACAAGCTTCACCGCTTACTCAGACCTATCAGCAGACCCAGACCTGAGTCAGGGCTGCCTGACCCTGGAGACACAGCAATGCCTTCAGCAGGTGGACACAGACAGAGTGGGACATTGCAGGGGGGTTTCCAGCATGTCCATTGGGCACCTATGCAAAGCCCAGAGTCTAGTCAACTGCCTGCTGCATGTGTGCCACCTAAGCCACCACGGCATCTGCAGCCATTGGCTCACTCACAAATTGATGCTGATGACAGTCACTGGCAGCAACATGAAAGGCAGCCAGAGCAGTCGCATCACCAGGTTGAGCCTGACATGATGACACCGCCCAACAGCCACTGGCAGCATCAGGCACCACCCAACAGCCACTGGCAGCATCAGGAAGCTGGCACGAAGCAAGATATCTTGTCAGACTTGCATGTCAGCAGGCCACATGATGAAGTGAACAGAAGGGAAGACTCACATGCTGCTGCAGATGACCTGCAGGATGTCAACATGCGCTTGCAACAGGTGATCACCCATAGCTTGTGGCATGCTTGTGCTGCAATGCCTTTCCACTGGGCATACACGTAGAACAAAGCATGCTTCTTGTGATGACATGCTTCTTGTGATGACATGCTTCTTGTCTGTGTGGCTTCATTGTTTGCTGTTGGGTTACATATAGCAGCTTGGGCGGCCATTGACTGAGTAACAAGGCTTTGAGTAAGTCCATTGAGCTGGATCCCGCCTTTTGACCTGTACAACCGCTTATCATGATGAAATGATGATGTGAATTGGACTACCAAACTATCAACTGCTTTTCCATGAATGCAACATGTGTTCTTTTACCCTCCATGCCATGCATTGTTGGGTTGCAATGCATGCAGTCACATATGCCATGCACAGTCAGCAAGCAATCTGTGTGAGGCTGTTGCATACATGATGTATCTGCATGCAGGTTCGCAGCTGTTTGAGGCATGGCAAGCAGAAAGAGGAGCAGCCAGAGATTCCCAGCTCATCTAGAAAGTCACCCTCAGGTATTCATAAAATACTGAAGCTGCAGTTGCAATGTGGGGTTCTGCTGCATCAATCTGCTGCTGCGAGCTTGCACTGTGAGGCTCTGCTGCATCAACCTGCTGATACGAGCTTGCATTGTGGGGCTCTGCTGCATCAACCTGCTGGTGCAAGCTTGCAGTTTGAGGCTCTGCTGCATCAAACTGCTGGCACAAGCTTGCTCTGTGAGGCTCTGCTGCAGCAACCCTCTTGTGCAAGCCTTCACTGTGAGGCTCTGCTGCATCAACCTGCTGATGCAAGCTTGCACTGGGAGGCTCTGCTGCATCAACCTTCTTGTGCAAGCTTGCATTGTGCATGTGCAGGCCCCCAAACAGCCAGGGGTAGAAGAGCAGTGGGTGATGGAGGCTTTGCTGGCATGCGTCTCAGTCAGGTCATGCCTGCTCTGGCCCCCCTGGGACCCCGCCGCCACACCAACACATCCCCCCATCCATCACCATCTGAACGACGCTCTTCAGGTGCCTGTGTTCTGTGCATGCCATCCAGTCTTGGAGACAAGCCTTTTTTGCGCCTAGTCACTACATGCAAAGCTTAGCTGCATCTTCAACTTGCATCTATGACAACAGCAAGCTGTTTTACAGACAAAAGTCACCAGCTGCACAGTGAGCATCGCTGCCATAGACAGGAAACTGTGCAATGTTTTGAGGAAGGCACTGCAGTGCAGACATTGGAGGTGTGGGGGCCAGCAACAGACGCCAGGAAGGGCTGGACGCTTGGCAGGGACAAGGGCTGGATGAAGTCCTGAGGCCTGTGCAACCCTTGCGGCCTGTGCAAGCAGGTCAGCTGGCACACAATCAGCTGTGCAGCAGCCTCAGTGCTGGCTGTGAACTTGCTTGAACAGTACGGCGGGGCCTGTTGGGTCAGGCTGCAGTTGATTGCCTCGAGGCAGAAACACTCAGCCTCCCTGTGAGGGCTTTGTTTGTCATCTCAGCGATGCGTCCTCCCAGACCTGAGATGTCCACCACCTATTTTGTACACCTAAGGTGGTTGTGTTGCAGGCCGCCAGCGTATGCCTCCTGCACCAGGCTCAAGCGCCGCTCTGCGCAGCACATATGCTGGCTATGTCCAGGAGCTGCAACAGTCTGGAGCGAGCATGGGCAACCGCTTGGCTTTGCATGCAGGGAGACAGCAAATGGTATGGCATCCTGCAGAGCGTTGCATGCACCCTCTCCCAGACATGCGCCAAGATCGTATCTGGGCATCCACAGCACAATGCACAATTCCCTCCCAGTGGCAGTGTGTTGTGCATGTGAGGGTACGACGCTGACAGCCTCTAGGCAATGGTTACTGGGTTCAGGTCAGTAATTGCATTGCAGGGGCCAGGTGGCAGCAGTGCTGCTGGTTTCAGCCAGGGACGCCCTGCAGTACCAGGCAGCTCACAGCAGCTCCAAGGCAGAAGCAATGCGCAGCAGCCTGGTGAGTGTCTCAGTCTACACTGTAAGCACTGAGCATGCTGCATACCAGCTGGTAGACAAGGGAAAGAACAACGTGCAACTGCTGTGTAGCATTATCGTGCGTGTCATGGTGAATCAAGCATCCCTGATGCCAAGTAGTGGCTGGTGAGTATAGCGAATCCTGAGTCCCAGGAGTACTTGATGTTAGAACTCTACATGAATTTAGATGATGAGCATATTGTGCTGTGCCCTCCATGCATAAATTGTCAGCTGGAGTGGGCCTACTCTTACTGCTCACTGGTTTCATGTCATCAGTTGACTGCAGCAGACACAAAACGTGCTTGTTTGCACCAAGAAATGTCTTTGTTGCGCAGGTCCAAACATCATGTCCTTGCTGCGGCGCGTCACTTACACTGAAAAGGCTTCGCAGCTACGGCAGGCAGACAAGAATCGGGACAAGTCTGGTGGAGATGCTCAGACTGAGTGCAGCATCTGCCTAGAGAATTTCGTGATGCAAGAACAGCTGCGTAGGGTTGGCTGCGGGCACCTGTTTCATCCAAGATGCATTCAAGAATGGTTTGCTACTGGTGACACGCGTTGCCCTATGTGCCGATTTGATCCTGTGATGAAAAGGTGGCCTGGTTGATTATGGGTCTATCAGCAACTGGTGTGCATTGGGGCTGAGAAAATGGCAGTCGTGCTGTTCTCAGAGTCTTTGACCTGCGCATGCGACAATGCATGGTATGACGCCATGTAGCTGTTAAAGCACACTGTGTACACTCTACAGAGTGTGTGCTTTATAAAATCGTTGTCTCTTCAGAACTGCACTGTGATGCCGTCAATGCTAAACAAGACACTGACTTGCAAAGGCAGTATGAAATACTTGTAGAGACAGTCAACATTAGCAACAGGTGATTTGCAGATGGTTTCATGTTCATTGTGGGGCTCATGGTTTAGCTGTGGAATTTGCTGTGATGGCAAAGTTTGTTATTGCTCAGCCTCAGGCTGATGTACTGCCTCTACTAATAGGATACTACTAATCAAATGTCCTGCAGCTAACAATATGCAGCTAACAATAACAGCTAAGATTGTGAAAGGTTTGAATCCTACCAGGGTTTCTTTCATGTGCGCAGCGGTACATGCACATGTTTTGTCTTATGAACTAAATGTCCAACTCTGTAGCATACATTCATCTCAGGGACAACATCACTCTCTTAGCATTTATCTGTATCTAGTGGGCAAGCTACATAAACTAAACCAGCCAACTTAACTTTCAATGTCATTATTGAGAATCACACAACACGGTGTATATCACAGAGAAAGCTGTAGGTTCAGCTTTGAGTGCCAACGGCATCGATCTTTGGTAGCAGCACCTGGCTCATAACATTCGTTTATCGAGCCCTTGTATGAAACGTACAGCGTTTCATGCCATATGCCTGTTTCCTATGTGGATGTGCCTGCTGCCGCAATCAACTTGTGTATGATGTTATACAGTGGCTTCATCTCATCTGGTGCACCAACATCACCTGCTAGTATATGGTCTGCTGTAATACTGGACCCATATAGCTGTCGGTTCAATTTCTCATCCACTGTAATCCGTCCACCTGTTCAGGCAGAGCAAAGTGTTGTGGAGTCAAGCAATATTTGGCTTACATATCTGGCTCAAGATCACAAGGGACATATTCGATCAAAAGATACACCATCACCTGCTGGCTCGGCAAGTGATACTCTGGCTGAAGCAGAGGCCTTGCTGCATGCTTTGCTTACCTTTGACAGATACATCCAGCAGAGCCCCATCAGCCATACTGTAAGGTATTGCTTGTGTCTCTGACACATCAGACTGGACAACTGCAGAACTCTTGCCAACAATGAGATCTAGGTCTGCGCCTAATAGAAACTTTGACTGTGCCTTGTGCACAGCAGAATCACTGCCCAGGACCACAACAGTTTTGACGTCATCATACCCTGCAGCAGGTGTGCACATGCATGTCAGGTATATGTCGCTACTAGAAGCTGCATGGCACATGTGTGTACAAGATGCAAGACAATGCACATGAGTGTTTCCCTAAATACTTGAAGGACCACATTACATCAACTCACCCACTGTCAACCCAAGACCAATCTGGTGCATTTGCAAAAAGCATGGCGCAGACCATTGCGTTGTGCCATCTTGCTTGCCTAGCTTTCTGATGGTAAATGCTGAACCATGAAGGTATGATGCAGCAGCCCCAATGAGCTTAAGATCAAAGAATTGCAAGCCCTACAAACAATACAGACAGCTGAGTGTTACAAAATACATAAAATATACAATGACCATGTATCACCCCAAAGGCATGTACACCCAATTGCTGCTGGTGCCTACCAACAAGCAGTTATCAGTGCTTTGAACAAGTGTTATTATTTGTCAATTTCGTACCGAACAATCTCTCAGGCTCGGCAGCGGAATGATGGCCTTTGTTTTAGCCACGCCCTCTCCGGCCGGGGTGGTCATTTTGATGAGCATTGTGCATGCATTGTTGTTAGCTTCCGTAAGAAGTTGGCTCGGGTTAATCATGACTATCTGCAAGCAGACGCAGTGCTTAGAGATAGGGCGCAAGCACGAAAATATTGCCAGCACCTATAAATGTGTATATGTGAACTATTAAGCAACGCAGCGTACGACGTGGCATGCATCGGTCCCCGCCCTTCCGCGGCCGATGTTGAGTGTCACTACGACAGTACTCAAGTGGTATTCGCTACCTTTTTGCGTCTGATGCACTTTCCGCGCTCAGTGCTTCCAAACTACAGTGAGCAGGCAACACAGAGCAATTGACACCAGTCGGTGAATTGGCTACCCCGTTGAGCAGCGCTGCACAGATGTGCCACAGCTGGGCAGCGTTCGTAAAGTTATTAGTGATGCAGATAAAGGAAACTCGACGCATCCCGACTCAGAGCATCCCCAGGCTGATCCCCAGCACAAAAGCACGTGCGTATGTCATCTAGGCGGAAGGTCGCAATACAGTTTCAGCTTTGTCAGCGACTTTGGCCTGAGAAGTTCATTAGCAGAGGTGCTGTGACACCGATCACAATTAGATCACTGTCATCAACGGAATCGGGGCTCTGGGTGAAAGAGCTTTTCTCACGAGGCATGCACACTGGTGCATCCTGGGATTTGACACATAGGCGTGCTCGTTGTAGTATTCTGCCCGAAGGCATACACGAGGATTGCGTTCGCGACAGACATGGAGTCTGTGGAAAGCTTGCTGCAAGAGTCCGAGTTGTGTTTCGATAGCAAAGACTTTGCTGGGGCTCTTGCAAAGGCTGACAGAGCCCTGCAACTGGAACCAAGCTCCGCAAATGCTCACTTGTAAGTGCACTTGCTGCGATCACTCCCTGCTGATATGCCACCTGGTCGAATCCATGGCTTCGGCCAAGGCATAGGCACCTGCTGATTTGCTGTTTGTGCTGTCCCAGTCGAGCTGGCAAAGCAGCATTTGGTTTGGGAGACACTAAGAGGAGTAAAGCTGAATATCGTCTGGCCATTGTTACGGATAGCTCTAATGTCCCAGCCTGGGAAGGTTTGGCAGAGCTACAGATGGCAAATGGGGAGGTTGCTGAGGCACAGCAGACTTTTGAGCAACTGGTGAGCTCTCAAAGCAACGTCACACGATGCTGTAGGGTTGTGCTGCCTGTCTAGCACATTGTCAAGCAACTACTTCTGCATGTGCTGATGCAGTTACGCTTGGCTATCAAGACTGGAAACACTCTGAAGGAGCGTGAGTATCACTGGCGATCAGCAGAAGCATTTGACAGGCTTGGGGAGTTCACAGATGCAGAGGAACAGCTCAAAGCTTTGCAGGATATGGAGCTCACCAAAGAGCAGTATCTGGAAACTTTATGCCATTTGGCTGACATTCAGGTACTGGCATCAAGACCTCCCATAATTACTGGTTGGTTCAACTACATCAATCAAATTCAGTAGCACAAGTGTCAGTTCATGTTCAAAGCTGGCATTGCTGCAAGCGTTGTCAAGTCTCAGCTGTTGGTCTCCAACCAATTCAGATAGCTATCTTGCATCTTGCCACACTCTGCACTCAGTTTGCTCTGTGTTTGACCCCTTGTGAGCCCATGTGGACAGTGTGCAGGTCAAGATTGAAGAACAGCGCATGGAGCAGACTGTACATCAGACCATTAGGTCTCAGGAGAAGAATCCAGGCAACCTTGTGCGCAGTGTCACCTCCATTAGACTTGGGGTGGATGCTGAGCGTGCAGATGAGCAGGACGCAGAGGAGGGTTTAGCAGACACTCTGAAGGAGATTGTCAAGCGAACTGTACCGTCACCACTGTATGCAAAGTACCATGAGCAGCACCTTCAGCGGTTTCTGTCCAGACTTGGGGCTTACACACCTAGGTATGCCTCTTAGCTGCTGGGATCAAGGATACAGCCTTCCGTCTTGATGTCTTGCCCATCTCAAGCTGCTGTGTTGCACGACGTGACATGCAACCTTGCAGCCAAAGGAGGGCTTGATGTATGCGCTGCCTGTGTTAGCAAGCCAGTTTCTACCCATGACCATGTCATACTACCACGCCTGCAGACACCCGTCATGTCTGACATTTACAGCACATAAGGCAAAATGTCATGTTGCACAGATCAGCCTTGCGGCAAGATAAGCGTGCCGAGGCTCTCAAGGAGTGCGTAAAGATGATCTCAGCCCCTGGCGGCGGCTGCTGCACAGTCTTCCCCTTTGAGGCGGCAATCTGGCTGCTTGAAGAGCAAGAAGAGCTGTTTGGCAACGGTAATGGCAGCAAAAGGGTGCAAAGGTCAAGCACCGCAAGCTGCACCAACCTGCACCGTCTTGTCAGCAAAGGCTCGCGCAGCAATCTGCTGATCAGAGGCCCTTCCAAAACCAACTTGTACCAACAGCCCAGCTTGTCCGTCACCAATTCCAGTCTGCAGAGCATGGGAGGTTTGCAAAATACTAACAACCTGCAAGGCCTGGGTATGGGCAGCCTCACAAGTACAAACAATCTGCAGAGTATGGGGCAGCAGACGCCTAGCCCACAGCAGCTCAACTGGTACCGGGGCGATTCCATTAGGGGCGTCGATCGAGAGTTCATTTACAAGGTCCACACACTGCCGTTGCTGTTGATTCTTGCTACTACTGCTGCATTCTTGCCAGATTGACATTGAGTGGTGCCCACACTGTAAAGGCCGCTGACCATTCTGCCAGGCATAGATGACTGGAGGTGCAAATGGGCTCATCAGTCATGGTTGCATGTGATGGATACTGTACACACACATAGGACCGGCTTCCTCATGAGTCAGCTGCTGTGTTTCCGTAATCTGCATTGTGGGAATCAGCACTGTCCTATACACCTTGGATTGTCAACCCATCTGCTCTTGTTATAAAATCAAGCAGTGATAAGCATGCTGCTTGTTTACTCAACAAGCAGTCTCACTTGCGCTTGTTGTCAGCTCACTGTGCAGGCTGAACACTGCTGTTGTTGGCTGCAGGTGATGAGGGAACAAGAAGAAGACGCCGCTGCTGCTCAACATGTGGCTGCTGCTCTTGAGAAGAAGAAGGTGCAAGGCCTGTCCAAGGTTGGTCATTTGGCCTCTTTACCTTACAGCAACACGCTGGCAGACTGTGGCAGCCATGCCCACCAGATTGTGCATGGCTGCATCATTGACCATTGCAATGCATGCTGCTAGTTCCATGTCACCCTCAGATCCAACAAACAATGCTTTAGCTTATGCCTTTGAAATCACCGCATCCCTCTTCTTCAGTCAGTGTCACAATCATGGCACCCCTTTCCTTCAGTTGGTTTCACAAATGGCCTCTTCGCGGTTGCTGTCAAACATGGCTGTCAGTGCACTAGCAGCAACTATCATGCCATCTTGGGCACAGATCAAGCAGCACATGCAGCAAGTATCGCTCTTGTCACAGGCCGAGGAGTTTGGTAGACGCCTGGCACATCAGTTTCCCTGGAGCCCTTCAGCGTCTGTGGCGCTGGGCCTGGCTTTGCGGCGCTGCTACCTGGGCCAGGTTGGAGCGCCCTCCCTTGCTGCTCACCGCAAGCAGATCATCAAGGTGCATCATCACACCCTATAGCTCCTGTCATCGCCTGCATGGCTGTTGTCATGCCCTTTGACATCTAGACTTGCTGAAATGAGGTTGACATTACACTGCATGCTGGACAGCTGTCCTGACGAGTTAGCAAAATACTCTCCTACTCAGTGTGGCCTTCCAATGAATAGGTACAGAGACTGTTGGCGGCAAGCTGAGCTTTTGCACATTGATGCCACTGCAGCTTGTTACAATGATTATTATGCAGCTGGACTTGTGCTGCCTCGACAAGTGCAAGCAGCACTTGCACAGCTTTTGAAAGCAAGCTGACATTCATATTTGAAGCAAAAATCTGTTTACATATTATTTTTACATTTTTTTTTTTTTTTTGTCAGATCAGGTTTCAGTAATGCTGATGCGCATATGCCCCCTCGGTAAAGTGCATGTCAGCAGTGCCCAAGCTCACATCTTTGGCCTTTAGACTGCATGCAGTCACAGACCAAATAATGAGCGTGTATTCACTAGTCTACTCCTGTCAAATGCAGAACCTGAAGCATGGCATAGAGCGAGGCGCAAACAGTGCAGCTGGCTGGAAGGCCCTTGCAGAGCTGCAGTACCAGAACAGGCAGTTCCAAGATGCGTATGACACGGCAGTCAACGGCTTGGAGTGGTCTGTCAAAAGGCGGCGTGCTGGGCATGAGCAACTGACAAGCTTTGCCCTTGCCCTGCGACTGGTGGTAGCTCAGTGCCTGCGCCGCCTGCAGAGGCTTGACGAGGCTGAGTACAACTTCCA
>JAABUW010009501.1_pt1 | contig 11057 bp, 10 predicted proteins | sample 5560081 | NCBI WGS metagenome assembly JAABUW01 (sample SAMN10711882, study PRJNA513363) | rock metagenome | isolation source: Antarctica rocks | place: Antarctica: Victoria Land, Knobhead sud | reverse complement strand
AATGAGACTGAATTCGCCACAAGGAACCATTATGGTATGAAGGCAGGAGGATACCTATTTGGGTTGAACAATTACGAGATATCATGGCCACACGTCTGCACTCATGCAACATAGCTAATCGTCTTTCTTGGTGCTGTGGAATGTTGTTGGACTCAACAACGGAAGTGTGTTCTTATAGATGAGTCACGTGATGACGCGTAGCTCTAGTCTTAATATAGATTAGGGTGGACACGGTATCTAGTTCCAGACCATTCGTAGACGCGATTTTGATGATAAATTGGACGACTTGGTTCTAGCGAGGTGACACATAATGAAGGTAGAGGCTGCATTTCCGCCCATTCTGGACACCCATGAGACCTCTGGAGAGGCCAATCCGGAAAGTGTCTTGCCGGGAATGTCTACGGACATGTTATTCGTCGAAGCGCATTGGGCGAAGCAATGGTAATCCTCTTCTTGAAGTCTCTCTCTGGAGGCCATTCTTTGACCAGCATGGCCAGACTTCGGGTGCTCGTTGCCCACAACAAAGCAACTAAGCGCTGTGATCCTCAGGTGGGAAAGCGCCTTGCGGAAGACTCGTTGAGGACACTCGAGCGTCGGCGTCGGCGTCCTGTTAACATGCATCCGTGATAAAGCCCTCATCTAAAACTGGAAACTGAGTCTCGCTAAATGCAGGCGTTCGAATTGACGGAGACAAGCTTTGAGCTGAGGAGGATGCAGCCTGTCCCTCATTACTTGGATGTGGCGGATCCGTCTCGCGAACCCTCATGGGTAAGGAATCTCTTCCACTAGCACCAAAGCTCACATCCAATTGCGCAATCTCGCGCGCGTAGCGAATTCCCTTTCTGTTGTGCATCTGTTGATAAATCGCCTGACACCACTTCAACTCCTGCCCCGGATGTCGCCGCAGAGAGGCCAGCGCCGTCCGCAATCCGAATAAGCTTTTCTGCGCGCCAAGGAGACCCATGCTGTCGCTCAAGCAGTAGGGCATTGAGCGCATGATGTTGGTTGCATATTCTAGACGGATGCGATCGCTGTGGAGGCTGAGCTGCTGCTGCGCCATGCCTCTGAGATCACCTGAGCCGGAGAATTCGCCATGCAGTAACAGGGTGTTGGTGGACAAGATGGCGCCGCAGGTGACAGCGATTGTACTACTGAGAATTATTCGGATCGCCCAGTATGTGAGTGTAATGTTTGCCATGCGGAGGGTGGGAAAGGCAATGGGGGCCGTGAAATCTGATTCCAGTGCTTCTTGGAGATGCCCGCCCGTAGAGATAGATGCCGTATTTGAACGAGGAAGAGTTGTCCAGTAGAGAGGCGACGGGGACTTGGATAGCAATTCTTGGTACCATTGGTCCATCTCGATGTTCAGGCTGGAGAGACGGTTCAGGAAAGCTAGTAATGCTGAGGTGCTTGTGTTGGGGGTCAGAAGGTCCGCGTTGTCTATCTCCTCGAGCAGAGCCCCAAAGGCAAAGCCTTTATCGTAGAGCTTCTGGTAGACGTCTTTCGGTGTGATCTCCCAGGGAATGCTTCGCCATTCCTCCGTTCCGAGGAAACTCGATTTACGGTACTGTATACACTGGATCATCTAATTGGTGGTGTTAGCCTCCTGATGTGTAAAATACAAAGTAGCTGATCACACACAGCTGAAGTCCGAAACTCTTCCAGGGTCGCCCGTGCAATGGGTGATCGGTGTCTGCGAGGACCACGCGCAAACACAAGCTGTGACAAGCCAGCTATGTGGCTGTTCCATCCGGCAACCGATGTGGTGGTCGATTCAAATAGCTACAGGCTTGTCAGCACAAGTCGCTCAATAGGGATTAAGAAGGCACTAAAGCTTGCCTCATAGATCGCACAGATGTATCCAGCAACGAAAACATCGTCATGCATCGCCAAGTCCTCAAGCCACAAAGAGTGCTGGACTGACTGTAAAGCACGACCATAGATTACATTCCCTTGAAGAGCCATCGAATCATCGTTATTGATCCATGCCAATCGAGTCATGGCCAAGGCCTTCAGTGAAAGCTGTAGAGTTTCCCCAAGGCCTGGAAGAGCTATGATTTGCTCCATCCAGATACATGGTGAGCCGCCTTGAACGACATAGTCGGCTGGCACGTATTTTTCCCAGAACAAGGATATCAATTGATTATCCAGCACAGCGGAGACACTCGGTACTAGAAGCATCCTGTGATCGGCCGGGGCACGCTCCTCGAGCGCTTCCCGTAAGTAGCTGACATTCGATAGCATGGAACGGTCGCTCGGTACATCTTGTTCTGTTAATGGGGGAAAGGCGGTCGTTGGACGCAATGGTGGTTTTACTTCCTCGAGGCCAGAGCGTTTCTCCAACCCCTCTATGGTCTTGTTGAGGAAGACGGGGAACCGTGCATAACCTTCGCACTCCCTTCCACTTTGGGTGCACTTTTTACAGGCTGGTACCTGAAGGTCGCACTATGCATATTTGAACTTAGTGATGAGCTCGTGCGGAGAGAATTATTATTAAGGTGCCTACGCGAATTTTGCGCCTTCTGCAAGTCGCACAGCCTTTGGATTTTCCCGGAACTCCCACCATGTTACCCTTGAGCCTTGGCTAGATCTGAAACTGTTGATCGTTGGCTTGATCGAGATAGATTTCTAGACTGATCGATATGAGCTGTGCGTCTTTCTAGTCCGCAAAGCCTTCATTCGATTCAGGTCTCTGTGTATCCTTCATGTCATCTTCCAGCCAGCAATTGTACTGCTTTCCTGCTCTTTTGTTGCAGATATCAATGCATTTCCGAGGCTGCGTCATTTGGCATTGCCTTTGGGGTGACGAAGATGCCGCGAACACTGCAACGCTCGCAGCAAGCTCCCAGCCACCATGATTCGCCTGCTGATCAGAGTGTTTCAAAATTGGAGGATAAAGTCGCAAGATGCAGTCCAAAATCCGTAAGGCTGGTCACAGCCTGTCAAATCTTAATTCGATGCCAGTGTTGACTTGTTGTTCCCAATCCCGATGGGCTTATGAGATCTTCCCCCCACTAAGCCTCTTCAGGATGTCAAGATGCGAGATTTAGTGGCTTGGCAACGTTTCCCTGGCCCCAATTGTCCCGCCGGAGTCGGCCGAAGGCACGCAGACGTTGCAAGCTTCAGCCTCGATCCCCCTAAGGAGCGCTAAATTCCAGGATGGCTTCTAGTCGATAGAGATAGATGCGATTGGTTTACGGACCTATTTCCAGGACCCCGTTGAACGAATGCTGTCATTTCGATGCCCCTTCTGTATCTTGTAATTGAGCAATATATATAGTTCCTCTGCTCGCTACTGGGGGTTAATTCCTTAGCAGTGGTATACTCTTCCACGAAATTGACCCACATCAAAACCTGACTGATTCACATTGTTGCCCTCTCCCCTATCTTTACTATGAGTCTCTTCACACGGAGCTCTCCTCTCGCGGAGAATCTGTCAAACTCCCAGGGGTCCAAGGGCTGCGTGGCCTATGATCCGAGGGCGATAGCCCCTACTTATGGCTACGTCCCGAGTCTTGCACCAGGGATCGTCTTCACCGTCGTCTTTTTTGTCTCCATGCTCGTCCACATCGTGCAAGTAGCTCGTGCTCGAAAGTGGTGGTACTCCGCGCTCGCACTCGGTGCCTTTGGTGCGGGGACCACCTAGAGATGGTCTTGAATACTGCTGATTCTCGGAATAGGGGAATGTCTTGGTTGGGCAGCAAGAGCTGGTGCTCACCACTGCCCCTATGACAAGACGCTGTTCTCCCTCCAGATCTCCATCCTTATCATCTGTAAGCGCCTATGAAAATCTTTTTTGCGACACCTTATTCATCATCGACAGCTCCCTGCTTCTTCAGCGCCGCAATCTACTACATCCTCGGTCAGATGATCAATCAGTACGGCCGCCGCTACAGCTTCATTTCGCCAATGACATACCTCGGCATTTTCATCTCCTTTGACATGGTCTCAATCATCATACAAGCCGTCGGCGGTGGCATGGCTTCGAAAGCCGGAGGCCAGGACCCCCCAGGGAACACCAAGCCAGGAACGCAGGTAATGATGGCTGGTATAATTATACAGCTGGTCTCAATGTGTGTCTTCGGACTGCTTTGGTTGATCTTCCTCTGGCGCGCCCGCGCCGTGCGCATCTCAAGGATTCTAAATCTATCAACAACCTTTTCCGCATTCTGTATCATCGTGCGTAACTTTTATCGTGCGATTGAGCTATCGCAGGGCTGGAAAGGATATTTGATCACGCACGAGGTCTACTTCGCCGTCCTAGATGGTGCGCTGATGGCTTTGGCAGTCGGTACTTTCAACGTCATCTTCCCGGCAACATACATGACTGGGCAGCCCGAGGGGGAGAACGATAGCGCAGGGACACCTATGGCCAAAGTCTGAGAACAGTTCACAAGGGGCCTTTCCTGGAAGGGGCACCAATCTTCGCACGTCGTGATCCTGCTGATGCGCGTGCATCATGCAGATGGATTGAGCGATGCAGTGTTCGTGATTGGCTCTCTTTGTTGTTTCCAATCTTGACGTATAGACCGTCCTTCTCAAGGGTTCGGCAAATATAGTTATCTCGAGTCAATTTCCAGACAATTGCCAAACCCTATCCCCAGGAACCCCTGCCGTGAAGTCAGAAAGCCCTATGCCATTGGATAGGTGTATCCACATAGTGAGTGAGCAGCGGTGACTGAACGTCGGGTTTATCCACAGAAGGCAATCCAATCGACGATCTCATTAGACCGGATTGCTGTATACAGGAAGAAGTAGAGTCTTGCGCCGCAACACCGTTCCACTCGTCAGCGCCCTCCGGCACAGCCACCCTCCATAACGCCTTACCCTTTGACTCGTTCCGCTCTTGCGATGACACAGCTTCTAACCCATCGGCCGCAGCGCCCACGAACCAGCATTTCCATAACGGCTTAGGAGACAGCTGTTTCGCCGAAAGCCTCGTAAACAAACATGTATAGATCCCAAAGCATATGAACAGCCTCGCAGGCTGCAAGACGTGGCTTGCAATACCTGATATGTCCCTTCTCACGAGCAATTGGCCGTATATTTGTGCGAAGCCGCTGGCAGCACTTGCCGAGCTTCCTTAGGATCAAGGTGAAGGTGATGGAAACGGTGGTGTAGGCGATGACGTGCGAGAGAGAGGAACCAGAGCGCGATGGCGCTACAGTATATGTTGATGAGGAATGGGGGAGAGGAGGGTTTGGATAGTAAGAACCGCTGCCAGAGGTGTTTGATGGGGAGGGCGCTGGCGCTGGTAGGCGTGATTCGGGTCAATAGGAACGTCCATTGGAGCTCTGGGCGCCGCTGTACATGCTCTCGATAATGGTGTCGTAGTCCTGACCGGCCTGCATCTTGCTATACCTTGGTCAATACTTTCTGATCAATGAACGGTCATACGCCAAGACCCGGTCGGTGAAGAGATGCAGGGGATCCACGTGATTGGTGTCCTGTGTCTAAGATTGAAGAAAATAATGCATAACCTCCTATCCTCGCCTCCAACTCACTCGGCAACCGTTCACCGACCTCCTATAATCTACTCGTCTGTTGTAGACAACACCAGAGCCGGTTCTTGAGGTCCACTAGTGATCTTTCAGCCTACTATCCCATGATGGCAAGAACAGATATTGGTCCTGCGATCCCAGACCCTCCGTAGGTCTCCCACTCTTTCGAGGTGTTTGATGGATGACCAAGTTTTTAACACATCGTAGCTTTCTCTACGATTCGCTAGTTACTGTACTTGTGGGCCCAGAAAAGCATCGGTTCGACGTGCATAGAGCCTTAGTGTGCGCATCATCGGACTTCTTCCAAGCTGCACTCAATGGAGGATTCAAGGAGCAGGGTGGTGAAATCAATCTTCCGGATCAAGAAACGAAGACATTCAAATTTTTCGTGCATTGGCTTTATACGGGTAAACTCCGGGGATTTTATTACCCAAAAACGCTGAAACCATCTCTTAAGGGACTAAGGAATGCGGCTCTTGACGAGTTGAAGGACCAGGACTTGAATAACATTCAGAGTCTCCGTCCCGACAATACCAAGGGTAGAGCTTTCAATCTGGCAAATTATCGTGATGCTCCCTTTTTGGATCTTGTCCCGCTTTACATTCTCGCCGATACATTACATGTCCAGAACCTGAAAGATCCAATCGCAACGTTGATAATCGAAGTATATGGGATCGAAGAACACGACCGAGATGATCAGAGTGAGGGAGAGGATGAGGAGGAGGAAATTAATCAGGACGAAGCCGAAAGTGACAACGCCTCGAACGCCAACGACGAGAAAAAAGGAAATGAAAAAGTTGACGATGATGACGTTGAGCACATAGAGGAAGACACGTTGCTTTTCTCGGGTCTCGATCGACCAATAGAAATCGAAGACCCTGTCAAAGGAATTAATATGGCCTGGGAGACATTGCCCACGAGATCTCCGCTCTGCAAAATTCTTGTGCGGTGCTTCTGCGACAGCGTTGTGGATGTTGCAGCACGTACACAAGCCCAAGATTATCATCCTGGTTTCATAGCAGCGATCGCTCACGAATATGCTCGCCGTTGGGCTCAGGGACAGAGCCCCTGGGGAGGTACCGACTGGGATAAAGAGGGAGAAATTTGCAAATTTCATGAACATGATGGGGAGGACGAGTGTGCCTTCGCTTGCAGGAACGCGCCCAGAAGGGTATTGGTTGGCAACGTCTAACCCTGTTTACGCTGCTGTCTGGGTCATTATGGATGCAAGCCCATCAAAAGATTAGAATAATCTGGCAGTCACATCCAAGACGATGCAGTACTCAATAAAACCAGACGCGGATCATTTACTGGTGCCCAAGCTAGCATTTGCTTTGGTACTAACAGTTGGCATGCCAAATGCCATGGCAAGATTTTCGTTGGTTTGGATCTGGTTCATGCATTCGATTCTTAGCGGGAGGGTGGACCCAGGGGTGATAATGCGTGGGACGGTGATGCCGTACATGCGTGTGTTGGTAAAGGCAGCGGAGAAGGATAGAGTTGCGGTAAAGACTTCGTGAGAATGAATCTTTCCAAGGCGACAGATTGGAGTGAGGAGATATTGGCTATTAAATTAGGTAAGGGGAAGCTGAGATTTGTTGAGGTTTAATGACTCAAGTGGTTTAACAGGTACGATGAAGACGCAGAAAACACCTGAAGATCGAACACTGGGATTATGTACTCTCACAGGGGGATAAATATAAAGACAAGTGCCGGTATGGCCTTTCACGCGTAATGTGCGCCAATCTTGGTTTGGCGGCACATCGAAGAATGGTGAGCATAATCACGACACCTGAGATCAGCTCATACAATAGTATCATCATCTGGAACTATGTGATATTTCATCGGATAATAACAAATTCACACAGCCATAGGCGTTGTAATTTGAGGTTGCAAGCGAGACACGTGATAAGGTGTAAGAGGTTGCTGTCGATATCAGCTCCGCTCAACCTAAAGTTCTGCTCTAAACACCATAGGAACAGATTCTTACGAGTCCATCTTGTACCAAATCAGACTCCCGCGATGACAGTTCTACCCTCATGAGCGTGTTGTCGCTCATAAGAGACTATGGCTGCCTATTATTGCTAAATTTACCCTACAGCTGGACGATCAATGTTGATCTAGAACTAACGGTCTTGGCGCTTGGCTCATCACGTGATAAAACCTTAAGTGAACCTCTATCGATTGTAATTCTTCCTTTGATAGGAGCTTCCTCAGTGTAGTAAGAGAGCTGCCATACGCCACAGCTCCTATACCGACTGGACACGCTTCTACTCAGCCTTGATCATCCATGCTCCCGTCAGCCCTTCTACCGCAGCTTAGTTCGGTTATCCGCCACAACTCTAGGGATTGTTAAGCATGGCCACAAGGGTCGCCCGGATGGCCACACTTGGCGGTCTTCCTACGGAAGTGATATGCATGATTTTGAAACATGTGCTACCAGAAGACCTTGAGAACTTCGCAGGGACGTGTCGAACGACAGCCTCGGCAGCTCAGCCGTCTCTTGAAGTCCATCGCGATCTCATTCGGAAATACGCGATCTCGAGGAGTGATGAATTTGTTGAAGGCTCCATCGATGAGCTGGTAGCCCAAGTGGCTGTTGACCGCATCGGTCATTATGTCATTTGGTTGGAATGCAGCGATTATGAGTATCATTACCCCTCTTACCATGACGAACATACCCTCGCTGTTTTGCCACGCTTTTTGCCAAACTTGAAAACCTTCACCCTGGATTGGCCGCACGGAATTCTTTCTCATTTGAAGGCGGAAGTCGCAGATGCGCCTCACAAGGCTGACCCTACTCTTACACGGCTTGAGGCAATACACTTGAGATGCAACGGCCTGGACGGATTTTTCGGCGTTCAGGTAGACCTTGTGCAAACTTTCAGTGTGTTGCCATCTGTGAGGCATCTATCCGTGATCAAGTTGAAGACAGCCCCAAGGACTCATGGCCTAATCAACCCTAGCAACTCCAACGTTATCACGTTAGACCTTTGGAACTGCTCTATCGACTTAAGCGATCTTCACGAATTCCTTCAAGGTTTCATGCAATTGCAGTCATTCAGCTACTCGATGCCTGCGTTATCTGGGTCATCAAGTGACCGACAAGATACTACCTTCATCACAAGAGGTTTGCTGAACAGTAGAAATACGCTCCGAAAGCTTGTCGTGGTGGCTCCGGGCCAACGAGTATCTACCATTGGCTCCTTGACCGACTTTCAAGCGCTTAAGCAACTGCAAACACATCTAGAGCTGCTTCCTAGCCTTCACCTTCGAGGGAATGGTGTTCCATCATTTCAATTGCCTGATTCTTTGCAAATTCTTCAGCTTCAGAGCAACACGTACGCGGCCACTAAGTATCTATACGTTATAGAATTGGCTATATCCCGTAAATCCTCGGCAAGGTGCCATCTCCGAGTGATGATGCTGGCGTTCTCGGCCAATCCACAGTACAACTCTAAGCTACGGATGACAATGAAAAGCCATGAAGTTGACGAGCTGAAAGCCCGCTGCAGATCCGTGGGCATAGTGCTGAGCTTTTTCGATCAGGGGTGGCCGACTGGTCCCTGACAAGACATTAAGGGTGGCGCAAAATATCGCCCTCTGATGGCTAGAGGGACATGCGGACTCTGATATTCGCTGGCCACATTGGACGAACTTCTGGCTGAAAAAGAATCACTTCGGGAGGAGATTCCATCTGACGTACGCGCCCTGTCTATACATGGGAATAGCGCCCAAATCTTTGATGCACGCGCTCTTTCTAAATCCAACGAGCTGACAGATGGGGGAGTATGGATTCGATCTCGCGTTTGACTTAGATTGATCGAAGGCTGTCAATCGTGGAAATGTTGTTGGTTGCGAAGGATTTGGGGGAACATGCACCAATCTTACGGGGGACAAGAATGAAGACGCCCTGTAAGGTGACAAAAATGATGGACTTGATGATGTTAGGGGAGTACTTGTAAACACCCGAGTATATCTATATCGCTGATGCAATCTAAGGTACCAGCCCACGGTAGTACTGGTCGGGAGAATATAGCCGCTATGCCTGAGCGATCTGCAAACGCTGTCAAATTTCCCAGTCTCCAATTTTCACGGTACTTCCACTCACAATGACTCAGACGTTCCTCTCTGGAAAGCTACCTCGCATCGGAAAACTATGAGAATCCAAGGACATATTTCCCAACGGTCTCCTCTCCTATTCTGGAAAGCTCAAGCTGTGTTTCTTCCTTGCAACCAGTCGTTCAGCAAAGGGAGGCGGCTGGGTGATATCTTAGCTCTACCACGCGTCGAAGGCACCGGTTGCACCAATTTACAACTTGTAAATCGAAACGAAAGCGAAACATCCTGTTATCGTCCCGTCGCCCGTACGTTTCCAGATAACTGCATGGGTGTGTCCAGATTTGGTATATCTTCTCACACCCGTCTGCAGTTGACCGGCCCAACGCTATCACGGATATGATGTTCACACTCGTAGGTTACAGTTGGAGGACCATCGGTAGTGGTTGCTGTAAGCAACCTCACTTCGGAAGAGCATTCTTGTCTCGTCTGCTGTCCGCAAAGAGGATTTGGGGGTTATTTAGTGAAGAGTGGTCTATGCCTCCTATCGCAAAGGGCAAAGGTCGCAAGGTTGCCAGTCACCCTGGATTTGACCGTTTTTGGTTTGTTGTGGTAGTGATGACATCCTAGACGGAGGTCAAAGCATCTTGATTCAACGGAACAAAAACATATCTGGAGGCAAGCAATTGGATCGTTCTTTGTCTACTCTAGAATTTCTACAGGGTGGCGTATGATATTCATCATGGACACGGATGCGTGTTATGAAAGGGATTGAAGAAGTGCAAAGGATGGCAGAGGCGGACGGTCTATGCACTGTCGCACGTGCGACTTGAAGCTGGGTAATTGATCATTGATGGCATCGCTTGCGGCTTTCGGATCTGTATCTTAATGTAGACAAAGGCTCTCGAGCCATCAGAAGGTGTGGCGAGATCAGTGCCAACAGCAGCGGGACAGGCCTTTGTGTGAGACCACGACTTCTCTGCTCTATTCAACCGACTGTAAGGCGACCGTCATTCCATACCCTCACATCTTCTTCCTCAACAACTTCCCAAACTCTTCCCTCCTCTCCCTCCACCCATCAACCCTATCCTGCCCATCCCGAATCTGCGCCTGCAAAATCGCCTTATGCCACTCCCTCAAACTCTCAAAGCTCGCCACCTTACTCAACTTCAGCACCCGAATCCGATAATCCGCCAACGCCCGCTGCAACTCCAGCACCTGCTCCGCCCCCTGCGGCGCCGTAAGTATGCACAGTATCTGCCCGTAGATCTCGAAGCAATAGAGCAGGTGGGCGAGGTTGGGGAAGTCGGGGGGGGAGGCGTCTTCGCGGTCGACGTCGAGCCAGATGAGGCCTTCGGGGCGGATGGTGCCGCGGAATATTTTTGTGAGGTAGAGGGGGTCGATGTTGGGGAAGCGGGCGCGGATGAGGGGGAGGGCGGTTTCGAGGTCGGTGTGGGGGAAGGAGCTGCGGGCGTCGTCGGGGGAGGAGACGTCGAT
>JAABUW010009498.1_pt1 | contig 11058 bp, 10 predicted proteins | sample 5560081 | NCBI WGS metagenome assembly JAABUW01 (sample SAMN10711882, study PRJNA513363) | rock metagenome | isolation source: Antarctica rocks | place: Antarctica: Victoria Land, Knobhead sud | reverse complement strand
GGAACCTGCAGCACAGCCAGGCCGCGGAAGGCCTGGCCCAGCGCCTGGGCGACCCGCGGCGCCTTGCCTGGGCGACGAGCCTCATGGCGCGGGATCTGAATATGGCTGGCCGACCAACCGAGGCATTGGCCGCCGCCCAGCGCGCGCTCGGCATGGTTGGGGATGCCGACCTGTCGTGCCTCACCCGGTTCCACATCGCTTTGGCGGCCTACGCTCAGGGCGACTACCCGCAGACTATCGCTGTCCTGGAGCCACTGGTGCGCGAGGTCGAGGGCGGGGACCGCCTGCGCCACTTCGGACTCCCGGCTCCGGGCGCCCTGTATTTCCGCGGCTGGTTGTCGTGGGCGAAATCCCGCACGGGCGCATTCAGCGAAGCCGAGACAGTCCTGGCAGACATGGTGGTCTTGGCGCGGGAGGCCGATCAACCGCTTGGCCTGACCTTTACCCACCTCAGCCGCGGTTTCGTGCTGGGCGCCGCGGGCCGGCTGCAGGAGGCAGAGGCGGAGCTGCGGACCAGCCTGGAATTGTGCCAGGCTTGGAGCTTCTATGGCTGGTTCACCAACATCGCCTCCTGCCTCGGCCACGTGCTTTCGCGCCTGGGCCAGGACGAGGAAGGAACCACCCTACTGCAGCGGGCAACCGAGCGGACGCGGGCCAGCGGCATCCTGGTCAGCCACGGGCAGGAGCTGGCCTGGCTCGCCGAAGCGCATCGGGCCGCTGGGCGAGCCGATCAGGCCGTACAGACCGCAGGGGAGGCCGTCGAGGCGGCGCGCCAGCACGAGGAGCGCGGCAACGAGGCATTGGCCTTGTTCGCGCTTGGCAGGGCGGTGCTGCTACAGGGAGCGCCGCCGGACGAGACGGCAGAACGTCTCCGCGCGGCGCTGACGCTGGCGGAGCGCTGCGGCATGGCGCCGCTGGTTGCGCAGTGCCGGGACGAGTTGAACCGGATCGGTCAGAATGCAGGCGGCATGTCGCCCGGCGCCGCCAGAGCTGAGAGCCGGAGGGTTTTGACAGCGGAGCTCTGACGCGGACCGGTATGTGGCGTGCACCCTTCAGGCGTTCCCGCGGTTTTCGCGGAACCAAGGGAGGGCTTGTAGCAGCGCTTGCTGGAGCCGCTGGCCCCCGCAGACTGCGCGGCCATGCTGCGCCTCCTCGCGCAGCTCGCCGCCGTGCACAGCGACGTCACCCCGGCGCCGCGGCAGGCGACCGACCGGGACTGACCGCCGACGGCCGCCGGGTACCCCCCTTGAGCGAACGTTGCCGCCGGGCAGGCCCGGCCTTGCCGTGGGCGGGCGGGCGGCTATGGTCGCGCGATGCAACCTGCCCCGCCCCACGCCCCCAAGCGGCCCATCACGATCGAGCAGCTCGGCCGCGTCCGCACCGACGACTACGCCTGGATGCGCGACGACGCGTGGCAGCACGTGCTGCGCGACCCCACGGTCCTGCGCGCCGACATACGCGCGCACTTGGAGACCGAGAACGCCTACACGGCCACCATCCTCGGCCCGACCGCCGAGCTGCAGGCCGCCATCCTTGCCGAGATGCGCGGACGCATCCAGGAGGAGGACAGTTCCGTGCCCATGCCGGACGGACCCTGGGAGTATTACGACCGCATCGCCGAGGGCGCGCAGCATCCTGTCTATGCCCGGCGTCCCCGCTGCGCTCCAGACGGTGAGCAGGTGCTGCTGGACGTAGAGGCGATGGCGCAGGGCCACGCCTACTTCCGCGTCGGCGCGGCGGAGCACAGCAACGATCATAGGCTGTATGCCTGGGCGGAGGACACCCAGGGATCAGAGGTTTACCGCATTCGCGTACGCGACATCGCCACCGGCGCCGAAGCCGGCCCTGCCGTCGAGAGCTGCACGGGGTCCTTCACCCTGTCGCCCTGTTCGCGGTTCCTGTTCTGGGTGTTCCGCGACGACAACGGCCGCCCCCGCCGGGTGCTGCACCGCCGGGTCGGCGAGGCGGACGACGTGGTGGTGTATGAGGAGCCGGACGATGGCTTCTTCGTAAGCGTCGGCACCACCCAGTCGCGCGAGTGGATCGTGATCGGCTGCGGCAACCAGGAAACCAGCGAGGCCTGGCTGGTCCCGGCGTCCGAGCCAGCATCCCAGCCTCACGTCGTCGCCCGGCGCGACCCCGGCGTGAAGTATGACGTCGAGCACTGGGACGGCGCGCTCATCATACGCACCAACGCAGACGGTGCGACCGACTTCAAGCTGGTGCGCGCGCCGCTCGCCGACCCCGGCCGGGCCAACTGGACCGACTGGGTTCCGCACCGGCCGGGCCGTTACATCGTCGCAACGGCGGCGACCGCCGGGTTCCTGGTCCGGATCGAGCGGGTGGACGCCAACAACCGCCTGGTCATCACCGCGCGGGATGGCGCCGAAAGCGTCCTTGCTGTGGAGGAAGAGGCCTACTTGCTCGGCTTGGGTCCACGGCTGGAGTGGGACACCACCACCCTGCCCTACATTTACGAAAGCCCGACGCAGCCGCGGCAACGCTGGGACCTGGACCTGGCGACCAGCGCGCGCACCCTGCGGAAGACCCAGGTGATCCCATCCGGGCACGACCCGTCGCGCTATGTCGCCCGCCGCCTGTATGCCGCAGCACCAGACGGCGTGCAGGTTCCGGTGACGGCGCTGATGCGGCGCGGCACGCCGTTGGATGGCACCGCGCCCCTGCTGCTGTATGGCTATGGCGCCTACGGCATTCCGATGCAGCCGGGGTTCTCCACCCAGCGGCTCAGCCTGGTGGACCGTGGCTGGATCTGGGCCACGGCGCATGTGCGCGGCGGGTCGGAGAAGGGGTGGGGCTGGTTCCTGGACGGGCGCGGGCCGACGAAGCCCAATACCTTCACCGATTTCATCGCAGTAGCGGAGCACCTGGCCGCTCAAGGCTATGCACGTCCTGGGCGCATGGTGGCGTATGGCGGCTCCGCGGGCGGGCTGCTGATGGGCGCGGTGCTGAACATGCGGCCGGACCTGTGGGCCGGTGTCGCGGCGGCGGTGCCGTTCGTGGATGTGCTGAACACCATGTCCGATGCCTCCCTGCCGCTGACCCCGCCCGAGTGGCCGGAGTGGGGCGATCCCCTTCAAGATCCGGCAGCCTACGACCTGATTGCGTCCTACTCGCCTTACGACCAGGTCGGACCACGTCCGTATCCAGCGGTGCTGGCGCTGGGCGGCCTGTCCGACCCGCGGGTGACGTATTGGGAGCCGGCGAAGTGGGTGGCGCGGCTGCGGGAGTACACGACCGGCGACGCGCCGATCCTGCTGCGCATCAACATGGAGGCCGGGCACGGCGGTGCATCGGGCCGCTTCGACTACCTGAAGGAGCCGGCGCTGGTGCAGGCATTCGCGGTTTGGGCCGTGGCGCGTATGCAGCCGCACAGCCCGACATGCGTTGCGGATTTAGAAAGCATCGGAGCGCAACCATGACCACGACACCGCCTGCCCCGCCAGAGCGCAAGCCGTATATCTCTCCTCCGCCGTCCAAACAGGACGTCGAGGAGGTCAGCAACGACCAGGGAATGATCGCCGATGAATGGGCGCCACAGCCCGGCGCAGCCCCGGAGAACGATGCGCCGGGCAAGGCCAAGCCGGACGTGCCGGCCTGACAAGCAAACGCTGGCCGGGCGACACCGCCCGGCCAGAATGCTTTAGACGCGCGGGGAGGCCACCATCTCGGCGCCGGCAACCATGCGGGTCACCAACGGGGTGGACACGCGCTCGGCCAGGTCGGCGCCGGACTGGGCGATGCGGGCGCTCTCGGTGATGATCTGGACCGTTGAGGAGCGGACGAAGTTGGCCTGCAACTCGATCGCAACCTTAGGCGTCTTGGCGGAGGCAGCGGCGCGCATGCTGCTCAGCGCCTCCTGCATGATTGCCTGACCAGCCGACATCATCTCCCGGATCAGGTCCTGCGAGCCGGCGGCGAACACCTGGCTGGCCTGCGCGAAGGCTTCCATGTTGCCGTGGCTGAACGCAACGAAGTCTTTGCCGAGCAGCGCGGCCTTGTGGGTCATGTCGGACTGGGCGCCGGTGGCGGCATCAACGCCCTGCTTCATGTCGGCAATGGTACGGCCGAACGAGAAGGCGTCTGCGGCGGGGAAGCTGGTGCTGGACATCTTATGATCCTCCAAAAGGGCCGGGGGTCGGCCCCTCCGGCTATATTGCAATGCAACATCGTCTTTATGGGCGCAGCAACAGCTTGAGGCAAGACTTTTTTGTGCAGTGCAACATTTAGTTTCGAATACGGATTCAGAAGCCCGGCGATCAACATTGACCCGTCCGCAAGCACAATGCGTTCGCGAGCGGTTCACTGCGCACTGGTCCTCAGGCCACCAGCACGGTGCTTGCGGCCCTTCGTTTGCTATGTCGCCGCGGTTCCTGCCAGATCTGCGCCGTGCCTACCCGCGACGGCGTTACCGGCAGGCTCCCATGCCCGCATCCGGCGGATGCAGCGATGGGCGAGGACGGGAGAACGTCATGCGCCCCGCCTTCATGCCCCACAGCGGCTGCGCCAGCTCTGCCACCGCCGCGGCGCCAGTGCCGGCGTCCAGCAACACCAAGTCTGCGGCCGCCCCGACCCGGATGCCATAGCCATCCGCCCGCATCAGCCGCGCCGCGTCGCCCGTCACCATGCCCAGGCAGGCCAGCAGGTCCGCCGGACGGGCGACCTGGCAGACATTCGCATACAGGTTCGCCATCCGCAGCAGGTTGCCATCGCCATAGGGCGTGAACGGGTTCAGCATGTTGTTGGTCGCGACCGAGCAGGTGACCCCAGCCGCCCGTAGCGGCTCCAGCGGCGTAACCCCGCGCGGGACGGCATGGTCGTGGGTCCGCCCCTGCAGGAACAGGTCGGTGGAGGGCAGCACCGTCACCGCTACCCCGGCCCGCGCCAGCGTCGCCGCCAGCGACGCCAACCGCGTAGGCGGCACCAGCGACATCTGCGTCACGTGCCCGACCGCGACCCGGCCGCCCCAGCCCAGCTCCTCGGTCTTGCGGCAGACGTATTCGACCTGCATCCCGTCCGGCGTGTCGCCCATGTCCAGGTGCATGTCCACGTCCACGTCCCACTCGCGGGCGATGGCGAAGATGCGGTCAATCTGCCCGCGTGGGTCGCTGTCACAGTACGGCGCGGCGCCGATCACCCGGGCGCCCCGGCGCAGGCCCTCGACCAGCAGCGCACCGGTGCCGGGGTTGTCGGTCAGCCCTTCCTGGGGGAAGACGCATAGTTCCATGTCCACCGCCCAGGCGTAGTCGCGCGCAAGCTGCTGCACGCCCTCGAACCCGCGCATGCCGATGCCAGGGTCCACCTCAACCTGGGTGCGTATGCGGGTGGTGCCCCAGCCGATGCAGCGCTCCAGGGTGCGGCGCCCGCGGGCATAGACGTCCTCCGGCGTGAAGCCCCGCTTGGCGGCGGAGGTCAGGCGCACCGCCTCGGCCACCGATCCCTCGGACGCCGTGCAGCGGTCCAGGATGCAGGTCTTGTCCAGATGCAGGTGGGTTTCCACCAGGCCGGGGATCAGCAGGCGGCCCTCCGCGGGGATCGCGGGCGCGTCGGCCTCCAGGGCAGGTGCTACGGCGGCGATGCGGCCCGCGGCGATGCCGACACCCACCGGACCGCTCCCATCCGCGAGCATCGCACCGCGCACCACCAAGTCCATCATCCAAGCATCATGTCAGGGTTCCCGGAACCGCGCCATCATGCGCAGGCCAGCAGCGCCTGCGCGGCTGCCGCCTGGACCGGCTCGATGACGGGCAGGCCGGCGGCATCCTCAAGGAAGCGGCGGTGTCCGGCCATCCCCGCGCAACCCAGGATCACAACGTCGGCGCCGCGGCCGCGCAACTCCTGCGCGACCGCCAGCAGGCGCGGCCGGCAGGCATCGGGGTGGGTCAGAGTGTCCATCGGCAAGTCGAGCGGCAGGCTGGCGGCGCAGCGGTGCTCCAGGCCCATCGCCTGCAGTACGCGCCGGTGCCGGGGCACGCTGGCCCCCACGAAGGCGACCAGGCCGAAGCGGTCGGCCCGCGCCATCGCCGCCGCAATCCCGGCCCGCAAGGCGCCGAACACCGGCCGGGCCGTGACGCTCCGCACCAGATCCACGGCAGGGTCGGAAACGCAGGCGATGATGTAGGCGTCGGGCGGCCCGGACGCCTCCGCCGCCTCGACCCGGCGCAGCAGCGGCCCGGCCACCTCATGCCAATCGCGCCAGGTCGCGATCGCCGGCGGGCCATCCCGCAGGGTTTCCACGGTGAAGCTCGGACCCGCCACGGCGAACGGCGCCAGCGACGCCCGGATGCCGCTGGTGCAGGCTTCCGAGCTGTTCGGGTTGATGACGAGGATGCGCTGCTGCACCGGGCGCCACTATGGCAAGGGTGGCGGCGTGGCGCCAACCTGGTCCACGATGCGGCGATACTGCTCGGGACGTCGATGGGCGGCGAAGTTGAACATCTTCTCCTTGCCTTGGCGGCAGGCGCCCAGGTCGCAGTCAGCCATCACCAGCTCGTCGCCCAACGTCGCGGCCTCGGCGGCGATCAGCCCGTTCGGGTCCACGATGCAGGTGCCGCCGATCAGGCCGGACCCGTCCTCGTCCCCGGCCTTGGCAACCGCCACCGCCCAGGTCGCGTTCATGTAGGCGTTGGCCTGCGCCGCCAGGCGGGAATGGAACGCACGTAGCTCCGCATCCTCCGAGGCGCCGCCGTTCGGGTCGTAGGCGGCGGAGTTGTAGCCGACCAGCACCATTTCCACCCCCTGCAGGCCCAGGCAGCGCCATGCCTCCGGCCAGCGGCGGTCATTGCAGACCAGCATCCCCAGGATGCCGCCATGCCAGGACGGCGGTGCGCGGAAGGTGGGAAATCCCAGGTCGCCGTAGTCGAAGTAGCGCTTCTCCAACTGCTGAAAGCGGTCGCCAGGCCGCGGCTCAACGGAGCCTGGCAGGTGGATCTTCCGATACTTGCCCAGCACCGCGCCATCCCGGCCGACGAGGAGCGCGCTGTTGAAGCGGCGTCCCTCGGGCGTCAGCTCGGCATAGCCGGTATAGAAGCCGACACCCAGCGCACGCGCCCGGTCGAACAAGGGCTGGACCTGCGGGTTGGGCATCGCCGGCTCGAAAAACGCATCGAGATCCCCGCCGTGCAGCAGCCAGCGCGGGAAAAAGGTGGTGAAGGGCAGCTCAGGGAAGACGACGAGGGTGGCGCCCTGCGAGGCCGCATCCTCAAGCAAGGCAACCATGCGGGCCAGGATGGAAGCGCGGCTGTCGGCACGCTGGTTCGGCCCCATCTGGGCAGCGGCGACTCGGATCACGCGGGGCACGGCATCGTTCCCAGGAGCAGCATCAGGCGTGGTGTTGCTGGCGTGCCCGTCATTGGATCGTCCGCAGTGCGGGCGGCCCACAATCCGCAAGGATTGTTCGTTGCGCTATCTGCATTGACGGAAGCTATCGGAGCAAGCAACGGTTGATGTCAACGCCGCGTCAGCAAACGGGCCGGAGAATCCTGCCGGAAGGAAGTCCACGCTGGTCAACCCGATCAGGATGCACACCCAGAACAGCCCGGCGACATGGTGCTGGTGGCTGAACGGCACCGGCTGGTCCACGACAAATCTGACGCCGCGCGCCCAATCCGTCCGCAGCGTCATCCACCACCAACCGCAGCCGCCAACGACAAGCGCAGCCGTGGAGAGCATCGCCAGCTTCATCCAAAGGTTTGCGCTCGGGCGGAAGATGGCAGCCATGGCGCCGGACCCTATGGAACCGACAAACCAGGCGCCAGCCGTTAAGCTTGTCTCAATGTAAGTTTCACCCGATGGTGAACGGGGCGCCTGGCAGCCTGTTTCTACAGCCGTTTGGGACCGCTTGAAGGCACGGACATGCCTTGTCGGCATCCGGCGGATCGGCGGCTGCGCCGGATATTGGCGCGCCGTGCCCGTTCTTTCCCCGTCAATGTGGAGGCGCATGATGGACCGTACAGGCGAGGCACCGGCTGATCCACCCGTTCGCGTCAGCGCGGCCGGCATCGGCCGCAGGCGTCAAGAAGGCATCTACATCGCCGGGTTTGCCGGACGCCAGCAGCCGGTCCCGGCCTCGCCGGAGCGCCTGGAAGCCGCGGCGCTGCACAGGCTCAGCCGGAACGCCGCCGCCTACTTCGTCGGAGGCGCCGGCGGCGAGCATACGGCCGCCGCCAACCGGGCCGCCTTCGACCGCTGCCGCATCGTGCAACGGGTGATGCGGGACGTGTCCACCCGGGACCTGACGGTCAAGCTGTTCGGCCGCACCCTGCCGTTGCCGATCCTGCTCGGCCCCATCGGCGTGCTGGAGATGGCGCACCGGGACGCCGACCTGCCCGCGGCCCGCGCCGCCGCGGCCGCCGGCATTCCCTTCGTCACTTCCAGCCAGGCATCACGGCCGATGGAGCAGATCGCAGCGGCCATCGGCGACGGGCCGCGCTGGTTCCAGCTTTACTGGTCGTCACGCAACGAGCTGACCGCAAGCTTCGTCGAACGGGCGGAGCGGGCGGGCTACGAGGCCATCGTGGTCACGCTCGACACCACCCTGCTGGGCTGGCGGGTCCGCGACCTCGACCGCGGCTACCTGCCGTTCCTGCGGGGCCGGGGCATCGCCAACTACACCTCCGACCCGGTGTTCCCTCAGCTTCCGGTGGACGGCGGCCCGGCGCCCAGGCCGCCCCGGCCCGGCCTGGGCGCGCTGCGGTCGGTGCTGGAGCTGCTCCGCTCATTCCCGGGCGGCCCGGCCCGGGCGCTGTCATCCGGCGAGGCGCTGGCGGCGGTGCGGCGTTTCCTGGCGATCTACTCGCGCCCGGACCTGACCTGGGACGACCTGCCCTTCCTGCGCGAACGGACGCGGCTGCCGATCCTGCTGAAGGGCATCATCCACCCCGACGACGCCAGCCGCGCCGTGCAGGCCGGCATGGACGGGGTGATCGTTTCCAACCATGGCGGGCGCCAGGTGGACGGGGCCGTCGCCGCGCTGGACGCCCTGCCCGGCGTGGTGGACGCCGTCGCCGGGCGCATCCCGGTGCTGTTCGACAGCGGCGTGCGGACTGGGGCCGACATCTTCAAGGCGCTGAGCCTCGGCGCCCGGGCGGTGCTGATCGGGCGGCCCTACATCTGGGGCCTGGCGCTGGCGGGCGAGCAGGGGGTCGCCGCGGTGATCGCCAACCTCGCCGCCGAGCTAGACCTCACCCTCGGCCTCGCGGGCCGCCGCAGCCTGCGCGAACTGGACCGCACAGCCGTCATCTTCCCGCACGACGCCATCCCGGAGCAGGCGGGATGACGACGCATCTCCGGGAGCAGCATGGTCGGGGAACGGCACGCCGGACAACCGCGCGCATTCCGCGAGCAACCCGTCCTGCAACGCGGCATCGCGGGTGGCGCCGCTCGGCTTGCGCAGGCGCTTGTGGAAGAAATACTCCCCCGTAAGTGCCGCCCCGGCGTCGTCCGACACCGCAAGCCACGCCTGGGTGCGATACGCCGCGTCCAGGTCGCCCGTCGCGTGCGCGCCGCCCATCTTGGTCGCTACCCAGCCCGGCTCCAACGCATTGGAACGGACGCCGGGCCAGCGGCGGGCGACGGCGAAGGCCAGCAGCGCGTCGTGCAGCTTGGTGTCGGAGTAGGCCTGGTTGCCCCGCCAGTCCCGCCGCTCCCACAACAGGTCGTCAAGGCCTGCGTGGCCGCGGCGGTGCAGCTCGGAGCTGACGTAAACCAGGCGCGCCGGCGGCCGGATCAGGGCGGTCAGAACATACGGCGCCAGCGTGTTGATGGCGAACACATGCGGCAGGCCGTCCTCGGTCAGGACGCGCCGCCGTTCGCGGAAGCCGATGGCCGCGTTGTGGATCACCGCGTCGAACGGCCCGTGCGCGTTGACCGCCTCCGCCAACCGCCGCGTCTGGGCGATGCTCGCCATGTCTCCCGTCAAGACCGCAGCCGCGCCGGACACGGCGGCCAGCGCGTCCCGGCCCCGGTTCGCGTTCCGGGCGTGCAGGACCACCTGGTGCCCCTCCTCCACCAACAGTTGGGCAGCCATGCGGCCCAGGCCATCGGAGGAGCCGGTGATGAAGATGCGTGCCATGCCGGTGCTTTCATGCGGTGGAGGGTCCGATTTGGGACGAAGACGCCGGAGCGCATGGGTCCGTTCCGCCCGCAGACGCTTGCAGCCGCAGCCCTGCCGGGGTCTGATGACCGGGATTTGATGACCGGGATTTGATGACCGGGATTTGATGACCGGGATTTGATACCGGGATTTGATACCGGGATTTGATGACCGGGATTTGATGCCCTGGGATTGGAGGACGTGGGATGCAGGACTTGCTGCCCCTGGCGGAACGGCTTGGCGCGTTGCTCAAGGCCCGTGGCGAGACGGTTGCCGTGTCGGAGTCGTCGTCGGGCGGGTTGGTGTCGGCGGCCCTGCTCGCCGTGCCCGGCGCCAGCGCCTACTTCCAGGGCGGCGCGGTGGTTTACACCGGGGACGCCCGAACCGCGCTGCTCGGCATCGCCGGCGCGGAGATGACCGGTCTGCGGTCGTCGTCCGAACCCTATGCCATGCTGCTGGCCCGAACCATCCGCAGCCGGCTGGGCACGACCTGGGGCATTGCCGAGACGGGGGCCGCCGGACCCGCCGGGAACCGTTACGGCGACCCGGCCGGCCATACCTGCATCGCCGTCAGCGGCCCGGTCGAACGGACCGCCACCCTGCGGACCGGCAGCGCTGACCGCGTCGCAAACATGCGCGCCTTCGCCCGGGCATTGCTGGAGATGCTGTCGGAGGCCGTCGCGCCGCTCGGCTGAACGGGACGGGAGCGTCGCAGCGCCTGGCGTGACAGCAGCAGTTCTAAGTGGCTGCTGACGGTTGTGGGTTCCGCTGTGCTGCATGGTGTGATTCAAGCTCTGGATGGAGCTTCTGGACACCCTTGTTGCTGGCGTGCGCTCGGCTTGCGCGTCGTTCCCTGACGCACGGCGCAGCGACGTGCGCTACAGCATGGCCGACATCGGGATGTCGGCCTTCTCGCTGTTCTTCATGCAGACGGAGTCGTTCCTGGC
>JAABUW010009492.1_pt1 | contig 11062 bp, 10 predicted proteins | sample 5560081 | NCBI WGS metagenome assembly JAABUW01 (sample SAMN10711882, study PRJNA513363) | rock metagenome | isolation source: Antarctica rocks | place: Antarctica: Victoria Land, Knobhead sud | reverse complement strand
GTTTCGCGGCGGCGTGGCTGGCGGGAGTGAGCGGAGGTACGAGGTTGAGTGGTACCCTCGAGGATAGGGAGATCGAACACAGAAAGACGTAAAGCTCGGTAGTCCGGCAGGATGCTACACGAAGATCTGCGGTACGTCCACGAGGATGTCGAGCGTTTGGAGCAAGCAATAGCCGATCGAGTGCTAGAGGACCCAAAGCACGTAAGTAATGATCCAAATACCGAGCATATTGCAGAATACGAAGATTGCTCACATTCTGCAGATCCGCAACAGACTAGTTCGCGACCACGAGGTAGCAACCTTTCTATCGCGCATACAGTCGCAGTCAGAACGAGGACTCCACATCTACAATTACCAGCAACAGGAGCGGACTGAGGAGGTGCAGGCGATCGGCATGGGCGATGCTTTCGAGGAATTCTACAAGCGACTCGATGAGGTCAAGAATTTCCACAAGCGATACCCGAACGAGCCAGTAGAAAACCTTGAGCGTGCATACAAGCGAGTCGAGCAAGGCGGACCTGGGAGCTACGCAGGCGACATTGATGGCATGTTCACGGGTGAAGAGGCGTTCGGCCGCTTCTTCGATTTGACAATGCTTCATGAGGAGTACCTGAATCTACCTGGCGTCAAAGGTGGCAGGAAGCTGACTTATCTGCAATACCTGGACATCTTCGACACCTTCACACCACCACAATGTCCGATCAAGCGTCAGGACAAGATGACGGACGAATACTTCAGCTACGTGGGCACTCTAGCACAATATCTGGAGAGCTTTCTTAGGCGAACGAAGCCACTTGAAGATCTGGACAAGCTGTTCACTGAGTTTGACAGCGACTTCGAGAAACGGTGGGAGCATGACGATGTGCCAGGTTGGGAGGAGAAGGTGGCTCAGACTAATGGTAGCGCTTCGAAAGGACTGGCGACCGAGGGCACGGGCGAGGGCGTGTGGTGCGCGGACTGCGAGAAGGAGTTCAAGAACGACAATGTGTACAAAGCGCATTTGCCTGGCAAGAAGCACATCAAAAACGTGGAAGCGAGACAACAGAACCCATCAGGTGACGTGGAGATGGCGAACGGCATCAGCACAACAGCTTCCACCGCAAACACAGCCCGATTAAAAGAGAAGGCCATCGCCGAGCGCGAGCATCGCGTTCGCAGACTCGCGAACGTGATGAAGACGGAGCGCGAAGACACTAGAGTAAACGTCGAGCGCAAAGCCGGCATGACTGATCGCGAACGCCAACAAGAGCTCGCAGCCCTCTACGAAGAAGACGCCGCCGCCATCGGCGCAGTCGCTGCAGAAGCATCCGACGACGAAGGCGAGGAGAAAGTCTACAACCCCCTCAAACTCCCTCTCGCCTGGGACGGCAAACCCATCCCCTTCTGGCTCTACAAGCTTCACGGCCTAGGTGTCGAATTCCCGTGCGAGATCTGCGGCAATTACGTCTACATGGGTCGTCGCGCGTTCGAGAAGCATTTCTCTGAGGCGCGTCATGTGCACGGCTTGAAGTGTCTGGGTGTCACGCAGACGGGTCTGTTTCGCGAGATCACGAGGATCGAGGAGGCGCAGAGACTGTGGGAGAAGATTCAGAGGGATAAGAAGCAGGTTGTGGGAAAGACGCAGGATGTGGTGGAGATGGAGGATAGTTTTGGGAATGTGATGCCGATGAAGGTGTATCAGGATCTGGAGAAGCAAGGGTTGTTGTGATCTTGCTTGGACAGTCGAGATGCCTTTTGCAGTGGGATCCGCACACTCGAACGCGACGTCGAGGCTGCTGTTCATCATGCCAGAAGCTTGTCGTGGTTGTGGTCTAGCACGCTCGGCCAGGTAGTCGAGTACCGCCATTCAGCTGAAGCTCGTCGCACTGACTCGAAACCGCATAATACTAAAACCAGGGTTCTTTTGCTGCTCTCTTTCTCTTTCTCATTACCGTCACTCGATCTCATCAATCTTTGGACTTCTTTGAAAGGTCGAGATGTTTTGTGGCGTCCCCTCGTGATCCAGCTCCAAGCTGCCATTGGCCAAGACCTACCCTGACTTCTGATCTCCACAACGACCTGCATATATCGACTTCTCAAGCCGAAGAAGCAAATCGAGCATGTCGTGGCGAAAGCTTTTCAACTACGTTCGTCTTCGTTGACGAGACGAGTACCTCGAATGGCGTCGATGCGTTGACCGCCTTGACAGGCTCTGCACGAAGATGTGGCCGTTCAAGACCACGAAGCACGAGTATCGTGCGGTGGCAAGCGACGAGGACGAGCGGAAAGTTGAGAATGGGCAACGAGAAGGTTCTGAAGCAACGCCTCGACGGAATTACAGACTGGTTATAGTTATTGGCGCAATACTGGTCGTTGTCACTCTATGCTTCGTCGCCACCTACCTGGTCCTCTCCTCATCCACCACGGACACCAACCAGCCTCCAACATCAGAGCAGGACAGCGACAGGTGCCCCCGGCGACATGAATGGCGCACCCTAACCCCCACCCAACAGACCTCCTACATCTCCGCCGTCCTCTGCCTCCGCAACCAGTCCTCCACCCTCGCCCCTTCCAACAACGCCATGACAGCCTACGACGACTTCCCCTGGATCCACTCCCGCGTCGGCTACTTCACCCACCACAGCGCCCCCTTCCTCCCCTGGCACCGCTACTTCCTCCACATCTACGAAACCACCCTCCGCTCGAAATGCGGGTACCAAGGAAATCTCGTCTACTGGGACTGGACGCTCGACGCCTCCTCCATCGAAACCAGCCCTGTCTTTGACGCTGAGACAGGCTTCGGAGGCGATGGAGAGGTGGGAGGGGAGATTACGGTAAGTAATACGGGCAGGTGTGTGGTTGATGGGCCGTTTGCGGGGATCGAGGTGCCGTTTTATGATGTCAAGTACCAGCCGCATTGTTTGTCGAGGGGATTTAGGGATTTGGAGGGGAAGATGGGGCATATCGATGGTGGAGAAATTACGCCGGAGGGGATAGAGGAGGTGTTGGGGACTGAGGGGTATGAGCGGTTTGTGACGCTGATGGAGAGTCGGGTGCATGATGCGATTCCGTATGGGATTTCTGGGGATTTTGAGACGTTTACTGCGCCTTATGGTAAGTCGGTTTGTCCGATGTGCGACATTGGAATGCTGATGGGCTGCTAGATCCGCTGTTCTTCCTACACCACACACAGCTCGATCGCCTCTGGTGGCTTTGGCAGCAGCGACAGCCTGCTAATGGGCTGACTGCGTATGGCGGCCACAAGGAGCGGCATTCGATCGAGATGGCCAACTTGGACGATACGCTCTTCTACAAAGGTCTCGCTTCGGACATTCGAGTTCGTGAGGTGATGAATGTCGAGGGCGATTTGCTCTGCTACAGATATTGAGATCACGAGACACAGAGTCAAACGCAAATGTGCAATCTATCTGTGCATTTTTCACGCTGTAAGGAAGTCGCTTCAAGCAATAAGGTACACCTCGCTTTACGACCACAAAAACCCGGAAGTCCAGAGCTCATCACCATCTCGGTCATAAAAATCTAGGTAGGACTTCTATACAGGGTACAAGTTGACTTGTGGGCGTGGTTGCCTCTCTGGCGAATGCCTTCGTAATCGGCCTAAGTCAGAGGGTCAGAACTAATTCGACATCCTTCAAGAAGATAGTCACGTCAACTTACCAAACAAAGATAGCAGAACTCGTATTTGCATTGAGAACAAGTCATCTGCAACTAGTCAGCTATTCTTCCTGCTCTCAAAGATTGGGGCGTACGTACATGATCACAACCACTCTTCTTCTGGATATTCCACCTGCAACGCGGACAAGACTTCGAGATAGAACGCACTGTCTCTTCACCCTTTCGTTCGTCGGCTTTCCTTCTCTGGTAGGCTTTCCGCTCCTCTTCAGCGGCTTCTTGTCGCTCTCTGGTTATTCGCTGGGTATTCATGCGCTGTTGTTCTTTCTGGCTGCGCTGCTTGTCCTCGCGCTCGAACTCTCGATGGAGAAATTTGGCTGCGAGTGCGTCCTGTTTGGTCTGCGCGTCGCCGTCTTCACTCTGGTTTGTCGATGTGTCGAAGACTGAAGCGTTCCATTGATACTGATACGCTTGTTCGGACTGCGGCGTGGTAGCAGGCTTTGGATTCCTCGTAGGGGCAAGGTCCTTCAGGAGCCATTTCTTCATGAAGCCTTTGAACTTGACCGATCGTTGGCTTTGTAGGAGGCCAGTTTCAGTGCCTACGAACATGTCAAACCCCCTGATGTACCGAGATGCTGGCCGATTGGAGCTTTCGTCGGTGCGTTCGTCGTGCTCTCGAAGGCTTAAGTGGAGAGCAAGCGCGTACTCAGCGGTGTCTTCATCCTCGAGCGAAGAACGTCCCGTGGCAGGGCGATGGGCGTTGATTGCCTGAGGCTCACGAGTCGGCTCGAAGTATCGAGCCCACCCAGAGACAACATCGTTGCCGTCATGCTCAGCCTGTGCGCCGTCAGGCGACGACTCGCCATTCATGCGGCTTGCGAATGCCGAACAAGTCTCGTCTTCGTGCCAAGGCTCGTTGCAAGCGACACAATGTCGCACTCTGCAAGTGCTGCACTGGAACAGAGGCATATCTTCTCCACCCTCGTGTATCTGACCGGAACCGCAGCGTGGATTTCGACACCACACGAAACCTGGCTCGTTGCTGAGAGCGGCCCGTGTGACTAGCTGGTCGTACCTGTCAAAGAGCTCGTTCGTGGCATGACGCAGGATGTCTGAGTAGGCCATATACTCCGGGCACTCGATACATTTGATTCTATCCCAGCCTTGGTTGATGTGTTGAGTCTCGATCCACTGCTGAACACAAGAGCGACAGGCAGCATTCTCGTGGATGCATCCAGATGTCAGATGATCCGATACGAATGACTCCGAGGGAAGCTCGTCCGCGCAAGACACGCAAGTCCTAGTGGCAGTCACACCAGCGGTCTCCAAATGTGCCAAGCTTGATGCTCGGGAGAGATCGTCTTGGCTTCCAGTATGGAGCCATTGTGGTGGCTGCTTTCGTCTCCGTCGACAAGCAGCAGTGGCAGCTGCGCACGTAAGCGCATCGCCTTCAGTCTGTTCTCTGCGCGACGGAGATAGTAGCTTTCCTTCATCATCCGTCCATGGCCGTGAGAGAAGGTCGTTTGTGGCGCAGATTTGACACACCAAAACCCCGGGATAGACATTCCGTTTGGGCAGGATCTGGCCACAACGCGTGCATGCCCACCCTTGCCTCGTCTTCGAGTGGGTCCCGCGGTAAGATTCCTGGAGTAGTCTTCCTGGTGCGCCAACATAACCAAGAAATGCCACCTCTGACACGGGGCCACCTTGCTCAACTGCGAACAGCGGATCACAGATGACTGAGTCCTTTCTGCTTATTTCGAATGGCATGTCACGCATGTCTACATAGTCTGAGAGAGGCCATTGACCTTCTCTACTTTCGTGTTGCTGCGGCGCATCGAGGTAGTTGTAGAACCAGTCGTCTTCCATTGGTGAGATGTCCGAATCGTCATTGTATTGGATCGATCGCCGGAAGCTCAGCGGCTCCTTCGATGCCTGTCGTTTTTTGGACGCAGTTGGCCGAGAAGATATGCTGGTTACATGTACTCTGTACGGATTGTTCGAAGGTAGATCATCCCGAGGAAGGCTGGACAGGTACTCTGGCGGCGGATCAGGTGGTGACCAAGTCCGGACTTGGTGTCTATCTGGAAAGCGTTGCAGCTTCTTCGCGAAAGGCGAAGATGCCTCCATACCAGATTCCGATGGTGTTCGACCCGGAACAGAAGGCTCTCTGGCAAGCCGCGCTGCCCCTCGATCTGCCGAACAAACTTGTCCCTCAGTAGCCAGAACTCCGAACTTGAAAGCTGCTATGTTAACTGTACATCCCTCTTGCTTCTACGAATACGATCCATGAAGTGATCGGACGTCTGAACATCGAAAGAAAAGAGCTCTGAGCCTACAAGGTAGCACGACTTGCAATGCCGCAAGGCTCAGTCTTGTGAGAGGCCACTGCATACGTCAGAGTCTCTCCAGCAAGATTAACCATGAATATAGCAAGGCTGGTGACCTGAGGCCGGCCTTCGTATCTCGAGCTTCAGACTGCGGACCGTTGCCTTGACACATGGCGGCCGCCATACTGCAGACGCCACCGCCACCGCGTGTGCAGAATTCTGTTTGGCACCACGTTTCATGCTGTGTTTCGATACCGATGAGCGTGCAACGGATTGTTTTTGAGATATCTATCAGAAGCGATAGATGGTGTGTAGGACGAGACGAACACATGCGGTTGGGTTGGTTGTTGAAGCTCGGGCCACCCACTAGTTGAGTAACCGCGAACTGGTGTCACGCGTTCATGGATGGCGTTAGCATAGTGTCATTGATGAAGGCATGGACATCGGTATTGGCTGGAAAGGAAGACGAGGTTCCTCCGCTCATGAGCTTCAAGCAGGATCCTGTGGAGTTGATCAGTGCCGGCAGTAAGGCGAAGCCGGAAAGTTATGTGTTGCATAAGTGGATGTTGAAGGGCACCTCTTTCTACAAGTTCGTGGCCAATCAGATGTCGGAGATGGTCTGGTATCCGGGAGTCGAAACTCGCATGATCTGCCTCCCCGGAGCTCTCATCGCCAGGTTGAAGAGCCAGGCAGTGGATGACGTCAAGTCTGCCCAAATTGATGCCGGCAAGGACGAGAAGAGTTTCGTCAGCGCAGGCGACGCCGTATCGGCCTGGATCGCTCGTATTGCAGTCTCTGCGCTACGTCTCCCGCTCTCACAGCCAGTGGCGTTGGCAAATGTTCTCGACACCAGAGGCGTGGTCGGAACGCAGATCTTATCCGATGGAACGGCGTATGCCGGTAACATGTGTGTCCAGTTCTTCACGTACGTCTCCGCTGGCGAGCTGGCAGAGGAGAGCCTTGGTGCCACAGCACTACGAATCCGACGGGCCTTGGATGAGCAACGCACCGTCCAACAATTTGAAGCTTACGTCGCCACACATAAGGAAGCGACCGCAGCTGGGAGGCTCTCCCTGTTTGGACCCTGGAACATGGTCATGATGAACCTGTCCAACTGGCATAAAGCACGATTCTTCGAGTACGACTTTTCGGCAGCGATCAGGCAATGCCCAGCAGAGGATGGAATGGTGAGTGTGGGTGAGAATGGAACGAGAGCTGGTGGGAAACCAGCTTACATCAGCACCACTGGGCACGAGAATGTGCCGGTCTCTTCGCGGAATGTAGGGTGTTTAGTGGGGAAAGATAGAGAGGGCAATTGGTGGATGAACTGGACGATGAGGAAAGGAGCTTGGCCTGCCTTTGTTGAGGTGGCAAAAACTAGTGCCGCAAAGGCTTCATATGGCGGAGAGTCGTAAAGAGCAGATGGCGAAGAGTAACTGTTCGCACTGAGCAGGCACAGACCCGCTGTACATACCATGCCGCACTACTCGCGACCTTCGTGCCACCGATACACCCCATCCACTCCCCCCTTCCCATCATTAATCAACTCGAGAACTTTGCTCTTGACTTTCACCGCACTCGCGGGTCCTTGTTGACTTGGCGAGATGGGCGGACCTGAAGCCATCATGTCATCGAACTGTGCTTTAGACAACCCACCGTCAACCCAAGGGACAGCTCCACCTCCGCCACGGCACGGTGCACGCAGCTCGTCAATGACCTCGTTGTAGTAGCCGAGACCAGATAGGACTGCTTGCGGCGAACGCGAGTAGTCTTGGGTACCGATATCGTTGCCTGAAGGAGCTGAGGGAGGTTGGCCGGCCAGGAGTCTAGGGAGGTCTTCCTTTGCGGCCTCGGGCGAGGAGAAGAAGTTGATGACTGCTTCAGTATAAGCCAGGAGTCATGAATGCCTTACTGATCACGTCGAGGTGCATACCTCCGATTTCAGGTCGGAGATGCTCAGTGACGATGCGGCCCATCTCGGCCATGCGGCCTAGGAGCACGATTGGGATAGCTGCTTTCGCCATGATACTAAAGCTTGATGAGGAAGAGTGTGTATATTCAGTCGGATGGTGCTCGTGTTGATCGCCTTGAGTAGAAGTGCTCGTACACCAGGTATTTATGCGTAGCTGTACGCCGTTTTAATCACATCTCGTTTACTCGTACTGCTTGCGTCGTGAAGCCGGGAGTACATTCGACATCAACGTGGACAAGTGCGTGGGACTCCGCGGACGCACGTCTGTAGTCCGAATTGCAAAGAGCACAGGTAGTATCATAATATGAAGCAAAGTTTGTGGGAAGAGCAAGGAGAGCCTGCCTTAACAGAAAACGAAAGTGCGGCCGGAGGTCCCAATTAGGCAGGAGCCTCAATTCGCATTCAAAAAGAATTGATAGCTCGAACTCACCTTAAGCCAGAACATGCAAAAGTAATCATTCAAAGTAATCATTTACAGACCTCGACAAGGGCAAAAAACTTTCAGCATCTCTTTGTTTGCATGTGTCATCCTTAGTGCAGGGGCCATGCTAATCTTCTCTGTATTGTTTCAAATTGACCAAATGCCCGAAGGCATGGACATGACTTTGTATATTGTATACATCCCTTACTTCCAGCGCCGAGCTTCTGCCGAACAAACTGCGGCCGCCGCCTAAGTGCGAGTATCTTCATTCATGTCCTACTCTTACACGACTCCAATATGTGAGGACCAGATTCCGCATTTCGATCAAAATGTGGTGGTCGTGGAAGCGGAAGGCAGAACCTATGCATCAACGCCATTGAGTGCTTCGATGCACGTCGGTTGTTGAAAACCATGCCGAACACGCGAGAGAGTACGCATTGAGAATGAAACAACAGAGATACCTTACATGTCAAGCAGAAGAAAGAGTTCAGATGGCAATTTAGATCTGAGACGTGCGACTGAGAAGAAGCTACCTTAGAGCTCCTGTGGATCGACGAAGTACCCAGGTAGAACTGTGCATCATTACAGTGAGGAACAGACTGTTGGTAACGTAGTCTTATCTTAATTGACGCGGAAAACGAACGGGCGAGAGACTCATCTTCGAGTTCGCCTCGTACACACGCTACGATATGCCATCGGTACCTCAGCTTATTATCAACAGTCCTGTCCAAATCTTGTGTTGTTCCTTCCCTCAGCGGGCAGCCCATCATCGTCCGCCAAGCCATACCGAGTAAAGACCACCTCACCTCTTGAAACACCACACTTAATGTCCCGAAGGTGAGCGTTCTTGCTCGTCAATCACAAAGATGCACTCCAGTCTGGTCCGGGTACAAAATGTCTTCGGGTTCTTCACCTCCGTTGCGTTCACCGTAGCAGCAGTAATCGCGGTCAGCGTACTGTTAAGCCCACAACACCCTTCCGCGAGCCTGGAGCTTCGCAACGTACAAGTGTAAGCACAGCTTCAGCGAAGATCGACGTGATCTGACAGGACACAGCGTGAAAGGGCGCCCACACTACTACAGCACGAAGCGAGAAGAATACGCGCACATCAAGTTCGATCTTGACGCTGGTATGCCTTCCCTTCCACCCACGAGGCCCAAGCTAACACCTACCAGACTTGACCTCCCTCTTCAAGTGGAACACCAAACAAATCGTCCTCTACATCACCGCCTCCTACCCCTCATCCTCACCCTCCACCATCCCCTCCTCCGAAGCCGTCATCTGGGACGCCATCATCCCCTCCGACTTCGCCCGCTCCCACGCAAACACCTACCTCCACCCCACAACCTCCAAAACCAAGCCCTCCAAGAAGTCGAAGCAAAAAGGCAAACCCTACCCTGAAGGCGCCTCGCCCGGCATCGTGCGCCTTAGCAACCAGAAACCCAAATACCAGATCACAGATGTGTCGGGCAAGATCGCAGAGCGCACGAACGCGACGCTGAATCTGCACTGGAATATCCAACCGTGGGTGGGAGCGCTGGTGTGGACGAACACGAAGACGTATGGGAGGTGGGAGGGTTTGAAGGGCGGGGTGAGTGGGTTTGAGTTCCCGGCGCTGAAGGGTAGTGAGACGGTGAAGAAGGAGGAGTTGAGGACTGAGACGGGTGGGGAGAGGAATAGAGGCAGTCCTGCTTGATCGTGGGTAGTGTTAACTCATGCAAGTGTTACAACGACGAGGGCTTCTCATTTGATCAATGTGGGTCCTGTTTGTGCTTACCATCACAGGGTTTGTTCAGGACGCTGGCTTGATGCTTACCAGACGAAGGAGGATCTACTTGGCTTGATTTATGCTGTACCGCGCCTTTCTTTCTTTGCTCTCTTTCTTTCGCATCTAACACCGCACTCGATCCACATTGTGGCAAGCAAAGGATGTCTCGACAGGGTCCACAAATCGATACCTCCGGATGGCTCTAAGACTTGGCCCGGGGACTGGGCGATCTGCCTCCTGCGAGAGTTCATCGCCAAGCGAGACGATGCTGGGGTACGGAGACCTTCATTCCAATTCCGGTGCGACTACCACGTGCATGACGAGCTGGCGCCAAAGAGTGCCGGATGTGACGCAGCATGAGTATGGTAAGACACTTCGGACACATCTCGTGGCACTGCTGACAAGAGATGCTACCTGCAGGTTCAAGAAGTATCTCTTAACCATCGTCACTCCAGAGTAGTGGAGATGGACTCTTTGTACCTTTAGATCAGCTGGATGGAAGCTGGGTCGGATCGTTCATATGACAGCGTGGACTAGGCGTGGTAGGGAAAAGGAACGCACCATTGCATTATGCCTCCGACGAGTGGGTGGTAGAGTGGAGATGCCAGGAGTTTTGGTATGACTGTGTGTTGTCCAAATGCAAGTCCGTCCCTTTCTCAGACACCAAATGGGTCGTCAAACGACTCGCTACCTTTAGAGATTCCCTTACGGTGTCATCGATTTACATGTGACAGCCAAGACAGTGGCCGGATCTGGAAGTAGCGAGGAAAATTGCGGCCCGGATCGATCCCGCTGGTGGCTCGCGATCTAAGCTCTCCTCCGCCAGAAACTTCTGACATGACTTCAGATCAGCGTCTACAGCAGCTTCTCAACGCCGAGACGATGGCGCACCCTGAGTGGAAGAAGCAGAAACTTGAGTTCTCGAACACCTTCACCGTCTTGGTCGGCTCCGAAAAGAA
>JAABUW010009491.1_pt1 | contig 11063 bp, 15 predicted proteins | sample 5560081 | NCBI WGS metagenome assembly JAABUW01 (sample SAMN10711882, study PRJNA513363) | rock metagenome | isolation source: Antarctica rocks | place: Antarctica: Victoria Land, Knobhead sud | reverse complement strand
CAATTTGGTCTCAGTTGGTCTCAGATCTACCGCGGATTTGAGACCATTTGAGACCATTTGTTACCGAAAAATAGGACCAGATCCAGCCTCCTCGTTGGCATAGTGGGCTGGCACTGTCCATCATCATGCAACATCTCTACTAGAAGCGGCATGCATTGTTGGCATGCAAGACTTGCCTCCAGGTGACCAAACGATCCTATCAATCGATCATGTTGATGTTGTAGGGAGACGCACTGGCGGCGGGTGTTGGGGGCGGCGGCCGCGTGGTCATGGCGTCGACCGCCAATTGGCAAGTCGTAGAACACAGCCGGCGGCGCCGCCGCCATATTGTGCTCGGGCACCCTGAGATGTACAGCCACCGCTGTGCGGCCGCCGGCCGCGACCAACGCCAGCAGTAGGGCGACAGTGACAGCATTGTGCCCCTTCATGAGTGCTGCGGCGCTCTTTCGCGCTGCTTTGCAGTGTCGTACGGCGCTCCTGCACAGCGTAAAGGATTGGTCCTTTCAGCGGGGACGAAGGGCAGGGGCACTATAATCTCATCTTTTAATTAAAAGATGAGTGTTGCAATATTGGCATGCCGCGGCGCTGGGGAGGCGGCCGGCATCGTCACTAGGGCCGTGGCAACACAAGCGGGAAACAGTCAGAACCTTTTTGCATTCTATCATGCATTGATTTGCCGTCGTCAGAGGCTCATCAACATCAAACTCGAGTCTACTTCAGCACAACCTCATTCAGACTCAAATTTGAGGTAATGGGGTACCCGTACACAAGCTGTGGCGCTTGTGTACCGGCCAACGCCAGACACAGCACGGCGCGACGCAATCCCACATGGTGAGTCGATGTATTTCAGGAAGAGTCAAAATCACCTGATCATCTGCAATCGACCACGCGGCTACGAATGCTCGACACGCCCAGCGTGTAGTGGCGATAGACAGAGGTTTGCGGGTGCGGGTTAAGCTGCAATCAACGCGGCTTTGTAGATTTTTAAAAGGCTGAGCGAAGTATTAATCAAAATGCAGCAAGGGTGAACGACCAGTGAGTCAAGTAGAGTTACAGCACGTCAGAACAGGGTCAGTTACAGCACGTCAGTTACAGCAGTTACGGTACGTCAGTTACAGCACGTCAGAACGTGCTGGCTCGACGCAGCTCAAGGTTGCAGCCTGTCGGTACGTCCAGCGCGCTGAGGCTTATGAACGCCCTGGTCATCGGCCAAAGGCGGAGCACAGTCAAGTGAGATGAGCGCAAGAATGCGTCGTGCACGAGGCGACTTCCCTGTAGGTTCTATACCATGACGTCTGTACTGGTGATCGCCACATGCCACGAGTAGTCATCGGAGGATGACGACTGAAAGCCATCAAGTGCTTCCTGCCGCCGCTGCAGCTGGTAAACTGCAGTCTGGGCATCAGTGACGGGACGGCACCGCCTCGTTGTCTAGTGTGTTAACATATGGCATGCCGCCGCATGCGTGTGGCAACAGGTGAACGGCCAGAATGTGTGTCGAGAGTGTAACTGCCTGCTGACTCGTTCTTCCTTCCACATAGATGACTCCCTACCTACCGAACATGGTTAAGACCTGTCGGCACACTTCCTGCATTATCGGAGTTTGGTGCGGAGCCCACGCCGCCTGCAGGGCGCGGGCCGCCGCACCGCCGTGGTATCGCTCCAGACTACTGGCGAGAGCCACGTCGTCTCCCGACGAATGACGCTCGCCCTTCCTGGCTGCTGCTGCAAAACTACGAAGCACGTCAACCAAGCTCACTTCCCCTTGGCCTTCTTGCCCTTCTTCGCCGCCGCCTTGGCCGCCTGCAGGCCGGGCACGCTGAGCTTGACGCCGCCCAGGCAGGCGGCGATGGCGTCGGCCTCGGCCACGCGCCGCATCGCGTCCGCATGGCTCGCTGACACCGCCGCGCCACGTGTCAGCAGCTCTGTCGCCTGCGAGAAGTAGAGTGAGAACGCCAGCATTGAAGACGCGGATTCAGCATCATAGCGCAGCATGCTTGTGGCGTCCGCGTGCGCCGCCGGCACCGCCGCGCTTCGGGTCAGCAGCTCCAGCGCCTGCGAGAAGTATGCGTAAAGCTCGCGAAACTCCGAGCTTCGGTCAGCAGTGCAGAGATAGGATTTGCACAGGGAGTTTGCACTTGGCGCACATGGATGAAAGGCACGAGAGCCAATGGTGTCTGCTAGCGAGTTGCGACCTTCCAGGGTCCTCAAAAGGTTTTGAAGCCAGGCCGCGCACACAGCAGCCAGCAGCACCTGAGCCTCCCTGCCTCAGCACTGCACATTGGTTGTTCAAAACGAGCCTTGAGTTCCTTGTACTCCTGCGCACGCTGACAGCTCCGCAGAGTGTCGCACCTGGCAGACGCCTTGCCGCGCTTCTGACCGCCGGGCGTCGGCGCTCCACGATGTACAATCTGACCAAGGTGGAAGAAAGCTGTTGGAAGTGTCGCACCTGGCGGGCGGCCTTGCCACGCTTCTGGCCGCCGGGCGTGAGCTTGACCTTGTAGCGGTAGCTGGCCAGCACCTGGTATGGCGCGCACACCGGCAGCGCATGCAGTATGCCGTCCTCGTCTCGCGGGATGCCCTGTAGCGGAAGGGAGGAAACGATGTTTTATCTTGCGAGGAAGATGTACCCAATCCAGCAATGATACGGCGCACACACTGGTAGCACGTGCTGGATGCTTTCCTCGTCCTTAGGGATGTCCTGTTGCAGAAAAGCGAGAAAAACAAGCCAATGAATACTCGATTCCGTGCGACATATGCCTCGTTCGGCGGCGCGCACACCGACAGCGCATGCAGGATGCAGGATGCAGGATGCCGCCCTCGGCGGCTGAAACGCCCTGTAGCAGGCGGAGGCACATACGCCCCTTGTCTGTCGTGCTCGTGCGGCATGGCACTTCCACCATGTTTAGCTGACACTCTTTTCGGATATTCTGATCGTTCGAATCCCGCACCGTCATGGCATCCAAGAGCTTGAGGCGCTCTAGGTCTGCTGCTGCGGCCGTTGCCGCATCAGCCACATTGTCCCGCAGCTCCCCGTCCTCCTCATGTGTCGCAACCGTCCGGCGCATGGTGTCCGGTCTGGCTGCGGCCTCGGCGCCGCCCGCCCGCGGCGCATCGGCGGCGGCGGCGGCTGCAGCAGTGCCCGCGCCTGGCACAGCATCAGCGCTGCTGTCAGCGGGCGCTGCTGCGTCCAGCGGCGGCGCCGCAGCGGCTGCGGCTGCGGCAGCGGCCTGCTTGCCCTGCGCGGCACCAGCGCAGCAGCTCAGTAGAAGGGATGACAGCGCCTGCTGCAGTGCTTACAAGATGTGTGCGGCTCTGTGTCAGACCTGACCGCCAGCCGCGGCAAAGAGAAACCCTGTGCAAAGCACAGCCAAATGAACTGAAGCAATGTCGGTGTGCATGGTGTTCTGTACTAGACACAGGCAGTATGAAAAGACAGCTTGCATGTAATGCAAATCACGATTCACAGCACCTACAGGCGCGTCAAGCATTGCTTATCCGTGGTTGCACAGAAGACAATGGGACAGTCGGTGCACCCCAGGTGCGTCGGGTGTTGGCGAAGACGCGATATGGCGGTCGGAGCACACAGCAAAAGCAAAAGCAATCGGAAACTCTAGGATGCGACAGCGAAACCAGCAGGAATTCAGCACCCAGGTGCGTCGGGTGTCCACGGGACGCGCATTGACGGCCGCCATCTCCTCGTGCGTCGGCAGCGGCGCCGGCGCCCCGGCTTCCGGGCGGCGCGCGTCGCGCCGCGCCTTGCGCGCCTGCTTCTTGTCTCCCTTGTCCTTCCTGCCGCCTGCGCAGCAAACAAGCCGCCGGCATCGATGGCGATGCAGACTGAGAATAGCGCAGCGCCTTGGCCTTCGAAGACAGGATGCTCCGTATTCACAGCGGTATACAACGGCCTCCCGCTGTCGGCCTTCTGCTGCTCGTCGAGGAGACCACGACAGTGCTTGTGCAGTCTCGGATGTGGAACCATTGCAATCCACTAGCATCACCCCGCGGGGGCGAGAGCGGCTGCATGGTGAGGCGGCAGTCCTCCCCGTCCCGGAACCGACTGTGGGTCAAGACTACCCAAAGGGAAACAGGTCGTGTCATCAAACCCTAAACCCTAAACCATAAACCCTGGATTTTTTCTGAAGATCCAGAAGCAAGGTGTCACCTGCTGAAGCGAGCGCCTCCATGGCCAGGCGCCGGTCCTCATCGTCCTGGTCTGCGTACTTGTCCTTGACCTTTTTGAGTTTTGCCGCCTTGCCGCGAGCCGCCGCCGGCGTCTGCAGCCAGCGAGCTCATGTTTCAGCATGTGGTGTGAGGCTACAGAAAGTGTGTTCTGGTCGGTGTACTTGTCCTGTGCATTTTTGAGCTTGGCCGCCTTTGCCGCGCCGCCGCTACCGGCGCCTGCAGCCAGCGAGCTCAGACATAAGCAACATGGTTCAAGCGCGAAAACCTCTGGTCCGGCCGGTGCGCTTGTCCTTTGTCTTTCTGAGCTTGGCCTCCTCGCCGCATGCCGCCGCCGGCTCCTGGAGTGAGATGACGAGAGTCTGAGCATGAAACTGCAGAGCAAGAAAAGGCACAGCCTGGCTTGGCCCCAGACCACTTTGAGCTTGGGCGCATTGCCGCGTGCCGCGGGTGGCGCCTAGGCGGGATACTAATCTAGCACTCTGCCCGTCCCCGCATATACGAGCAGACCCATCCCATGCATATGGGATCTCAGGCTTATCCGTCCGCTGCACCGATGTGCTCGAGAGCATGGACGGCACTGCCGGCTGCCATCGTGGCTTTCGGATGGCCATCGGAAGCCCAAAAGCCGGCCTGATAGGCGCTGTGCCAGCGGATTTGCTGCCCGGTGCAGCGGATGGCATGCAGGTGTGCACCGCAGCCAGCACTGGAGCTGCAAGAAAACGGAGTGCATGCCCAAGGAGTGCATGCCCAGAGGACACTGGAGGAGTGCATGCCAAAAAGGCAGAGCGCATTAGACAGCAGCGCAGAACATGGCGATGACAGGGGTCATGAACACAAGCGCACCTGAGACTGCTGCTTGGCCGCGACACGTGCGCGTTCCGCAGCAACCGCCGCCTCCACTGCCTCCCATCCGGCGTCGCCGCCGCCACCATCAGCAGCGCCCGCCTCAACGGCGGCAGCAGCCGGCTGCTGCTGTGCTGCCTGTGCATCGCCATCGTCGGCAGCTGCTGGCTCCGCGGTGGTCGTTGTCTCTGCAGACGGCGGTGCAGCCCCCGGCGCCCGGCCCTGCAACCGGCAGATGGTGATTTGTCGGTGTTACATGTCCGTTATGATGTTTCCACTAGCAGCGGTCGTTCGTCGTCGGAACTCGTGGCAGCCCCGCCCCTGCCGCAAACATCAAGCCCTGAATAAGCCCTGAATGTGAAAGCCTGCAGCTCACAGCACATGCCCGACCAGCTGGCTGGACACTTAAGAGCGCTGCCAGTTGCGCGGGATGCGGACATGCACAAGGTTGCATCTGCCAGATGGCTGCCAGTGGAATAGCAACCATCTGCCTCGTCGCCCGCCGGCGCAGCCTGTCCATATGATTGCCGGCATGGATCACACTCGCTGCATTGCAAACATCGCAGATCGGGTTTGCAGTGCGTCGTTGGATCACACTGGACGGCGTCAGGCGCATGTGCTGAGCACGGCACCAGAGCCGCCTGGCCAGGGCCATTGCCACACGCAGCGCAATGCCGGGCCCTGCCAAATCAAATTGCCTGCACTAGAGCGCTGCCCATGATGCTCCTGGAAATCCGCCCGCTGACAACGGAAACAACCATACAATCACAAGTCAAGTAAAATTTTTGAAATTCGAATTTGAATTATCCACCCTGAAACTGCACACCTGCTTGCGGGCCGCACGCCGCTGCGCGGCGGGGACGTGCCGCCTGCCGCCGCCCTGCTGCTGCTCGCCGGCGGTGTCGCCGTCTGCCTCATCCCCAGCGGCGTCCGCAGGTGTGCTGTCGGCAGCTGCGCCGGGAGCGTCGGCACCAACGCTGCTGCTCGGCTGCGCTTCTTCCAGCCCGTACCTGTGTGCGCAACACAAAGCAACATTGCCAGTGGTACACAAAGTCTACTGGTGCACAAAGTCTACTGGTACACAAAGTCTACTGGTACACAAAGTCTACTTACAGCTGTGGGTTGTCAATTGCGATGTTTCTCTGAGACGCAGGCTTGCAAGCGCCTCAGCGCTCGTGCCTGCAAGACATTCCAGCACTTACAGGTCGGCTCACCGCTGGAAGGATGAGGCGCGCGGGTCGGCTGCCGAGTCCATGAATTCATCGAGCGCCGAGCTGCCGCTCTGCCGCCGCCCGGCCTCTCCGCTGCCGCCGGCTGCGCTTCCGCTGGCAGCTCCGCCGCCTGCACTGCCAATTGGGGCCGCATCCGCCGCTGCCGCCTCGCGCATTTCCGGCTCCGAGTCTGAGCCGCTGCCAGCGGAAACATCCTCCTCTGCACCGTCGTCTGTCTCCCCTGCCGCGACACGTCGATGTTGTCAGTGACATGATCCAGCAGCACACACGTCTTGGAGTATCAACAAAACCGACACAGTGTCAGCACTGACATATGGCAGGTGGCACCAGCAAGTCATCATATCACAGGCTGCGGGTCCCGCGCACCTACATAGAGGATAATCGTGGCAAACAGAGCAGCAGCAATGCAGATATGACAGATATGAGACAATACGATTGGATCATATGAAGCATTGCTGACCGTCGGGCGCATCCGCCACCGCACCGCTGCTGGCAGCTGCCGCGGTGTCAGCGCTCTTTACAGCGCGCTCGCCTGCATGACTCGCCGCGCTCTCGTCGTCCAGGACAAACAGGAAGCCCAGGCCCATGATCTACGCACAAGCAGAAGCGCATCTCGTGAGCAGGTCCAGGGGCTGTGCCGCTGTCCCAGGGGTTCAGGGTTTAGGGTTTAGGGTTTAGGGACACCTGCCTGATGGACCGGCCTTGCCTCGCCCTGCACAGAAAGAGGCCTGTGCGAATGGCAGGGGGGCTGTCGAACGCTGTTCCTAAAGCTGACAGGCATCGGAGGCGCGCTCAGATCTGCCGCAGCATCTGTCTGGAACGTGGCCTGTGCAGGCAGGAAGCCATTGCGCACTCATTCAATAAGCTGCCAGGCAGCAGGTGTGCGTCTGCAGCGCCAAGAACGCACCAGCGGCGTCGGCGGCAGGAAGTTCTTTCGGCCGCGGATGTGGAAGCTGCCCGCCGACAGTTCCTCGCCTGCGGGCGCGATCTTCGACACCTGCAGTGACAAACACGCAGAATGAGTGAACCAAAACCCACGGGGTTAGCAGATCACGCAGGCCCTTCAAATTCAGACACTCCCATGCGCACGGATCAACGAGCCGCATCCCACATTCGTCCCGTCTGCCAGGCTCTGTCGAACTCCACTCGCCCGGCCATCCGCACATCCTCCAAACACGACGACAGACAGTGAAGACTGAATGATTGAGACGCGCCTGGTCGGGGCCCACCCACCAGGCAGAGGTTACGATCTTTGCGCCCCACGCCGCTGAGCGGCAAACGCATGCCGCGCCCGCCTGCAGGGCACAGCACATCCGAGTTCACATCCGAGTTCACACTTCGCGCTGACTCAAATGAAGGACACCCTGAGCGGATTTGCCATCCGTCAGCAGAGTCAGCGGCAGAGTCACCGGACGCCCACCAGGATCAGATCTGCCGCCGTGGAGGTACGCTGTCTTGCGGCTCACCTGGGAGATGGTGAGGGGCGGCACGGGTCGTGAGGGGTCGGCGTTCTTGACGATCGTCACAGGGGCGCCCTGCAGCTCCGCGTGCACGAACACATCGCCTTGCCTGCGCAATTTGACACAAGAGCTCAGTTTAGGGTTCACGCGACAATATGGCACCTTCTGTCGGTGGTGAGTACATCGAATACGTGTGCCCCGCAGCTCTGGGTGCACAAACATGTTATTACTAAGCCGCAGTGGATCAACGATTTCATACCTGAAACCAGGTATGAGTTGTTTTTGTTGACCTACATGTGACGCCTCACCGATCGGCCTATCCGGCATCGCGCGCAGAGAGCACCAATAAAGAAATCCACCACAGGGCCAATGGGCAGGCAATGTGTGAAATGCAGCAGGTAAGAGGCACACGTAATGTAGCAATCAACAAGCAGGTCTGCCAGCGGCGCAACCGGACAGCACCATGCAGATGCCCCAAATTCGGCCCAAGCGAATGGGCGAATTGCAGCAAAAACAGCAACAATTTTTTTCTGCTTTTTTTTCTTTTCGTTTTTTCTCGCAGCCGCACCGCATGTGACGCTTCACCAGCAGGTCGGCCTGCGGCGCATTGCGTGCCGACAGCACCAGGTAGTTCTCGGAAGACACGAACCAGGCGAAGCGCTCGAACCAGGCCGCCTGGCGGAGTTCCCGCGTCTGCACCGCCTTGGCCTGCACCTGCAGCATGGCAGGAGAGGCAATCGGTAAGAAGAAAGCGAAATTCAAGGATATGGCGTCTGGAGGCGAAATATCATGTGACCCGCTCATGGAAGTCCGCTCTGTGGAGTTCCCGCGTCCGCACCGCAGTTGCCTGCACCTGCAGCTTTACAGAGAGGATTGGCGGAGTCGAACCGCAAGGGTGTCTGCAACGATCCGAGGCTGCCCGTCACGCCTCAGCGCCTGCACCTCCTTGACTTGCAGCCCCATACCTGCGGGAAACAAGTGAACATGCCAGGTTCATTCCCCGCGCAGCTTGAGCGGCCGGAGCTTCTGCCTGCCAGTCAGCCAGGCCCGCCTCTGAAAAGCCCACCGAAGGACATCTCTGGCTGACCGTACCAACATGTTGTACTGGCTTGACAGTGCACTGTCCAGCGGCTGCATGGCAAGTAAGCGCCGTACCAGGCGAGAGGTCCTCGCTGCTGGTTTCCCGAAACGGTCTCGGGGAACCGTTTCAACTCCCACAGTCTCAGAGTTGATTGGGCCAGAATTGCGGCCGGCCTCCCTGTACGTTGTTGTTTTCAAGTTGCTGTGCTCTGGATTAGGGCCATACATCCGAAGCAGCATATGCCTGCGCCAGGTGCATGGCAGTACGCTGTTTGGCGGCCGGCAGCGCCTTCTCGTTGGCCGCCAGCCTCTGGCGTTGCTTAGTCTTGCACTTACAAAGGCGAACCAGCTTCGCTGCATTTCAAAGTGCGATACAAAGCCCACCTGCGCCAGCTGCACGGTGGTGTGCTTTTCGGCCGCCGCCAGCGCCTTCTCGTTGGCCGCCAGCGTCTTGCGCTGCTTCGCGACCGCCCGTTTGCGCGCCTCATGCCGCACCCGCGCATTCGCCGCCGCATTCATGCCCAGGTCCACCTCCACCTGTTTGATGCACGATACACACAGTTCGAAGCAGAAGAAAATTACTTCAGTACGGTTAGGGACAAGTTCGGCAAACATATCCCGCCGGCACGCCTCGTGCCTTATGCGCGCAATTCGCCGCTACGCTCATGCCCAGGTGGCTCTCCAAGTGCATTACTTGAAACCAGCAAGGGGGAGCAGTTCAATGTATCGCTTGCAGACACCACAATCGCTGTGGGGTCAGAAAAGATGATGTATCTGCCGCTGCATTTGCTGCCCAGGTCGTGTTTTCGCCTGCAAGTCAGCGATGTGTGACTTATGGTCGAGTTAAGGGGGGGATAAGGGGCGGCCGGCAGCCGCTCCACCTGCAATGTGGTGAACAGGTGCCGGACTCACCACTGCGCTTCAAGTAAGGTTCGCGAGTCTCTCCTGTCGAAAAGCGGGCAAGGATGCACACGGTCTTATGCCTCAAGGCAAAAGGCCAGCGCTTCTGTGAATTGGCAAATCCCTGAGAGGTCCATGAAACAGGCGCCTCAATCCCGATGCGGCAGGCCAAAGCACAGAGCAATGTGCCGAAAGTCATGCTTCAAGGAATCGTCGTAGCGGGCACATCCGCTGCACTTGACTCGTGATTGTTGAGAAGATTCCTCACGCCTGTTGTGCAGCATCTCGCTCCCAAGGCCTTGAGATGGACCACCCTGAGCGTTCAGCTTCACGCTCGAAAGCTTCTGCGGCGCCGCCGCCGGCGCGCCCTCTTCATCGCTGTCCTCCTCCTCGTCAGCAAAATCCGTGGCAGCAGAAGCGTCGCGGCACCGCGCTCCCAGGTGGAGCAGACAGATCACACTTTCCGTGTTTGCGATTCTGACATTTCCCCACCTTCTGCGGCGCTGCCGGCGGCGCGCTCTCTTCGTCGCTATCTTCCTCCTCGTCCAGCAGGTTCTGCAGCAGCAGCGTCGCGGCGTTGCGCTCCAGGTGGAGCGCGCCGACCGTGCTCGCTACAGGGTTTCCCGCGCGCTTTTCCGCCTCGATGAGCGCCGCCAGCTCACGCCAGTCGAGCCCGCGTCCCAGCGCGGCGTTCAGCGCGTCGATCGCAGCGTCCACTGCCGCCATGTTGTACTCGATGAGCGCAGCCTGCGGCAAAGCAGGGCTGGGGATCTGAAAGCAAGGTGTGAGCACGCGCGAGGGCGGCGTGTGCAGCATCAATGGCGGGCGTCCACTGCTGCCAGGTTGTACTCCATGATGGCCGCCTGCGGCGAAGCAGGGTTGATGTTTGAAACATATCTGGTCCTCCTCGGCATCCGCCTCGTGCTACAGGGTGTCTGTGCCTGCAGTCAGCTGCAGGGGGAGGGCATGTTCATGTCACACTGGGCCTGAGAAAGTTCAATGAGACAAGACAAGTTGATCTCACGCACCTGGTCCTCCTCAGCGTCGGCCTCCCGCCCCAGGGCCTCCGCCCGCGCTGCCTGGTCGACGCGCGTCTTCTCCAGTTTGGACAGCACCTGCTTCGTTGCCGCCTGCACCTGCACCTCTGCCCGCTGCCCCTCCACCTGCGGGAAGCAGAGCAAAGCAAATGTCGAGTGCCATCCGGAGCTCTGACGAAGCCAGGAAAGCAACCTGGTCTGTGTCCACCTGCATTTGCAACGGGGGGGGGGGGGGGGGGGGGGGGGGGGGGGGGGGGGGGGGGGGGGGGGGGGGGGGGGGGGGGGGGGGGGGGGGGGGGGGGGGGGGGGGGGGGGGGGGGCGGGGC